>Ga0116231_10008817_pt1 | contig 17455 bp, 12 predicted proteins | sample S1TSphgellanicum_2_FD_89695 | JGI IMG/M metagenome (GOLD analysis project Ga0116231, IMG submission 89695) | Host-associated microbial communities from peat moss isolated from Minnesota, USA - S1T2_Fd - Sphagnum magellanicum MG | ecosystem: Host-associated > Plants > Peat moss > Unclassified...
AACCTTTTATTATTATTATTATTATTATTATTTATTATTATTATTTTTTTTTTTTTTTTTTTTTTTTTTTTTTTTTTTTTTTTTTTTTTTTTTTTCTTCTTTTTTTTTTTTGTTTTTTTTTTTTTTTTTTTTTTTTTTTTTTTTTTTGGTAAAGTTTGGAGATCAATTTTAGTGTTAATTTCTATGACACAAGTGTTTGTGCGATTGCAACATGACCAAGTTCATTAAAAACATTCTTTCTATATATATATATATATTCTATGCAATGTTCAGTTATCCTCATGTTTCGATTCTACTTCTAATGACAATAACTTAACGTGGTCAACTAATGGTTATAATATCTTTGTCAATTATCATTATAGTGATGAGTTATTTATGGATTTTTTTTCTATCATAAAAAATGTGTTTTAATTCCTTGAGTTATTTCTTCCTAGATGTATCCCAACTTATTTAGTCATTTTTTTTACCCTTACATTTTTTTGAACTTTAAAGATTATGGTATTCCTTCAAGTCCTTGTTCTTTAGTTGATCCTTCTATAATTAATGTTGTATTTTCAATGTTTGATTCTATTCTATGTCCTACTTTTGTCAGTGTGTTTTCTTCATCTAATTTTATTATGTGTTTTATCTTTATTAATGTTTCTTGTCCACTTGCATGTTAGTTGATTCTTACTTTTGATTTTATGATTTTCTTATTTAAAGTTGGAGAAGGGATAAACCTTGATTCTATTATCAAGTATATTATTTTGAATAGCCATTTTTTGGATCTTCATGAAAATGAAGTTGAAAATGTGAACAAAGGAGGTTGGAAAGTTAGCAAACATGCTAAACATTAGGCAAAAAAAAAATGTTTGATGAATGGAAAGTTTTTTATGGTCTTGATACAACAAGATCAATTGTTGATCTTTTAGAAGATGAATCTTCTGTTAAGGATTTAGTGGATATGTTTTCTTCTTTTGTTTTGCAAGTTGCATAAAAAGATGGCACCATGTATCCCCTGACCAAGAAAATTTTGCCTTCTTTTATTTTGAATTAAATGATTTTGGCATTTTTGCATTTGTGTTTTAGGGTTTAAGTTTTTATGTCATTTTCCCAAAGCTTAAAACTATGTAGAGATTTTTCTTGGTTTTTTTTGCATTCTCATTTTATTTGCCTTTGCTATATTTTGTTTGAAAGATCCAAAAGGACTTTCCTTCACAAAAATCACAACAATTTTTTTGCTTTAGCTTTTTTTGTTTTCAATTTTTGTTTTCAAGTTTTTCAAGCTGTGTAAAGCATGCTACAACCTTTAATGTGGCAATTGTTATGATTTGGGACTTGAATTTGAAACCCTAAACCTAATTTTTTTCCTTATTATTTTTTGGCTTTTTAATTATTAATTATTATTCTGATTAATTTTTATGTTTTGAAGGAATTTTCTTATTTGCATTTCAATTTTTTTTCATTTTTACAGTATCCAATCTTTTATAAGGGGTATAGGACAATTGATAAGGCAAAATTAATAATAATGGATTGTGGAATCATGTAAAATGTTGTTATTCCATTTAATATTTTCATAGATGTGAAATATTATCATGTGAAAGTTGTTAGTAATGAAGTAGCTTTGTGATCTTGAACAACCGGTCTCAACAAAATTATCAAAAAGTTAGATGTGTTGTCTATTGAAAAGAGACAAAAAATGCTCGTACAAACAATGTGTCAACCTACCTCCCCATCCACCCTAAACTTAAAATTTAAATACTTTTGCATGTGAAATGTTTTCAAAAAAAGGTGTTAAGAACTATATGCTATGGATTTTGATGAGTTTAGTTTGTTGTTTTGATCTACTGGCATTGTTCTGAGATTTTTGTTAAGGCATTTCCAAAAATTAAAGGATAAACATAAACCATTGTTTTGTAAATCAACATTGGCATGCGATTGATTACTCAATTTTTGATGTGATTAAGACTTTTAATGAGCTTGTTTGTCGACATCCATCTAGGTGGTCTATTGTAAAATCAGGTCCACATTCATTGTTTTTACATCTTAAGCTTAAGTGGAAGGCTTTTAATGAAATATGGTTTATGACTAGTTTTATTATTCATAATCAACTTTGTTTCATTGTGGACAAATTGATCATCGATTTCCTTAATTTGAAAAACAAAGCAAGCCAATGTGTTGGAATCACAAATGGAGGATGCATTTGTATCTCTAGAGTATGGTATGGAAGTAACACACCATAGGGACCTTATTTCATATGGCAAGTAAGTTTATAAAGATTTTTTTAAAGTTTTTTTTCAAGTTTTGACTTTGTTGTTGAAATTTGTATAATGTTTTTTGAAGTGACCAGTTTGTTAGTTTTGTAGGTATAATTAAATTGACAAGCACTTATGTGATAAAACTATGCAGCAAATTATTTCCAGTGCGTTCAGATTTAGTAGATTATTACATTTTGAAGAGGCTTTCAATGAGGAGAAGGTTGCTTATGAGAAAACCAAGGTAGGTCAAGTAGGAGGTAAGTGATTTGTTTTCTTATGTTTTTAATTTTTTTTGTGTTTACTTTCTTAATACATGTTTTGATTTTGTTTGCAAGTTTGTAATGATTTTGTTAAAGAAGACCATTTTGATATTGGAATTGGTGTTTCTAGTGTTATGTTTGATGGTGCAACAAGAGTTTCTGTTATACTTCGAGTTCATGAATTTTTCATTGTTGTTGTTGCATTTCGAGGTCTTTCTTTTGACATCCTTATTAAGGTTCTTTCTTCTAGTTACAGTGTTATTGTTGCTTCTACAAATCAAGAGAAGATAGTCAATGAAGTTCATTTTAAGAAGCTTATTTATTTGATGCACACATAGAAGCCTCCTTGGAAACTTCCTTGAGCTAGGTCCCCAAAGGGGTATAAGTAGAAGTAGAACCCCTTATTTTTGTTAGTCTATTCAACACTAATTTTAGGCATGATATTGCATCAAAACCTTATCATGTTTTTCCCATGTTCATGTTTACATATGTTAGCAAAATAAAGTTTCAACATTTGTTTTGCACATTTTATGTTTTTGTTTTTAGTTCTTATGTTCTTATTTTTTAATCACATAATTTTGTCTTGTTCCTTATTTGAAAGTTAGATTTAGACTTTTCTTTTAACTTTTGTTCTTGTGGTTCTTCATATATTTGATAAGAGTTTCGTAAGTCTTTAGAAGTTTTGGGTTTTCAAATTGTTTTCATAATTTTGATGAGATTTGGGATTTGGTGAATGGAACATTGAAAGAGTTGATCCATAACCTTCCTTCTTATGAATCTTTTCCTTTGTGCATCTAATTTCAATATGGATCAATAACATATCCATAGCCTTCCTTCTTATGAATCCTTTCCTTTATGCATCTAATTTTCACATAGTGAATGCAAATTGAAAATTTTGACCTTTTGAAATTGTTTTTGTATTTTGCCACTTTCAAGAATTTAAAAAAAAAAATCTTTGTGTTTTGCCTTGTAGATTTGTTGCCTTTGAAAAGTATTTTCAAAGCTTGAAATAGAAAATAGAAAATTGTAACAAAAATAAAATTAAAAGAAATTATGGAAAATTTGAATTAATTAAAATGGAATACATAAATTAAAAATTAAACCGAATAATATTAATTAAAGAGAATGAAAAAATATTTTTAAATAATTGGAAAAGAAAAAAAAATCCAAAAAAGAAAAATCTTAAATTAAAAACAACCTAGCAAGTGCCATCTCATCCACGTTAATTAATCTAATGAGCTGTTAAAGAATTCTTTGAACAAAAGAGAGGTTTGAAAATAAAAAGGAAAAAAAAGTGACTGCACTTTATGGCTAAGAATGGACAATGAAAATGAAAAATTACAAAAAATAAAATAAAATTATGCACTTTCATTATTCATGCTCTAATTCGTAATACCCTAATCAAAGTCATAATTTTGCTCACACAAGTTGAGAAAAAAATTCTGATTTGTAAAGCCCACCCAAAATACATTACAAATTTTAAGTGAGATCTTTTCGAACAAGCCTTGACTTCAACTACAGATTATGTGGGGTTAGTTCACAATGATGGCATTGCACATGCCCTTCTACATAGGATGGTGTACTAATTCTTATATTATTCACAGAAGGGGATAGATGAAATAGTATGATGGGGCTAATTTAACCCTATGTTAAACCATTCATGGTGAGGGGTTTTCCAAACTGCCCAAAAACATTTGGGCAGCTTGGAGAAACATAGGAGATTTTTTCCATGTTGCCCGATACATTTGGGCACTCTAGGGAATTCCTGAAAAATGTTTTCCAAGATTCTCAAAAGAATTCAACAGTTTGGGAATTCTTATGCTACCTGATGATTTTGGGTAGATTATAAAGGTTGAAAATTTTTCATTTCTGCTTGAAAATTTGGGAACTTGAAAAATCCTGATACTCAAAAAGATTTGGGAGAAAAAATTTCAAGGACTCGGAAAAATTTGAGTAATTTTAGAATTGTTTTCTGCACTGAAAAAGCTGAAAAAAAATTCATTGTTGCTGAAAATATTTGGGCACTCTGGAAAAATACTGATGCTTTGGGCATTTTGAAAATTTTCATTCTGCCCGATAGCTTCAAGGACCTAATAAATGTTGAAAAAAAATCATTTATGCCCCAAAATTTAGGGCATTCTGGAAAATTCCTAACACTCAAAAACAAATTCGGGCAGTTTGAGAATTTGTGCCTGATAATTTCGGGCAGATAATAAAGGTTGGAAAAAAAATTTCTGCCCACCATTCCAGGTGCTCTCTCTCACATGAAAGACAATAAGTGTTGGCGAGAACAACTTTAGAAGCTCTTGTGAACATGAGGGGATTTTTTTTTTCTTTCTTTCTTTTGAAGCAGAACACCAGACCCAACCTCACAAGGTGTTGTTGGCACCCCCAAGTCAAGCGCATTGGCAGAGGGCTGGTAGGAGTTTCCCTTGCACACCACTAGCTGGTTATTTTTCTCATGGATTCTGCACAAGACCTCTTTGTTATTGAACATCTTTCTTCCTTGCTTGACAATGTAGTTTAGCAAAGGTGTTCCATCATTCCAGCACCGTCGGATTCAAGTGCTTGCAGGCTTCCATGGAAGAGACCAACAAAAATATATTCTGACCTTTTCTTGAGGTGGAAACTTGAACTCTTTGCCAACATCCAACGACTTGCAGCTGGTCTGGAGGAATGGTGAAAATTTGAACTCCTGCAAAACACATACTAGGCAAGAACTTAGGTGAGGTGCATATTAGTAACTTCAGGGTTGTGTCCACGCTTTTGGAGAATAGCACCAACCATTCACTAGCACCTGCGCATTGCATGAGGGAGCTAAAATCTAGTTTCCAGCATATCAAACTGATTAGTTTAGGATCCATTGCTTATGTTTGGAGGGGTAAGACTTGTTCATGTGATGTTTCAAAAGAAGTTTGAGGTTCAACCTTCCAAGTTTAAGTCATGAAAATCCACTTGCACAACAAGGCATTCAAAATGTTTTTAAGGTCCAAGAGGCTCAAGTCACTTGTCTCTCAACTCATGCAGTAATCATCATAACATACTTTAGATCTTGTAGTGTGTTCATGGCCACTCCAAAGGTAGTTTCTAAGGATTGCATTACACTTCTAAATTGTTTTAATCGAGTTAACCCACATTGAGATGAAAAAACCATAGAAAAGCAAGCACTAAGTTGACAATAATGTTAGTGCCTATGATTGACAAGTGGATAATACTTCGATACTTTAATTTTTTCTAGATTTTATCAATGAGGAGAAAATTCAAGTCTTGAACTTCCACATTCAATCCAGAAGTAATGCCCAATAGTTTTGAAAGCTCGCCTTCTATAGCCCATTTCTATCTACATTTCCTCAACCACTATGGTTTTAAATGCAAGACTCCATGTGAATAGGCCAAGTTCTTATCCCATTTCAAGTCCAACTCAAAAATTTGTAGGAAATACTTGAGGAGATTACCTAGCTTATCCACATTTTTGTCATCCCCTAATAGCAACAATGTGATGTCATTTTCAAATTGGAAAATAGCAATGTGATGTCATTTTCGGATTGGAAAATAGCAATGTGATGTCATTTTCATATTGGAAAAAAAATCTATTCTTCCATTCCTTCTAGCAGCTTTGATTATCTTATTTCCCCCTTAGCCATACCTTGGGAATCATGATATTTAGGACCTCCCCAACAATTAAAAAGAGGTAAAGGGTCAATGGGCATCCTTGTTTTAGGTCCCTTTTTTTATTTTAAAGGCAAGAGTAATGTTGCCATTGAAATAAATTGTTGTTCCACATATTCCTTTTCTAGTAAAATCTCTTGGAAAGAGAGTTGCAAACCTTTAATTCCAATGACAGAAGGTGGTGATCAAATCTCACATCATCATTGCAAATTGCATATTTGCATGCTTGGTGTGTTGTTTTTGTAACATTAGACAAGGTTAGGTAGATACTATCTAGCTACACAAGGTAGTAGTCCACTCCTTTTCTTAGGTTATCCCATGAATATTTTAAACTACCTAAGGAGCACTTGAGTTCACCAAGACTAAAAGCATATTTTAAAGTATTTTAGGCAAACCTCTCTCAAAAAAAATCTCATGTGCATGAAGATGATTTGTCAATAGGGTCCTCTACCACGTTGATGTCATCACCAATGAACCAATTGCACTTTCTTGGCAACATTTCATTTAGGTAATCCCATAATCACTATGAAAAATCATGTTCGTTGAAACCACACTACCCTACAACTAAAATTCAAAAAACAACTCATATATAATTGTTATACAATTATCCTTTGGGTATTACAACTATTGTGCAACTATCCCCTTAGAAATAGAATGTATGAATAAATAAATTGCCACTTCAAAAAATCTATTAGTTGTAATATAGTTGCAAGTGAGTTGAAAATGGACCTTCTATATGTTATTTTATACACATCATACACACATATGTAATCAACCATGTTTGACTTTTTCAAAAGTTTCATTGTAGTTGCATGTGGCAACTACTTTAAAATTATTGTAAATGTGTCACTAAAGCAACAACTATGTTACAATTACTGTACAGTGTACATACATGTAATCATGCCACGTATGCACATTTCCACCATCCATTATGGGATACATTTGCAATTAATTTTCAATTATGATTCCCATTGATACGATCAATATGGTCATTAGTGCGCCACTACTAAAGTACTATTATTCAACTATGTTATGACTATAATACAACTACTTATAACTTAATAAAAATACAATTCATTAGTTATTTATATTTTCATCATATGTGTTTCATTTTGAGTGATTTAAAATGTTATGGGAGTGCTACTTCAAGTTCTAGAAATCATCTTTGAAATGCAAAGGAAAATGAGTAATGAAAAAATAACAAGAAGAGAAATAAGATTTCCAATTTACAAAAACATGTTTTTTTTCTTTTTTTCCCCTTCTTTGGACCTTTCCTATTTTCAAACTTCATAACTTTCTTATTTTTTATTCATTTAAAACAATTTAAAATGTTATAGAATGACCATCTGAAGTTTTACAAATCATCTTTAAACTATAATAACAACAAAAAAACATATAAGGAATTTTGTGGGTGTTTGGGAACTAGCCTTTGTAGCATTTGATGGTTTGTTTTTTTGAGTTTTGACCCTTTCTATTTTGAGGGGCCATAATTTCCTCAATTCTATTTTGTTTTTGGCAATTTTTAATGCACCATATGTGCCAATAAGAGGGGTTCAAAATTTGTTTAAACACAAAAAACAATGGAGCCCTCCCCTTGGATTTAGCTTGCTTTGAGTACTTAAATGTTATAGTTGCAACTCAATTACAACTAATGAACAATTAAAAGATTTAACTCATATGCTTTGTTTTCAATTCCCATTTTACAAACTATATAAATAAGGCTTGTTCTCTTATGTCCTCACATTAAAATACATGTGCCATTGTGGGATGAACTCAAAAAAGCTTTACCTAAAAGCAAAACATAAAATATAAAATAAAATTTCATGGTTATTTTTTTTTGTATTTAGTTTTGTGCTTTCCTACCTACTTATTTACTTAGGTAAGTAAATAAATTTTATTTTTCTACCTACCTATGTATGTAGGTAAGTAAGTAGGTCCTAGGTAAATATGTAAGTATGTAAGTTTTAAGACTTACCAACATACCTACTTATGGTTATGTACGACCTACTTAGCTACTAAAATAAATTTTTTTATTTTTTATTTTTTCCAAAATACAATTAATATACCATGGGCAATTTTTTTATTGTGCCATGTGTCACAATCTCAAACCATCATTAACAATCATAATGGACAATGGAGATCAATATTTCAAATCTTTTAATGTCTAATTTTTTTCATAATGCCACATGCCAGATTTTAATACATGGATGATAATTAATGATGACATCATGGGTGTAGTTATAATGGAATTGTGTAATAGTTGAAAATGAATTGTTTTAACTAAGTTGCAATTGAGCTGCAATGACTTGCACCATATATACGATGAGTTACAACTTTATAATTCATGCTACTTGTCCATTAACACTCACACCATATAAATATAATGAATTGCAAATGTCCTCTACCAATTACAAAATACCTTTTTTTCTCATAGTGAATTAGTAGTGGTTGGGTGAGTCATTAAAAGCATAAATGTTCAAAAATATTAAGTCACCTCTAGGCATACCATTCAATTTTAACCATTGAGTTTGATTCTCAAAGGTTATTTCATATCATATTGTATTAAGTTAACCCACCTATTGTCCATGATAATGCAAATGCTTCATTGATTCATGCCTCGTCATTGGAACCATTGCCATATCTAAGGGAAACTTTAATGATCTACCAATGAGCTTTTTTCAAACATCTTGCGTAGATGGTAGCCTTGCTTTTTAGTAGCTTATGTTCTTGTAGAAAAAAATGTCTACCTTGGTAGTTAGACTTTGAATGTAAAATCTAAGCTTATGCACCTTATTTTCAAGGTTTAATCTTTGAACATTATAAGATAGGATGTGCACCTTGATGGTTTTAGAGTTTGCTAGCCTAGAGGAATTTGACCTATGGCATGTGTCATTTCAAAGACATTCTTCTTGAAACCCCATATGTCAAATAAAGGATGTTGACTATTGCGTTGATCACTTTTAAAAGGGGGAGAAGTTTTTGGACCTTCAACAATTACTTTAGTTTGGCATAGGTTATTTTCCTTCTTAATAAGTGAAATGTTGAAGGTTTTTTCGATATGAAACACATCTTTTGTTATATTTGTTATGTTAGGGTTTGGATTTTTTTTCCCATTGAAACCATTGATGGGTTAGCTAACTTTAAAAATTGGATTAGTAGATTTGGGACTCTATTCCTAAAAGGTTCCACTACTAAAACAGTAAGTATTTTTTAATTAAAAAATCTAGTCCAAAATACCCAAAATGATAAGCATAAAAAAGATCGCCTTATCAATTTGCACAAGTTGATTTGGACCTGCCATTATGACTTGGGATGTTAATGTTGATTGATGGAGTAAGAGACTATTTGATTGATCATTTTGATTGGTAAATAATGGACCATTTGATTATTTGAATTTTTACTTATTATTTTTTTGGATTATTATAAATAGGTTTACATAGGTCATAAAAAAACAAGTACATAGGTAATAGCCTAACTTAACCTAACGTGATCTATTTAGCTTAACCTACTTAACCTAACCTACTTAGTTATATTAATTTGGCCTATTTAACTACCATAACCGTTTAAACATACAAATAGGTTACAAGGAATTGAACTTTCATCTTAACAATGATAACCAAGTCCTTATTAATGGAGTATGCACACCATCAAAAACTGAGAGATCTTGTCAAATATTTTATTTCACATGTTTATTTACATAGGTAAGTAAGAAGGTTGAGTAATTAGAAACTAGGTTGGAGGTAGGTACGTAGGAGGTAGGAAATAAGTAGGTAAGTATAGGTATGTAGTTAAGTAGGTAGACTTAGGCCTAAGTAGGTAAATGAACCTAGGTACAAAATATGTAGACCTAAGTAAACCTAGGTTACCTACTTAACCTAGATAATAGCTATGTAAATATGTAAGCCTAGGTAAATAGATAGGCCTAAACTATTTTCCTATTTACCTACTTAACCTATATAGTAGATAGATAAGTAGGTAGGCAGATTTAAGTATAAGGTAATTAAACCTACACTACATATCTAGCCAAGGTAGGTAGGCCTATATAAGTAAATAAGCTTAAGTTATTTACCTATTGAGCTCAAGTAAGTAGACATAAGTAAATAAGTAGACCTAGGTTACCTACCTTGTCAAGGCATTACAAACTTACTAATTTCAATGGTTCGTTTGAAATTCACATAAAATCTATTATTTCATGGGTTCATATTTTTTGCACATGGTTGTTGTATGCCATTAAAACATGTGTTATGCATATATATTTCAACCTACTTATATATATGCATTATATGTGTGTTAGAAGCATGACATTTGTATGCCAAAAACACGAACTAATGAAAGAATGATTTTTGTATGATTTTCATTATCAAATTGTGAGATGGGAAGTTTGTGATGGATAGCTAATTTGGTCAAATAACTGACATAGGATGTCTCATTTGCTTAGAACACATTGATCATTTTGATCAAGGAGATCATTTTTTTTGTTCAACTAGATTGAATATTCAATTTGATAAATAATCAAATAAATCATTTTAATCAAGTTCATTTAGGCCCCCATGCCTATGGTCAAAATGGACATGTTCATTTATCAAGGTGAATAACGCAATCAACTTGAATAATTTTTAAACCATGAATTGTAATAGTGTTCCTTCTAATGTATTAGTTTGTGGTTGGGACTATGTAGCATTAGCAACTCTTCAACCTCTTCCTCTTCATTGTGTATTCTAATTTGTTGGGAATTATGTAGATTAATATCTTAATTATTGCCCGACTAAGGATGCCTATTGTAGGGGCTACTTACACTCCCAATTACACTTGTTGAGCTCCATGAGGCCATCAAAGTCCAAATGTGGATCATTTGCCATGGGGTTGGGTTCATGAGCAAGCCACCTAGTGGTGGGAGCTCCATGTGAATCTGTTGTAGGAAACTTAGGTGATCGTCTTGAATTGAGGCGAGGGTAGTCACGAACTAGGTGCTCCAAACTATTGCAAAATCAGCATTGAGTGGGGGAATTGCTCATAGTCAATGTAGACTTAGGCCACCACCTCACCCAAGCTTGCTATATGCATCTCTGTGGCCTATCCATACTCATGGTCTAGAGCAACACGAAAGTGTGTATCCCTTCTGGATGAATTTGTGTTGTCAAACCCTAGTACCAGGCCAATCTAGCCCACAATGAAAATTCACTAGTTGCAAGAGCCACAAAGTTAATTTGGATCTATCTTATTATAAATTTCCAGGGTATGATTTTGAGGTTCTATAATTTGAGGCTTGTGTAGATAGTTTTCAGCAAATATGAGCTAGAACTGAATTTCAAGCACTCAAAATATTCTCCCTTATTGGTAACTACAATGGAGCAATCCTTTCATAATTGGTTCATACAAGGAAATACTTTTTGAAAAAGGTCTAATGTCACATGATGAGAGTTGGAAATTTTTAGCACTTGTGCCCAGAAACATGCATTTCCACTTTTGGTTTTGCTGAATTCACTTGTGATGTGAATCAATGGCGGGAAACAACGGTTACACTCTGAAAGAGGCCCTGGCAGACCTGTTACCACCTGATGGAATAGCGTCTCAGTATTTGAGAAAGCCTTGGTAGAACCTTTCAGCACTTGATGGAATGGCGTCTCACCCTACCGAGTCCATTCCATAGTACGTTAAACCACCAATATCATCATGCAAACTTCTGCTCTACCAACTGTGCAATGACTATGTGATCATGCCAATTATGATTCCTTGGACATAAGTTATGAACAATTGCATCTTCCAATATAGTCATGTTTACTCTACTTTCACTGAAAATTGAACAACAGCCTCCTAAATCGGTAGATTTCCATGTGTAAATAGAATCATTGATTCATGTGATGCTTGATGACTATTGATTAGCACTAGTCTCTGGAGTCCTTTTGGATGCAACAACATAAACCGATCAATGGTTAATTTTTTCACATTTCTAGTGTTAGTCTGGTCAATTTTCATCAAGAGTTTTTTATAATGGATTGTTAGTTCATAACAAAGTGTTGCAAAATTAGACCAAGTTTAACCTAGTGATCATTTAAGGCCATCAATTGAATCCCATTATTTGGTTACTAAAAAGGTTGATGTGATCCCATTCTGTTAATTTCTCATCATTTTTGTAATTGTGTTGTCTATATATGCAAGAACTTGGTCCTATTATTCTTTCCATTTCAATTTGGTTGATTTGCATGTCACAACTGCATCTAATGTTTTGAGTAGAATAATAGAATTTAGGTTCCACTATCTAACCTTATTTCGGTCACTACCACGTGAAAATAATCTATCCACATTTTCAACTTTCACCTCTTTATTGATGAAGATGTGAATTCCTTTCAAGAAAGCAATGAAATGTTTTTAGGTGTATGTACAATGCCCATAGTTGAAAATTTCAACATGTTGGAATTGTGATGATAATTTGGGTCAAATTCAAAGGTAAAAAGGGGTCAAAGGCAACGTGTGATTTGGGTGCATCTCTTCATATAAATACACACTTATATATGTCAATATTCTAAATTCAAAAACCCTCTTTGAAAACAAAAATGAAAGGTTGTGAAGCATGAATTCTTTTCAAAACATTTCACAAGTTTGTGGCTTTACAAAATAATTGTCAATTTGCACAAAAAAATACTATGTGCAAATTTCACTTTTTAGAACTTTCATAACATTTATCATGTAAATTTTATGTTTATTGTGTTGTTTCTGACATATAGAATAAAACATGAAAAGTAGTTTAAACCTCTTATTAATGAGTGAAAATGAACTATGTATTATGGAGACAACTTTGAAAATGTTTGTTTGGGCTTCATTCCTTATACAACGGTTTTCAAAATTATTATGTAATGGCATATTACTTTGAATATTATACATTGAGAGCAGTAGAAGAAAAAAAATCTTCAATTTTGACATTTTCATAAAATCTACCCAAAATACAGAATATTTTTAGTTTAACAAAATTTAACTTAATTTTTGCCTTGCTTTTACTCAACGAAGTAGAAGGTTTTTACCTTTCAAAAATAGAATACACTCATGCCAAATTACATCTCATTTTTGTATTCTTTTGATCTCAATATGAAAACATGCCCCCAACAAATAACTTGTAAATGAACACCACCCATTACCTTTATCTTCCATCATGCATTGTGCAGCATACCAAATTACTTCATCATTTCATCAAATTTTATTTCAGTGTCTTAAATGTTTAAAATCTAGACCAGAAAAATAAGTTTGAAAGCATAGATGGAAAAACTTTTCAATGATAAATAGCTTAATGACCTAATGAACAATGTTTTCTTTTGTGGAAAAGTCTCACAAGTTGGGGAATTTCTTTTAAAAAATGTGATTAATAAACAATTTATGGGTTTTCTAATCACCAAACTTTGAAGAAAATTCTAAATTTCTACAAGAAAATCACCACATTCTATATTAGGTTCCAATAGGTAGCAAACATTTTAAGTTCCATATTTTGAAATTTGTTTATAAATAAATTTGGCTGAGTCATCTTTATATGGATGATTGCCAATATGGCTTCATTGCTAGTTGGATGTAATTTTCCTTCTCTTTTTAATTTGTGGAATCAAAGTCTTTATGAAGCCTAACTCAAAATTGATTTCAATTTTTAGATTTCAATTAAATTTTTATAATTATGTTAAGTTTCTATGAGCTGAGATGTCACTGCAAATTGTTCATATGTTAATAATTTCATTGGACTCAACTATTATTTTTATGATAATTGATTACTTTAAAATTTTAGTTAGTACATTAGTAGTTTGTAGGATTAATTTATTGGTTTGAAATATCTATCTATAAAGCAAGGTAGTTTGTTTGTTTTGTTTTGTTTGTACTGATGAGATTCACCAAACTGGGATGCTTCAGATCATGTTCTTGGTCTCTTTGGAAAGCACTCGACGAGGAGGGGTGCATGGGCTTGATTCCATGACGATTGTACTTGCGATACAAAAGTTCTTGAATATTGAATGATTTCTTCACTGAAAATCAAATTAAACCGTAGCTGAAACTTTTGAAGGAATTGGATTGTGCCTTTGATGTTGTTGGAAAGATCTCGATGAGCAGGATTTAATGGAATTTATTTGGTAAGATTTGGATTCAGAATGTGGGAGATATTGATTTTTAAGTGATTTCAGCCGCTGAAAATTCAAATAAATTCCCAAAAACCAGGTTTTAAAAAGGAAAAATCAGTTGAGGACGTGGTAACACTTGGGCCAACTGCACAGGCCACGCTAGTGATTATGAAACAAACCGCATTATTAGGCATATGACATTGAAGTAAAGGTTTAATCTTTAATAGTCTGTAACATATAAGGATTGGAATAACCTTTTTATTTTGGCATCACCCTCTTTTTTCCTTGTGAAATTTCGCCATATTTTTATTATATTTTGAAAAACTTGAAAATGGACTGATTTTGGAGGGTTCCAATCTCTAGAAGTGGGGGAAAAGGATGTACAATTAACCAAAAAGTTGTTCCCAAAATGTAGATTACACATGGATATTGAAAAACTTGTGAGAACTATTTAAAAGGCCATCTCAAGTTAATAGACAAGCTTTGAATTTCATGTCATATTCAACATCAAAACCATTCATATATGAGTATAAATTGTTTAAATATAATTTCAATTCATTTTATTAAGAATTATGGGATTTCATTGTAGGTATAACCCCAAAGTAAATTTACAATCTGTTGAATACTATGCATTGAAAAATTACTAAATTAAAAGTCATTGATTTGGGTGTTGTTTTGTAGGGGGTTTTGTTTTTCAATTTTGTGATGTAATAACACTGATATATCAGATAGAACAAAGTGAGATTGAAGAGATGTAGTAACCTTTTTTAGTTTACACAAGATGCATTTATTTTCAGGAGGGTTTTACATTAAATTTAATTATCAATAAGATGCAAGCAAATTTTGTTTTTGGCAGTTGTTTGTGGTTTTATGATGAAGCACTCAATGTTGAACCTGGGAGACCCATCAGATTGAGAACTGTTCATTAGACTCATCAGACCAACAAGAGTCAGAAGACCACACAACTCTTTCATGCTGACAAAGGCTGATGAAGAGAGAGACTCTGTTCTGCTCAGTCTCATGCTCATCTCTACTTTTGCTTAAACTGTCAGGTGGTGATGGATTCTTGTCTAGGTTGTGAAAAAGTTAACAAGGAGACAAAACACTCTCCCCATGGGATGCGTGGGTGGGTGGATCTCAATACTCATGACAACACACCTTCATTACATTAGAAGAACTGGCTGAGAAAACTTTTCTTTCGGTTACAAATGGTGGGTGGGCAGGTGTGTGGTTTTCTTTGCAATACAGCCTTATTCCACTGAAATAAATTGATCTGTTGTTCATTTGTGCTGTTCAAAAACCATTGAAAAAAAAAACCCCTTATTCCACTGGCATTAAATGATGTGTTCATCATCTGTGTTGTTCAAAAAACAGAAAAATAAATAAATAAATAAAATTGATGTGAAAACTTGCATTTGGTTATAAAAGAGTGAGTGAGTGGTTTTCATGGCAACTTATCCTTGCTTCTTTCGAATAAATTGCTGAGCAAACTTGCACTGATTACAAATGGTGGGTAGGTGATGGCACTTGAAAACAACTGAAAACATGCATTCCAGTGACCTCTAGCTAGATGTGGCAGCAGTAATGCGAAGGTACGAGTAGTGCTCTTATTCAGCATTCTATCACCAACTAGAAGGTGAGTAACCTAGTGCAGCTGATCAATGCTCAATCCCTGGGTAGCTCTTTCACTTCTTCTACTTATTCAGTTGGAAGAAATTGGTTAGGAAACTTGAGTATCCACTAGAAAAGACATGGCAACCACAAAAAGTTATGATTAGCTTCCATTCTTGAGCTTTTTCCTCTAGACTAGAAGTTGACACCACCTTATGAGGGGATATCGCACCAAATCTCATATGAACTTTGAAGTTAAGCACCCTAGGCTGAAAATAATCTTACATCTCATGACATGATGAACTTGAAAGTTTAAAAAATTTGTGACCTTAAAACCAGAGGACAGGGTGATTTGTAATCCATTTTCTGGCCACCCAAGAACAATAACTTCAAAACTTTGACATGACACCATTTCATATCTTACTTTCCTGTTTTGGAAAGAAAGAACCAAAAAGACCCTAAGTGAGAGGGTTCTCTTGATTCCTTTCCTTTCAAAAATAGACAACAAGAATTCAAAGCTAGACAAAAAGATGTCAATACTTTGTAACAAAAGACAAGAGAAAAAAAAGAAGTTGCTCAAATGCATATAGTGTTTGCACGGCAAGAAACACCTTCTTTCCCTACTCTTAAGGATCTCAAATTGATCCAAACACTAATTCATACTTTAGAGCTTTTGTGAGTCTCAAGCTAAAGCTTCTCCCATTATCAATTGAAACACTTCATTGCCAAATGCATGCATACCCTCAAATGGGTCACAATATTTAGTGACCTACCAATTGATTGATGTTCCTACCATTAGGTTCTAAGTTATTCCCTTCTTCTAATATGTGAGAATACATGAAATCCACTAATGTATAGTAGAAGAGAAATTGAACACCAAACATGTGTTATTTATTCTCTCTCGTAGACCACAAACATAACATGCCTCAAAGATAAAAATGGGTAAAACCTTTACTACATCAAAATTTCACATAGTACCTACCTGCCTAAACTTTATTTCAAGTAAGCACAAGAACAAGGGAGGAGGAAAGCACAAGAACAATGGATTAAGAAAGGACAAATTAGGCCATGATTGAATTGCTAAGTCCCCCACCCCCAAAAAAATCTCATATATCACCACAAGGCCAATCAATAATAGAGAACACAATAGCTTGCCCTTTAGGGAAACCCATGAACAAAAACTTATAGAGCCTACCTCAAAAACTAAAGGAGGCACTGAGTAAGTAGAGGGCTCAAGAGGTCCTCAAAGTTGGGGGGCCAATCGATAATAGGGATCACAATAGCTAGAGCTTTATGGAAACCAAGGGCTCTTAAAAGACAGCCTAATAGATCCACCACAACTAAAACTTATAGAGCACACCTCCAAAATTAAAGGAGGCACTAAGTAAGTATAGGCGGAGCCAAAGAGGGGAGGGGGGGGGGGGGGGAGAGGGGGGGGGGGGGGGGGGGGTGGGGGGTTTTTTGGGGGGGGGGGGGGGGTTTTGGATAGGGTTTGGGGGGGGGGGGGGGGGGGGGGGGTGGGGGGGGGGGGGGGGGGGGTGTCAATGTCCTAAACATTTTTAACAGCTCTATACACAACAAAAAA
>Ga0116231_10008818_pt1 | contig 17455 bp, 19 predicted proteins | sample S1TSphgellanicum_2_FD_89695 | JGI IMG/M metagenome (GOLD analysis project Ga0116231, IMG submission 89695) | Host-associated microbial communities from peat moss isolated from Minnesota, USA - S1T2_Fd - Sphagnum magellanicum MG | ecosystem: Host-associated > Plants > Peat moss > Unclassified...
CGCTGTGCAACAGGCAAGCCGTGGCGATGGCACCGTGCTCTACAACCCGTCGGCCGGAGAGGGTGTGATGACCGAAGTGCTGAAGAACACGATCAACATTCCGCCCACGATCACCAAGATGCAAGGCGACCGGCTGCAAGTGTTGGTCGCGCGTGATTTGGACTTTCGAGGTGTCTATGCGCTGCGGCCCGTCCCACTCACGCGCTGACGGACCCTCACGCGCTGAGGGCCCCTCTCGCGCCGACGGCCACGCAGGCGTGGACGGCCAAGAGGCGGCTTCGGCGCTCGCGCTGACCTTGAACGGCTTGCGGCCCTGGTTGGGCGATGCTTCGGTCACGGAGCTTTGCATCAACAGGCCAGGGGAAGCCTATGTGGAAACGTTGCGCGGGTGGCAGCGCGAGCGCCTCGACTTCGCGGACTTCGATTGGTGCCAGCGCTTCGCCAAACTCACCGCGAATGCGACGCATCAACGGATCGATGCGTCGTCGCCGCTGCTGTCGGCCTCGCTACCCGGCGGCGAGCGCGTGCAAATCGTCCTGCCGCCCGCGACGAGTACGGGCTGCGTGGCGATCACGATTCGCAGACCCTCGGACCGGGTTTGGTCGATCAGCGACTTGGGCAAGCGCGGCATCTTTCGCCGGACCGCGCGTCCCACGGCGGGCTTGGATACCGCTGAACAGGAGTTGCTGCGCCTCCTGGCGAATGCGGAATTCGAAGCTTTCATGCGCCTTGCGGTCGCGAGCCGCAAAAACATTCTGGTGTCCGGTCCGACCGGGTCGGGCAAGACCACGTGGACCAAGGCCTTGATTCGGGAAATTCCTCCAGAAGAGCGGCTCGTGACGATCGAAGATGCCCAGGAACTCGTGCTCGATCGGCATCCGAACCACGTTCGCCTCTTCTATTCCAAGGACGACCAGGGCGTGGCTCGAGTCAGTCCCAAACAATTGCTCGAGTCCTGCCTGCGCATGAAACCGGATCGGATCCTGCTCGCGGAATTGCGTGGCGATGAGGCGTTCGACTATTTGCGCAACGTCAACTCGGGACATCCGGGCTCGATCACGAGCGTGCACGCCGCGAGCGCGGAGCTTGCCTTCGAGCAGCTCGTGCTGCTCGTCAAACAGAATCCGGGCGGACGTGAGCTGGCGCGCCGCGACATCAAGAATCTGCTCTACCTGCTGATCGACGTCGTGATCCAGTTCGGCGTCGAGCGTCACGAGCGCTACATCAAGGAGATCTGGTTCGATCCCGAGCGCAAGCGGCGCAGTATTCCCGTGGATTCGGCGTGAGCGGCTGGTGGGGATTGCTCATGGGCTATGCAAGCGTGCAAGGACCGATGTTCGCCGCCATGGCAAGGAGCGGAGCGACGCCGCGGCAATACCTGCGTGCGCCGATCTTCGGGGTCGCGCTCACGGCGGCCGCAGCCGTCGCCGTCATGCTCGCCAATCCCCTGATCGAAGCTGCCGGCATCGCCTTTGACGGGGTCGTTCACCTCGGCATCGCGACGGCGCTCGCGGGGGCGGTGGGCTATGCCGGCGGGCGCTGGTGGATGCGCGAGCCGCCGGTGGAGTCGCCGCACCGCCGCGGTACCCGCATCGAGACCGCCGCGGCGCCGCGGGAGCGTGACCGATTCGCCGCCGACCGAGGGAACGGCGCCAACCGGGACCGGGCGCTCCGATTGGCGGGCACGCGGGTCCCGCCCGAGGACGAGCCCAAGCATTTCAAGTTGATCGGTACGACCGGTACCGGCAAGAGTACGGCGATCCGAGAGCTGCTCGACGGAGCCCTGCGGCGCGGCGACCGTGCTGTGATCGCCGATCCCGACGCCGGCTATCTGCGGGAGTTCTTCCAAGCGGACCGCGGCGATGTCATCTTGAATCCGTTCGATGCGCGCTCGAAGCGCTGGGATCTGTACGCCGAGATCGAGACCGCCTATGACGCGGAACAACTGGCGCGCTCGATGATTCCCGACCGACCACATTCGGATCCGACCTGGACCGGCTACGCGCGCACGTTTTTCACGGCGGTCACGCGGCAAACCCACGACGCAGGGGAACGCGATCCGGGCGAACTCTACCGGCTGCTGGTCGCGGCCGAGCCGAAGGAATTGCGCGCCCTCGTTGCGGGTACGCCGGCGCAGCCTTTCCTCGCCGAGCACAACGCGAAGATGTTCGACTCCATCCGCTCGGTCACGATCGACGCGGTCAGTGCCCTGCAGTATGTCGCTGCCCAGAACGCGCCGGGGCAATCGGTCCGCCGCTGGGTGCGCGACGAGCAGCCGGGCGTGCTGTTCATGCCTTACAAGGCCGCGCAAATCGCGGCCCTGAGCAGTTCGATCTCCGCTTGGATGCGATTGGCGATCTTTGAAACGATGAACCGCGATCCCGTTCAAGATCCCGAAGGCGGTAATCGGCGGCTGTGGTTCGTGATCGACGAGCTCGACGCGCTGGGGCCGATCGACGGCTTGAAGGATGCGCTCGCGCGGCTGCGCAAGTTCCACGGTCGGTGCATCATCGGGATTCAGTCGATTGCGCAAGTCTCCAGCAGCTACGGGCAAGGTGAAGCCCATACCATCGTCGAGAACTGCAGCAACAGCGTGATCTTCCGCTGCGCGGCGAGCGAGGGCGGCGGGACGGCGCGGTTCGCCTCGCAGCTCGTCGGCGAGCGCGAGATCATCCGCACGACACGCTCCATGAGCCGCCGCTACGACGAACGCATCGGCTCGATCACGGACACAGAGCACATCAACGTCGAGCCCGCGTTGCTGCCTTCCCAGATCGAGCAACTCCCGGACCTCACTGCATACCTCAAGTACGCGTCCAATCCGGTCTGGCAACTGATCCAACTATCGCCTCCGCGCAGTGCGGCGGGCGAACGGTCGGCAGCGGCGGCGCCGGCAACACCGCACAACGCCCGCGAGGCCGACGGCCGCGACCGCGAGCGGCGCGATCATGGCGGATTCGGGATGGAATGAAGGAGGCGGTACCTTGAACGAGGACACGATGCAATGCGGCTTGTTGCTCGAGAGCGCGCAAGCCCAGCAACGCTCGGTCGAGCAGAGCCTGGAACTGCTCAAAGCGCATACGCGGGATCTCGATGCGGTCGTGCGCGACGAGATCCGGCGCACGCTGATCGAGGAGATGCAGGCGCTCAGCGCGGAAAGCCATCGTGCGACGGCCGCCCTGCGCGCCATGGGCCGCGCCGCCAGTTTGCGCGCATCCCTTTGGAGCCTGGCCTGCGCGAGCGTGTCGGCGTTGATCCCCGGGGTGCTGCTCTGGTGGAGCATGCCGAGCGCGGCCGAGTTGTCGGCGCTGCGCGAGCGGCGGGACGCTCTGGCCGCGAGCGTCGCGCATCTCGAATCTCAAGGCGGGCGCGCCGTCTGGCGTCATTGCGGCGAGCCGCAACGCCTCTGCGTGCGCATCGACCGCAGCGCACCGGCTTATAGCGAGGGCGGGGACTTTCTCGTCGTCAAGGGCTACTGAATTCCACCGAGGTGAGCGCATGGATGTCATTGCCGCCGTGTTGACCCAGTTTCCGGCCGCGAGGGGTGGTTTGCCGGTCCTCGCGATCGGCACCGTCGCGCTGCTCCTCGTCGCGGCCCGCGGCGGCACCTGGGGCTGGCGCCGCCGCGAGACCCTCAGACGGGGCGCGCGGATTCTCGACAAGAGACCGATCCGGCTTGCGGGCAATCGTCCTCGCCCGCGGCCGACGGATCTTCGGATCGCCGGGCAGCGCTTGTCGATGCTCGACGAAACCAAGCATTTCAAGTTCATCGGCTCGACCGGCACCGGCAAGTCCACGGCAATCGGCGAGCTCCTCGGCGCCGCGATCCAGCGCGGCGATCGTGCCATATTCGCCGACCCCGACGGCGGCTACCGCGACCGCTTCTTCGATCGCTATCGTGGCGACGTGATCTTGAACCCGTTCGAATCCCGGTCCGCCAAATGGGACTGGTACGCCGAGATCCGCGACGCCTACGATGTGGAGCAACTCGCGAGCGGACTGGTGCCGACGAGCAGCGATGCCGCGGGCGAAGAGTGGCGCGGTTATGCGCGGACGTTCTTGGCGGCGGTCGCGCGTCGCTGCCACGAGGCTGGGCGCCGCGATCCCGCGGAGCTGTGGCGCCTCCTGACCGTCGCGCCCGCCGACGAACTGCGGCCTGTGGTCGCCGGGACTCCGGCGCAGCCTTTCCTCGATCCGGACAACGCTCGCATGTTCGGTTCGATCCGCTCCGTGACCGGCTCGGCCGTCGCCGCGTTCGAATACATTCGCGCGCAGCGAGCGGCGCCGTTTTCGGTGCGCGAGTGGGTACGCGGGTCCGACTCGGCGAGTCTGCTGTTCATCCCGTACAAGGCGGGGCAGATCGCGGCGCTGCGCGCCATGATCGCAGCCTGGATGCGGCTGGCCATTTTCGAAGCGATGAGCGGCAGCGAGGCGCGCGATCAGAGGCTCTGGTTCGTCGTCGACGAACTCGACGCGCTCGGTGCGATCGACGGCCTCAAGGACGCGCTCGCGCGACTGCGGAAATTTGGCGGTCGCTGCGTATTGGGATTTCAGTCGATTGCCCAGGTGTCCTCCACGTATGGCGCCGGCGACGCGCAGACGATCGTGGAGAATTGCGGGAACACGCTGATCCTGCGTTGCGCGGGCAGCGAGCATGGCGGGACCTCGCATTTCGCCTCCAAACTCATCGGCGAGCGCGAACTCGTGCGGCGACAGGTGAGTCGCGGCCGCGATCACGGCGCCGGTTTCGGCGCGCGCGGGGCGCGGCGCTCGACGAACGTCAGCGCACAGCAAGTCGTCGAGGTGGCAGTGCTCCCCTCTGAACTCGAACAGTTGCCGGATCTGCAAGGGTATTGCAAGTGGGCCTCATCGCCCGGCTGGCGCAGGGTGACGCTGAAGAGGGCGGTTCCATGAAGATCCGCGCGGACCGGTATGCGATCGCGAGCGCGAGTACGGCCTGCCCGGCCTGTGCGGGGTGGACGCACGTGGTCGCGCTCGTCGCCCCGCAGCGCCATGAGCGTTGGAGCGAGCAGGGCTGGGAGCCGGTTGCCGAGCGCGCGAGCTTGTTCCATGTCACCGAGCTGTCCGCGTCGGTGGCGCGGCGCCTCGGCTCTTTGAGTCCCTGGTACCGGCCCGCGACGGCGGGCGCGCAGACCTCGTTCACCAATCATTGCGAGCATTGCGGGCAGCCGCTCGAGGATCACGATCTGCACTGCGAGCCGGGAGGCGCCTTCCAGCCGAGCAGCCTCGCGGAGGCGCAAGGCATCAGCGTCTGGGACATCGACGAGACGCTGAACGCGGATGCCTCCGGGTTCAGCCACGACCCCGCGTTCTGATCCCGTGGCCGTCTATTTTCTCAACATGAAGACCTTCGGCCGCTCGAATGGCAGCAGCGCGACCAGTGCGATCGCCTACCGGGCGGGGGAGCGCATTCGGGACGAGAGGACCGGCAAGATTTTCGATCACCGGGGCCGCGGCGGTGTGCTGCACACGGAGATCGTCTTACCGGAGCGCCTTGCCGATGCCGACATGAGCTGGGCGAAGGATCGCGCGACTCTCTGGAACAGCGTAGAAGCCGCGGAGACGCGCAGCAACGCGCGCGTCGCCCGAGAAATTCTCGTTGCCTTGCCGGCCGAACTCGACGCCGGGCAGCGCCTGGAGCTGGTGCGCGGGTTCTCGCAGGAACTCGCCGACCGTCACCGCTTCGCGGTCGACTTCGCGATCCACGCGCCACGCACCGACCCGCGCAACTTCCATGCACACCTGCTCACGAGCACCCGAGAGATCCACTCCACAGGCTTTGGCGCGAAGACCGGTCTCGAGATCAGCGACCAGCAGCGCCTCGAGCGAGGCATGAGTCCGTTCTTCCAGGAACTCGTCGACACCCGGGCGCGCTGGGCGCAGCGGGCCAATCAAGCGCTGAGTGCGGCGCGGATCCCCGAGCGCATCGACCACCGCTCGCTCGCGGCCCAAGGTATCGATCGCGAGCCTGCTCTGTATCTTCCCCGTCCCATCTATGAAATGGAACGGCGCGGCGAGCGCAACGCGGTGGCCGACCGCCTGCGTGCCGAACACCAGGCTCGCGTCGTCGAGCGCGTGCAGCGCGCGGCCCAGGAGCTGGAGGCGGCGCGGCAGGGCAGCCGTCCGCAGTCCCTCGAGGACGTGCGCCGCCAGGCGCGGGAAAACTGGCTGCGAATGCGCGCCGAAGCGCGCGGCGAGACGCCTCTCGATCGCGCCGGTGCGCGCAGCGCGGAGCGTAACGTCGGCATGGATGCCGGGCGCTCTGCGCATGAAACCACGCGTGCGCCCGAACTTGCGCGCTCACGCGAGGACGATCTCGGTCGTTAGGCGATGCTCGCGGCCGTTCCGTTCGCTTCGTGTTACGTCTATTCCCCGCAGGGTACCTGTGCGGTCTCGGTCCGCTCGCGTCTGCTCTGCGCGCGGCTCAAAGACCGCGATCCTCGCTTCATGCGTCGTTATGCCGAGCGGGTGCGCCTTGAACTCGCGGGAGCGCGTCGTTTCGACGGCTGGTTAGACGCCGCAACGATTCTGGTCCCCGTGCCGGGCAGCGCGCCGCAGGCACCCGGCAGTCTCTCGACGCCCAAGGCACTCGCGATCGCGATGCTGGACGCCGGCTTGGGGGGTCGCTTGTGGACGGGCTTGCGCAGGGAGTTTGCCGTGCCGAAGTCGGCGACCGCAGGGGGCGGGCGGCGGCCGAGCGTGGCGTCGCATTACGCGTCCTTCGCCGTGGACTGCCTCGGCGATGCCAAGCTCAAGCTGCTGCTCGTCGACGACGTGGTCACGAAGGGCCGGACGCTGGTGGCGGCCGCGAGCCGTTTACACGACGCTCACCCGGAGGCGCGGATCGGCGCGTTTGCGCTCTTGCGCACGATGGGCCTCGTCCCCGAGGTCACGCGGCTCATCGAGCCCTGCGTCGGTGAGCTGCGCTGGCGGCACGGGGATGTGCAGCGTTGTCCGTGAGCCGTTTTGCTGCCACCATCCGGATCGTGAAAAGCGCACCACAACGCGGGCGGATTCTCGGGGCGCCTGCAGAAAGTACTCGCACCCTGGTCGGGGTATCACCGGCGCAGCGGCCGCTGAGTGCGTTCGGCGCGGCGGCGCTGCGCGCCGCCCTCGATCGGGCACTGGAGCGGGCCGACGGTCCGGCCGGCGCGCACGCCATTCATGAGATGTGGATGCGCGGCGAGCTGTCGCTCAATATCGAGCGCGCGCTCGCGGCGCTCTGGGCGGTCGCGGCCGAGTCGGTGCCCGACTGGCTGCCGATGCGTCACTTCGAGCGCTTGCCCGATATCTATGAGATCGCGCTGCGGTTCGAGCGCGGGGCCAAGGGGCGCTCGAACGTCTACCTCGTGCTGCTCGATTATGCGGACCGCCGCGACGAGCCGCATGGCCTGTATGTCGGCATGAGCCGCTACACCCCGGCTCAGCGCTTCGACCAGCACAAGGCCGGCATTCGCGCGGCCGGCAGTGTGTTGCGGCGCGGCCTCGAGGTGCTGACCGGTCCGACCTTGCATTTGCAACAGCTCGAGCGCGGCGCGGCGGCGGACATCGAAGAGCGCCTCGCGGAGACCTTGCGCGCCGCCGGATTCTTCGTCCAGGGAGGCCATTGACGTGCAGCTGATCGGGATGTTCGATTCTCCGTACGTGCGGCGCGTTGCCGTGAGCATGCACTGGCTGGGAGTGCCCTTCGTGCATCACAATTGGTCGGTCGGCAGGGACTTCGAGCGGATCCGCGCGTTCAATCCGCTGGGCCGGGTGCCCACGCTCGTCCTCGATGACGGCGAGGTGCTCGCCGAGTCTGCCGCCATCCTCGATCATCTCGACGAGCTCGTGGGACCCGAGCGGGCGCTGCTGCCGGCAAGCGGTCCGCGGCGACGCGCCGCCTTGCAAGTCATGGCGCTCGCGACCGGTGCGTCCGACAAGGCGGTGCTGCAAATCTACGAGACCGTATTCCGCCCCGCCGAGAAACGCCACGAACCCTGGCTGGATCGCTGCCGCCTGCAGGTGGGTTCGGCGCTCGCAGTCCTCGAACAGCAGGCCGGGGAAATCGGCAACGCCTGGCTTTTGGGCGAGGCCCCGACTCAGGCCGACGTGACGCTCGGCTGTGTGCTCGGATTCTTGCATGGCAGCCTCGGGGTCAATCGTGAGCGCATCGCGTATCCGGCACTCGCGGCGCTCGCCGCCCGCTGCGAAGGATTGGCGGCGTTCCGCGCCGTGCCCATGCCGGGATTCGCCGCTCCCGCGCCGGGCGAGCACTGACCATGCTGCGCGCGTGTCGCGCGCGGCTCTCAACCGAGCGCGGCTCTAAACCAGGTGCGCGACGACGTGGTCGACTTGGTCGGCCGCGCCGAGGATCACCGGCGTGCGCTGATGAATCGCCGTGGGCCCAATCTCGAGCACGCGTTCGCCGGGCGCGGCCAGGGTCTTGCCGCCCGCCTGCTCGATGATCATGGCCATGGGGTTCGCCTCGTACATGAGCCGCAGCTTGCCCTGTGGGGTCTTCGCGGTCGGCGGATAGAGGAACACGCCGCCCTTGAGCAGGATCCGGTGTACGTCGCCGACCATCGCGCCGGTGTAACGGCTCGAATAGCCATTGCTTTGCGCCCAGTCCAGATAGCGCTGATAGCCGATCGGGAAACTCTTGCGATTGCCTTCGTTGACCGAGTAGGTCTTGTTGCCGCTCGGGATCCGCAAGTTGCGTTCGACCCGCATGAAGGAGCCGATCCCCGGATCGAGCACGAACATATCGACGCCCTTGCCGAGCGTCAGCACGAACACCGTGGAGGAGCCATAGAGTACGTAACCAGCCGCCACCTGTTTGACGCCCGGTTGCAGCAGGGAATCGCGTGCCGGCTGGATGTGCGCATCGTGGCTCAAGATACTGAAGATCGTGCCGACGCCGCCGCAGATGTCGAGGTTCGAGGAGCCGTCGAGCGGGTCGAACAAGACGCAGTAGCGCGCCACGTCTGCCTCTCGCTCGCGCAGGATCACGGGCTCTTCGTTTTCCTCGGAGGCCACGATCGCGACGCCTTCGCGTCCGCCGAGTGTCCCGAGCAGCACGTCGTTCGCGATCACGTCGAGTTTCTGCTGCACCTCGCCTTGCACGTTCTCCTGACCCACGCTGCCGAGTACGTTCTCGAGGCGGGCACGGCGCACCTTGTCGGCGATGATCTTGGCCGACATGGACAGCGCCGAGAGAATCCAGGAGAACGTCCCGGTGGCGGTCGGATGATGGGCCTGCTCGGCGAGGATGTGCGACTGCAGGGAAACGATGCGGATCGATTCGCTAGAGGAACTCATGGGCTCTAGCATGCCATACACTGGGCCGGCGCACATCGGGCCCGACCACCGCTGCGAGGAATCCAGATGCTGACCGTGCATCACCTGAACAATTCGCGCTCGCAGCGGGTGCTGTGGCTGCTGGAGGAACTCGGTGTTCCCTACGAGGTGCACCGCTATGAGCGCGATGCGCAAACCCTGCTTGCCCCCGCAGCCTTGCGCGCGGTGCATCCGCTCGGCAAGTCGCCGATCATCACCGACGGCGAGACGACCGTCGCCGAGTCCGGCGCCATCGTCGAGTATCTGGTCGAGCGTTACGGCGCGGGTCGCTTGATCCCGCCGGCCGGCGACGCCGAGCGGCTACGGTATACCTATTGGCTGCATTACGCCGAGGGCTCGGCCATGCCGCCGCTGGTCCTGAATCTCATCTTCAGTCGCGTTGCGGCCACCCCAACCTGGCCGATCAGCGTGATCGCCCGTGGTATCGCGGCCAAAGTGCAGGACAGTTTCATCACCCCGCAATTGCGGTTGCATTTCGACTATATCGAATCAGAGCTGTCCCGCCACGCCTGGTTCGCCGGCCGCGCGTTCACGGCCGCCGACGTGCAGATGAGCTTTCCGCTCGAGGCGGCCGCAAAAAGAGCGGGGATTTGCGCCGGACGCCCGCGGATCAGCGATTTTCTGACCCGGATTCACGCGCGGGACGCCTACCAGCGCGCCATCGCGCGGGGCGGCGAATACGATTACTGAGCCGGCCGATCGTTGCGTCGACCGGTCATGCAGCCGGCCATTCATGGATTTGACCATGGCATCGCAACCGCGCCCGGCCGCGCTGCATCCGCCGGCCGTGCCGGCGCGAATACTGCAGACAAGCCGAGGAGTATGTATGTCACGCCGGTCCATCGCTCTAGTTGCCCTTATATTCGGTCTCGTGGACTTTTCGAGGGGCGCTCCCGCCGACGCTTACCTCAGCTACAGCGGTGTCGCGACGACCCGCCGGGGCGATGACTTTCTCTATGGTGAACACCACGTGCTCGTGTTCAGCGGCGGGCGGCTTGTCCAGAGGGTGGTTCTCTACACCTGCCGCGACGGGTCTGCGTTCGCACGCAAGAACGTCGGCTACGTCGACCCACTCGCACCGGACTTTTCCATCGAGGACGCGAGTAACGGCATGCTGGAGGGCATCCGCGCGTCGGCTTCGTCGGCCGCTGCCCCGAGGCAGCGCGCGGCCCTCTCGGCCGGCGTCGCGGATCGAATCGTATTTTTTCGGGAGAATGCGCGCTCTCAAGAGAAGAGCGGACCTTTGCCGCAGACGCCGGGACTGGTTGCCGATGCGGGCTTCGACGAGTTCGTGCAAGAGCACTGGTCGGATCTGATGAGCGGCAAGCTCTTGGAAATGCGCTTCCTCGTGCCGAGCCGGCTCGACGATTACGGCTTCCAAGTGCAGCGCCTGCGCAGCGAATCCGTGCTCGACGTGCCGACCGAGGTGTTCCGTCTGCGTCTGTCGGGTTTCTGGGGATGGTTCCTGCCGGGTATCGATGTGTATTACAGCGACGCGGAACACGTGCTGGTCCGCTATGACGGCATCTCCGACCTGCGCGACAACGCCGGTAATAACTTCAAGACGAAGATCGACTTTGCACCCAAGGACCGGCATCCCGCGACCGAAGAGGCCGTGCGTCAAGCGCTGCAGGCACCGCTTGCGGCCTGCCGCTAAGCCCGTGTCGGCGCGTGCCGCTATGGCTCCCGCGTGAATCGTTTAGACTCAAGCCCATGCATTTACCGCTGATTTTTCTCTGCGGCTTGCCCGTGGTCTTGCTCGCGGCCGGCGCGACCTGGGTGCTGAGCTTGCGCAAAGGTAACGTCGCGATCGTAGACAGTCTATGGTCGCTGATGTTCCTGTTCCTGGGCTCGACCTACGCGGCGCTGGCGCCCGCATTGGGTACTCGCGGCTTGTTGACGCTGGGGCTCGTCAGCGTCTGGGGGCTGCGACTCGCTGTGCACATCACCTGGCGCAACTGGGGTCATGGCGAGGATCGCCGCTACCAGGCGATTCGCGCGCGCAACGAGCCGAATTTCGCTTTCAAGAGCCTTTATCTCGTTTTCGCGCTGCAGGCCGTGCTCGCCTGGATCATTTCGCTGCCCTTGCTCGGGGCGATTGCGACGACCGGCACGGTCGATACGGCCGGCGGCGCAGATCCCGGGCCGCTCGGCTGGCTCGATTACGCCGGGGCGGCGCTCTGGTTGCTGGGCTTCGTGTTCGAAGCCGGGGGCGATTGGCAGCTCGTGCGATTCAAGGCGGATCCGGCAAACCGTGACAAAGTCATGGATCGCGGTTTTTGGCGGCTGACCCGCCACCCGAATTATTTCGGCGACTTCTGCGTCTGGTGGGGACTTTACTTGCTCGCCCTCGCCGCCGGCGCGTGGTGGAGCGTCGCGGGTCCGCTGCTGATGTCGGTCCTGCTGATGCGGGTCTCGGGTGTCACCTTGCTCGAAAAAGACATCGGTGAGCGCCGTCCGAAGTACGCGGATTACGTGCGGCGCACGAGTGCGTTCTTTCCGTGGGTGCCGAAGGCATGACCTCCCGCAGGCATCACGGCTGGCCCGATCCCGTCAGGTGCCGCGATACGCTCAAACGCTCGCCGCGCAGTCCACGCGGACGCAGTACGATCGTGACGGCAAGCAGCACGCCGATCGCGACGATGCGCAGTGCCGCGGCACGGGCCTGATCCTCGGGCGGGAACAAGGCGCCGGTCGCAAGTCCCGTCACGCTCCAGATCGTAGCGACCAGCAGCGCACCGAGCAGCGCGCCGAGATTATTGCCCGAGCCGCCGATGATCAGCATCGTCCAGACCTGAAAAGTCAGGGCGGAGTCGAAATTGTCAGGTGCGATGAAGCCGATCACATGAGCTTCCAAGGCGCCGGCAAGACCCATGATCGCGCCGCCGATCGTGAAGGCCTGCAGCCGAAATCGTGCCGCGCTCTTGCCGAGCGCCTCGGCCGCCCGTTCGTCCTCGCGCACCGCGCGCAAGACGCGGCCCCAGGGGCTGCGCACCAGTCGGTCGAGGGCGACGTACAGCAAGGCGACGAGGCCCGAGACGAGCAACAGATTCAAGGTGCCGAACAGCGCGGGCCGCTCGGCCACCGACGCGAAGGGTCGCGGGATGAAACTCACGCCGAAGTTGCCGCCGGTCAGGTGTTCCGCGTTGCGCAGCACCAGCTGGACCATCACCGCAATGCCGAAGGTCGTGATCGCGAGGTAATCGGCGCGCAGACGCAAGCTGGCCGCGCCCACCAGGGCGGACGCGGCGCCGGTCATGAGCATCGCAGCGATGCAGCCTGCCGCTATCGGCCACTCGTAGCCGCCGAAGCGGCCGTCGGCCGGCGCACTGGTCAGCAGGGCGGAGGTATAAGCGCCGATGCCGACGAAGCCGGCAATGCCGACGTTGAACAGGCCCGTCTGACCCCATTGCAGATTCAGCCCGAGGCAGGCGATGCCGTTGATCAGTGCCAGCGTGAGAAACACGCTGCCGTAGGCAATGATGCCGCTGACATCATGCATCATGCCGGCCGCCCGAATAGTCCCGCGGGCCGCAGCAGCAGCATCGCGATCAACAGGATAAATGCCACTGCGGCGCGCCATTCGGCGCCGACCCACTGCACGGTCGCCGCCTCGGCGAGGCCGACGATCAGACCGCCGAGCAGCGCGCCCGGCACGCTGCCGATCCCCCCGAGGATCGCGGCGGCGAACAAGGGCAAGAGCAGTTCCGCGCCCATCGTCGGCCGTATTTGCACCACCAAGCCGAGCATGACGCCGGCGGCGCAGGCGAGCGCCCCACCGATGAACCAAGTGAGTCGGATCACCGCGGCGACGTCGATGCCGACGATGCGCGCGAGCGCGGGATTTTCGCTCACGGCGCGCATGGAGCGACCGGCGTTGCTGCGGGCGAGCAGCAGCTGCAAGGCCGCGATCAAGAGCAGCGCGAGCCCGAGCAGGGCGAGTTGGTCGGGCGTGACGCGTAAGCCGCCGACGCGGATCGCGATCTGCAAATCCGCCGACAGATAGACGGGCCGCGAGGAAAAAATCGCCTCCAGCGCCGCGCGCAAAGCCATTGCGGCGCCGAAGCTCGCGATCACCGCCGTGATCGAGTTGCCATGGCGGCGCAAGCGCCGAAACAAGACGGCGTCCAAGGCGATCGCGAGCAGACCGGTCAGGGCCATCGCCAACAGTCCAGCGGCGAGCACATTCGGACCGATCGACAGGGCGCCGAGCGGTGTCACCGACGCGCCAAGCCAAGCGCCGATCGCGCCGGCGAGCAGCAGCGTCAGGTAACAGCCCCAGGAAATGAACTCACCATGGGCAAAATTCGCGAACCGCAGAATCGAATAGGTGAGGGTCACGCCCACCGCGCCGAGCCCGATCGTGGCGCCTGCGACGAGTCCGTCAGCCAGGAATTGCAGGCTCACCGGTTCATTCCCGCAGCCATCCCGTGCGCTCCACCCAAATAGAGTGCGGCAACCTCCGGGTCGGCGAGCAGATCGCGGCCGACGCCCTCGAGCCGATTGCGGCCCTCGACCAGCACGTACAGCCGGTCGGCTACGTCAAGCGCCGCGCGCACGTTTTGTTCGACGAGCACGATGCAGACGCCCGCAGCGCGGATCTCGACCAGTTTGGCGAACAACTCCGCGACGACTTTGGGCGACAAGCCCGCGGAAGGTTCATCGAGCAGCAAGGCTTTCGGCACGACGATCAGCGCCCGCGCGACGGCGAGCATCTGGCGTTGGCCGCCCGAGAGCCGGCCCGCGGCGAGACCGCGTTGGCGGGCGAGATCCGGAAATAGTTCGCAGATCGCCGCGATGCGCGCCCGGCGCTGCGCCGCGGACAAAGCGTGGGCCGCGATGCGCAGGTTGTCGGCCACCGACAGCGTCGTGAACACGTTGTCGGTCTGTGGGACGAAGGCCAGTCCGCCGCCGGCCATCCGGTGCGCGGGTCGCGCGGTGATGTCCTCGCCATCGAGACGCACCTCGCCCGACTCGATCGGCACCGTGCCGGCAATGGCCTTGACCAAGGTCGACTTGCCGGCGCCGTTCGGCCCCAGAATCGCGACGATCTCGCCGCGGCTCGCCTCGATCGAGACACCGCGCACGATCGGGCTGCCAAGCTCGTAGCCCGCCTGCAGATTCTTGACACGCAGGCCCAAGGGCGCCGCGTTCACGCCGCCACGCCGCCGAGATAAGCGTCGATGACGCGGGGATCGGCGACGACCGCGGCTGGCGTCCCCTCGGTCAGTAATCTGCCTCCGGCCATGACGAACACGTGACGACACAGACGGGCTACGAGTTGCATGTTGTGTTCGACGATCAGGAACGTGATGCCGCGCGCATTGAGCGTGGCAATGCGGTCCATGATGATCTCGAGCAGGGCGGGCGCTACGCCGGCCGCCGGCTCATCGAGGAGAACGACGGCGGGCTCGGCCATCAGCACGCGCGCGAGTTCGAGCAGCTTGCGTTGGCCGCCCGAGAGTACCGCGGCGGGCGCGTAGGCGAGCTTGCCCAAGCTCAAGAACTCGAGCAGATCCATGGCGCGCGCGAAGCTCGCGGCTTCAGCCCGAGCAACCCGCGAGGCGCGCAGCCAATTCGGCCAGACCTTTTCGCCCGGGTGGCGCTGACTCCCCAGCATCACGTTTTCGAGCACGCTCATCGCGGCGAAGGGCCTAGGGATCTGAAAGGTACGCCCCAAGCCCGCGCCCAAGCGGGCGTGCGCGGCGTCTGTCTCGACGGCGCGGCCCGCGAGCAGGATACGGCCGCTCGTCGCGCGCTGGCCGCCGGCCAATAGGTCGAACAGCGTCGTCTTGCCGGCACCGTTCGGCCCGATGAGCCCGGCGATGTCCCCGGCCGCCACGGCCAGCGAGACGCCGTCGACAGCCGTCGCCCCGCCAAATCGCTTCACCAAGGCGACGGCTTCGAGGATCGGAGAGGGATCTTTCATCTGTTGCCAAACATTCCCGGTACTCATGCAACCGCCGTTCGCGATCTAGTCCCTACCTCGCGCGGGCGAGGTGCCCCGCGCTGCGCGATCACCGACGGCGATGGCTCGTTCCCGCAGACGGACGTGGGACACCTCCACGCGGACAGGATGTTGCGGGCCGCATTCACGCTCCGATCGTGCATGTCACCACATGCACTGCAACGGCCCAGTTCCACACCTGGTTCACTTCGACCGCGGCGGCATTGAGCCATGCGTAGGATTCGCGCTTCACCTTCAATCGCAGCGTGCGAATACTCGGTGTCAGCCCTATGTCCATCAGTTCCCGGCGCACGGTTCCCGGCGCACCTAAACTCCCAAACTAACCTTGAACGAGCACACAACACAAGCCGGATTTATATCGCAATCGTCTCGATGCGAAAGAAACAGACCCAAGGGGTATGAGCGGATCATTCGGGGCGGCCCGGGTCTCTGCTACACTTCGCTCTTTAAACACACGCGGCGGGTTGCGCCATCCATGGCACTCCGTCGGAACTGGCCGTCCGCCATAGCCACCACGACCAGGGTCAAAAACCAAGAATGCCAGCGATGAACCTCATGCCGCGCGGCCTTGCGCTGGCCTTGTGCTTATGTATCGCTCTCGGGCATGCGCCCGCGACTCGGGCAGCGGATTGCAGCCTGACCGTGGGCGTCGTCATGGAGCTCACCGGTACCGCCGGCGCCTACGGTCAGGCGGCGGCAAAGGCGGTCGAGATGGCTTTCCGCGACTTGAACGACGCGGGTGGCGTGCGCGGCTGCCGCCTCGTCGCGAACATCAAGGACACCCAGAGCCAGGGTACGGTCGCCATCGATGCGGCGAACCAACTCGTGCAGCTCGCCAAAGTCCCCGTGCTCATCGGCAGCATCATCTCCGCGACGACGATCGAAATCCTGACGGCGGTTACGGGTCCCGCCAAGGTGCTGCAGATATCACCGGCAGCTTCGTCGCCCAAGCTCACGGCGCTCGCCCGCGAAGGCAAGACCGGTGGACTTTTCCTGCGCACGATCACCTCCGATTCCCTGCAGGGTGGCGTCGCGGCGAAGTTCGCCTTGGATCATGGCCTGCGCCGCCTCACCGTGATTTACGTCAACAACGACTTCGGTGTCGACCTCTATCAGGAGTTCGCACGCGCCTACAAGGCCTTGGGCGGCGTGGTGGCGGCCGCCACGCCCTATAACGAAAAGCAGTCGAGTTATGCCGCGGAGGTTTCGGCCACGGTCGATGCGCCGTCCGACGGTCTTTATCTGATCTCCACTCCGGTCGACGGTGCGACGATTGCGCGCGCTTGGATCTCCGCCGGCGGTGTGCGTAAGTTCCTGCTCAACGATGGCATGAACAGCGCCGACTTCATCCGCGGCGTCGGCGCGAAGTATCTCGATGAAGCCTACGGAACGTCCTCGGGCACGGTCACTGGCCCGTCGAGCCAGTACTTCGATAGCGAGTATCGTCGCTATGCCGGCTTGGACCCGGGCAGTCCCGCCGCCGACCGCGCCTACGATGCGGCTGCCATCGTCGGCCTCGCGCTGACCGCGGCCGCGCGACCGGAGCCGGCGGCGATCCGCGCCGCCGTCGCGCGGGTCACCGATCCCAAGGGTGCGCTGATCCATGCCGGCAAGGACGAGTTCGTGCGCGCGCTCGCGCTGCTTGCCGAGGGCAAGACGATTCACTACGAAGGCGTCATCGGCGCGGTCAGCTTCGATCCGAATGGCGATATCACGGGACCGTTTCGTCTCTGGAAGATCGACAAGGGCGTGGTCACGACCGTGGGCGCGATGAGCATCGACGAGGTAGCGGCACTCGAAGCACGGCTGGGCAAGCGGTGAGCGCCGATCGCCCGCAGCTCCCGCCGCAGCGCTACCGCCTCGCCGAGGATCTCGACATCAGCCGCATCGTGACCGGGCTGTGGCAGGTCGCCGATATGGAGCGTGGCGGCACGCCGCTCGATCCCGAACCCGCCTCGTCCGCAATGCTCGAGTACGTCCGTGCCGGTTTCGACACTTTCGACATGGCCGACCATTACGGCAGCGCCGAGCTGATCACGGGCAGAATGCTGGCGCGCGTCCGCGCCGGAGAGTTGCCGCCGGGCCGCGCGCCGCAAGCCTTCACGAAGTGGTGCCCGACGCCGGGTC
>Ga0116231_10008819_pt1 | contig 17454 bp, 16 predicted proteins | sample S1TSphgellanicum_2_FD_89695 | JGI IMG/M metagenome (GOLD analysis project Ga0116231, IMG submission 89695) | Host-associated microbial communities from peat moss isolated from Minnesota, USA - S1T2_Fd - Sphagnum magellanicum MG | ecosystem: Host-associated > Plants > Peat moss > Unclassified...
CCACGCGCCTTCCTGGATCAAGTGAATCAACAGATGCCGCTTCTGTTCCTTTTGCACGCGATAGGCACATTGCTCGACGATCTCGATGGCGGCATTACGCGGTGCGACCTGAATCGACAGCGGATTGTGCAGCAGCCGTTCCGCCAGCCCGCGGATATCGTCCGAGTAGGTGGCCGAGAACAGCAGGTTTTGCCGTTGTTGTGGCAGCAGTTTGATGATCTTACGGATATCGTTGATGAAGCCCATGTCGAGCATGCGGTCCGCTTCATCGAGCACGAGAACCTGGATCTTGGACAGATCGACCGCGCGTTGCTGCGCGAGGTCGAGCAGACGGCCCGGCGTCGCGACGAGCACATCGCAGCCCGAGCGCAGGTTGCTGATCTGCGGGTTGATGCTCACGCCGCCGAACACCTGAAAGGTGCGCAGCTGCAGGTACTTGCTGTAGGTGCGTGCGCTGTCGGCGACCTGTGCGGCGAGCTCGCGGGTGGGCGCGAGGACGAGTGCGCGCGGCGCCCGGCTCGTGCCGTGCGCCGTGTCGGCATTCAAGCGCTGCAGGATAGGCAGCACGAAACTCGCGGTCTTGCCCGTGCCGGTTTGCGCACCCGCGAGGACATCGCGGCCGGAGAGTACGGCAGGAATCGCCTGCAATTGGATGGGAGAGGGCGTGTCGTAACCCTTATCGGCGACAGCACGCAGCAATTCGGGCAATAGCCCGAGATCGGAAAATGACATTGAAAATCCTTCAAAAAAGACTTGAGTGGACTCGCACGACAGAGTCTTCGGACTCCGCAGCGGTCAGCAGCGAGGGGGTATCAAACGAAGTGCGTCGAGGACGGACTAAGAGCGGGAGGTGGCACTGACCGAGTGCCGACCTGACTAGCTAGTATCTAATAGTACACCGATGAGGGTAGGGCGTCCAGCGAGGGGCTCTCGACCATCTGGAATGCAAGGCTTCCGTCACGTCTAACGGTATGATCCCACTCGAAATACTCCAGGATCTTGAACATGGCCGTCAATCACGTGGTTTGGATCAAATTTCGCGCGGATGTTGCCGCGAATCGTGTCGAAGAGCATCTCGAGGCGCTGCGGCGCTTGAAGGACGAGATTTCGGCGATCAGCAATCTGACTATCGGCGCGAACTTCACCGACCGAGCGCAGGGTTGCACGCATGGCTTGGTGGTCGAACTGCCCGACAAAACAGCATTGTCCCACTACCTCGTTCATCCGCGTCATGTCGAAGTGGCCACAGCACTTCGCCTCGATGGCGAAGTATGGGCGCTCGATTACGAATACTGATCAGTTAGACGACTTCCTTGCCTTGGGCGTCCGTCGCGTGCGCCCGGCCGACTCGACTGCATGAAGCTGCTCGAGGTTCGCATAGATCTTGCGCAGTTGCAGTCGAAGGCGTTCCAGCTCCGCAGGCGGAAATCCGTCGATCATCGTGCGGAACACATGTGCGCTCAGGTCATTGCATTGCTTGGCGACCCGCCTGCCGCGGGCAGTCAGCTCCACGATGACCGAGCGACTGTCCGCGATGCCCGGCGTGCGTCGGATCAATTTGCGTTTTTCGAGTTCGCGTAACTGATGGGAGATCGTCGACTGCGGGAGCACCATGCTGGTCACGAGATCGCCGACGCGCGCCTTGCCGCTTTCCAACAGCAGCACGAGCATCCGTGAATTGTGCAGGGCCACGTCGAAGCGGCGGAAGTAAGGATTGCAAATCAGCTCCAGTTTCGCCTCGATTCGATGCATTAAGAACGAGATACGGTCGCTAAGAGGCGGTAAGGCTGGTTTTTTCATGGTGGCGCCGATTGTAGCGCCTGCCATATCTTGTGGGGAGTCGCCGGCATGGAGAGGTCCGTGACGCCTCTCGGCCGCAGGGCGTGCAGCACGGCATTGATGACCGCCGGGGGCGCCGCGATTGCACCGGCCTCTCCGCAGCCCTTGACACCCAAGAGGTTATGAGGCGACGGCGTCACGATGTAATCGAGTTTAAAGTCCGGAATGCTCGGCATATCGTCGGCACGTGGCATGCAATAGTCCATGAAAGTCCCCGACAAGAGCTGGGCGCTGTCCGGATCGTAGACGCAGTTTTCGAGCAAGGCCTGGCCGATGCCCTGAGCCGTACCGCCATGGACCTGACCTTCGACGATCATCGGATTGATTACGTTGCCGAAATCGTCCACGACGGTGTAGGCGACGATGTCCGTCGTGCCGGTTTCCGGATCGATCTCCAATTCGCACAGGTGTAACCCCGCCGGATAAGTGAAATTCGCGGGATCGAAGAACGCCGTCTCATCGAGGCCGGGTTCGATCTCGGCGCTCGAGAAGCGGCTGGGCGCATGTGCCATGAAGGCAAGTTCCGGAAATGACAAACCTCGATCCGTGCCCACGACGAAGAAGCGACCGTTCTCGAAGCGCATATCGCTCTCCGCAGCCTCGAGAATGCGCGATGCAATGCGCTTGCCCTTGTCCACGACTTTATCGATGGCACGGATGATTGCGCTTCCGCCCAAGGCAAGAGAACGTGAGCCCACCGTCCCATTCCCGAAGGCGCTGCGCGCCGTGTCACCGTGCACGATCTCGATATTCTCGACCGGCACGCCGAGCTTCTCGCTCACCACCTGGGCGAAAGTCGTTTCATGACCTTGCCCATGCGAATGGGTGCCGGTGACCACGACGACCGAGCCGGTGGGATTTACGCGAACCGTGGCTGACTCGAAGAAACCCGCGCCGCCGCCGGCAGCCATGATGATCTTCGAGGGACCTGCGCCACAGGCCTCGATGTAGCTCGACATGCCGATGCCGCGCAATTTGCCGCGCGCTGCCGACTCCGCACGCCGTGCCTCGAAGCCTGCGTAGTCGCCCAGCGTCAACGCCTTGTCGAGTGCGAGCGCAAAGTTGCCGGAATCGTACTCGGAACCGAAGGCGTTCAAGTACGGAAACTTGTCGGGTGGCACGAAATTACGCCGGCGAATCTCCGCCGGATCGATGCCAAGTTCGCGTGCGGCCTCGTCGACGATGCGTTCTATCACGAAGGCAGCCTCCGGTCGCCCGGCGCCGCGATACGCATCGACGGGCACGGTATTCGTGAATATTCCGCGGACCTCGCAATATGCCGCAGGAATATCATAAGTGCCGGCCAACAAGGGGGCGGAGTAGAAAGTCGGTATGGCCGGCCCGAAGGTCGAATAATACGCGCCAAGATTCGCCCAGGTGTCGACACGCAGCGCGAGGAAGCGGCCATCCGCGTCCATGGCGATCTCGGCGTGCGTTTTGTGGTCGCGGCCTTGTGCGTCGCTCAGGAAGGCTTCGCTGCGTTCCGAAGTCCATTTGACCGGTTTGCCCAGTCTTCGCGACGCCCAGAGGACGATCACTTCTTCGGCGTAATGCATCGCCTTGCAACCGAAGCCGCCGCCGACATCGGGCGATATGACGCGGATCTTGTGCTCGGGCACACGCAGCGTCGTCGTCGCGAGCAGAATGCGCTGGACATGCGGATTCTGGGACGACAGATACAGCACGAACTCCTCACGCCCCTCGTCGAATTCGCCAATCGCGACGCGCGGCTCCATCGGATTCGCAATCAGTCGGTTGTTGGTCAAATCGAGCTTCGTGATATGGCTCGCGCGCTTGAAAGCAGCCTCGACCGCGCGCGCATCCCCGATTTGCCAGTGGAATGCCTTATTGCCGGCAGCACCCGGCCAGATTTGCGGTGAGTCCTCCGCCGTTGCGCGGTCGAGGTTCGCCGCAGCCGGCAGATCGTCGATCTCGATCTCGATGAGTTCAGCCGCGTCCTTGGCGAGCAGTAATCGACTCGCGATGATCACGGCGAGGGGTTCCCCAACGTGGCGCACACGATCGATTGCGAGCACCGGTCGCGGGGGCACGAACATCGGCGTACCGTCCATGTTCATCGTCATCCAGATGACTGGCAAATCGCCAAGCCCGTCGGCGCGCAAGTCCGCCCCGGTCAGCACCGCCAGAACCCCCGGGGCTCGCTTGGCAGCCTCGCAGTTGATGCGTCGTAATTCACCATGGGCGATGTTCGAGCGCAGAATGTAGGCATACACCTGACCGGGGCGATGGATATCGTCCGTGTACTTGCCTCGGCCTGTGATAAAACGCTGATCCTCGAGGCGGGGCAGTGAAGCCCCGATACCCGTATTTTTCATCTCGCGCACTCCCCTGCGGAAATTCAGATGTATCGATTTCGATATTAAACCCTATTGACACCATCTGGAACTTTTCCGTTATGCTAATCGCCTGAAGGTAAACGATCAGAACTGAAGTCCTGCGTAATAGTGCGGACGGGCGGGGAAATGGCAATCCAAGGTGAGTACACGATCGATGCGCCGCGGGCGGCCGTTTGGCAGGCGCTGAACGATCCGGCTGTGCTGCAAGTCTGCATCCCGGGTTGCGAATCGATGACCAAGAGCTCCGACACGGAAATCGAGGCCAAGATCAACGCGCAGATCGGGCCGATTCGCTCGTCTTTTGCGACGCATATCGTTCTCTCGGATATCGACCCGCCGTCCGGCTATACCTTGAACGCGGAAGGCAAAGGCGTTGCCGGTTTCGGTCGCGGTACGGCCAAGGTTTCGCTCGCCGATCTGGACGGCCGTACCGTGCTTACCTACGATGCGCAAATGACGATTGGCGGCAAGCTGGCCCAAGTCGGTTCACGGCTTGTGGAGTCGGCCACCCGCTCGTACGCCGACCAGTTTTTCGAATTATTCGCCAAGCAATTCCCGTCCTCCGACGGCGCGGTTTCAAGCGCTGCGGGTGAGGCGGCCTCGGTTGGCGCCGGAGGAGGCCGGAAACCGGGTGCCTTTGGCGCCGGGCGTTGGTGGCTCGTTGCCGCGGGGATAGCGGCGATTGCACTGGGTTTGTGGGCCGCACTACGGTAACGGAGGACGCTCTCGTGACAATTTCGGTCTCTTGCATTGTCAATGGCGCAGCCGTTACCACCGATGCCGAGCCGCGGATGCTGCTCGTCGATTTTCTGCGCAACCATCTGCGGTTGACCGGCACACATGTCGGCTGCGATACGAGTCAATGCGGCGCGTGTGTCGTCCACGTGAATGGCCGCGCGATCAAGAGTTGCAGCATGCTGGCAGTGCAAGCGGACGGAGCCGAAATTACGACCATCGAGGGCCTTGCAGCCAGGGCGGGCGCCCTGGGGCGGGCGGGACTTCATCCGATGCAGGCCGCATTCCGTGCGGAACATGGCTTGCAATGTGGATTCTGTACGCCCGGCATGATTATGACCGCCGTTGAGATCGTTACGCGCAACCCGAACCCCAGCGAAGCGGAAGTGCGGGCCGGACTCGAAGGCAACCTTTGCCGCTGTACGGGCTATCACAACATCGTCAAGGCGGTCCTGGCCGCCGCCGCCGAGATGCGTGCGTCCACGGCAGCAAAGGATGGCGCCGGGTCCGAGCGTGCGGAGTCTCTCCATGTATGAATTCGAGTACGAACGGCCAGCGAACCTCGACGCCGCTCTCAAGGCGGCGAATTCGGATTCGGCATTTCTTGCAGGCGGTATGACGCTGCTGCCCACTTTGAAAATGCGTCTCGCGCGCCGCTCCCGCCTGATCGATTTGGCTGCTCTGCCCGAATTACGCGGCGTACGCTCGGTGGCGGGAGCAATTGAAATCGGCGCGATGACCTCGCACGTCGAGGTGCAGGATTCGACCGAAGTTCAGCAACGCCTGCCCGCGCTTGCGCGACTGGCAGGTGGCATCGGCGACCCGTTGGTACGCAATCGCGGCACGATTGGCGGCTCCATCGCAAACAATGATCCGGCCGCTGACTACCCGGCTGCCGTATTGGGCCTCGGTGCAGTGGTCGTGACCAATCTGCGTGAGATTCCAGGGGACCGGTTTTTCACAGGGATGTTCGCGACCGCGCTGGCGCCCGGCGAACTCATCACGCGGGTCTCTTTCCCTGTACCACGCCGGGCCGCTTATTTGAAATTCCGCAATCCGGCTTCGCGCTATGCGGTCGTCGGCGTCATGATCGCCGAGACGGCGGGAGGCATACGGGTTGCCGTGACGGGCGCCGGCTCTCAGGTATTTCGGCTGCCGACCTTCGAGCAAGCGTTGGCGAGGCGCTTCTCACCCGAGGCTTTGCAGGGTCTCGAGGTTTCCAGTGACGGCCTCAATGACGACATGCACGGCTCAGCCGCCTATCGCGCCAATCTGATCGGCGTCATCGCAAGAAGGGCCGTCACGATGGTTGCGGCACCGGGCTGACGCGGGCGTGGGTACGACGGTCCCGGCGAGCGTTGCGGAGACCGAGCAGCTATTGGCTGAGCAAGCATATTTCGCTGACCATGCGCTCAGTGTCGCCGTATTCCTCGCTCTGTCACTCGAGAGACCCCTGCTGATAGAAGGCGAGGCGGGCGTTGGCAAGACGGAGGTAGCTAAAGCACTGGCAACCGGCCTGGGTCGTAAGCTGATCCGTCTTCAATGTCACGAGGGCCTCGATGTTGTTTCTGCGGCCTATGAGTGGAACCATTTGCGGCAAATGCTCGAGCTGCGTATGGCAGAGGCGGCGGGCGAGCCACGTTCCCGTGATGAACTGACTGCCGATATTTTTGCGCCGCGTTTTCTGATCAGGCGCCCGCTACTGCAGGCGCTGGAGCCGCAACCCGAGGGGGCTCCAGTTCTGTTGATCGATGAAATCGATCGTGCGGATGCGCCCTTCGAGGCGTTCTTGCTGGAGATCTTGTCGGACTTCCAAATGACGGTGCCGGAACTCGGAACGGTGCGCGCTGCCGTGCCACCGATCGTGATTGTAACCTCGAACCGGACGCGCGAGATTCACGATGCGCTCAAACGTCGTTGTCTCTACCACTGGTTGAACTACCCGGATGCGCAGCGCGAAACGCAAATCCTGCGGCGCAGAGCCCCGGCAATCAATCAACAATTGGCGGATCAGCTCGTGGCTTACGTACAGGATCTGCGCAATCGAGGGCTGTTCAAACCGCCGGGCATCGCCGAAACGATCGATTGGGCGCACGCCATTCTTGCCCTGGGACGTCATGCCCTCAATGACGAATTGCTTTCCGATACGCTCGGGGTGTTGCTGAAATACGAGGAGGATCTCGCCCTCGTTCGCCGCGGTTTGGGCGACGACCTCAGCACGGTGCCCGTCAAGCCCAAGTCCCTGTCGAGATGAGCGGTTCCGCTTTGGAGGAATCCAAGCGCCTTTCAAGACATGATGGACCTGAACGGCGGGTTCCTGGGCTGGTCGATTTTGCGAGCGCCTTGCGTGCCGGCGGAGCGCGACTCGGGTCGGCGGCATTGCTGGACGCAAACGCTGCCATGGCGGCAGTGGGTCCCGAGCACCGGGCCGACGTCCGGGCGGCCTTACGTACGACTCTCGTACGTGATCCGAGCGATTTCCAATTATTCGATTTATTATTCGATGCGTTCTATCCGAGCCTTGGACTTGCATCGATCGATGTGGGGCTCCCGGTGCTTTCACCGTCGAGACCGCAGCCACCCCCGGCGGAACGTCGTTTCGCAGAAACCCGCGCAAGCAGCGAGCCAGTCCCTGGGGTCGCGGCGGTACGGCTCGGCGACACGGATGCAAGTTCCACGGAATCCGGGTTCGAGCGACTCAAGCGAAAAGACTTCGAGCAAATGAGCGCGGCCGAACTCGTCATGGTGAAGCGGCTGATTCGGGGAGTCGCTCTTGTCCTGGCTCACCGGCGGTCTCGACGCAGCCGCCCAGGCGGCACGGCAAGGCGCCTGGACCTTCGCGCTATGCTGCGCCACAACGACTTCGACAAGCCACGCTATCTGACAAGCACCATGACAACGCGCGACTGCGTGCTGATCGTCGACATCTCGGGCTCCATGAGCGTGTATTCACGGCTGTTTCTGCACTTTGCACACGCACTTGCGCAGTGCCCCGGTCGTGTCGAGACCTTCGTCTTTGCCACGCGCCTGTCGCGGATTACGCGCGCCTTGCGTATTGCCGAGCCTGACCTAGCGATCGCGGAAGCGAGCCGGGCCGCGCCCGACTGGGATGGTGGCACCCGACTCGGGGCCGCCCTCGCCGAGTTCAATCTACGCTGGGCTAGGCGTGTGCTAGCCGGAGGCGCCCGGGTCATCTTGCTGAGCGACGGGCTGGAGCGTGACGCCATCGACCGCCTCGATCGGGAAACTGGCCGCCTCGCGCGCACCGCGTATGAGCTCATCTGGATCAATCCACTCTTGCGCAGCAGCGAGTACGCGCCCCTTGCCGCCGGTGCCAAAGTCTTGGCACGTCATGCGGACGCACTGATGCCGGCGCACAACATTGCCTCGCTGACGGAACTCGCCCAGCTCCTTGGCTGAGATGCCGCTCGATGCCCCGGCCCCCGCGGGGCCGCCTGCGGCATGCCCCCGGGTCGGCCGCCGATCGACACGCCGATAAAAAGGCCCGAAGTTGTCAGTTTTACATTTACATCGATTTCGATATAGACTGGCGCCATCTCCGATACATCGATTTCGATACATAATTGTGACGTGCGCCACGTACGCCGTCTCGCGAGACTCGAATGGAGTGGGGCCATGGCTGGATACAAATCGCTGACTGGTGATGTCGACTCAAGAACGGGTGCGTACTGACGTGACTTCCGCGGTGCTATTCGCGGGCGGTCGAGTCATCGACGGAACCGGTGCGCCGCCTTTCTCCGCGGACGTGCTCGTCGCCGGCAATCGCATCGTCGCGGTTGGCAGCCAGGCGAACGACCGCGCGCGGGAAATTCCGGACTTACAGCGTGTCTCAATCGCCGGATGCACCTTGATGCCGGGACTCATCGACGCTCATTGTCATGTGAGTTTCGACGCGCCACGTTCCAACGACGAACTGTTTTTTCATCGACGCCCGGCACTTGCCGCCATCATTGCGGCTGCCGACGTGCGCAAGATTCTATGCGCCGGCGTGACTGGACTCTTCGATGCGGACTCGATTCACGATATCGGCGTGGATCTTCGTGATGCGATCGACGCGGGCGTGGTCGAGGGTCCGCGTATGACCTCGGGTGGGCACGCGCTCATGACGTCGGTCGGCGGCACGGCGGGGCGCTTGATTCCGGACCAGGGACTGCGCGGTTATGCCGTGGTCGTCCGCACCCGCGACGAGATCGTTACGGAGGTGCGCCGGCAGATCAAGGGCGGAGTCGACTGGATCAAGGTGCACGTAACGGGCCTCATTCCGCGCCAACGCGCGCGCGGCGAACTCACGGTCTGGTCATTCGACGAATTGCGGGCGGTTTGCGATACCGCCCACGGGCTCGGTATTCCCGTGGTGGGGCATTGTCGAAACGCGTCGAGCACGCGCGATGCGGCACGCGCGGGGTTCGACATGATTCTGCATGCCACCCATATGGATGAGGAGGCCGTCGAGGCGGTCGTAGAGCGCAAGATTCCAATCGTCCCGACATTCACCTTCCAGGCAAACCTGGCCGATTACGGCGATGTCGTCAAGGCGGACAAGGGTTTGCAGGAGTTGTTTCGCAGGGAAATTGCGGACAGCGCAGAGACCTTGCGACGCTTGCACGCATCTGGCGTGCCCCTGCTATGCGGCACCGAAAGCGGCTTCTCCCTGACTCCGTTGGGCGATTGGCATTACCGCGAGCTCGAGGTCTTTGTCCGGGATCTCGGCTTCTCGCCGTTGCAGGCGATCCGTGCCGCCACTTGCGATGCTGCCCGTGCACTGCGCATGGAGGGCGAGGTTGGCAGCGTCGTCGCAGGTCAGCTTGCCGATCTGATCGTTGTCAATGGCGATCCCTCCACGGACGTCACCTTGCTTGGAGAGACGGATCGTTTGATTCACGTCATGGCCAACGGTCGTTTCGTCGACCTGGACCGCCAGGACCTTCCGCGCCGTCCGATTCCGGGGTGGCGTACGAGCCAATATTCAAGCGAGATACTCACGCGGGACCTCGTCCGCGATAAAGGGATGAAGCGTTCATGAGTACGATCAACGTCACCGGTTTCAAGGATGCGCAACAGACTTTATCCCTGCCGGACCTCAAGCAGGCACTATACGACGAAGGCGCGGCACTCATGGATCGCGTTCTAGTCACGCTCGATGGGGAGGAGCATCGGCGCCGGCGTTTCATGGAGATGAAGATCTTCAAGAAGGACTTTTTTGCGTTTTACGAAACCGAAGTCCTGCCGCCCGTCGTCCGCGAGACGTTGCAGCCGTTCGTCGCGCAAGGGACCGCGGACCTCGTCGAAGTCGCGTACCACTGCATGATTGGATTGACCGCGGATTTCGCGGGCATCGACCGGCCACTGCGCACGGCCGCGGAGACCGCCGACCTGGTGCGCCTGCTGCGTGTGTTCGGCATTGCGGCGACCGTCGGGCAGTTCAAAGGTTCTCGCGTCGAAGCGGATGCGCTCAAGGCATCGGTCGCAGCAGGTATGGCGGATTTCGAGCGTCATTATTTCGATCCGTCGGTGGCGCGCCGCAACGATCTGCTGCGGCGATGGCGCGCGGGCGAGATCGGCGAGGAGGCGCTGCCGCGCGACATCCTGACGTTGCTGTTGCGCAACGATGATCAGATCGAGCTGCCGCGGGACATGATCTTGCGGGAGACCGCGTTCTATTTCCTCGCCGGAGCGCACACGTCGGTTCATTCGCTATCGCATGCAATGCACGAGATTTTTGTGCTGTGTCGCCGCGATCCAAACGAGCGGCAGCATCTGCTCGAGGATCCCTTGTTCCTTCAGCGTTGCGTGCACGAGAGCTTTCGATTACACCCGGCGAGTCCGATTTCCAAGCGTAGACCGCTGTGTCCCGTCCACCTGCCGCAGGGCGTCGATGCCGGCCCCGCGGATACCGTGGTTGTGGATCTGTATCGTGCAAATCGGCAAACCGAGCAGTTCGGTGATGACGCGCGCGAGTTCAATCCTTACCGCAGCAAGCTACCGCCGCATATGCCCTATGGTTTGACGTTTGGCGTGGGTGTGCACAGTTGTCTCGGCAAGAATCTCGCTGCCGGCGATCTGCCGAAGGCATCGACCGATCCCAACAACCATCAATACGGCACGGTCACGCTGCTGGCCCGTGAACTGTTGAAGCAGGGCGCCACCCCCGATCCGGCATCCCCGCCGCAACAGGATCTCACGACCGAGCGCGAGACGTGGATCCGCTATCCAATCCGGTTCGGTGCGAAATGAATCAGGTGCATGTCGACAGCTTTCAGGATGCCTCGGCGGCGCTGCGTCACCCGGATCTCGCACAGTGCATGTACGACGCGGGCGCGGTCGTCATGGATCAGGTGCTGCTGAGTCTGCATGGCGAGGCGCACCGGGTACGTCGCCTCCTGGAATTTCGCGTGTTCCGCAAGAACTTCTTTGCGTATTACGAACACGAGGTCTTCCCGCCGACCCTCGAGGCCACGCTCGCCCCCTACCTGGCCGCGGGTCGCGCCAATCTGATCGAGTTCGGCTATCGCGTCACGATCAATCTGACAGCGGACTTCGCCGGCATCGACCGGCCTGCGCGTACCAGCGAGGAAACCGAGCTGCTTTTCAGGCTCGTCAAGACGTTCAGCGAGGGCGCGACGCTCGTGCATTCGAAGCGCGATCGCGCCGAGGTGGAGGGCGAGGTTCGCGCAGCCCTGGATGTTCTGCGCACGAAATTTTTGCAACCGTCGATTGCGCGCCGGATGGCCTTGCTCGATCGTCTCGCCGCCGGCGAGATCGACGAGGGTGCTCTGCCGCGGGACGTGCTGACCGTTTTGCTCCGGAACGAGGACAAGATCGATCTGCCGCCGGACGTGTTGCTGCGCGAAATGGCCTTTTATCTTCAGGCCGGGTCGCATAGCACGGCCAATTCGATGGTGCATGCGCTGCACGAGATCTTCCGTTGGTGTGATGCGCATCCTGAGGACAAGGCGCGTGTACGGGATGATCTTCTGTATCTGCAGCGCTGCGTGCACGAGAGCCTGCGTCTGCATCCGGCGAGCCCGGTGGCCTGGCGACGTCCGACCTGTCCGGTACGGCTGAGCTCGGGCGATACGGCCGGCGATGCAGATAGAATCGTCATCGATCTTGCTGCCGCCAATCGCGACCGCAGCATCTTTGGCGATGACGCCGATCAATTCAACCCTGCGCGCGTCCTTCCCCCGGGGGTGTTCCCGTATGGCATGACGTTCGGTACCGGCATCCACGCCTGCCTGGGCCGGGATCTGGATGGTGGCGTTATCGCCCGAGACAACGTCGATCCCGCCACTCACCAATACGGCCTGGTCACGTTGTTGATTTCGGCCTTGATTCGCGCCGGCGCAAGACCCGTTCCGAATGATCCCCCAACCGCTGACCCCGGTACCGTGCGCCAAAACTGGGGTCGGTATCCGGTCGAGTTCGTGACATGAAAACGATGATGGTGACCGGCGCCGGCGCCGGTATCGGTGCGGCAATTGCCGCAGCCGCCGCGGCCAATGGTTATCGAGTGGCAGTCTGTGATATCGACGGTGAGCGTGCCAAGTCGGTCGCGGCCGGCTTGTCCGGTGCCCTCGGCTTCCAGCTCGATGTGAGTCGTGAAGCCGATGTCGAGCGGGTGCTCGATGCGCTCGAAGCTGTCCCCGATGCGCTGGTCAATAATGCCGGAATCGTCCGCTTTGGGCCGCTGCTCGAGTTGTCGGTCGAAAACTTTCGCGCCGTTCTGGACGTGAACTTGCTCGGCGTCTTTGTCTGCTCGCGAGCGGTGGCGCGCCGCATGGCGCCGCGGCGTTCGGGGGTGATCGTCAGCATGTCCTCGATCAATGCCACCCACCCAGGGCCTGGTGCGGGCGCCTATCCTGCAACCAAGGCGGCGGTCGTCTCCTTGACCCAACAAATGTCGCTCGAATGGGCAGGCAGCGGACTGCGTGTCAACGCCGTGGCCCCGGGGTTCATCGACGCCGGGATGTCTGCGCCCATTTACGCCAATCCGCGCGTCCGAGAATTGCGCGGCTCGGCGGTCCCGCAGCAAAGACTGGGCACGGCGGAGGAGGTGGCCGCCGCTGTTCTGTTCTTGTGTTCCGAACAGGCGTCTTACATCAACGGACATGAGTTGATCGTCGATGGCGGCGTCGTCAATAGCGTTTTGTCGCGGCTGCCGCGCGAGTAATGGGCCCCCCGCGTGAGGCATATCTTGATAAGCGGCGGGATCTACCACGAATTCGAAGCGAGCTCTGCGTTGCTTGCACGTGAGTTCGGAAAGCTGGGCTTCGAAACCGCCGTGTTCGATGAACCCGAGGCGGCGATCGCTGCGCTTGCGGAGTCTCCACGCTGCGATCTGCTGACCATCAATGCCTTGCGCTTCACGATGCGGCAGCACGAGAAGTATGCACCGCTTCGGGAGCAGTGGGCATTCGATCTGTCGGCGTCCGGGCGCGCCGCGCTGGCCGGGTATGTGAGTAGCGGCGGCGCTTTGCTCGGTTTGCATACTGCGAGTATCTGTTTCGACGGTTGGGCGGAATGGGCAAAGATTCTCGGGGCTTCGTGGACCTGGAGTAGGTCTTATCACGCTCCTGCTGGGGAGGTGGAAGTCGAATGCCTGGAGTCAGTTGACCCGATCACGTCCGGTATTCCCCATTTTCGCGTGTTCGATGAGGTCTATCGAAATCTTGAGATCAGTTCCGACTGCCGACCCTTGCTGCATGCACGCATGCGGGGCGAGCCCGAGTATCAGCCAATACTTTGGTCACATCGTTACGGCGCCGGCCGTGTCGTATACGACGCTCTGGGTCATGGGCCGGAGTCCATCGGCGACGAGACGCATCTTGAAATCCTGTGCCGTGCGGCTCGCTGGCTGACCGGTGTGCCGCAAGTAAACATCGGAGCTGCGCATGCGTGATCTGGCCGGCCAGTCGATTCTGATCACAGGCGGTGGTTCGGGTATCGGTGCCGGTGCCGCACGCTATCTCGCCGAGCGCGGTGCGCGCGTAACCATTTGCGGCCGCCGTGCGCAGTCGATTGCCAAGGTCGCGGAGAACATTGGACCCGCCTGCCGCGCCATCCAGGGGGACGTGACCGTTGCCGCCGATCGTGAACGCATCATCGCGGCTGCAGTCGAGCATGGCGGCGGATTGTTTGCCCTTCTAAACAATGCCGGCAACATGTATCGCGGGCCGATTACGGAATTAGACCAGAGCAAGTTGCTCGAAATCTTCAACTCGAATGTGATCGCCGGGATGCTGCTGACCGGCCTCGCCGTGCCGCATCTCGTCAAGACGCAGGGTGCGGTTCTGTTTGTCGGGAGCATCCATGTGCGCAGGGCGTTTCCTGGTGCTTCGCCCTATGCAGCAACCAAGGGCGCGATTGAGGTGCTGACCCGCGTGCTCGCGGCCGAGCTTGGATCGCACCGTATCCGGGTCAACTGTGTGGTCCCGGGCGGCGTGTTCACGGAAATCAACCAGCGTGCCGGATTATTCGACGACGCGACCGCGCGCAAGCGGCTCGAGTCGATGGCGGGTATGCATGTTCTTGGCCGCATTGGAACAGAGCAGGAGATCGCCGAGGCGATCGCGTATTTGATCGCCGCCGAATGGACCACGGGCGCGATCTTGGATGTCGACGGTGGTTTGGGGCTGGGGCTCACGGCCGCCTAAGCGGGCGAATTTGTCGGAGAGGACGCCGGCTTGGATTACCCACCGGCCGGTAGAAAAGTATCAAAAGCACGGGAGTTGGCAATGAACAAGGCGAAGAGTACGGATGTTTCGAGAATGGACGGACGGTGGATCGGCGGCTCTCTGCTCGGCGTAGGCATTGCGCTCGCGGCACCGAGCTTGGCGGCCGACACACCGAGCGCCGCGGACACCGCAACCGCGGGCAGCAGTGAGAGCGCTGACGCGGGTATGCAGGAGATCGTCGTGACGGCTCGCCGTCGTGAAGAGAGCTTGGAGCGTGTCCCCATTTCAATCACCGCGTTCGGGTCGCAGCAACTCGAGGATCGGCAGATCCACACGGAGGCCGATCTGCAAGCCGCGACGCCCGGGCTCACCATCCGGCAAACCAGCAGCCAGAATCAATTCAATTACTCGATTCGAGGTCAATCGGTCGACGCGTTTTCCGGCTCCTCGCCCGGGGTACTCCCCTACATCGACGATCTGCAGGTGTCGGCGACGACGGCAAGCGCGTTTTTCGACCTGCAGAGCGTCCAGGTCTTGAAGGGGCCGCAAGGCACGCTGTTCGGTCGTAACGCAACCGGCGGCGCGGTTCTCTATGAAACCCAGAAGCCCACCGACGACTTCGGCGGCTATATCTCTGGCCGTCTCGGAAACTTCGACACGCAGGAACTCGAGGGTGCGCTAAATTTGCCGCTGATCAGCGATAAAGTGTTGCTGCGCATCTCGGGCCTGACGGCGTCGAGTCAGGGATATGTGCACAACCTCTATGACGGCGCCTGGCTCGGCGGCGACGCGAAATCCGTGGGCCGTATTGCCTTGACGGTGAAGCCGATTGACGGGCTGGTCAGTATCACGACTTACCAGTACGGTCACTTCGGGGGCACCAACGTGCCGTCCGAGTTGTACTCGGCGAATGCTTGCGGTTCGACCAATAACGGCATCCCGCTCTTGTCCGCGAGTGCGTGCTTGTATAACCCGGCGTTTCCGGGCTGGCAGGCGTTCCTAGCCGCGCACCCCAAGGCCTATCCGGGTGGCGTCTCGGCATTCGTCGGCTATCAGAATTCTATCGGCCCGTGGAATGCGAATATCGACGCGCCGCAGGAGCACGATGCGCGCGCCGAGTATTTCGTGAACAACACGTCGTACGATTTCTCCGCCAATACCACGCTCAAAAACATCATCGGGTTCACTCGTTCGCGTTCAGCGGAACAGACCGACTTCGACGGAACCAACTATCCGATCTTTGGTGAAGGCACGCCGACGGATCCCTCGGCCGAGTTCTTCCGCACGAACCAATTCTCCGATGAACTCCATCTGCAGGGTAAGGCGCTTGATTCGCGGCTCGATTACATCGTGGGTGCGTATGGCTCCTTCGAGCGAGACGAGAGCGACTTCCCTCTGTTCGCGTTTGACGTCACGCCCGTGATTCCCCCGACCTTGTTCCATTACCACTGGCGAATCATCGATCAATCGCAGGCTTTGTTCACGCAGGAGAGCTACGATCTGGGTTCCGGCTTCAGTCTGACCGCAGGCTACCGACAGACCTGGGAGACGACCGGCATTCGTCAGCTCGACAATTCCATTTTCAGCGGCGCACCGTCCGAGCAGCAGACCGCGAGCAAACCAAGCTGGACCTTGGGTCTTCAGTACCAGATCAACTCGGAGTTGATGGTCTATACCGCCACGCGCGGCAGCTGGCGCACGGGCGGCTACAACGGCACGGCTCCCGCGGTTGACGATTATGCCTCGGGGGGTGGTAACAAGTTCAAGCCCGAGACCACGAAGGATGTCGAACTCGGCATGAAATATGCGGGCACGGTGGACGACATGCCGGTGCGGCTGAACGTGGCCGCTTACAATCAGTGGGTCGACGATATTCAGCGCACCGCCTATTTGATCTTGAACGGCAGTCCGCTCGCGATCACGGTGAACGTGCCGACGGCTGAAATTACCGGCGTGGAGGCGGACGGCGAGATCCGACCGGCGTCTTGGCTGCAACTTGGCGGCTCCGTCTCGTATGCCGATGCCCGGTATACGAATTCAGGCGTCAGCTACTTCAACAACACGCTGCAGTTCGGGCCCTATGCCGATACGCCACGCTGGACCGGGGACGTTTATGGCCAGGTACACGACACCTTGTCCGGCAAGCTGGGCGAAGTATCGCTACGCGCTGACTACTACATCCAGAGCACGCAGTTCTTCTCGAACCTGGAGGCTACGATCAATCCGGGCACTCAGCTGCCATCATACAAACTGCTGAATATGTACGTAACCTGGGACAAAATTTCCGGGACCGGATTGCAGGCCAGTCTCTACGGCCGAAATCTGCTCAACGAGGAGTACTACGTCGGCGGAATCCCCCAGGGTGCCGACCTTGGACTCAATCAGGTGCAGCCCGGTCGGCCGCGTATGTATGGCCTCGAGTTGAAGTACAGTTTTTGAGCGTAAGCACGCCATCCGATGTGGTACACGGCTTCCTCGCGGCGTGGAATGCCAACGACCTGGATCGAGTCGTTGCCTCTCTGCACGAGGAGGTCGTGTATCACAACGTGCCGCTCCCGCCGATCCAGGGTCGTGCTTTGGTCGACAGTTACCTGCGTTCCAAAGGCCGCTTCGACTGGGTCGATTGGAAGCTGCTGGCGCTCGCCGCGAGCGGCACGACCGTGCTCACCGAACGTATTGACGAGTTCAGTGTCGGCGGCAGGCGCGTAAGTTTGCCCGTGATGGGCTCATTCCAGGTGGTCGATGAGCGCATCAAGGTATGGCGGGACTATTTCGATCTGGCTATGTATCGAAAACAGTTGCAGTCGGAGAGCTGACATGGACATGCA
>Ga0116231_10008820_pt1 | contig 17454 bp, 13 predicted proteins | sample S1TSphgellanicum_2_FD_89695 | JGI IMG/M metagenome (GOLD analysis project Ga0116231, IMG submission 89695) | Host-associated microbial communities from peat moss isolated from Minnesota, USA - S1T2_Fd - Sphagnum magellanicum MG | ecosystem: Host-associated > Plants > Peat moss > Unclassified...
AAATGTAAGATCAATATTCCCCCCTTTGGAAGGCATTCATTACATGGTGCATTGCACCAATCTAGTTGTGCAAACTTTGTTTCAAATCCTTATTGTGAAATCTATAAAAGATTTATTGTAGTCGTTATATTATTTTTCTCTAACGATTCGAAAAAGAATCTTCAATTTTTGAAGCTGGCAAATTAATGAAGGAGAAAGGGAAAAAAATTCTATTGAATGTCAAAACATGTTGGATTGGCATGTTTAGTTTAACAAAAAAGGTGATGACAATGTATATGCCATCATTGGCAAAGATGGTTGAAAATAGTCCATAAATCATGTCAGCCAAAATGAATATCGAGTTTTTTTATGATGTAAACCTTCTCATCTTTCTTTATTGTTTGTTGCCCATGTCGAAAATTGTCCATGCATTCATCAAGTTTGCATAAAATAAAGATGTCTTTGTATGTGATTATGTTGTTGCCATAAAAATTTGTTAGGGTCAACTTTACTCTCATTATATGGATTCAACAACAAAATATGTTTATGATATTTTCAAAGACTTCCAAGGTTTGATTGTTTTCATAGTAATATGCATTTGAAATGAAAGACCAATTCACTAGACATCAATACCCATGGTGGTGAGTATAATTTGGCCGTTGATTCATCAAATTACACATTTTGGGCTACATATGTAAATGCCATTGGTGAGAATGTTCAAGTGACTCAAAAGGTCTTCACTAATTTAGTGGAGGATGTAAAATCATCATGCTCAAATTTTTTTCTACCATTCTCCTTGTGTCTATGTTTTTTGTGATTTTTTGGTCTTTTGTTTGTCTTTGATTTTGTAGCTACAACATAAGCTTTCACTTGTGTTCACTCATGAGCTTACAGCAAAGTTTCCAACATCCCATTTGATGGATGTTATGGGCATTTGTTATCTATATTATTGGTTTCAAAGCAATGTTGAAAATAATTTTAATCGACATCTAATGTTGATTAAGGCATATTATTGTTTTGAGAAGTTGTTGGAACCTATCAAAACTTTAGAGGCGAGTTTACCTCTTGTTATAGCCAATATTTGCCCAACACTTCTATCTACAAATGTTTGTAACATGTAATTTCATATTTTAAAATCATTATGCACTTTAACGTTGTTGCCACTATGGAGGCACCATTTCATGTTAATTCTTTAATTTAACTTTGGTGGATTTTGGAAACTTTTTGCATTTTACAACATTCCTTCCTTGAGTTTTTCAAATTGGCGAAAATTGCGATAGTGCAAATGTTGGGTTTAGTGGAAAATGAATGGACATTTTCCACTCTTTCTTTCATGAAATCTAAATTGAGGAATCATTTCAATGAACATTTGAATAATGTTGTGGGAATGTATTATCAAACTTTAACAATTTGAATATTTTTTCATATGACACATGTTTTGAAAATTAGACAAAATAGAAGCCCATGCGAACATTGGATTAGACTTTTCTACTAAGATTTGGGTGGGGTTCGTTGTTCTGATCCCATCATTGATGGGCCATTCTCAATGATGACATTTAATTATGGCTAAAGCTAGGTCATTTTGTCACTTAGAAGTTAAGATTCAAGAACCGTGATGGTTGTTCATTGTTGTGTGTGTGTTTTTCCATTGTCAATCTTGCTTTTGAGTTTTTGTCCAGTGTCAAGCATTATCTTTCTATTTATCTTCCTTGCTTCTATGTTTGCTTATCTTTGCCTTTGCCTACATTTGTTTATTTATGTTTACCTCTATCTTCTTCTATTTTTCTCTATTTGCTTCTATCTTTGTCCAATGTTTTTCTTTGTTTAGTGTTTGCTTCTATTTTCTTTTGTTTGCCTATGTCTAGATTGTGCTTATGTATGCTTCTATTTGCTTATGTTTGTTTCTATTTGCCTTTGTTAATCTACATGCTTTTAAATTATAAATCCTAAGTTATGTGAATTTCTAAGTTTTAAATTTTGTCTATTTTTCAAGTTTTTTTCATTCTCTATCCATTGTCCTATGGTAGTCCACTGTCTAGTCACTAATGTCTACCTTGGTCCTCTAGAGTTCAATGTCTAACATCTATTTTTCTTTGATTATTTTTATGCCCAATACCCATTGTTTGTCTTTGTTTTTTTTTCAATTGTTTGTATACTAACTTCCAATATTTTTAAAATCTAGAGTGTGTCCATCTTTCTTTGATTCAGTTTGTCTTCCTTTGATTCTTTATTAGGATATGTGTTTCTGTTGGACGAGTGTGTGTGTTTGGTGTGTAATTAAAAATATGTATGTTAACGTTGGGTCTTATGTTGTCTTTACCAGTGTTGTCTGTGTAAATGTAAATGTAAAATACGAAAAGTGTAAGAGTAAAAATAAATGTATTTTATATAACTTTACATGGTCCGATTAAACTATATATATATATATATATATATGATTTTACATCACTATGTAAAACAACGTAAATATAAAACAGTGTAAAAAATGTGATTTTTACTTGAGGAGGGGAGATTTCATAATGTTTTTGATGATAAGCAAGCTAAATGGCCCATTGCAGAAAAGAACCATCAAAATATACACCCACAACTAATTCATATGACTTTGCAAGATGGTCTGGCCATTAAAGTTATAGGGTTTAGGGTTGAAAGCCTATATAATAAATTTATATATAAAGTAAGGAAAACAACACTAGAACCCTGAGTTTGATCATAAATAGGGTGAGATTCCAAAAAATATAAAACGTTAGCATTCAAGGGTGGGGAGACCTCAGTTTTTTTGTCGTGAACTGAGTTTCACCCTGTCTTTCCATTTTCTTTAACGGCTCCATTACTGCTCCTACTTGTAAAGCTACTATAGTTAGTCTTCACCTTTGTGCATTAAATGCTGATTTTCAGCATTTCATTTCCAAATTTAATAATATTTATGGATACCCCTGAAAGAAGAGTTTGCGGTGAAAGGAGGCCCAAAGAGAGGGTGGCTTTCCAAATAATTTTAATATTTACACTTACACTGGATTTACACACCATATATATATATGGCTATTGACACTTACACGCACAACACTGATCTTGACTTTGATTGTGATAGAATCACCCAACAATGACCAAGCCTCAAGGCCGCTGCTCTGCGTACAATAGTGGCCACATAATAACTATGTCTAACATAATTTGGTGATCAAATTACGTGTTTCATCAATTAGCATCATGAGTCAGAGGTTGTGTAACAATATGTTCATTTTATAAATAATATCAGATTTTGCTACTATAACATTTGAACTGTGAACCCTCTCCATGAAATGAAATATACCCTTCCCAGTGTTTATTTTAGGAATTCTTTTTTGGAGCCACAGTGACAACCATCCATAGAAAGATGCAGAGAAACTCAAGATCATTCTTCTGAATATTTAGCCAAATCTGGCTATAAACCAAATATGAAGTATAAATTTTTAATCATCTTTTGATATATTTTCTACATGATTAAAACCAAATGTAGGAATCTGGAAAAAATTTCATCAATTGTGGCGATTGAAAGCCTTTAAAATCACTTCATTTTTCAAATTTTAGATTCTTAATTTCGTGTTTTTGGCTAAATTTTTGCCAGTAAAAAAATGTCTGACCCTCCCTATCGGTAACTTACACCTCCTCCTTCACTTTGGTCTTTTTTGTGTCAGTCGGTTCCTCCTCCAAGAAATTTCCTTCTAATGAAGGAGAGCCGTGAAAAGGGAATGTTCTGATTCGAAGTCCAAAGATGCTAGCAATAATAGCTAACCAGAGAATAATAGAGTTATCCATAAAGTAACCGTGTCTTCACCCTATCTTTGGGCCTCATTTCAGCCCCTATCCGCTCTTTCAGTGGTTCTGCAAAATAAAGACATTTTATTATATATCAGTATGAAATGCTCAAACTCAGCATTTAATGCACGAGGTTCAAGATTAATTACAGTAGTTGTACAGTTAGAAGAAGTGAAAATATGTGTAGCAGTGGTGGAGGCGCTCCTGAAAAAGGAAAGACAGGATGAAACTCAGTTTACTACCAACATTGATGGTTTTCTGAGTTTCATCCCCCGTTGAATGCTAATGCACTTTTTTGCAGGTTTTTTTTTTATCTCACCCTCTGTATGACCAAACTCAGGGTTCTGGTTCTGTGTTTTTTTTTACTTTACGGATAACTCTGATATGTCTGATTTTTTAAAATGAAAATCTTTCTCTTTTCCTTTTGGAGGGGAGTCAATGAACACAAAGAAAGGAATGCATGGGGCTAATGTACACCCCGATCCTTTTTTCCTTTTGTCGTTTTTCCCTTAGTTGGCTACCACATCTTAAGATTCTCACTATGATGGCGTCATTTTCTCCATCTCACTAAAGACAAATAACACATGGCCGTCTCCTCTTTTTGTCTTCTAGAAAATGAGGCTTCCGTGGTAGTGTTAACCACATAATTGATTTTTGGATGGTGAGTAACATATCAAAAGGAGAGAGTTCTAAAAGTGCATTGGGGAGGCTGGCTATTGTCATAACCTGTGTTGGGTGCCTATTTGATTTGTGTTAATAACGGTAGATTCAAGCTTTTCAAAATATAATAATGAGAGAACTATTGATTCCGGTTATTTGAAACAGATCAGGATCAAAGAACAGTGTCACTTTGGATTTTTTTTTTAAAACTTTGAAGAACAAACCAATGGGATTTCATGAAAGGAATGGCAAAGAAAGAATCAAGGGCTTTAATATGTACATTAGAATTGGTTCTTTGAGTCAATTTAGAACCCTAAGAACCCACCAGCTAACTCCAGTTAAGACACTTGACTAGTGTTTGGTGATTCTTTACTTTGATGAAAAACATCTGGTTCTAGTTTTTAAAAGTAAAATTACTTGATTTGATTTTGGGTCCAATTCTCTTTTAAATTGAAATCTAGTTTTGATTTGGTTTTTTTTTTTTCCGTATGTGGCACCGACAATTCTTACCACCAAGGTGGATACCCACCCAAACTAGTCGGGGGGAGCCTGTTACTAATAATACGTGAGCTCAAACTCACATATTATTATTTTTTTATCCCCTTTTATAATAAATTTAATGAAATAACAACCCCAACAACCAAGTTCCAGCAACAAAAGTACAATTATTTTTCCCTATTTTGGGGGAGTATGAGAGCTTCAAAGGGGGGTTGGTGTAGAACTCCTAACCTTTGGCTGGCTACTCACCTATTAACTATTAACCTACCTATAATACTCGGTGTAGTGTACACTGTACACCCACGAGGTGCATGAACCAAAGGGTGAATAAACTTTGTATGTAGACAAGTTCTTTCTTTTGGGAAGGGGCCCATAATATTTATTTATTTATTTATATAGTCACCTTGTGACCTTGGTTTCATTTGCAATGTACTTTTTTGTATAATTTTATATGTTTTTTTTTTAAAAATCTATGTAAGTAAGTATTAAAATGTTTTTCTTTAAGAGTAAATTTGGATGGGAAAAGCATTTTGTTGGGTTCATTTGTTTTTGCTCATGTAAATGAGGGTCACCTTTGTTTGTTGGTGTGTGATACATTTTGAAACATGTTAGTAATATTCATTTGACCCCTCTTTTAATTTTAAATTTTAAATTTTTTTTTCTCTCTCTCTCTCCTCTTTGTCTATCACAAGGGAGGTGATGGCCATATTAGGCATTATCATGTGCTTGCTTTTGGGGTCTAGAGAATGACAAAATATGGTCAAAAGTCCCTTATGACAACTGAACCACCAAGTGATTCCTTACTTTTATGTTTCAAAGCATCTCTAATGGCAACATGAAAATTGCATGCACAATGAAGTGAGTGTCAACAATTGCCTGAAAATGGGTTGAACTTCTGAATTTTGCTCTCCTTATTTTTGTGGGTGTTATATGTAAATTTGCTTAGGATATCTTGGATGTTAAATGTTTCTCGAAAATAAAACAATTGGTTATGGTTGGTTGGCCATAATATTGGCTACACATTGACTACTATAGTCCCTAAATAGATTTGGCATTGTTATTTTACAAAATTCATTTGTCAATTTTTTGCTTAAATGGAATCAACATTATTTTTATTTTTATTCTTTAAAATTGGAAAAAAAATTACCTAGAATCCCAAAAGTCAATCTAATTAAATTTTGTCAAACTTGGGATTTGAACCTAGGTCTTTCCGCTATACAATCTAGACATATTGGGACTGTTGTATACTTGTTAAAAGATTTTGTTCCTTGTTAATAATATTATTTATGTTGAAAATTTCAAAAATTTAAAAATCTAGTGCCAAAACTTTCAATTCTAAATATATTAATTATTTGATAAACACTTGGCAAATCTATCCAAGGACCTTTGATACTAATGTTTGATTAGCTATATTGAGTGCTCCACATGTGATATTTTAAATGCTCCCTCAAAGTATATATATATATATATATATTTCCTTTCATATTGCACTATGTCAAAATCCACTTTAAAAATCAACGTTACATCATTTGGGATGTTATCAATGTTGTCCAGTTCCAAGAAACAAGAAAAAACCCAAACTGGTTGGTAGGTCGGTTCTTAGGATTCATAACTATGGTTCTCAAAAGAACAAAAGAATTGCTTTTGATATATAAACAAAAACTCCCAAAAATGAAGAAATATAGTTGCCTATTCTTTATCAATTCTTTCGTGAAACCATTGATTCGTTTAAGGTTTTTGAAAAAACTAGGATTAAATGTTCTCTTGTTTAAATTTTTCAAATAATTAGAATAGGTGGTTCTCTCATTTTGGAATTTTTTTAAGAAAATAAAACTTGTAGTTCTATATGTATTTGAGTAAATTGCACAACACTCTAGTTGATTACTTTCTATTTACTCTATCTAAGAGTATTTCTACTACAATACCCATAAGCATTTTTGTATTAAATTTGAGTGGCAAGGTGGCACAAAAGTTCATGTTGCCTTAAAAAGTTGCAATTTCTAATGAAGTAATATTCAACCCTTTCAAACGAATTCATAGCTATGGATTTATCAATGTTTTTTTTGTTGGCTTGGGTGTAGAGTAATAAATGATACATTTGTTTTGAAGTTGTATTTTTAGAGGTTTATGAATGGCCACAAGATGATATTTATCACTACACTGATATAAAAGTGATAAATTTATTGCTTATATTTCAATTTAAACAATGAGAATACAATATCAATTTCCATATAAATCTAAAACATGGGATGGTTCAACTTGTTAAACCCATGGTTATTTGCTTACAACATATATACTTCATGTTGGGTGAATCCTATTGAAAGAATTGTGTTAGCTCCCAAGAAGATTGTGGTCTTTTTGGCTTACGCACCCCCCATGAGAATTGGGATAAAGCACAAGCTAATGATGCTTTTAGCTATTGGACATTCACCAACTAGTGTGCACAATAAGATTTCATGTTTCAAATGATTTTTTTTAAAAAAAATTCCAAAACCTCATTTTTTGGTTTATTTGAATCACTTTTGCTTTGTTTTCTTCTCACCACTAAGATGTTTGAATTCATTTGTTTGTCTCTAGTCTCTACCTATGAATTCAATAGCAATTCAAAAGATTAACTACTTTGCATAAAAAAAATTCAAAAAACTTATTCGCAAAATTGGCAAAAAATAATTTACACTATATTAAAAAAATTATTTTAAAATCCCCCAAAATAGAGAAAAAAGAAAAAAATCACCACATAAAAATCATTGACACTTCAATAGTTTTATCCATGGCTTCAAAGTAAGCTTTAGTCTTGAAGGATGCTCTCATTTAACATTATGTTTTTCCATGTCATATAATTATGCAGTGGAATTTTTTTGCTGCATTGCCAAGAAAATCACCACATCAAGACCATTTTTCAACTTTTCAATGTCATGTTATTCCATGTTTTGACTTTAGATTGGGTTCATTTTAGCACAAGAAAGTTTTTAAAGCAATATCATGTTAAATTCAAGGAATAAACTATGTATTAGTATTCTAAGAGTTTGTTTGTGATCATTTCATTGATCCAATATTCATTTTTTAATTTCTTTATAGAAAGAAATTTTCATTGAGAAATTTTGCCAAACATCTAACATAAATCAATCAATAGATTTGAGTTTAAGGCCCATATACACCCAATATTTTGATTTTGGTGTATAGCCTTCTCATGGATAAACCCATAAATAAATAGATGACAAGCATTTTTAACTTATTTTATTTTTACCCTATTGGTTAGTATAGATTTTCTTTAAATGCTTTTTGGTTTTTTTTATTGAAAATTTAGGGGGAAAAAAGGAATATGCAAAAATATTCCCATATTTGTATGCATTTCCATGTATGAAATGTATTATGATATGATGGATTCATTTGAATTTGGGTGATTAACTAATAAATATTTTTCTTTTTTCATTTATTTTAAGTGTTTGGAAACATCTTGTTACATAAACCCTTGAGCCCTATTGGCCACCATGAGAGTGACTTGAATGCATTGCTAAAGGAGCCAAAACTTTTTTTGTTATCTTTAATAGTTTGTGTAGATGTTTTCAATGTTGTATGCTTATGTTTGCAATACAAGTTGAACACTAGTTTTTAAAGTTGCTATTATGAAATGTTTGTAGACATTACACAAATTCCAATTCCAATTTTGTCTTCTATCTTGTAGTTATCTATTTATGTTCACAAATAAAAGTGGATGATTGACCTACATTTTTACATGATAAAAGATAGAGTAAATAATTAATTTAAACTTTCCTCAAAAAATATTTTCCCAAGCCTTTATTCTTTATCTTTACCTTAATTGGGATTTCAAAATGTATGTATTTTTACCCTATAGTTTATTATTACCATTATTCATATTTAATTGATTCAAGTGTGGCACATGCGCCATTGAACACATATTGCAATAATGAATGAATGTTGAAAGGGCAAATGGTACATCTTTAACATGTTGAAATCAAATTTTCATTCAAATTTTAATATTTGATTACAAATTTGTTCAATATTCAATAACTTTTGCACCTTAAGTCTAATATTATGAAATCATGTAGCTACATCCTTGCTAATTAAAGGCTTTTCAATGGTACCAAAAGCATGAGGGGGGTGTTGTGATTTGGGAAATCTCAATGCAACAAAACAAAACAAACAAACTACCGTCCATAATAGTATAATATTAAAATCAATATACTCACCAAATATTGAGTTTTATGACCATTTCACTTTATAATTGGCTTCCATGACATTCCACAAACATCCCAACATGCTCAACCACCCCATATATGGAATTGCCCAAAAAACATGCAAGTTAATCCCATGCCCGTTCCATGTTATTTTTTTAAAAAATCAATATGGACTTTTTGACCAAGTTAATTCCTACAAACATCATTTCTATTGGAGTATCAGATGATATTTTGGAAGAGAATTGGAGGTTAAAATTATTAATAAAAGTAATTTTGGAACTTGTGGGATACCAACAATACCTTGTTGGCCCCCTTGATAGTGGTCATATAGTGTCAAAACAAAACAAAATGGTTTTAAGTTGGCAATAATAGGTTTTGCGGAGAATTTGGAAAAAGATGGAACTAGGACTTCATATTAAGGCATCATGGGACCAAAATTGTTTACTCCCATTTGTCCCATTCTTGTTTCAAAAAAATTGTCAAACTTTTATCAAAAACATGTGTAAACATTTGAAGGCATGAAACATTTATAAGGATTTCAATTTGGTTTTTGTCCATTGTGTTGTGCCTTTAATGTGTGGATCCACACTTTTATTTGTTTATTTAAACAAATGGAGGAAATCCATTGTAAAGAAAAAAAACAAGTACAACACAAGTCAAGGAAAGTGCCCCCCTCTCCCCCCTACACCTTGCAAAACACAACAAAACACTAATTAACTAAGTTAATTAACTTAGATAATTGGTGGTTCCACCTAATTTTACAACTACCTTTGGCACAAATAGTGAAATGTGAACACTACTTTCTATCAAAGTTGTCCATGTGGGCATTTTCAATAGTAGGCATCTTGGCAACTTGTTGAAGAGTTTTTCCCAATCCAATCTATTGTGGGCCACAATGCCCTCCTTGATCAATTGCCCACTTGGAATCAAACAAAATTTGGTCATTGAATATATTCTCAATGTAGACAATCCACATGTTCTAAACAACTACCCCTTTTAGGAATGATTAGATAGCCCTTTTAGGAATGACTAGATAGAAGCAAACGCCATGTAGTCTCAAAGAAGTTTTTTGTTGAAGAGAAATGTAAAATGCATGGTTTTTGCATGGTTCCTTGGACTTGTACTAGTGGATGCTTGAGCCAATAAATAATGGAAGCTCCAATTTTGCTTTATGACATTCATGAAATTTTTGTGATAAGGTTTGTGGGATTATCAAATCACATAAGGGACAATTAACTTCTACCTTGTTAGAAACACATGCTTTCCACATATTCATGGTTATGACTTTATGGTATAAGGCCTAAATGAACACAACATCTTTTTTAGCCTGGTTCTTTTTCCAAACTTCATTCCACTTAATTTTGTAAGTTGAAGGCAACTTCTATGGGATTCTTTGTAGCAAGGACGATTTGATGTTAAACCACTTTCATCCTTTCTTAGCAATGTAGTCCATCAATAGCAATTCATCCACCCATTATCATTATTTTGGATCAAAGTAAAGTTCACTTTGGTGCCCATGATAAAGGTGGAAAGGCTCACTATTGGGACCAATTTTTAGTGAGGAGACATGCATTATCTACCATTGCCCAATGACCTAGAATTAAAACCCCACATTAGTCTTTTTTTTTACTACCAAGGTGTTAGAGCTATTGTTAAAAATGTAGTTAAGGATCTCCACAAGGATAGTGAAGTTTTCATCCTCATTAGCACATTTAGGCAAGAAAGTTTCCATTGTGCATAACATTAATTCTGAAAGCAAGTTATAGGTAGTTTATAGAGCTTGAACAATTATTTGATAATTTTCTACTTCATTGGGGAATAAAGATCAATTTTTTAGATTTCAAGTAGTTTTTTATAATTCTTTTCCAAATACAACACTTCTTTTCTTCCAACTAATAAACATCTTTTATTTCAAACCAATTTTTACATTGCTAGGTTTGTGCATTCCAAACATCACTTACAATTTGAAAACCAATTCAATGCAATTGTTCAACCTTTAATATTGAAATCCCAAACTCATGACCCGTGAAACTTATTGATCAATAGAACCTCATTTTTTTAATGGTGTCAACAAGCATGGCCAATGGCACTATGCCAAAACATGACTTTCATAATTACATTCATATGACTACATAGCCAAATAGAAGTTATCATTTCAATTTCAAATAGATCAACAAATTCAATTTGACTACAGTAGTATTTTTATAATCATGAAAGTCACATTTTGGTGTAGTGTGAGTTAGGCAACAATGTTTTATGCATAAACTCTTCCATGTTGTGAAAAATCAAATTTAAATCCTTGATTCTGATGCAAGACAATGTTATATAACAAACATCCAATGAATGTTAGGGGTCCATTGTTTATGTTTGGATGGGTATGCTTTGCTAATATGATATCTCAAAAGAAGCTTGAGATTTGATTTTCTTGGTTTGTATGCTTTAAGGATCCATTTGCACATTAAGGCATTCAAAGCATCTTCAAAAAGGCTTAAACTTCTAATCTTTTGTCTAACACAACAATCCACCCCACTAATTTTGGTTCATGTAATGTGTTCATCTCCATTGAAGTAATTTCAAAAAATTGCCTTGCATTTAGGAATTGCCTTAACTTAACCTACCTAATTTTAAATAACCAAAGTGTGGGGGCTAGCATTGAATTCATGATGACTATGTACCAACAATTGGAAGATGAACTTTTTTTAATACTTTAGCTTCCTCTTGAGGAAAAAACTTCTAAGTTTAGCCCAAAGGCAATATTTCATCATTTCAAAAGTTTTTTTTTCTTGCCCATTTCCATTTAAACTTCTATAATCATTGTGGTCTAAAGCACAAGATCTCATGCCAATATGCCATGCTCTTCTACCAATTAAGCTATTAAATTTGCAAAAAATCCTTGAGAAGGACCATCATTCATTTACATTACCTTTTCCTACTCTGGTCAATGAAGTGTCATTTACATATTGGGAAATGATTTGGTTCTTTTCACCACCCAACATCCTAATTCTTCAAATTCTGTTGTTAAATGCAACTTGCTTAATCATGAAGTTTATAAAAATAGGAAAGGGGCTTGTGCAAATGATTTGTTTGTGAAAAGCTTCTAAATGTGGCACATCATTTTGGTCCCCGTCTTGGGGTTCCCACACACCCTTTTTTTAATGCACAAATTTGCGGAACATGCACCAAGTTATTCTTCCTTCTACCTTGTTCCATTGTTGATTTTCAAGGTTCATCCTCAATTCTTGTGAAAATTTTAGGTGTGTTTAGCAATGAGATTAAATCAATAATTTTTTGTGGTGAAAATTTTCCATTTTCAAAAAAAAAAAGGGGGCAAAACAACATGGTCAAAGGTTTAGGAAGAAAGTTGCAAAATCAATAAACAAATTGGTAGATTTCTAAATTTCTTCCTAGAAAATTACCAAATATTAAACGTTTTGGCAAAATATAACATTATTCCTAATTTTTCTACATTTCTATTTGTCATATAGTCAAATATAGCTAATTTATCTTATGATTGATCACCACTTTGGGTGCAACATCAATTTTTTTATTAAAAAAATATATATATATTTCAACTACATATCTATTAATCTTTTTAATATTAATTTATTTTATAAATGGTGGCCATATTTTTGACATGTGTCAAAAATCAATATAAGATGTTTATTTCAAATTGTTTCAAAATTTTGACCTACATTTTCTTTCTTATATTTGTTCAAATAAAAGTGAAAATTCATTCTTGAAGGGTTTTCAAAGGCATGCATATAGGCTATAAGGAATTGTATAAAATTTGAAGTTGTTTGAAAGAACATACTTTTGAATTTTTATTTATTTAATGAATATTGAATATTATCTTTTTTCCCCTTTTAAAATTGGGTTTGGAAGGAAAAGTTAATTGAGCTGTCAATGTGTTCACACTTGGGCCAATGGCACAAGCTACATTAATTGTAATTAATGTAAACATTAAAATGTTATTATATATAGCTTGTAAGATTATCCATAAAAACATTGGAATATATAGATTAATCATTAACTATAAAATTTTATCCAAGATTGTAATAATAATTTGAATAATACAAAGAATGAACCCCAATGAATTATTTCAACAAAATGCGGGCATGATAATTATGTAATGACATAATTTGAACCAAGGTGAAGATACTTTAAGGTGAGCTAAACACATTTCACTTTTAAAACCTCATAATTAGTTGGGTTAATGAAGTAAACCCACATTTCTTAGTAGTGAATGGATTGAAGAGCTAAAGTTCAAATTTTCTTTTGTTGAAGGAAATAAATATAACAAATTGAATCATAGATCATATGAATTTTTTTATATTATATCTATTAACTTTTATGAATGTGTCGTGCACACGTTTACATTAACATCTAACATAATGCCTTGAAAGATAATTAATAATGGGCTCTTAATATGCAAATTGGAAAGAAAAATTGCACCTTTGAATGTTTAAACCATATAACACTATTTTATTTTATTTTACATGCAATAGGAGACCCAACTAATAAGTTGCCAATAATTTTGGTTATAAATTAAGTCAAAGGCTTTGTGCACATCTATAAACATTGCAAGCAAGGCCATGTAAATACTTGGTTGTGTACATCTTACATATAGAGTGTAAATTGATTTTTTTTTGTAAATATTTATTTAAATATCAGATGCAAATGCAAAAATCACACAATTCATCTCATGTTAGGTTTTTTGAAAGTCTTTGGCATAATGTATGAACCACGCATTAAAAAAAACCATTTGGCACCAAAAGTTTCATATAGTACTTACCTTGTTTATACCATAAGACAGTTAGCAAAATTTCCCTTGGGTGAATGCAAGCTAAAGTCACTTACTTTTGGAGTCACAATGGTAATTTTTGCAAGGTACATTATATTTAATTACTAGTGATGAAAAATATAATGTTGAATTTTTCAATCAAAAAATTGGTTGTATAAACTAACAACTTGGTTATGAACAAATTTGTACAATTATTATTTTAAAATAATGCATTCATTGTGAGTAGTGCACTTTTGAAGTTCAAAAATATGAACCAATCAACTAACTAATTAAGTTGTCAAGAAATTTGAAAAATCATGTAAAGTTCCACTTGAATTTTTTCATAATGACTATGTATGTGTTGAGGAATGAAATAATAAAGTTATGTGTGAAACATTTTTTTCAAAAAACTTTAACCAAATGGTAGTTATGGACTTTTGAAGGGTCAAAATTGGACCTTATTTTCAATTTAATCTTTTTGAAATATATATATCGTATAATTTTTCAAATTTCTTTGCCTAATGAAAATGTTTTAAAAATCTCTAATTGGGCTTCATTCATATGAACTTTATGGTTTTCCTTTTCAGATTTTCAACTTGCATTCACCATAACAAATAACATCAACATCTTTTGATATAGGTTTAAAAAGTTTCTTAAGTGGGTGAACATTTAATAATCAAATACTATAATAATGAAATTTTAAGAAGTAACAACCATTTTCACTTTAACCAAATAAAAAACCAACTACATGACATTAATTAAATATGTCCCATCATTGTTTTCTATCAAATCCTCTAACTTCGTCATGCAATCCTTGTTAGACAAATCACTTTGCCTCCACCTTCACATGCATGCATTTCTCCCTTTGTAGTATCATCTAGCACTTACTATGTGTTTGTAACCTTTTGCAATCATTGTCATCCTTAATAGTTTTGCATTCCACAAAACTTTCAAAAAATGGTGTGCCACTCAATGTGTTCATGGTTCCACCTTAACAACATTAATTGTCCAAATTTGTTTTTCAATGCACAAGTGGGAAAAAAATACTTGAATTTAACTTGCATATGAAAAACAAATATTTGCTTTGGGGCAAAATACAATCCATTCCCACTAGAAGCAAATTTATATTTGTGTATTTTGATTGTGGCATTTAGCCCAACTTTTATGCCATGGATTTACTATCTCAATATAATACATTGAAGTCAGTGTTGATTAGGTATCAAATGAAAACCCAAAACAAAATAGGTTTAGCTTGGGTTTTTCCAAAAAAATCATTGAATAACAATTGAATTGATACCCAAAATGATATCCACCAAAAACGATATATATGTTGAAAAAACCAATTCAATAAAAATTAAATTCTCTTGAGTTTGTTTCTAAACTTGAACTCTAGGTAGGTTATATAACATCCCTTGGGGTTTGGTTATTATTTTGTTAATAAATAAATAAATGTTAATTAAGGTTAATTTTAAGGTTTAAAGTGGCCATTATGCAATGTGGTGGTGAGGAGAGAAACAAGAACCTTTTATTTGTATTAAAAACATTTGATTCCTATCAAATCCATTGTGTTTTTCTGTTTATTTATCATGTCTGTTTGCATTGTTTTCTTTTCTCATCTTTTTTTAGTTCCATTAGCATTTTTGCTACTCCTTGTTGCCCTTGTTGATCATCATTGCTTTGTAAACTAGGATTGACCTTCATTTGCACTTGCATATATTCATCAACATATATTTTTTACATTATGCATTAGCTTGAGAAAGATGTAATAAATTAACCTTGATAAATTTATCTTTGTGAATAAGAATTGACCCAATGATACAAGAGTTGGTTGCAAGGTTCCTTCTAGTATGATTGAATTGATAGAATTTTGAGTACATTTGGAGGATGAACTAAATGATTTTGAAGGCTCATTTGAGCAAGATGAATTGAAAGAAGATTAATCTTATTTTTTTATTTGAATACATTATTTATTAAATGTGATTTTATATTTTTGAATTAGATATTAAATCTTTGTAATGAAGATTGTTAGTTTTTCTTGGCCCTTGAAATATTTGAAATTTTTTTTTTTTGTCTTTATATCAAGCTTAAAATGTTAAATTGATGTTTCAAAACTAGTTAAATATAACCAACTAATCTAAATGAAATAAAAACTAATTGTGAAAGAATTGATTTTGAATGAAGGGGGAAAAAAATTGGTATTAAAACTAAGGTTTTTTTCAATGGAATTGTCTAGGTTAATTGGTTGGAAAAAATCCAAAACCAAATTCGCCAATTATTTAAAAAAATTAATAAATGGCCAACATTGAGTGAAAGCTACCACAGTCCAATTTAAGGGTGTATTCCAACACACTTGGTTGAATGTGCATGCCACTTCATCATCAATTATTACCAATTAAACTTGGGAATACACTAAACATGAACAATGAATTCAATGTGGCACTAATCTTGACCATTTGTAAAAGAATGCCTAATAAGAAATATTTTCAAAATTCTTTGATTATACCGGAACTATGATTCATATTTTAAATATCTTTTTCACAATATTTTCAAGGGAAAAAATATTTACTATTTAAAATTTCCCCTTTCAACCAAAGGGTTCAAGGTCTGATCCTTTTTTCAAAAATATTTGGTCTTTCCATGAATGAAATGGATGAAAATGGGTTTGGGATACTTTTTCAAGGAGATGTCCTAGGGAGAAATGGATTTTTTGACAAAATGGTAGCCCTCACCATGTTGAGAAGGGGAACAAAGTCCCAAGGAGAAAGGGATTAAGTTGTCCTACAAAACAACTTCCTTCAGGGAGGAAGGGGTAAAGTCCCCTTAAGAGCAATTCCCCCCAGGAGAAAGTGACTAAGTTGCTTTGAGGAGCAACTTCCCTCGAAGAGAAAGGGACTAAGTTCCCCTAGGGAGCAATTTCCCTCGAGAGAAAACTTCCCCTAATGAACAAGTTTACAAATGTTTGACAAGAAAATACAAGGGGTAAATGTTGTTTAAATCCAACATTTTTTATATTATTGGAATTTTTTTGAAACTTAAATATCTAAATTGATCTTGCTTTCTAAATTTGAAGTTTTGAGCAAAAAATTTATGGCACAAAAAAAACTAAAGATCAAATTTTCCAATGCCCTTTTTCCTCGAATAGTTGAATCCTTTCCCCCATTTTTTTCCCCCCAAGGAGAAAGGCACTTGGAAATTTGACATCCAACTTTCTTTTTGTCATACTATTTTTGATATCTATGTTTCAAGAGCTTTCCAATGGTATAAAGAATGTTTGATTTAGACTACATTTTTTCCGTGAACTTTCTTGTCAAACATTTGAGATTTTGTTCCCCAAAGGACTTTAGTCCTTTTCTCTTTAATGGAACATGATTGAGGTTATCATTTTGTTTTCACTTCGTGAAAAGTCCTTTTCTCCTTAAGACATTTAGCTTGAAGAAGTTGCCCAAAAGGTTTTTTTTTTTTTTTTTTTTCCCATCCATTTTTTTTATGGAAGGACCAAATTTTTAACCTAAACCTTTTTTTTTGAAAAGGAGTTTTTAACTAATA
>Ga0116231_10008821_pt1 | contig 17452 bp, 6 predicted proteins | sample S1TSphgellanicum_2_FD_89695 | JGI IMG/M metagenome (GOLD analysis project Ga0116231, IMG submission 89695) | Host-associated microbial communities from peat moss isolated from Minnesota, USA - S1T2_Fd - Sphagnum magellanicum MG | ecosystem: Host-associated > Plants > Peat moss > Unclassified...
ATAGGTGAAAGAAGTGTGCGGGTTACTACCAATTGTATGATGGCATTAGTGTCCTCCAAAAGTGACAGCTGGTAAGCTGGCGTATCTTCATAATCTGCACCCCCAAAAAAATTAAAAAATTTTTTTTTTTTTTTTTTTCAATGTCAGTCCAGGTAGAAATCATCATCTTCATCTACACCCCAACTTCGGACTAATTGTTTTCTCTTTTTTTTGCAGAAAATATGTTTTCATCAAAATATGCAATATGAAACATGTTAAGAAATAGGCTTCAGTGTTATAACCCACTGCATCATCATCATCAAAAATTAGTATTTCCAGAAACTTGATTTCAAAGAAACAAATCTAATTTCATGTCTATTTCCCAGCTCAAATTATGTAGCTGAGAAAGGAGATGCATTGTTTACTGAAGTTTTTGGATGCATTTTGATTGCAATTTGCTATTCTGGTTGGGAATCCACTGCCACATCATATCATAAAAATCTTACAAAGAAACTACAACACCATTTTTTGGGTGTAGAAGAATCCTTAAAATACTTCATCTCTAATCCCGTACCCTTCAAATCACAACTGATATGTTGGGTTTTGGAAAGTGAAAATGATGATTTTTGACCAGGGGAAAAATAAATAAATCATTGAAGAAGTACCGCCAGGTTTTGGAAAATCAAAATGATGTTTTTGACCAAGGAAAAAATTATTGTTTCATCAAACAAGAAGCACCACCAGGGTTTTGGAAAAAATCAACATGATGACTTTAGACCTTTCTGAAAAACCAAAACAATCTGAAAATTGATACCCAAAGAAGGTTTAAGGGAGAAGTGAATTTCTCACCTATGGGACTCTCGGTGGTACTTCGACCATTGACCAATGTCACTGCTAGACCTTGAATGTCAGGCTGCTCATGCTGCAAACAAATTAAAAAAACAGCACATGAATCCAAAGCTGCAAAATCAAAGCTCATCTGTGGGACCCAAAATGGATATGTTTCTCACCTTTGTTTGTAGTAAGTAGTACACAACAATTTTCATTGCAAAAACCTCAAAGCTTTTGATGGCAAGCAATTGTCTGATGAGTTTGTGGATCCTGGAAAAAATGTGCTCTTCAAAGAATTCAAGAATTGGGTTGATTGTGTGCACACTTACAGATCGCAGATCCGCATTCACAAATGCAAAACACATCATCTGAACTACTAAAAGGAAGAGAGAAAGAGAAGCTTGAGCCAATTTGAAAGTTGGAAAAGATCAAATCTTGAAGCAATAGATTTAAGAAGAAGACAACATTTTGTTGTTGTCAGGATGATGGGATGATGATTGTAGGTTGATTGTGGAAAGTGTTTTGCAAAGTGCAAGAAAAAGCAAGAGAGAAGCAAAAGAAGCAAAAGAAAAGAAACAAAAAAAACCAATCGAAAACCCAAAGACAAGAGAGAAAGGTTGTACCTCAAGAGAGAAAGTAGACAGAGCTGCAACAGCTTCTTCCACAGGGACAGTCATCTTTCTTCTCCTTCTTCTAGCTGTCCCAGCTCCTCTCCACTTTCTTCCTCCTCTGGAGTGAGTTCTTGGTAGATTGGAAAGATTTTGTCCTAAGTTTCCCACTGTTCTCTGCAACTCATGAGATCCCACACAAAACATTCACTGCACACTCAGGGAGAGATTCACCAGGTCCTGAACTGCCAGGTCTGCTCCTATTTCTAATGACTAACTAGACAGGAAGAAGAAGCTTCTCAGCTTGCTCATGAGGTTCAGAGAGTTTTCAGATGTGGGGAGGAATTGTACTGTGAATTTTTTGTGTGCAAAAAACTTTATCTTCTTCACAAGAGCAATGGAGATGTATGTCATGACATGAAGATTTGTATGAGACATGCAGGAATTCCATTTATTGAATCTTGGGTGGTAGTTGTAGAGCTCACACAGCTTGCAACAACTGAAAAGGGGGGGGGGGGCTGGAGACATTAAAAAACCCAGCTGGAGACAAAGCTTAGAACAGCAACAGACTAGAACTGCATGAAAGAAAATACTAGAGCAGAACAACATTTGCAATGCAGAAAGCAAGAAAGCATGAAAAGCATTGAGAAAAACTAGGTGGTAGCTGGAAGAGGCGCGGCATGATTCTAAGGCAAATGGAAGGAGAGGAAGAGGAGCTAGCTCGGTCTTCACATTGCTGAGCTGAGCTGAAATGTTCAGCAAACAAAAACCCAAGTTCAAGAAGGTTCTCCTCCTCCTCCTCAGTGCTCACGAACACTTCTCCACACTCCACACCCTTACAACTTTGGCAGAAGAATCACTCCATAGTAAAAGAGTCTGTCTGTGTGGCTGGTTCCCAAGAGGTCCATCTCAAGAGAGAGTGGCAGAAGGGCTGTTGTGGGGAAGAAGAAGAGGAGAAACAACCAGACAGAGACAGAGACAGAGTTTACAAAGGTGGAGAAGCAAAACAGGACACAGACAGAAACAGAGAGAGAGAGAGAGAGAGAACTGGGCTCAATCAAATAAAATCAAACAAAACTTCACCAAAGTCTGTGTGTGCAAATTCTTCAACTCAAGAAAAAAAAAATCACAAAAGCAACTACGTTCCATTGACAAACATCCCAACAAAAATAGCAACTACATTACTTTCATAAGCATCCCAAAAAAACAAGAACAACAACACCCACCAGGAGAAAAACCATCTCCAAAAGAAAAACTGGCGAGGCAAAAAAAAATTGAAGGAAAAAACAAAAAGTCAGCAGCTGGTTTCAGGTACTCACTCACATCAAAGCTCGCAACAAAAACATGAGCTGAGCTGAGATTTGCTTTCCTCCGACCGACCAACGACGCCGGAGGAGAAACGAGAGGAGGCGAGATGTGAAGAATGAGAAGAGGGAGCAGCTAGCTGGGTGGACTAACGAAGATTCTGCGAGAGTGAGAACTCGGGTACCTACTATTACACCTACTAGCTAGGTGACTAGGTAGGTAGGTAGGTAGGTAGGTAGTAGGGAGGACTGAAGGGGTGAGCACAACTGGCCAACTTACTACTTACTAGTTAGCTACCAAAATTTATGTAGACACCTAGGGAAAAAGAACTGACTAGTAAATAGAATAAATAGAGTAAAATCCTTATTTTATTTTGTATAGGGTCAACTACTAAACTCCTATTAGGTAGGTACCTAGTAGCATTTAGCTATCTATGAGAAGGGGGGCTTTGGGGCTAAGTAGGTTATTGTTATCCTTAGTACTATGTTGGCGTAACCAGAGGTTAATAGAAATTTTCCCTAGATTTTTTCCCTTTTTAGGGTTTAGGGTTGACTCAAAGAAATTGTCCTCATCTATGATCTATCTATTTCAATGGGTGTCTCTCTAAACAATTCAATGGTTGTAGGTTGTTGCTTTTTTATGTTGCTAATTAGTGTACATGCTGCTTCTTATCCATGACTTGATAATAAATCTTGGTTTATGTGGGAAGAAGGAACAGGCACTACTAGTAGCCCTAATAAAGTTTACATTGCTCATTTATTCTTTTGTAAAAAAAAACATTTAAAGTTTTCTGCAATCTTCAAAACAATTTTTCACATCATTGAGTTTGCATTTTGTGGGATCCCCAAATCGAAACACATAGAAAACACACTTGAAAAAGAAAGCCCAAAAACCTAAAAACAAAAAGTACTAAAGTTGCTAAACATAGATTGGTAGAAAAAATAGTATTATAATGATTTCAATTTAATGCGAATTGGGTTGTTTGGTTTGTGGTTGAATTTTGGGAGAGAAGAAAGAATTTGCAAGACAAACTGAATTTCCCTTGGACACAAGCAAACTCAAAGAGTAGTTTTTTGGGTTCATGACAAGAGAGAACATGCGTTTTAGAATCTTTCAGAGCGGGTTTCACCAGCAGCAGAGTAATGGCTTCTTGTAAAGGGTAATTTGAACGATACGTCATCAACTACCCACCCAACTATTCATAACCCAATTTTGGTACAAGCAATAAAATCACCCACATGATCACAATTCACTCAACCAAAGGAAGGACTGACCAGCAATGAGAGTACTACTATTACAACTCACTCATTCGCCACCAATGTGAGCGTTTTGATTCTCCATGTGCCAACAACAATTGCAAGAAAACACAACTTAGACTTTAAAACCCGACAATACTACTATTGCAATAGGGAGGGGAGAGTATGAGTAAACAAAAAAAAGAAGCATATTTGTTGCTTGTTTTCTTTGGCTGTATGTATGTGTATATATATATGTGTGTGTGTGTCCTTTTAGTGTGCAGTTAGTTCTGTTGCTGCTCCTGGAGATTTAAGGTTCTCTCCCTTTGTTTGATGCCTGCCTGCCTGCCTGCGGCTTCTTCTTATCAGCCAGCTTGACCCATCTCCGGCCCACACCTACCAGCCTACACTGTCGGATGAATGGATGAATGGAGGAACGGTGTGTGTGAACATTGTTCAACAATTTGTTGTTGTATCCGTGTCCCGTAGTTAACCACAGTGGTTAGCTACATACTAACCATCACATTCGCATCTGCCTACTTGGTAGAAACGAGATGCCTTACATAATACTTTACCTTCCTTTCCCATGGCTAATCACAATGGTCAATTATGTGCCAACCGCAAGCATCTAACCACCTAGTAGTCACCAGATAGATAGATGCCTTCCCTACTTACTACTTACCTGCCGACAAAGTAACCCATGCAGTTGCCATTGCAAGGCAGCCCAGGAAGTAGTGATGACTCTCACCAAAGAAGGACAGCCCTTGTCAGACTCCAGAACAGCTGCTTCTGTCTACCCATTTGTACTAACTTAACCTCACAATGAGTGTGTGTGTGAGAGAGAAAGTAAGTGAATGACTACCTAAATTTTCACAATAGCCAGTTTCCGTATACATATTTTGAATGACTGGATTGCCTTTCCAAACCTTGGATGGTGAGTTTTTCATCTTGTTTCTCTTGTTGGAAAGCTTGATGTTTTCTACCTAGTATGATTTATAGGTTCCAATAATTTACTTTTGTGCATTGGTTGGGTACATCTTCCTTCTATAGAATGAATTGGTGAATTTTAAGAGCATCTCTACCCACACCCTTTATTTGGGCCTTTATCAATGTGATAAATCACATCCAATATAATGTCAAATCATTCGCACCCATAAACATGAAAAGGTGAATAATATTTAAGTGAGAGACGACACTATTTTAAATGTCACCACCTGAGCCAATTATTATAGGTGACCAATAAAATAAACAAAAATTTCCTTTTACTCGGCCTCTTGGAAGGCATTGTATCCTAAGCACATTTACATGCCCAAAGTCACTTCCACACAATTTGACAGCTATGTAGTTCCATGGCAAAGTTCAACACTTATTATATTATTTTCAGAAATGTTGAAATTTCCCCCAAAAAAAAAAAAAATCTTCAAAGAAAAAAACTTGTGAAGGAAAATGGAGAACTTTCAAGAATTTTTTAGAATTTTTTTTTTTTTCCAAAATGGAATCTTCAAAATAAAATATTTACTCAACACTGAAATGTTGAACTTGCCATGGTGCTTCTAAATACTTCACCTAAAATATAGGCTACTGGGGCATTTTACTGCTGTGGGTGGATTTCTAGACATGCTTTTATAGTGAGGTTGCAGCTATGAATAAATTATTTGTTGAGGTGCTTATGAGGTTTTTTACATGGTGAATGAGTTGGGTAGACTACTTTTTTTTTTCTTTTTTTTTAATTTTATTTTTCTTAAGTGGTCTCCTGCTTTCAGCTTATCTATTAAGCTCAGAGGAATTAATTATAATATCATCAGCAAGAAGGAAAATATTCCAGTGACATTATATGTTTAAGGGAAAATTTACTGAATTTCTGAGATTTTCTTTTTTGAGATGAGGTCTTTAAAACTTGCACTCCACAATTCAATTTTCAGGCAGTTTTCTTGAGCTCCAATTTGTCCATCAAAATGGGGACTCACAAGGTGATGTTTCCATTAAAAAAGGGCTTTGACATTTTCCTTTAATTTTAAGGTTATTAAACATGTATAGGTGCAAAACATTGCTTGAGTTGTTGATGTAGCACACAAATGGTGCAAGTTTAAATGGTTTGGTAAGTTTGTTACATTCTATGAGCTAGAAACACATAAATGAACACTAGCCATAATCTGCCAATGAACCACACAAGATGTTAGGTTAGTGTTGGCACTTGGTGGAGTCAATCTATTCAAGCAAGTTCATGCCATTCTACATGGCCAATTATTTGATCAAATTATAATTTTCTCCCTTGTTGGTAACTAATAATATTTTTTTGATGTTGGCCTTAATTATTCCTAGCAAGGAATTTATGACATTTGAAAATGTGGATGTACATCAAGCAAGCTGTAATTGATAAATTGTAGGTGTTGTGGAAGGATCTGAAGGCCTTTGATTCATATTTGGGACAACAATAAGCTTATTTACTATGTGTATGTCAAGTTCTACTCTAATTATCCAATCACAAATATAGTCATATCAATTGTAGTTATAACATCACAATATGCTCATCCCTTGGTATTTGCACCTTGATCATATTGTTTCTACCATAAGCCTTCAAAGCCATAAACAATTATAATCCCTTGTGATATTGAGCTGGAAATTGGGCATATATGTTGTTATGACTTAGTTGATGGCGATTGTGAGTTTCAAGTATTTGTATTTTCAACCACTTGCTTGTGGCCAAGGTTTGTTGATTTGCAATACATTATTCATGTTATGCATTGTGGAAAGAATTTATATTTGAGAATGTGAAGAAAACGATCTTTGGTGCAAAGGACACAATAACTGTATAAAAAGACTTCAAAAATGTGGTATATGATCACATTTGTGGCTAGAGGATGTTACATATGTAGAATGATTAAACATGTAGGTCTCATTTGTGCTAGCAAATGAGGAGAATGAAAGGTTTTTACAAATTGTTGGCAATTTGAAAACATGATCTCACTATGTGTTTTCATTAAGATTGAGAATCCGCAAGGATCATGGAGATATGAAATGGATGAAGTCACATGATTATTGTGTTACATAATACAAAAAGTCTTTACTTTTATGCATGTGACATCTTATGGCAAAGGGTTGTAGGATGGCTATCAAGTTTGTTTGTCACATGTTTTCAAAAAGTTGTGTGCAAAAATTGATGACATGATGGCAATGGGGGACCTTAAACAAGGTGTGACTTTAACAAATATTGTTGGAACAATAATTATGTCTTTCATTCTTTGATGTTATGACACATGTTTTGGTATTTAGTGGAGGAATTGGAACGATGTGGTTTAGTCCACAAATGATGGATGTACCTTATTGAATGTTATCTCAAAAACTTGTTAAGGAATTTATGATAAATAAATTAAGATTAGAAGGAAGCGTGACAAAAGGTTATGCATTAGAGGAGTCATTAAGTAGCTTTTGCATGGAAAATTTATAGGATTTTGTAGTTGCAAAGTGAAGAATGTGGGATGAGAAAGAAGACAACAATATGAATGATGAAATGCTTGAAGGAAGTGGGCATGCATGAATAATAAGTGCAAACCTTTGGGACATGGCACATGAATTTGTGCTACAAAATGTGGAACTAATGTCAACATGGTGCATGTGACCTTTTTCGTATTCATATTGAATTTATGATAATGATTAGTAGATATGTTGATATTATCAATTACATTAAACACAAACATTATAAAAATTAATTACATGACTAACTTTGATTGAATATAATTGGGATTGCTCACATGTGGCATTGTTTGCAACTTTCAAAGTTGAAAGTTGGCAATGAAAATTGTGGCAAGAAATACACTAGAAAAATATAGACATGAAATGAAAAGATGAATGAATTCGTATTTACCTTATGTTGATCTTAAGCAAGGGTTGTTATGTTCCTAAATCGCCTTAATGAAGTGTCCCCCTTTCCAATTTGGATAAGAAGTTTAATTTTTTGTAGCTATTAAAGAAGGGGACACAATTGAAAGGGATGTGGTGCATATGTTCATGCCACCAATTGATCAAACAATGTGGGTGTTTGGTAACCATATTTGTTTTTCACGTGTAGAAAAACACTTGACAACACATGACAATGGTGTAATGAACAAAAAGATGTGTTAGGACCAAACAATCAAAGTTCTTGTAAAATTGGAATATGTAAGATATGTTGAAAAGATATTAAAGTTAAACTATACGGTACTAAACATTGTTGTTTTATTGTGTGATTGGGTGAAAGAAAATTACATTAGAAAATAATGCAATAATGAAGGGAAATGAATATGATTTCATCCTTGTGAACTTTGCTTCCTTCATTCCCATTTCTAACTGACCTTTTGATTTCCTATTGCATGTAAATCAAATGTTTTTTTCTAATGACCCAAAGGACAAAGGATGGAAAATGATTTTGTAAAAGGAACTTAATAGAAGGTGAATAACTAGCAAAGTTTAAATTGACTAAACCAATAAGGAGATTGTCATGGCGATGGTGCAATCTAGTAGTTTTGACTTTGATCTATAAGTTGTTTGCTTGCATATGCAAACACAATCCTATCCGTGTGAAAAGAAAGTATCCATACATGGCAACAAGGTGGATGTTGATATTTTCAAAGGTGGCAAGACTAATCACCAAATGAATGCCTCAAAAAAGGTGAACTCTAATTTACTAGTAGGTCCTTGCAATATGCCATCTCCAAGTAGGTTAATACTTAAATAAGTAGCAAGTATGCCATCTTTTGGTATTAAACATGAATGGCATGTTGTTATGTGAAGGGTAAAAGAAATATAGGGTGGACCAAAAAGGTAGTTCAAAGTCCCTTTTGATAGTCTTTATCCTTTGTATTTTGATTGTACTTTAAGCCCCATAAATTGGTTGAACCTTCAAATTGATTCAAATGATGTTAAAGTTAAAATATTTTTTCATATTTAAAATTGGGCCACCATTTTAAACTACTCCTTACACACTTTCATCAAAGATTGGTATTAAAGTTACTTTTTTTAAATAATTTTTAAAATGTTGCCATTTACAAGTTTTAAATTGAATATGATTCAATATTTTCTCAAATATGATTTTTTTAACATGATTTTCTAAACTTAAGTGTTATCAACCTTCAAAGTTTTATATGCCAAAGTTTCAAAAACATTGGATAAACAAATTGTGAAACAAAAATCCATTCAATTTTAGGAGGACTGGCACAATCCATATAAAGTCCTTCTAGGATGGACATTTCACTATTTTGTTGTGATTTTTTCATTGTTGAAATGTTTCATGTGTTATCTTCACATAAATGAATCCCTTTTTGTGACATCCAATAATAAATAAAAATTTTATGTAATAATGATGAAAACCCTACCTCAATGACAGTCCATTTCAAGCAATGTAACTTACAATACCCTAAATCACACCATTTAAAATCTACAAACAATAAAACATCGTTAGTTCTTATAACACAAGGTATGGAAACAAGTTTATAAGCCCATGACCACACTTGGGATCAATCCTTGGAGCCATGCAATTCAAAGTTTGACATGTTACAAACTATGACCTTACTTGGTTGGATAATTTGAGGCTCCAACACTTTAAGTTATAATGTTGGTTTCAATCTACATGGATAATCACAACTTACAAGACAAAACCCACATTGGATATCCATAAGCCAATTTGCATGGTTTCCAGCTAGGAACCTTGAGTAAATGCAACATATAACTCAAGAATCTTTTCCTTCCATGCATTTTCACTTGCTCAAAATCTTATAATGCAAATGTATCAATGTTACATGTAGATATCCCATGTAATTTGTTTAATTATGTATTTGGGAATTTGTAGATGAAAAAAGGTGGTGGAAGCTCCCAAAAGGCAATAGGTGCACCAATTTTGGTGAAGAAAATTGAGGGTATACAAAATTTTGCAAGTTATATGCAAGCTCTATGGTTAGTAGCAAAGAAGGCTAGTATTATCTAGAAGTTGTAGAAAGTTGAAACCTGCCCAAATCTATATCATTGAATAATTCCATATTTGCATTTTCAAATTTGATTTCATTTGCTACATGTGTGCATTTTTAAAAGTTGTGTCAATTGGGTATGTGTTTTGGATTTGAATGCATGTTGTGTGTGGATTTAGATGTGCTTCCAAAGTAGATATTGTATGTGTTAATATAGGCATGTATGTCTTATAAATAATATAAGGTGGAAATTAAGTCAAAATGTTGTTAGCTAATTAGACAAGTCATTGATAAACATCTAGCATGCCACATGTAACCATAGTAAAAAAAGGTATAAGTGCACTAAAGATAAACCATTTTAGGCACAAAAATGGTGACATATTTGATAATGTACAATGAATTTCTCTTGATTTTTCAATTTTATATTTAAATAAAAGGCTTTTGGAATGTGCATGACAACTTTTTGTAACTAAAATTTTATTTTAAATCAAAATTAACCTTGATTCAATGGTCAGATTAAAAAGATTGGGTACATTCAATGTAAATATTATATATAATATTTTAAAAAATTCAACCATAGGGCATCATATTATGATATTGGGTGACATGTCCATTAACAATGGAAAGAAAAATGGAGGAAAAAAATGCCACCCTCACCAATCTTCCCCTTTCATTTGACATGTTTCTTTCAATAAAATATTCAATAATAAGTTTTTATGGCTTACCAACATTGAAATTTTACGTTTTTGATCAAAATGTTTAAACAAAAGTAATAATTTTCAAAAATATTGGTGGATTATTTTTTCTTACATCATTTTCATTCTTCACCTAAATTTTCATTGAAAAAATCACCTATAACCTCATTTTTAAAATATATGTTTCATTTTTCATATTTTGTGATAGGTATTATTTTGGTTTAAATATATATTTATCGCATTTTTAAAATTCTCTTTTGTTGAAATTTTTGGAAGAATGAATAATTTAAGTTTCAAAATCTTCAAATATCCCCAAATTTCACAATATTGTATCAAGTTTGGTGTATGCAACTTGTCAAATTTTTGAAATGCAAAAAATTATACTATGTGACAACAATTTTGGAGGACTTTGATGTGCTTATGCCCAAAATCGTGTTAATCATGTAACACACATGCCATTTATCACCCACATTAGCCAAACAATTAAACAAGTTAATCACAATAAACATGTCATTCTCCATGCACATTAACCACAAAATTATACAAGTTAATCACAACACACATGCAATATGTCATCCATGTCAATCAAATAATCAGACAAGTTAGTCACAATAATCATGCCATTTGGATAAGACATTAGACAAGAACTTAAATAACTTAAACACAATAGACACACCATTGCACCCACATTAGCCAAAAACTTACACAACTTAATCACAATAGATATGCCATTTAACACCCACAACAACTAACCATTAAGTATTATAGTTACAATGGATTACTAAATGTCATGTAGAATATTAAACACTTTGGTCAACATTGATAAGCCACATTGAACCAAAATAAGCAATAAGTTAACACATATTTAATCAAAGTTTTGACATAAACAATTGACATGTTTTGACTGATGTCAAAAATGTCCATTATATAATTATATGACTAAAAATTCAATCATAAAAACCAACATATAAACCTTGATATGTAGTAATGTATAGCCTCATTAGTGAGGATCCCCATAAGTATAACAGGGGTTTGAATGGATTGTTAAATTTTTGCAAGATTTTTCCTACAACTAACAACCTATGTAATACCTAGTACTTAGGTTTAAATCTTGAAAATATTTTTTTTGGTGAAAAATAGTGAAAAAAACCTCAAAATCAACAATCTTTCATGTTTTTTTTGTTGGTTTCAAAAAACTTTGCCAAGTTGTGAAAGTATGTTACAACATTTAATCTTTTGAAAACACAAGTACATAATCTTTTGTTTATTTTGATTTGACCCCACTTTTGCTTTGTATGATAAGCCTTTTAAAACACATGGTAGTGAAAAACATGGAGTCAAAGAAAATTTCAAAACATTTTGCAACTAGAAAATCAACTATAAGTCCAAATTCTCAAGTAAAGAATATACAATCATCTTGTACACAAACACTCTTGTGATACTACTTCATGTATTATATTCTACTATTAATTAAATGATTGTAAAAGGTTCAACATTTTAGTGTTCATGATTGATTAGAAATTGGCATTATTGAGAATTATTACTCCGAACATGAGCTCGATCTCGTAAAGCTTCAAATGCTTTCATGCTCTTTGCATCAAATCCTCCAGCAAACTGAACATTTTTACAAAGAACAATTGTTATATGTTTACTAGAGAATGTGAAAAAAATTCAAGAATTTTTTGGTGATTTTGTTGACCTTTTTGATTGTAAGTTTTATGAATTTCAATTTGGAGCCAAAAACTTTACAAAATTTCACATGAAAATAAATGATTTACCTGGTGAACACGAAATGCAAAACGAACTCCTTGAAGTAGGATAAATTCTTGCATCGGTTCCTTATGGGCATTCTCCTCCACACGATCCACCTCTGATAACACTTTGTTGATATATAATCGTGCTAATTTTACAGATTCTCGTTTGATCTACATCACCAAAAATCCAATTTCCACCACGTTCAAATATTTATTTATGCTTATAGCAAATAATTGGAGTTGAATTCCAAAATTATGTACTTTCTACAAACAAAACACAATATTTCTAAAATTGCACCTTGATTTGAAGGATTTAGAAATATGTATGTGCTCTTGGTCTTCATGAATTTGGTTCACAAAAATTTAAACACTTTGAATATTTATTCAATCATGTTGAAAAGTCAACAATTATTCTATTGGTTGATGTAATGGTTTTTTATCCATGTATCTGACCTTTCCAACCACACCAAAATCAAGCATCCATTCAATAGGAATATTGAACTCTTGGTATCGAACAACTTCCATATCCCTTGTCCGTAAAAACCCATTTACACTTAACTCCACCCTACACCAAAAAACCCACCAAAGGTTCAAAACCCAACAATTGGCAATTATGGAAAAGCATAGGTCAAAGTACACTATGGAAATACAAGGTTCACAAAAAAAATTCCAAAGTTCCTTTAAGGATTTTAAGAGTTCATGATATGTATAAGCAAGTGCAATGTTATAATGTAAAAGCCCTTTTAAAAACTTTGATAAGAGTGGATGAATGATCTTTACTTCTCAAAAAGAGTCAACACGTTTTTAAACATTTCTTCATAATGAAGTTGTGGTGTGTCTTCAAATAAAGACAATTCCTGTTGTAGCTTTGTTAAGTCAAGGTACTCAAATGCAGCTTCTCGTAATGCATCCACCTTGCCTTGAGGCCAATCAAAATGTTTCAAAACTGCTGTTTCATCCACCTACAAAAACAAAACAAAAAACCCACATGCAACAATGATGGCAAAACAAAAAAAAAATAGCTTGTGAAATTTGGAATTTATATTTTGATCAATTGTGCAATGATCATGGAAGAAATAAATATTACAAAATTCAAAATCCAAAAGAAAGATTTGAAAAAATAATAGATTAAGTTTTAATGGCCAAAAACATTACCAGTAGTGAAAGCTCTTCATCAAGCCAATTAACAAAAGCGACCACATCGTCAATGTTGTAATATATTGCCATTCGCACTTCAGTTGCCAATGTTTGCACAAATTCTCCCAAGGTCTCCACATCTGCCTTGATCTATAAAATTCACCAAAAATGATGCATGAAGATACATATTAAACCTTAACAAAATCCCAAGAAATGTTCAAGAATTGTACAAAAAATACAATACAAATAAAAAAAGGTACAATACTTGTTCATTATTCATTTCACACCAAAATTTCTAGAAGCTATAGATTTGTGTGCTTACAGCCAAACGATGGGTTGATCTATCATCAATTTCATTGATTGTATTGTTGTGAACATCATGGGCACCATCGAGAAATAGATTTTCATTTTCCCTTGCATCTTCATTTTTCATTAGAGACATATATAATTCCACCACTTCTGGAACCCTTTGCATGTTATTATCTTTGGTTTGTAGTTGGAGTGTTGAATTTGCCTTTGAATGTGGTGGAGATGGTGTTGTTGGAATGCCATTCCAAAGAGGAGGACCTTGGCTTTTTATTGATGATAATGATAAGCCATGTTGCTCCAATGGTCCCAAAGGTTTTGGAGGTGGCTTAGGCATGATTTTGGAAGTTGTTTTTTCTACTTGTGCAAGTGACATGCCCTCCAATTGTTGTGGGGTTGATGGTTGCAATTCTATTGCTTTCTCAGCTTGCATTTTCTCCTTTCGAATTTTTTCCCTTTTAGCTTTTGCCTTCTCTTTGATTTCCTTTTCTCTATCCCTTGCTTCGTTATGTTTGTCTTTGATTGATGGGTTTTCCCCTACTTTAAAAGCTAAAGATCTTGCCATGGGTCGAAGTGTTGAAGTGGCCACTAATCCGTTCAATGGGTTGTCATCATCCTCCATTATTGTAGTTTCATCTAAAACAGTAGAATCAGAGGTGGTTCTTCGTGGATAAGAAGAAGAAGATTTCATGGCATTGGCATCAAACTTCTTTCCTCCCATAGGTGATGCAATGCCAATTGAGGTCATGTCACTAGTAGGCTTGTGGATGTCGGTTGTTGTTTCTTTGCTTAATGTCATGTCACTTGCATGCCTGTGGATGCGAGTTGTTGTTTCCTTTGGTACCTTTGTTCCAATAATGTTTTGTTGACGATGTTTTGGATCAAAATGGAAGTGGGACCATTTCTCACTTTCCAATGGTGACACAAAATTTGAAGAAACATTTGTTCCAACTTCAAGATGCCTTGTAGTCCAATTTCGAAGTCGACGAATGAAGCTTTGTTTTCTTGGAATGTGTCCAGAAATAGATGGGATATCATTATCATCACCATTATTTTCAGAAAATGTCACGGATTTTTCTGAAAAAGAACTTTCATGGCCAGTGTCTATGTGATCTTTTGCTTGCAATGCAACAAGGTTAGAACCTATATATTCAAGCATTAATTGTTTTGCCTTCTCCACTGATTCCAGACTTGAACTTTTGTTTAGGTCCAAGGCTGAGACTCTTGCAAGAGTAGTTTGGTGGTTGTGAAGTTCATGGCGGAGACAAGCATTCACCCAACGAAGGTACACAAGCTCCTCCACTTCACTAAATCGACTACTTTGCAAGCCCTCTACTTGCTTGATGAGATCTTCATTCACATGGCGTAATGCAACTATATTTTCTTTTGGTTTAGCCTCATGATCCTCCTGCAACAAAACATACAATCGTTTAAATCATGATGCCCAAGGTTTCATCTTTCCATATTTTCCAAGAATTGAAAAACTATCATTTCAAAAACCAACATTTTATTGCATACAATTTCCAATAGGTCGTAATAATGCATGCACTGGATTTCACCCTCAAAATTTTTTTCCATGCAAAGATGTTTACCTTTTCCATTTCAAAATGATGTGCAAGTTTGTTTTCCGTTGCTAATAACTGTTCATTAAGTTCTATTTTTTTCCGCTCAAGCTCCTTATCGATGTGTTGCAATCCAACCACCTCTTTTTGAAGCTCTTCAACCACTGCAACATGTGCCTCCTCTAGTTCTTTCGTCAACTTTTGCCATGTAGAAATTTCCAATGTGTGATTCTTGTTTTGTAATTCAAGAACTTCAATATGTGATTTCAACTCCTCAATCTTGCTTCCCTTTTCTTTACATTGTGTTTCCAACATTGAAACCTTTTGTTTCATCATTGAGAGCTTGGCATTTGCTTGCTCCACATTTGTCCGCATTTCCTTTTGAAGCTCTTCAATCCTTGTACCATGTGCCTCCTCTAAATCTTTTTGCAACTTTTGCCTTGCAAAGATTTCCAATGTTTGATTCTTGCTTTGTAATTCAAGACCTTCAAGATGTGATCCTAGCTCCTCAATCTTGCATCTCTTTTCTTGACATTGTGTTTCTAGCATTGACACCTTTTGTTTTGTCATGGAAAGCTCAACATTTGCTTGCTCTACATTTGTTTGCATCTCTTTTTGAAGCTCCTCAACCATTGCAACATGTGCTTCCTCTAGTTCTTTCTTCAACTCTTGCACTTTAGAGATTTCCAATGCTTGATTCCTATTTTGTAATTCAAGACTTGCAAGATGTGATCCTAGCTCCTCAATCTTGCATCCCTTTTCTTCACATTGTGTTTCCAACATTGAAACCTTATGTTTTGTCATGGAGAGTTCAACATTTGCTTGCTCCACATTTGTTTGCATTTCTTTTTGAAGCTCTTCAACCCTTGTAGCATGTGCTTCCTCTAGTTCTTCTTTTAACTTCAAACTTGTAGAGATTTCCAATGCTTGATTCTTGTTTCGTAATTCAAGTCCTTCAAGACATGATCTCAACTCCGTAATCTTGCTTTGCTCCTCTTCACATTGTGTTTCTAGCATTGACACCTTTTGTTTCGTCGTCGAGAGTTTGATATTTGCTTGCTCCACATTTGTTTGCACCTCTCTTTGAAGCTCCTCAATCCTTGCATGTGCATAATCTAATTCTTTCTTCAATTTCTCACTTGCAAAGATTTCCAATGCTTGATTCATGTTTTGAATTTCAAGAGCTTTAAGGTGTGATTTCAACTTTGTGATCTCCACATTTTTTTCATGCAATTCTTCGCATTGTATTTCCAACATGGACACCTTTTGTATCATCACTGAAAGCTCAACATTTCCTTTCTCTGCATTTGTCTCCATCTCTTTTTGGAGCTCCTCAACATTTGTACGTGCCTCATCTAATTCTTTCTTCAACTTCTCATTAGCAAAAATTTCCAAGGTCAAATTCCCTCGCTCTAATTCAACAACTTCAAGATGCGATCTCAACTCCATGATCTCCACATCTTTTTCATTCAATTCTTCACATTGTGTCTCCAACATGGAAACCTTTTCTTTCATCATCAAGAGTTCAATATTTGCTTGCTTTGCATTTGTTTGCACCTCTTTCTGAAGCTCCTCAACCCTTGCACGTGCCTCATCTAACTCTTTTTTCAACTTTTCACTTGCAGAGATTTCCGATGCATGGTTCACAATTTGCAATTCAAGACCTTCAAGACATGATCTCAACTCTATGATCTCCACATCTTTCTTGTGCAATTCTTCACAATGCGTTTCTAGCATTGACACCTTTTGTTTCATCAATGCAAGATCAACATTTGCTTGCTCTGCATTTGTTTGCATCTCTTTTTTAAGCTCCTCCACTGTTGCATGCGCCTCATCTAATTCTTTCTTCACATTCTCACTTGCAGAGATTTCCAACATCCGCTGTAATTCAGCAGCTTCAAGATGCGATCTCAACTCCATAATCTTGTTTCCCTCTTCTTCACATTGTGTTTCTAGCATTGACACCTTTTGTTTCATCAATGCAAGATCAACATTTGCTTGCTCTGCATTTGTTTGCACCTCTTTTTTAAGCTCCTCAACCGTTGCATGCGCCTCATCTAATTCTTTCTTCACATTCTCACTTGCAGAGATTTCCAACATC
>Ga0116231_10008823_pt1 | contig 17449 bp, 8 predicted proteins | sample S1TSphgellanicum_2_FD_89695 | JGI IMG/M metagenome (GOLD analysis project Ga0116231, IMG submission 89695) | Host-associated microbial communities from peat moss isolated from Minnesota, USA - S1T2_Fd - Sphagnum magellanicum MG | ecosystem: Host-associated > Plants > Peat moss > Unclassified...
TAGGTTATTTTATTTAAAATTAATATATGTTATTTCAAGTTATACTTTAAATTATTCAAGGTCATTCTACTTTATGTTATTATAAATTATTTTATCCTAAGCATAATAACTTAAAATAATCTAGAAATAATAATAATGACCTAAGGTAAAAATAATTTAGAATAAAAAATAATAACCTATGAAAAATAATTTTAAATACCCTACAATATAATAACTACCAATAGCCTATGATATTATAACATAGAATATCAAACAATTATTTATAATATAATAATCATCAATAGTTGTAATATAACATATAATAACCAACAATAACTTATAATATAATAACCATTAATAACCATTCATAAAATAGCCACCAACAACCATTAATAGAACAACCACCAATAACCATTAATAAAATAGCCACCAATAGCCATTAATAGACTAGCCACCAATAAACCATTAATAGAATAACCATCAATAGCCATTAATAGAATAACCACCAATAGCCATTAATAGAACAGCCACCAATAAGCCAATAATAAAATAGCCACCAATAGTCATTAATAGAATAGCCACCAATAAGCCAATAATAGAATAACCACCAATAGTCATTAATAGAATGGTCACCAATAAGCCAATAATAGAATAACCACCAATAGCCATTAATAGATTAATCACGAATAATCATTAATAGAATAGCCACCAATAACCATTAATAGATTAATCACAAATAACCATTAATAGATTAGTCACGAATAACCATTAATAGAATAACCACCAATAGCTATCAATAGATTAATCACAAATAACCATTAATAGAATAGCCACCAATAGCCATTAATAGATTAATCATGAATAACCATTAATAAAATAGCCACTAGTAGCCATTAATAGAATAGTCACTAGTAACCAATAATAGAATAACCATTAGTAATCATTAATATAATAGCCACCAATAGCCACTAATAGCCACCAATAAAATAACTACTAATGGCCATTAATAAAATAGGTACCAATAGCCATTAATAACCACCAATAACACTAATAAAAAAACAACTAATACCCATATATTATAATTGCTTAGGATTGCCAAAAATAATTTAAGGTGAAATAATTTATAATAAACAAAAATAACTTAAGGTGAAATAACTTTCAATAATCAAAAGTAACTTATAATAGCTACAAGTAGTCTAAATTGAAATAATTTACAATAACCAAAAATAACATAGATAGAAAAAAAAACTTATAATAGCTGAAAATAACTTAAGGTGAAATAAATTAAAATAGCCAAAAGTAATTTATAATAACTACAAATAGTCTAAATTGAAATAATCTACAATAGCCAAAAATAACATAAAATAACCCAAAAAACTTATAATAGTTGAAAATAACCTAAATTGAAATAAGTTAAAATGGTAAAAAATAACTTAAAATAACCAAAAGTAGCCTAGGGTGAAATAGCCAAAAATAACCAAAAGCAATTGAGAATAGCAAAATAGCCATAAATAATGTAGGGTGAATTAATTTAAATTAATGAAAAATAGTCATATAATAATTGAAAGTAACTTAACATAGGTAGTAATATTATATTAACAAAAAAAATCCATTTATTAAATTTATTTTTTTCAAAAGAATGGTCATTGAAATGTTATTAAATAATGATATTCAACTTTTTTTTTGTTCAAATGATTTTAAACTTTCAAAAGGAAATAAATGTAATTATGTACATTATTGAATTTAAAAAAAAAGTAAACTTGAATCATTTCATTTGAATAAAATCTCAATAAGATATGAATTTTCAAAGTTTATGTTTTTGTAATGTTTGAAATGAAGTATTTGATAAATAAAATGTAATGCAACATATTATCATAACAAGTGTGATGGCTTGATGGTAAAGGTGTTTGCACCCATTCCAAAGGTTAAGGGATCAAACCTCATGGGTGGTGTTATGTGTGGTCAACAATGATATGTTGACCAAATATTCTCTTATTGAATTCCTAGGCTAGGTGCTTAGGTTGATTACATGGCCTACCTACCTACCTAGGCTAGGTTTTTAAACTAGCGTAGGTAATGACACGTGTTAATAAATAATAGGCTTTAAAAATCATGAAATTATCAATAATATTCTATATTAAATAATTAAAATTTAATTAATTTCCATATTAGTTAATTAATTAACTAGCAAGTGAATGGTTTAGTAAATTTGTATTTCATTTGAGAATAACCTTGTTTCACTGGGTACTAGTGAAACAAGTCATTGTCTATAACAACTAGTCCCCGTTCACTAGGGGGTTAAATAATTTCACTAGGTGAAAGTGTCCAAATTCACTCAAAAATCTAGTGAAACCCAGAGTGAATTAGAACGCATTTCTTAGTAATGAATGGTGATTTTTTTTATCTTAATAAAAGTAGGCAAAAACTAAAATTTGAATACCTAACTAGGTGGGAATAGTTAGGGGTTAGTAAGCTAGAAAGAAGGTAGGATGGTTTGGGTTGGGTTTACCCATTCATTGTGAAGGAGGAGGTTTTTGTTGTTTGCACTTATGAATTTGCAACAAGGTTTTGTTGTTGCCAGTGACTCATTAGCATTGAAGCTTGAATTCCTACCTAGGAGGGGAGATAAAGGAGCAAGAAGTCCCGCCCAAAGGTGCCAAAGTTTTGCCCAACACCATTCAAGTGATTTCTCTCCCCATTACTCATCTTGCACCTAGTTTTTTGTTTTGAATTATTTGCTATTTTGAGTGTTTCAAATTAAATTTGTTCTTTTTCTTTTCTTACAATTTTGAGTGCCTTGTTGCATTTAGTGCTTCAAGTTGATTTTTGCCTTCTTGTTGTCGTTTTGAGTGCTTTTACTACTTTTAATGCCTCAAGTTTGTTCAATTACTACAATAGTTTCAAAGTTGTTTTTATTGTTCAAGGTGCCTTAATTTGGTTTAAATGAAAAATATATTTGGTTAATTTGTTTTAAGGTTTGAAACATTTGTGTGGGGATTCACAATAATTAGACCATTTAACATTTGTTGTAGTGCTTGAGTCAAGTTATATATATATATTTCTTTTTGCCATAGTTAATCACTTGACCAAAGCTAATGTTTGCTTCTACCTTTGAACCCCAATGTTCTAGGGTTCATTAATAAATAAGAGGCAAAGAAAGACCCATGAAATTTTTGATGAAACTAATTATAAAATTAATTGAATTTTATTTTTATTTAACAACCAATACATGGGACCTAACATTTTCACTCACATAATTTTCAATTACAAAAAAAATCGTCTTTCTTTTGGGCCAAAAACTTTCCACTACCACAATTCATGGGTTTTCAAAAGATTAGTGGACATGTACATTTTGACTAAAGGCCCAAGGCTTGAATGACATGTGTATTTTTCAACTTGTGAACTTGATTAAAGTGATATATTTGACTATTTGTCAAATTGAACATCAAGTCAAATTAAATAAAAAAATGACCACCTTGGTCAAAATGGCCAATGGCTTTTAATCAACTAGGACAATTAATCAAGTTGGACAAAGCAAAATGACATCTTTAATCAAGATGGATAATGGTGTTCGAGTCAAATGGGACATTTTATGCTATCTAATAAGCAAAGAAGCTATAAACTAGGTTAGGCAATAGTTTAAGCTTACCTACATACTAATTTACTTACTTATTTACCTACTTTTAATTTTTCACCTACCATCCTATAAACCAATTTACCTACCTACCTCATATTTCGCACTTACCATCTTATAAACCAACTTACCTACCTACCAATTAACTTCATCCCAAATTTACATGCTTCATGGGTTTGTTTCAAATACGTGTGAAATTTGTTATTTCATAGGTTCATATTGTTAAACACAAATGTCATACATTATTTAAACATGAAAATCATGTGCACAATTTTCTTGTGTAGACAACATGAATAAACATACAACATCCATGTGTAAACAATACAAATAGGCATATGACATTCATGTCTAAACAATGTGCATGACATTGATGTCCAAACAACACAAGTAGATGAATGACATCCATGTTTATTCCAAACAAACCTGTGAAAAATAGATTTCGCATGACTATTATTGCTAAGTTGTGACTCATTAAGTTTGTGATGTTACATACCTAATTATCTACCTCCTACTTCCCACATACCATCGTACATACCTACCTACTTACCTACCTCCTACCTTGTACACATTAAAATTTTCCCACCTAGCTGCTTCATATTTCCTATAATCTACCTACCGACCTACTTACCTACCTAGATCTACCCATCTACCTATTATTTCCGACAACCTACCTACTTACTTAATTATTTATTACCTCTTATTTATTACAACTTACCTACCTGCCTACCTCCTATGGATTACAAGCTACCTACTTACTTGCCCCTTCTATTTACTAATCATCATGCAACCTACCTATTAATTACTTAACTTTTTTACTTACCTACATAATTAATAATGTGAAATTAACAAGTGAAATAAAAAGCTTGACAAGTTTTGTCAACTTTGGAAAGTGTAGTCCATTGATAAGGACTTGGATTATCATTGGGGAAGTGATGGGTTCAAATCCTAACACTTGCAACCTATAAACATGCTTAAAAAGTTAAGATAAATAGGTTAGAAAAATTAGGTAGGTTAAGTAGCCTAGGCTAACCTAGCTTAAGCTAAGCTACCACCTACTTGCCTTTTTATGACCTACCTAAACTTATATACTATCTACTTACCTACACAAAATAATTGTTTTTGGTAATAATCCAAAAAAAAATTGGATGGTAGAAATTTGACTAGTCAAATGGTTCATTATCCAACAATCAAAATGACTAATCAAATAGTCCAATATTCTATTAATAAAAAAGACCACCCATTCATATTGGACAAGTCCAAATCAACAAGCTGATATTTTTTATGTTTATCCAAATGGGGTCTTTTGTTATTGGATTCTTTAGTACAAAAAACCATGAATTGTAGTAGTGTTCCTAAGGAGAAGAGAAATTGGGGTCACATTTTCCTTAAGGACCTCAACACACTTCTATGAGGAAAACAACCAAGGAAGTTACAAGGCTTTAATGTTTTTTTAATTTACACAATGGATGAATATGTCATTTCATTTTTCATCTTTAAGCCTTTCAATCCTAGGGAAAAACATGCATTTCTTCAAGAAACACATCTTTGACGAACACAACCATCTTCCTAAGGAACATAGACTCAATGTAGTTTGACACATTTTTGTGGTGAATTGTTTTCCCTTGGGAACATAACCAATTTTCTAATGAACATAGATATGGGGGTAGTTCAACACATTTGTCTTGAGGAAAAGAATTTCCTCAAGGAACACAACTATTTAACACTTTTCTAGGTTTGACATTCGGTTGTTAAATAAATATTTTATTTTTCACAATCCTCTCCAACACTAAAAAATAATTTATGAAAATTTGGCGACAAACATAGGCAATTTCATTGGTAGGTTCCTTAGATTTTAAACCTTTAACATAATGAAACCAATTTTTGTGTTTTTCCCTACTTTGTAATTGCTTTAAAATTTGAGATTTCAAATAAACAATTTTTAAAAATTAAAAATTCCAAAAATAATTTAATTACTAGCAAGCCTTAAAAAAAATTATAGTATTCCCAGACATTTGTCCCAAGGAAATGCTTTTCCTTAAAGAACATGATCATTTCCTATGAATGATTTTATTTTATTTTTTGGGATGAAATCCATTTAAGATGAAAATTGAGATGGTAAAAAAATTTGACCACAAGATCTTCCACTTAAAGTGGAAGTGGTCAACCACTATGCCATACCAATTAATTTACAAAAGTTAGTTCCCAACCATATTTAACTCAATTGTCATATTTGGGGAACAATAATTATTTTTGAGAAATTCATTTTTCATATAGAAGATGGGAAAAACCACATTGTATCTTATTCATGTCATGACTAGTGTTGTTTAGTTATAGCTTTTCAAAAAAACCTTTGGTCTTGGTTTTATTTATTTTTTAATTTGAAAAGAACCTTCAATTTTGGTTGTAGGAACTTTGAAAAATTGATAGACCCTTGCATGCAATCCCAAACCTAGTTCTTCATATTTTTAAATTTCCAATTCTTAATTTTTCAAAACAAAACCTTAAGTGGGTTTGATTCCAAACTATATCCAATTCTACCTACCTATACTTGGCCCAAAATTGGAAAATTTCTAATTACTGACATTGTACAACAATGAAAAGGTCACCACACACACCATCAATGATTGTCATTATGATTTTAAGGTATGATTTTCTTCTCTTTCTCTTCTTTCCCATTTGGGTTTGAGTTGTGTTTGTGATCTTCATTTTGGGTGGTTGTATTTTTGCAAACTGGAATAAGATATGATGGGGTTGTGCACAAGCTTTTATGATTGATAACTTTTTGCAATATAATGCAAACATGTCTTACTACTAGTACTTTACATAAGACTTTTGAAGGGATGGGATTCATGTGTATGTTGCTACTTAAATTTTCAATTGTTAATATTGATATACATTTTATTGTATTTGGGAAATGTGTAAATGATCTATAAAAACTTGGTGTGTTATAAAAATTGATGTTCAAAACAAGAGATTCCCAAACTTTGGGAAGTATAGAGGGATTGTGAGTCTTGTGTATTCATATAAAAACAAAACTTTGTTTCTAATTTTCACCACTATTGTTTTAATTTTGGGTATGGCTCCATGTGTGTGTGGTTTTAGTTTTGGGCATCACATATGTTGGCAAAAATTACCATCACATAGCTTGCACATTCATGTGCCATATGGCACACCCTCAACATTGTCTTAGACATTTCATTGGTAAGAAATTTTATAGTATTGAAAACATGAATATAACAATGAGACAAAAAACTATGAAGTTCTGATCTCTGTTTTGTTGTGGAGATGGAGTATATTAACCAAACACATTTTGTTTTGTTTTTTTGTGTGGTGGGTTTGAAGTTGGTTTGAATTAGGGTTGACACAATAAAAACATTTTCTTTTGTAGGTTCTAAAGATTGAGTGAAACAGTAACATAGCAATGGCAAGGTTCAGGTTCTTGCAATGTTTGGATACTCAAAGTAGTTAAGAACTTCTAAATAATTGCCATGGACCTATGACATGGCAATGTTTTGAAACTAAAGAACCATTAGATATATTCATTTATTTTATGGCCAAGACATGACCAACCCTATAAGGAACCTTCACTTCTAAAATTTGAAAAGCTTGAAACCTTGCAGTTTCTTTGATTCTCAAATTTTTTAAAAACTGGAACCGCAGGTTCTTTGATTTTCAAATCTTCACAGAATTGGGACCAGAGGTTATTAAAAGAATCAAATAACTGCCAAACACTGGACATCACGTCAAGTTCTCTTCAAGACCATTCAATGAATATTTTGAATTTTCCATTATGCCTTGGCCCGCTATGGTATTTTGCAAAACACTTTCAGTTATGTTTACTGCTGAGATGACTATAGCAGGCTTAACTTACATTTTGCCGAGCCTCATTTATGCTGGAAGAAAAGCGCACTAACTGTAGCAGACCTCAATCAATCAATCAGCCTATGCCCAGAATTTATAAGTCTTGGCATGTACTCATGACTGCTAACGAGCTAATTCCAAAACATGTACTAAACCCAGCTCCATCAATCCACATGTTTGTTACCACCATTATCATGAGCTTTTAGGTCTATTTGACTTGGCTATAAGTTAGCATCTTGATTTTTGTGGAAATGGGACTGAGATGAACACCATGTAACTAATCCCCGCTTATGTTTGTCCTCCCCTCCCCTCACACTCACAAAGGTCTAGCTCATCAGCTAGCCTTTTAGTTGCGTGTTAGGGTTTCTGGATATGCCTTCATTGCAGCGGAGTCTCAGATTCTAAAGCCAACACCTTGCAGCTATGGGGTGGTGTTTGAAATTTGTTCAGAATGCATTTAGCCTTTCTAGTTGTCACTCGATTCTTGTGCTCGACACTTAGATTCTGCTGAGACTTGTTGAACACCGTCCGCACGGTTTACCTGGTAAATTGGAAACAAGCAAATCAACACTGAGAACTAAGCAAATTGCTTTGTCCCACTGAAAGTTTGTTTCTTATCCAGCAGGCATAAGTCTGCAAGCGGCCAGACAAAGACATGCCAAGTTATACACTGAATTCTTATTGGTGGGCCGAATGGGGGGGCTGCAGTGGGAGGTGGAGGCATCTAAAGTTTTGAAATACTGTCTGTCTGTATACATACAAGGGTTATAATATTAGTGTATTAAATACAGAGGGTGTTGAATTGGCCGTGCACAGGTTCAGAAAATATGTTATGGACAATGAAATTGCTGGATTTGGTGGTTTGAATTTTTTTCCTTATGTCTTGAGTGAACTAGCAGGTAAATGTGTAGCAGGGATTGGTAGGTTTGTGAGAATTGTAGAGAACCAATAGAAATGGTAGGAAAGGATCATTATTTTCAATGTTATGTGTAGGTCTGAGGATTTTTTTTCATGTCAATTAGATTGCTAGATTTGGTGGTTTGAATTTGAACATTGTACGACATAGTGATATCATCTGGGCTTGCACCCCCTTCTTAAGAACTAGGGTACCTATTATTCACTATGAATTGTGGTACCTATTGTGATTTGTATTACTTAGTTTATGGGTGTGCTCATAACTTTTTCACTCTCTTTTTTTTGAAAAAACCAGATTCATTGACCCGTTATCATTTTTTTTTGGAACATTGGACTCTCCCAAATGAAAGCACCTCTTTGGACCCCAGTTGCAAAATAGAAACAAATGTATTCCCACATAATCCTCCTTTTCAGTTTATATACATGCGAGTTGAACTTCGGGCAGACCATATGGGGTAAAACCCAGGTGCTATTGGGAACATCTTGGGGACAGCATTTTAGGACACTTTGGGAATATGATGGGAACAAGGGGAAAAAAACAAAAATTCCCTCTCCCCCCGCCCCCTCAAAAAGAAAAAAACTGGACCGTCCATGAGTGCATGCTGAGCCTTCTCATTGCATGAAATTTCTCTTTCCAAAATTGTTGGTCACCATTTTTCACCTTGGCTACTGATAAGGGGCAAAATTTTGGGGACATAGTTATCTTGAGTGAAATAGCAGGTCAATAAAGTTATCTGTAAAGTCACCCTGTCTTCACCCTCTCTTTGGGCCTGCTTTCACCCCATATCCCCTCTCTCTATGGTATCTGCAAAGTAAGGAAATTTTAATTAAATCTCAGTATGAAATGCTCAAACTCAGCATTTAATGCACAAAGTTCAAGAGTAATTATAGTAGTCCTATAGGTAGGAGCAGTGAAAATATATGTAGGAGCAGTTGAGGCGCTCAGGAAAAAGGAAAGACAGGATGAAACTCAGTTTACCACCAAAATTGGTGGAAAAACTAGTTTGGGTCCAAGATATTTTGTTTTGTAGGATTTCCGTTCCTAGTCAAGTGCTTGATGCCCTATTATGCCGAAACTTGTCATTCTACCCCCTAACAGCGTGACTTTACCGATAACTCTAATGTGTGTAATAGCTATTTACTTGTATAGACATGATTCTAGCACATTACTTGTACACTTTTTTTGTTTGGGTTCTTTTAAAGAAGGGAGGCACTTTGATCACACCATCACAAAAGAATTATTGGAACATTGGACATGCCCAAAATAGAATCATGATAGAGATTCTCTTTGCCTACCTTATAAGTTGTGACGTTTGAAACTTGGACAAACCTTATGGGATAAATTTTGGTGGTGTTGGGTGCATGTTGCATCACTTTAAAAAAAACAAAAAGGTTGCATCATCATTTTTTAGTTACTTAAACAATAATTAGCATGTAAGGTGATTGCCAACTCACTTATTCTACCCTCAAAGGAACAGTTGCCACTTCACTAGTTCCCCTCTCCTCAAAAACACCCCTAATTTTTTAAATTAAAATAAATAAATAAATAAATAAATATATGGGGTAGAAAAAGATGCTATAGGGAACATATTGAGGAATGCATTGCAAATCTGAGGAACATGTTAAGAATGCCAATGAAACCTGTAGGGAACACGTTGGGAACAAATTGGGAACATCAAAATCCAAAAAGTAGAACACCACACCTCCTCCCTCCCCTCTCCTGCCCTCCCCTCACCTCACCTCATCCACTTTGGCCCCCAAATGAAGAAAGATGGCCCTTCCTTGGTGCATCTCGAACCTCTCACAGGGCTGCATGAAAATTCTATTCCTAAAAGTGTGTGTCACGATTTTTGCCCTGGGCTAATAACCCTTCCAAGAGCGTGGGTAAATATTTGCAAGCTGAATGAAAGAACAAGGGGTTTTTTGGTAGTGAGCTGTATGGACCCCTTTTTGAAAAAGTGAAGTTTGTTTTAGGTTTTTTCCCGTGCAGATGCAAGTAAAACAAACCCTCAAAATGCCAAGGGAGGTGCCCACATATCGCCATTTGGTGAACATGTGTAAGTCTCCCCACCCAGCTAGCAGCTGACACGACCGAGATGTGTGGCCCTTGCATCAGGGAGTTGTCAACAGATTTAGGCTCTTTCAGCTTCAAAGACCATTTGTTCCACCATCATCCATAGGGTGTAATGTCCAATTTGTCTGGTACCTCCGATTTTTTTCATATCAATGAGGGCAAGATCCTTTCTGTGACATGAAATGAACAATTTTGGAAGTGCTTGCTTACAGAACTAAACCAATATTTCTTCAAATCTGTCCAGGATACAGATTCTACCAAACAAAACTAGGAATGAAATCATCTCCTCCTGAATCCAGGAAGATCAGCCCAATCCTTTAATTGACATGGTACACATGCCGTCCATTTTCAGTAGTAAAACTCCGAGTGATTAAATTTTATCCTATTGGTCTGCAAGGTGTAGCCAGATTCTATCCAAGGAATTGGATTTCTTGGGGAGGGGATCATTGACAATGCAGGTTTCACGAATTTTCTGGTGGACCATATCAACTATGAAGTTTCACGTTCTACTGCAACTAATGGCCCACCCCCACACATTCTTCACTCAATGAAACTCATCTGAGAGTTGCATTACTGAGTTCTAAAATAGCCCTCCTCACATACCTCAAGTTCAAATTGGTGCAAATAAAAGGGGCTGATTTTGTATTTGAAATTTGCTTGTGATGTCTTGGTTGTATACAAACCAAGTGATTGAAATTTCTTACATACCTTCCTCAACTTCATTTTGTGAGACCTTTGCAGAATATCTTGGCAGATGAGGATCACTGATTTGGGCTGACTTTGTTCTATTTTGGAAGTTCCTAACCTTGCTTGTTTTAATTTTATTGAATTTTCAATTAAAAAATTGTTCAATATTCAATAACTCTTGCAACATAGGTCTAAACATTATGAAATTACATTGGTTCACCCTTCTTGATTGAGGACTTTTCAACAATGCTAAAGAGCACAACAAGAGGCACTTGGGTTTGAAGATCTTAATGTGACAAGAAAGCAAAACCAACAAACAACCTTCCTTAATAAATAGACTAGTGTGGCTTGTGTTATTGAGCCAAGTATGAAATCATTACCCAACCAATTTCTCATTCCACAACCAAATTTTGTTTTTTAGTTGAATTTGCAATGAAAAAAATATTCAAAATTCAATATCTCATACAACTTAGGTGTAAAAAATATAAAATCAACTCTTTAAAATTCTACTCATTAAGCACTTCCAATCAATATCAACAGCATGCCCCAATTTAATCACCTCCAAGGAATCCCACTCATCAAGGGCTTTGCTATAGTACCAAAAGCTCACATAACTTCCTCTAAAATATTTAGTTTTGATTCTTCAAATTTTTGTTCACAATTTTTTTCAATTATTCAATAACTCTTGCATTATATATGTTTAAACACTACCAAACAACCTTGGCGCATCCTTACTTGTCAAGAATTCTCCAATAATAACAAGAGCATGGTGAAAGGTGCCTTGGTTTGGGAGAACTTGATGTGACAAACAAACAAACCACCTTTCCTTTATTGCTTGTGCCATTAACCTAAGCGAGAACAGGACCTTGATGATAAAGTTGAATTGCGAATTTTTTTTTTGACAAACATGAACATACTTTTTAATGACAAAATTATTCCAAATTCGATATCTCCCCCACCTTAGGTCTAAAAATTACAAATCACATACCTCCAAGAAATCCCACTCATGAAGGCCTTTCCAACAATACCAAGAGCTTGCCCCAATTTCCCTCAATTGATTTTGTTGAATTTTTTTTGACAAAATTATTCAATATTCAATAACTCTTGCACCTTATGTCTAAACCAAACTAGTTCAATGCACCCTTACTCATTGAAGCTTTTCAAATAATACCAAGATTACAACCCGTGGTGACGCAGTTTGGGAGATCTCGGTGTGAGAAACAAACAAACTGCCATCCATAATAGATAGATATTACCTTTTTTTTGGAAGTGGATACCATTGCATTGGGTGCAACAAGGTTGTTAAACATTTTCTCCCTTAGTGATAAAGTCCTTCCATTCCTAATATAGTTATGCGTCATTAATTACTTGTTGATCCCCAATGACATGAATTGGTAACCACATATCATTCTAGTATAACACATTAGAGCATTGAACTCATAACCACTTGAAAGATGGCCATAAAGTTTTAGGCATTGGGCTATTTTCTTTATGTGATATGCAAGATTATTTTTTTGTCATTCAATTGGTTGGTGTTTCTACTTGGAGTTGATTTGGATAAACTTAGAAATAATTTATTATGTTCCATTCACAACTGGAATTTATGGATAACTTTCTTTTGATTTAATTTTAGATTTATTACAAGTGATGGCCTTAGAATATTAAAGTGGTTTTCTTGTCTATTTGCAATCTTGATTAGTTTGGATAATATCTGTCGAACATCATCATCACACTATCCCATGTCAACAATCGTTTGATTCATTAGTGAGCTCCCCATCGTAACCTCATGATCACCAAATTTTTACAATCCTACCTTTCAAGGCTCCCATCTTCAGTAACAGAGGGCACTTTGCCATAATCATCAACAGTATTTTTACATTGTTTTTTTATCTTACTATGTGTCTCCTTGATTACTTCTTGTGTGTGTTCTTTTTCTTACAAAACAGTTCTTCTTCTTCCTCTGTGTTGATGCTAGAATGAAAAAGAAATCAACTAGCTTGTTGATTCTTTCTTGCTCTTCCAATGTTTTTTTTCAATTTTTAATTCATAGCAAGTTTGTTGATTTTTTTTACTATGAATGAGTTTGAAGCAACAAGCCCACTGATTTTTCCTTGCTACAATGAACTCACACACTCAATGTTTTAATTTTACCACAAGCTCATTGATTTCTTCTTGCTACAACATGAGTTCAATGGTTTTTTTTTCTTCTTTTGTGGCATGTGATTGCAATGGGGCACAATAGCTCAAGATTGGCATAACTCCAACAAAATCCTTGACAACTTTGGTTTTGCCAAGAAAATTTGCTAGTATACATTGGAGATGCTCTTAGAAGGTTAGGTGATCTACAATCCCACCCCAAACCCCACAAATAACAAGCTAGGTTCTGTTTGGATTATTCAGAAAAATAGGACAGATTAATGTCTAAAACGAAAAAGAAAAAAAACTAGTACACTATGTAAAATATACATAATTAAAAATTACATATTAGCATGAAGTTTCTGATAATTGATAGTCCAGCATATTTTTGTGATCTTTCTTCATCAGCGATTCAGCAGCAATCGCCAGACAAAAATTGGAGGAGGACATGAGACAGGTGCAAAAAGAACTATGAAACTTATTTAATAAATTTCTGAACGAGTTTTGCATTTTGTCATACGTACGTACATACGTTATGATGCACACTAGGTATAGTAGGTATATATCACGAGCTTGTAATGAGAATTTTTCTGGCACAATTATGGAAAGTGATCTACTGTGATACACCATAAATGGAGAGGAGTATTTAATGATAAAATCTATTAGCATTACTAATTGAGCTGGAGTGGTTGATGTGTGTGTAATGGGGAGTTGCATGGTACAATTGTTGGAAAGCCAATTGTGCATGATGGAAGAGCAGTTAATGCATCTGTTTGTAAATTAACAAAGATTCTCTCCACACATAGCAGCAACTTGTTTCACATGCATTTGTTTACATCTTGCACATGGTGCAGCAATTTGTCATAATATCTCCCAGGTACCCTAATAGTCACACTTAACCCTAAAATGTTCACCTAGGGGCCAGCGATACTTCAATCGACGACTACTAAATGAATGGGATAGATTGTTCCATTTTGTGATGTAGAGGATTTCGCCAAATTTAGCTATAGGTCAGAGAGGAAAGTAAAATATTTAAGAATTCCGCTATATTTTTGCGACCTATTGGAACCTATACAGAACAACGCGCAAGGGCAAGGGGAGTGCTGTGAGCACTTAACACACAATTAGCTAATGAATCTGACGTAGCCAATTTTGGCTGCAGTTCAGATAGAAAAGTAGAGTTTTTTTAAAACCCTGCTACGTACTAGCGACTTGCAAGGAAGTAAGGTCTAAATATTGGGATTCAAGCTTCTTTTCCTCGAAATATGGTGAATTTGAGGGATTTCCCCTCTAAAACATCCAGTAGAAGTCACAGGGCCCAGGTTTTTCTTTTGGGTCAGCAAGTGGCAAAATCTCACCACAAAGAGAAAACAACTGGTCTGAATATGGTGAATCCAGACATTTTTCCCTCAAATTTTGGTGATTTTGGTGCACTTTTTTCACAAAAATCCTCTAAATGTCTGAATGAGTAACACTAGATTTTTATTTTTTATTTTTGCCAACTGGAGAAAATTCACTCCACAAGAAAAAACTGGTCACAGACATGTTCATGTATATAGTTTTTTCTGTAGCTTATAGAAATTTGATATGAAGTTATACAGTAGGGGTGAACCACAAATACTTACACAGACTAACCTTTGACCCCCTTCCCACATAGTAGCAGCCATATTTACATCCTGTTACATCACACTCACTCCATGCACTTGGCTTCGCTCTGTTCTCATACTCTAGTTTGGCTTGGCATAATGCCCATGTTTTATGGTGGGTCAGATTCAATTGATGTTTTCACTGCAATCTCTTGCTCTCTTGGATCTGGATGTTGTTGAGTCATCCTGATTTTAAGCATCCTGATGGCCATAAAAACTGAAAAACCTGGAACATTGGAACTTCAGGTGTTTGCTAGCTAGTGGTGATATGTTTGTGTGGGTCGCTGCATATTGGACGCAGTCAGTCGCCCCAAGGTTGGTACTATCTTATGAGGGGTGTCGGTTCGAACTTACAAACTTTGAACTCTAGAATTTAAAGTCGCAGAAAAAAGCTGCAATTGTTATTTGGGGTTGGCAGGGTTTGGACTCTGAACCCAGTTGCTCCTATGGGCATTGGGTAGAGTCCATTCAGTGACATGAGTGGCTCCCCCCTTCCCCCATTCTGTGCTTTACTTTGGCACACAGTTCCATGTAGGCAAAAGGATACCCTCACTCACTTCCTTTCCTTGAGGAAGGCACAGAGGCCTTCGGGCACAGGCCTTCCTGGCTGTTAATTGTGAACTTGTCCTGGCTGACCTGTGGAATTTGGTGGCTATTTCCACATGTTCTGACTCTGTTTTTCGCCCCTCCTCCTTGGACTCACTCATGAGTCATTTATTGTTTTAATCTATGCAAATTATCATTGGTATCCCAAAAAATTTAGCACACCAACTCGTATCTCTAGTGCAGAATCCATCATACACGCTAGGTGAATTAAGAGTTTCACAAGATCGTTAGCATCATCACTTCACCCACATCGCCCTTGTCCCTTCAGAATCTGAAGTAGGGGTTTTAAAACAATATGTAGCCACACTGCCAGCCTTTTTATTGCTGGCTATACATAGCCAAAAATCAAAATTTTAAATGCTAAAATCAAGTGCTTTAAAAAAAATTCAATAGCCAAAATTCTACCAAATTTTAAGAATTTTTTCTAGACTTATATACTTGGTTCAAATAAGTAGCTAGAAATATAGAAGATATTTTTTTAATTAACATTTATGTCATATCCAAATTTGGCTAAATGCTCCAATGGATGATTACCACTTTGGTTACATCACAAAATTGACCAAAAAAAATACACACTAGTGATCATCACCAGAGAAATTAGCCAAATTTAACTACAGGTCAGAGAGGAAAGTAGAAAAATTCTAAAGTTATATGCTTGAACCTGTTGTGATAATTTCAGAAATATTTTCCTTGAAATCTGGTAACTATGGCACAAATTTTTCCATGGAAATCTTTTTTATGAGTCAAACTGGAATTTTTTGTCAGAGTGGCCAAAATTTGCACCAAAAAAAAATGCTGCTTTGGATGCACATTTGGTAGGTAGTAAAATTTATAACTCTCACACCAAGTGGTAACTGTTACTTTTCTGCACAATGAAACTCACAAGATAAAGATTTCTGCTTTTTTCTAAAATTTGCATATCAAGTTATTGGAAACTATGTGACACATGAGAGATGTCCTCACATCAGAGTCTCCCACTGTACTCAGTGTGTGATTCCCATGACCACTTTACAATTTGACAACTTCATTGGCACAGAAGACTGGCCATCTTCCCAGTTTTCAAATTATTGATGGTGTAATACTTTTCAAGTTTGAAATGTAATGAATGCTGTAGGCAATATCCAAAAGAAAAAAATCATGACAAAACAAACATATATTCAAAATAAAAAGGGTACCAGCCTAGAAAATTGTATGAAGCTGAAATATATTGCATACATATGCACCTGCTCTTAAAATCATAAATGGGCAAATTGTACTAAAAATGAACCCAGACTCTTGCCAAAAAGACACATCAAGACTTGGGGCAACACATACAAGAAGAGATTTGATCTTAGGATCTCCTTTGAGTTCCAGGGTCCCAGCATGGGCTATGCCAGCTAGCCATCACCGCTGGGATGTCAACCTGGCTTTCATTCTAAAGTGAGTCACCAAGAGTTACTTTTCAAAGAAAATTTCCTGAGCTGGAGATAGGTGCCCTGAGGATTCAAAATTCATTGGATAACTATTAACTGCCCCTCAGGCTTGAAGAATCAATAGAATTTTGCTGTGAATTAGAAGTGTTTGAGCTAGTGTTGGCAAGTTCTGGGATTTAGGTAGGTTGGGGTATGGGTTGTAAGTTAGGTTCTAGAGTCCCTAGATCAGAGGTTTTAAGTTTGGTTGGAAATGTCATCTTATATATTAAAGTTAGATGGTGTCTGTCCGTCTGTCTGTCCGTCCAGGTGTCGATCTTGGTTTCAGGACCTCGACGGACGGACAGGATCAGGTCTTGAAATTGAGGTCCCTAGATGGAAGAGGAGGACGACGACGACGAATGGCGGTCGCAACAATTTTATCTAGATGTGATCAGCGGAGCTTGCGAGCCTATTGGTGGTGAATTGTTCGGGCAGTTTCCGGGCACTGCCCGGGCCAGCA
>Ga0116231_10008824_pt1 | contig 17448 bp, 11 predicted proteins | sample S1TSphgellanicum_2_FD_89695 | JGI IMG/M metagenome (GOLD analysis project Ga0116231, IMG submission 89695) | Host-associated microbial communities from peat moss isolated from Minnesota, USA - S1T2_Fd - Sphagnum magellanicum MG | ecosystem: Host-associated > Plants > Peat moss > Unclassified...
CGTAGCTTGCTGCTCTGGCTCGCCAAACCACCAAGTGTATGATCAAACAAACGACCGCGCCAAAATGAAGAAAGACAAATCGCAGAACAACTTACTCTCGTGGAATCGCTTACCAGGGGTGGGCAAACACAAACAAACAAAGCAAACAAACAAACAAAATCGCATACACCTGATGCGCAAGTTTGCAAGCTACAAGCTACAGTTCTCACCACCACCAAACGATGCACAAGACTAGAAGTAAGCCAAAAAAAAAGAAAAAGTTCAAAAGAAGAAGAAAAAGCCTCCTTGAACTCCATTGCTTTCTTTCCGTCGATTGATACAAGTACCACAAAGCAACGAAGTCGCCGACGGACGCGTGCACCGTAGAGAACGGAACTCCGTATGTGTATATGATAGTGAAAACGTGTATTTATTTTGGCGGAAGTAAATGCACAAGTTTTACCCTCCCCCCTCCTCCCCTCCTCCGTTTGTCTTTGCTCGATTGATGATGCGAATGCAGGAATTACTTACCAGGGTGGAAACGAAAATGGACGATGGTAAAAAGGGTTAATAAAGGACTTGGGCAAGGGGGAACCAGTGTCAAGAACCAGGTCTCAGTGACGATCAACACCTGGTGTGAGAAATGAGGTGACGTCAAACGAGGTGCGAAAGTCCATGACCTTTCGATACCCGGTAAGGGACTCCACTGTGTCAGACCCCATGGGTTTTGCCAGGTAAGGGACTCCCCTATACGGGACTCAATGGGTTCTTGCTAGGTATGGGACTCCTGCAATTGACTCACAAAGGTTGGGGCTAGTGAACACTCAGGCCACTGTCCATGTTGCAATTGATATCAAGCCCCTCACTTCTGTGCCTTATAGTATCTCTACCCCCACAACACTATGAACATTAACTTAACATTGGTTTACGCCAATCATTTTATTGACCAGTCCGTAGCAATCAAATCTTTCTAAATGTGTTCTTGTTGGTCAAGATATTTTGTCCATAGCAAAGTGGTCTCACACCATTCTACTATAGATTTTAATCTAAAGGTCACGCCACACTTGGAGGTAAGTAAGAGGTAGCTATATTTCTTCCTACCTCCAAAATTTGAAGATTTTTTCAAAAAAAAGCTAAAGGTAGCTATCTCCAGAGAAAATCCCCAAATAACTTAGTGCTAAGGCTTTAACTTTGGCAAGCACTCCTAGCCTTCGACCTTGGTGAACACTCATGCCTACCACCTTCGCGTGCCATGCCTAAAATTTGTCACTCTCCTTCTTTGTAGCAATGCAAACCTTGCAGCTTGGCTCTCTCACTCTTGCAACAACACACACCTTGCAACTCAGCTTTCTCGCTCTTGTAGCAACGCACATCTTGCAACATGGTTCTCTCGCTCTTGCAACAACGCACACCTTATGGTTCAGCTCTCCCTCTCTTACAGCAATGTAGATAGCAACATCATAAACATGTGCAACAACGCAAACAACATCAAATGCAAGGTGATGAACATGGAGCTAGACCAAATTTTAGCAATGGGAATCCAAGTAAGCAATAAGTGTTCATTATTAATTACCAAGTTGTCAAATGAATTCATGCATTACACTAAAAATTGCATTAGTATAAAAAATGTATTGACATATAACAATGCATTATGTTTGTTCATTATGTGTAAGGATTCATGAACTCAATAGCAATAGTTCAATTCCACTTGCTATTGCACCATCCATATCCAAGAACAAAAACAAAGGTAAAAGGAAACCAAAAGCCTCCATTGATAATTTTGTGATTGAAGTCTGAGCCATCAAGAAGCCCAAACGACCAAACTAGGAACACCAAGAAATTGTTTCTTTGGTTCATGCAAAAAAATAAAAACATGATGTTTCAATAGGTGTAGTGGATTCCAAAGATTGTATCAAAAGTGCAATTGTGAAATTGAAGAAAATTATTGCATTAGTGATGGCATCTAGCTATAGTGCACATGTTAAAAATAGACCAACATGTAAGGAGAAATGGACGACACTATACATTGATTACAAGTGGATCCAAAACTACATAGTTGGGATGGGACACAATGATTTTTTTTGGAATATGTCTATTACAGATAAAGTCTCCATGAACTTGTTTAGGATGTCCAATAGGAGCATCTATGAGATGATTGATGCCTTCATGAAGACAAGGCCCATTTTCCAACAACTGCACTCTAGGGACTTCATGGATCTAATCGATGTGGTGTACAACCCCCTTCTTCATGAAGAAACAGAATCTGTAATAGTAGGTGGTAAAGGATCCCCAATGTGTGAAGTTGATTTGGAACAAGATCTAATGTATACAATGTTCAATGTTGAGTGGCGACATGATCTCCAATCCTGCAACACCCCAAAATCCCATACAAACCCACAACACCCGTCGTTCCTACAAATAATCCTACAACACCAACAATTCTATTCAGTGAAAACCTAAACAAACAATGTAGGCACATCTTGATAATAACCTAAATAAACAAAAGCTGGAAAACCCTATAGAAACCAAACAAAAAAGAAAAACAAGGGTAGCAAACATATTACATGATGTCCAAACTTGCTAAAAGAAGTTTGGTGAGGTCACTTGATAACAAAACCTGTAGTACATTGATTCTTCCTTTATTTTGCAAACACATCCTAATAACAACCAAAACAAAACAAAACCTGGAAAAACCTCAAGAAACGAAAAGTAAAAAAAAAGAAAGTAGTGCAAAAGCAAACAAACTTGTCAAACAAACATTCAAGAATTGAAAAAAGTTCCAAATTGAGCTCAAGATGAAGCACACTCCCTCCTTGCTCTCTTCCACACTTTCCTCCAAAGTCTAGAAAAGAAGAAAGATAGAAGAGATGGCAAGTTCAAATTCTTTGATAAAGATGGAGTTGCTTTGAAGCAACATGAAGGAAACTATAGAAAAAAGAAGGTAGTGTAGAAGCAAACAAACCTATCAAGCAAAAACTCAAGAATTGAAGAAAGTTCTGAATTGAGCTGGAAATGAAGCATGCTCTCTTCCATGCTTTCCTTTAAAGTCCAGAGAAGAAAAAAAAAGACAAAAGAAATGGCAAGTTGTACTCTACGGTAGAAATGCAATTGCTTCAAAGCAATGCTAATGGCAACGCTGATGGCGATTGAAAAAATGATCATGGCAACATGAAAAGAAAAAGAAAAAGGTATGTAGCATCATGAGATGGTGTGGCCAACACATTGAAAAATCATGAAAAATTTTAATTAATTTTGCCCTAAAGTTCTGTGTGTGGACAAGCCTTGGATAAAAAGTTAGGAAGAAGTTAAAAAATTAGTGGTAGGCAACTTTTGGGTGGTAGGTGCCCCTTTTTTAGATGTTAGGAAAAAATTGGAAAAAAATGCTACCTCTAAGTGTGGTGTGACTTTAAATGTGTGTTTATTGTTGTGGGGGTAATGATGATCTTGAGCATTCCACCCACATTCCACACAACGTTTTTTTGGGATGAAGAACAATATATTCCATACTAGTTTGGGGTGGTAAAATGGTTTTGAGCAAACATTTATGCATTAGGATGTTATGGTTCACCAAAAAAAAAAAAAAGGTTTAACATTTATTATTGATTAGCCAAATTGATCGATTATTTCAAGTAATTTATTATTATTATTTTCATTTTCACTTATTATTTTTTTAAATTGATAACCATAACAACAAAACTTCAACCCTAACTACTAGGACTTTCTTTTATAGAAGGGTATATCACATGGGGGGGTCATATTGTTCTTAGGCTCGAGAACTAAAGTTGTCACCCTCATAGCCATGCCTTTAAATAACATCAACCCCCTTGACTAGGGTTTTGTTTTTCAATTTGATGTAGTTGAAATGGCGATTATCCATAAGATGATTTAGCTAGATTTGGCTACATACTAGATATGAAAGTAAGAAAAAACTAGAATCCTTTTATTTTTTTGGATACCTTCTACAACTTATCATAAAGATTAATCAATTTGGATTTTTTTTCTTCAAAAGTTATCAAATTTGGGCTACTTTTTTCATGAAGATCCTTTATATATGTTGAAATCATATTTTGAAATCAAAACTTGGCAAATTTTTGCCCAAAAAAAATTGTTCTCAACCTGACCCTTTTTCTATACTAAGTGTGTTAATTTGCCTTTTAGGTGGGTACTTTTTTTATAGGGGAGGCTTTGGGGAGCAAGCCTCCCCTACTTTGAGGGTTGTAGCCCAAGGTCATAGGTAGGTTAAATTTTTTGGGAGCATAATAGAATTATTAATAAAGTATGAAAAAGCAAGGGTGAGAACATCATGTTCATTGAAAACACAAGGCATAGTAAAAAAACACATGGTAAAGAATAGACAAAGAAAAGAAAAACAAAGCAATATTTGGAAATGCACCAAAATCAGTGCATTTTCGACTTTTGCCTCATCTATTTGTGTTTTTCTATGAACATTGTTAACACCAAGGATGACTATAAAAGATAATAGGCTTTGAAGATCTTTGCATTTTTAATGGAAGGAGTGAACATGTTTGAAAAGGAAGGTTGAAATGGTTATGGAAAGAGATTAAATTATTTTTTACCACATGAAAGGTAACTATTTTTTAGCACCAAGAGAACGCTTGAAGGTTTTTTAGGTGTGTATGAATGTCAATAAAGTTCGAGCATTTGGGTATTTTAATAACCACAATTTTTTTTTAAGTCTATAAGAATGTTGGCAAAGATCAGGTGTTTGGATTTTTTGATAATCATGAAAGAACATTTGTTTTTAGGTTTGTTTAAATGCCAATAAAGATCATTTGAAGGAGGAGGTCACATTCTAGAAGTCATAGGCTTGAAAAAGGAGGTTGCATGCTTGAAAAAGGTCCGTTGACAAGCGGATCAACAAAAGTGGAAAAAATCAAACACTCGAATACTATCGATAGGCAATTGTTGCTTATAGGTCATCATTTTTTGGATTTGAGCATTGTGTCAAGTTGTAGGTGAAGCACAAGCCTTAAAACCATGGTCATAGTGACAACACATTGTTGTTAAGTCTTTTGTCATTAAGTCTTATTGTTCAAATTTTTTCATGATTTGGGAATCTATATAGTTGTTGTGTGTGGTTTTTCCACATTTATGTGGTCTCTTTCCATTTTTTGCTGCAAGGTTTGTGAGTTTGTGCAAACCCTAAATGAAAAAAATTAGTTCAATCCTGCAAGAAACCTCCTTCATACCTTCTTCATGTACAAACAAATCTGCCACCCACATCTTATAAACCCACGTATACCCAAAACTTGAAACTAGAATTGTGTTCAAGGAAACAATGTAGCTTGTTGTTTCCTCTCCTAGATTCTATTAGTTTCACATGTTTGCCTTTGATGCCTTCAATGTTTTGGCATTTTTGTCAAGTGATTAAAACATGGTTTATGGTTGTAAGCAAAAGTCTTCCTTGGAATGCATTAGAAGTATTGAAAGTTGACCATAGGTCCTACCTCCAACACCTTGCCATAACTAATGGTACCCTAAGGTTTCATTCCAAATGTGCTTTGAGGAACTTCAAACTTTGAAGATGTGCTTGTTACCCATTGACCTAGTTTATCCATTTTTTTATGATTTAAAAAATATTTTTTATAATGTCATTCTATGGAATGTGGAACAACTTTTTTGATATATCTATGTTTTGTTTTTCCACCATTGTTCAACTTTGAATGGGCACAAATTTTCTATAGATTTCAATTACTTTCCATTTATTTCATTTGCTTTGATGTGCTTTCAATTTGGGTCTCATTTTGTTGAATCCAAAGTATGTAAATGCATGTCACTACAACTCTTTCTATTTATATACCTATAAAACTTCATTGTGGTTTGATCTCTCTTTCCCTCCCTCAATCTATCACTCAATTTTTTTATGTCTTTGTCTCTCTAGATTTGTAACACATTCTTTTTGTCTTTAAGCAATTACAAAACATCATCTTATTTCTTTCCCTCAAATTTTGTCTCTTTTTGTCTTTGATCTTCTAAATTTGTAGCATTTGTTTTTTGCTTGTAGGTATATACAAAACCCCACTTTATCTTTTTCCTTCACTCTATTTCTTTATGTTTCTATCTCTACTTAAATCTTTTTCCCTCACTTTCTTTATGTCTATGTTTTTCATTTTGTCTTTATGTCTATCTTCATTTTGTTTAATTTGGTTTGCATAACCAAAGTGAGAAATGAGTTTCCAAAATAGAAAACCCCTAACATGTGTGATAAGTACTAACTTTTAGTTCTATATAAAAATAGAAACCAAGTATTAGAATGATGTATAAGCTACCGACTTTCAAATTTACTAACAACACTTTCACCATAGTCCTAACATGCCTTTTTCTTATAGGTACCAATTCAATTTTGTTATGCAAACCTTAAGTCCTTTTAATTTATTACATTTCAACTTCTACTTATTCTACCACACAAATTTAGTGATCCAAAACTTCCAAACTTGCAAAGAAAGTGATACAAAACCAAAATAGGGAGGAGGGGAAATGGTGCCCCATTTCTTTCCAAATCTCCATTTGGAATAACAAGAATTCAAAAACTACCAAATGTCCCAATTTGCACCAATTGTTAATTTGCCTACTTGTCCAATCCTTATGTTGCCTACATGTTCCTCTAATAATGTACATCTAATTCCACTTGAAAAAAAATGTTCAGTAGGTAAGTCTTCTAGTTTGAAAAAAAAACTTTATTTTAAGCTTAATTTAGAATGGGATTACTTCTTTTGAAATTCTAAAAGTGGTCAAATTCCTTCTTGGTGGATTTAGGCTTGCTCTTCACTACTTAAAGTCTTTTTGAAATATAAGGTCATGTTTTGTTTTTTTGGTAACCTAAGCTTGTCACAACTTAATCATTAAGCCACATCTTGCTTCCTTTTAAGATTTAGTATTTCTCTCCCAATGCCAGGCTAGAAAATGTATATGTATTCAATGTATCTACATATCAAATGTAGTTGAATCCACCCAATCTTCCATTTTTTTAGTTTGTAGGTTTTTCATCATAAGTTTTGTTTTTCAATTTGTGGAGGTCAAATGAAAACCCAAAAATCTAAATCTTGGTATTTGAATATCATGCATGTTTAGATCCTATGTACATACACATTTATGAGCAATAGATTCTTGTTAGGTTGTTGACAAATGTCCAATTTATATTTCTATCTTTTTCATTAGGTCTCTCATTTTATCTCTCTATTTAAATTTTTTTCCCTCACTTTCTTTTTGCTTGTGTTTTTCTCACTTTGTGATCTATTTGTAATTTATGCTTATCACAAGCTAATCATTAGGGCACGTCCTACTTCATGTCATCCTACTTCTTGTTCTATCATTCACGAACTACAAGTTTTACCACTCAGAACACTAAGCACAACATGAAAAGGCTATACTAGATTATTATCAATATTTGCATTTTAACAAAGTTTCTTGTTTGGAGACTTTAGAGTAACCTTAATAACCTTTGAAACCCCCTTCTTAAACCTCTTTGACCTCTAATTGAAATTTAGTGACTATATGGAGGGGTTTGACGTTGACCCATTCATGATCCAAAAGAATGATTGTGATATGTTGGTTAATAATAGGCCCACAAAGGCACCTTAGAAAGAAGAAGGCCCAAGGTAGATTGTGGATTCTTTACACTTGACTTGCCTAGCCAACTTTTACAACTATCACTTCATGTTTTATAGGTGGGATAAAAAAATGTGACACAACTTGTCGCAAGCTAAGTTTGGAAAGTTGTCTACCCAGATTACAAATTGTAGTTCCTTGATTATACTTTCCAAGAGGAGAGCCTAAAGGATAGACTATGAAATATGTTAAAGGAGTTGAAGATAGGCTTGACCAATGAAGAGGGTGTAAAAGGTTGTGCTACATAATGACCAAGTTTTGGCACAATTCAAATCAATTGATGGACATGCAACATGAAATGTACTAAAAATGTGGTAAAGCTTGGTGGTAGGTACAAGTCTCCCTATTTATTGTTCCTCTACTATCCTGGCTCCTAACCATGTCCTTATGTTAAATGGGATGACAAGGACATCAAATGAGATGGCAAGACCATCCTTTATACTTTCTACTACATCTATGGGTATAATGATTGAGAGGCTAATGACCAAGTTGGAGATGTTGCAATCATAATTGAAAGATGTTGTCATTATCACCAACAAACTATAAGCTAGTGTGGAGGAATGGGAGGCTCTATTAAGGGCAAAAATAGATGTGAGAAAAAATTGCATTCAACATGGTTAATTTAAAGGCAACTAAAGAATGTGAAATCCTTGCAAATGTAACATTCAAGGCTAAGGTCAAGGATTTGTTAAACTTGTAATCAATAATCACCATCTTCACCATGTTTTGTTGGGTCATTCTAGTGCTTGCTAATAATTTCAAGTGTGAAGTCTTGACAATGTCTATGTAAATTTTTTGTTAATAATATAACTACCTTGAACAAATGACTATACTTTTCCTAATGTTTCATTAACCTTTTCCATTTTAATTTCAATCCCCCAACATCCATTCCACCTTAACTCATAAACTCACATGATTTTGTTGTAAGTTAGTCAAACCAAACTTGAAAAAAACCAATGACCAAAAACCTTAAACATGACCCTAAAACTATTAACCATAATTTTTAAAAAAATTAAACTTAAACCTAAACCTAAAATTTAAAACCCTAAACATAAAACCTAAAAAATTAAAACTTATACTTCTAAACTAAATCCTAAACCTTAAATAGAAACCTAAATTTGTAATTTAAACCATAAAATTAAAACTTTAACCCGAACCTTAAACATAAAAATGAACCTAAACCAAAACCAAAAACCTATAACCTAAAACTTAAATCTTAAATTTCATACCCTAAAACTTGAAATTCTAATCAAATGTTTCATAAAATCTACATGCAACTTGTTGTATGCCTTAATTGTATCTAGATGAATTCCAAACATTAATTCATGCCTCCCAATGTAATGCATTATGAACAACTCATCACCCATGTAAGCACGGTGACCCAATAAATATTCATATGTGTGCACAAAATACTAACACCATGACTTGTGGATGTTCGACTAGCAAAAAATACTAATATCATGGTATGACTTTAAGTACATGATGTTCAAATATATGAACAACCCATGGTGGTCCACCACAACCATGTCATTCATGCAATACATTTTTTTTCACCCATTAAATTAGCTTTGATGAGAAGAATTGTTCCAATGTTTTACATATTTCAATGAAGGCCACATCAATAAATCCAATGTAGCCTTAAAACTATAGAAGTTTTGTAGCCAAAACTAATTGCTCGAGCCACCAAATCTTGTTAACAATGATGAAATTGATGCAAGATGCAATAAATATGTTATCATCTTTATTGCACTTTACTCTAATCCACATGAAGGCATCGTATTTAATCATATTATCATGTACAAAATGAAATTGAACAAACGTTATTTCGAAGTCAAATTGAAAGGTTGCCAAAAAATGCAATGTGACTCCCTTGTGGACTTCACATGAATAATAATGGTTGGGACCACAAGCTACGCCAATTCTTCAAATTCTTCGATAGTGAAATTGGTGAGAGTTTTAAACACACCTAACGTGGTTCACATGGTTGCCAAAACATCTTGCACACCTATATTGAGGTTGATTAATTGTATGTTTCTTCCTCAAACTATGCTAATATGAAATATTCCCAAGTATTGACACAAGTGATTGCAACTTGCATCACAATCAAATCATTTGCTACAATTTCATTTAGCAACTCCTTGTCATTAGTAGGGGAGTTCAAGTTAAAACTTGATAAAATAAATTGCATAGGTGGCAAATGGAATGGGATCTCACAAAGAAAAATGAAATGGGATTCCCAAAAACCCAAAAAAAAATTCAACTCACTTGGCACTCCCAAATGAAATGAAAACTTGAAACTCTAAAATTAAATGAGATGAAAAAAAAGAGCAAAAATGAAATCCCTCCATTTATATGACATCAAGGTCATTAAATGAAAGCTCCCCAACCCCATATTCCCTAAACCCTACAAATAGAACTTAAACCCCCACCCAATCATAAAAAAATACTAAAGTTAGAATAAAACCAAATATCCCCTAAACCTCCAACAACCAAAAACAATAATTTGGAGTCTTGAACCCACTAACTCTGGAAAATAAAAATAAAATCCCCCGCCCCCAGAGGACATTACCCAGCATAGATATTTATGAGGAAAAAAACATTTTGTCTTGGGATGCCTGGAAAATAATTAGAGTATCATTGGGGGAAAAAAAAAAAGAGGGAGGTCATTTGGTATAGGAGAAATGCCCAAATTTCTTGGGGCATTTTGTTTCTTCAAACAACCACGTCTAGCAGATGAAAAATTTCACTCTGTCATGCCACCTTCAAGCACACTAGAAATTTTCTGGTAGGACTTTCCATGAGGTGACATATTGAATTTAAAGTTACTCAAGAAAGTGTACCCCAAAAAGGTCTGAGCCTTCAGGCTTCGGCATGAAGCAATCTCTAAGATAACTAATCTCCTATGTTGTTGTTTAAAGTCAAAATCTTTGTCAACGTTAGTTAAATGAAGAAGATTGAAGAAAACAGAATAGAGTTATCCTTAATGTCAAGCGATTAGGGGGCGAGAACGACCAGTTTCGGCATAATAGGGCGTCAAACACATAATTGGGAATCAAAATTTTGCAAAAGGAAATAATTGGGATCCAAACTAGTTTTTTTCCACCAATTTTGGTGGTAAACCGAGTTTTATCCTGTGTTTCCTTTTTCCTGAGCGCCTGCACTGCTGCTACATATATTTCACTGTTCCTACCTGTACTATAATTACTCTCGAACCTTGTGCAAAACTCAGCATTTCATACCCAGATTTAATAAAATTTCATTACTTTGCGCGGATATCACTGAAAGTGGGGATAGGTGGCGAAAGCCGAGGAGATAGGGGTGAAAATGATGGTGACTTTATGGATAACTCTAAATTCTAATGCATCATCCTTTGTAAATCTTTGCGCGGTTTGTGGGGCTAGGCATGAGCTAGAAGCAAAGATTAAACAAGGTCAAACTGCAGCCAATCTAGCCTCCAGGTTATTACCATACTCCCTGATCGGATTCCGCAACAAACTGCAGAATAATTAATTAAATTTTAAATCTTAATTTCAGCACCTGGGTTTTTTATTCTCAAAATTTCAGCAGGTAATGTGTATACATAATAATAAACATAACCCTTTGAGGTTATTGGGCCAGTCTAGTGCATCTGGATCTTTTGTTAGTTCTTGACCTTTTAAGGTCTCTGGTTCAAACCTGACAATTGAAAATGCAGATTTTTAATTTTATAAAAAATTTGGTGCAAGCAACAAACAAATTTTCAGAAATTCAGCAAAACTAAAAAATAATTTAATTTATGCTGAAATCATTCATGTAGTATGGTAGTTAGTACTAACTTTTAAGTTAGAACAGAACAAATATTCTGCCTGAGTTTTTCCCATTGTGCAAATATTCTCCACCTTTTCACGAGTGGTGGTCTTGAATATAGGTCTGTACATAATATAGGTATAGTAAAGGTCTACAATACAAGAGTAATGTAAGAGCTAATTCCTTATGTCCTTATTGGTAATAGTTTCTCAGTCCCCAGCAAACCAGGGTTTTTTCTTTTTCCTTTTTTTTGAAAAATTGCACAATTTGCCATCTCGGGAAAGAAAGGATTGCACATTTTGTGAATATGCCAGAGTTGGAAGGAAAATTATGACAAAATGTTTTTTGGCAATGCAAATTTGGCGAAAGAGATTTGGCAAGCACTATCTAGGGTTGCATTGAAAATTGATGATAAATAGGTAGCCAATAATGAAAATTTTGGCTATAACTTACATGCACATTGCTAAAAAGCTTAAGTCTTCATCAAATCACATTATGGGGGGATTGAACCTCGATCATCAAAGATTTTATCCATTGTAGCATAATGTTTCTTGTAAGCTGGTAAGTTAGTAATGGTTTTAAAAGGAGAGAAAACATATCTATGAAGTCATTGCAACTTGGAAGTGAATGGAAATGAATGTTCACTAACTAATGAGAATTATGAAAACAAAAGGTCATATCCATGAAAATTGTGTTCTATGTTCACATATAACAAGTTAAAAAACCAAAAAACCATCAAAAGTGATAGAATCAGAGTGTAGATAATTAAAACAAAACAACAACACAAAGTTTGCTTGACATTGTGCAACTTGCAATTGAAAAGTCTTTAAGCATTTAAGCATTTAAGGCATATTGACGTTTCTTTGACTACCAAATCCCCATAGTTTCATCATGTTGAAAATTATGCATTGTAAAAAATGATTGTCTAAACATGCAAACACACAAAGCCAAGTTTTCAATCAATGGATTACAAATCTTAGTTTTGATGAGATTTAGGTTATTAAATGTTCATTTGTCTTCCACTAAACTTAACACTTGAATCATGGCAATTTCTACCAATTTCACATATTTTGAAATGTTGTGACATAGGATGGAAGAATTAGATATTATCTTTCACATTTTGGTCAAAGGGCTGATAATATTAAGAAGGCCCAAGGCAACTTTGGCATTACTTTTTATTGTAATCTTGAATATGAATTTTTGCACATCTAGGGTAGATGTGCACAACATTTTAACAACCACAAGTTCAGCAACCCTTATCTTTTTGGGTACCAAAAAAAGGCTTCATAACATTCATCACATTCTTCAAGCAACCAATAGTGATGATATTCAATACAAATGCAACCTAAATTGTGAAAAATGTGTATGTAGTTCAATGGTCTTCAATCATTAATTTTGAGGCTATTTTCGAACATTGAAGCTTGACACTTGTCACAATGGCCTAAAAAATGTCCTTAATCACCTAACATCTCACCCTTGTATTAGAATTTCTAACTAGTGTTCAAATGTGGTTTGTTTGGCACTCAAATGCCAAGATCAATGCCAATATTTGGATCTATAATCCACCTCATAAAAATTGTCTCATCTTCACCTTCCACAAGGTATTGGAAAGATACAAATGAATCAAATTGAAGTAGTAGAAGGATTAAGAACATCTTGGGGGTGAAAGCATGGTTAAATGGCTCAAAAGTGGTGTTTGAAAGTCCATAATCTAACACTAACGATTTTTTTTGCAATTTTAACAATTAACAAACCATAAATCCTATAATTACCCTCTACGTTTTTAATCATAAATATTAATGAACCACCTATGAATATCGCTAATCATGTGATTGATCAAAAAGTCCATGCAAAAGATTAAATTTTTTAATGTGAAATGAACTTTCAAGGATAAAAACTTACAACAACCACATCATTAAAACTTTAAAAAATTAAAAGTATATATATATATGGAAAATTTCAATGCACTTCATTAATAAATTTTTCATTTGATGATGTTGTATTTTTTATTTTTTATTTTGACATGACTTTGACAAAAAATTTAATCCACATTCTTCATTTTTTTTTGTGTGATAAACATAATGTTGTCATTTCAAAAGTCCATTACAAATCCATAATCTTCTTATGATTCATCTAAATTTTTTGTGATGATTCCCATTAAAGTCTATAACAACATGAATGATTAAAATTTGATAATGTTGATTTTAAATATGGCTTGAAACTTTATGTTTGTATGTACTCAAAAAAAATTACAAGTGTGATAGTCCAAAGTGTCCACCTATTCATGCTTTCACTCTTGGGCTTGTGCAATTTTAATTAGATTCTTCACAATCCTTAGAAAAAAGGACAATACAAGCAAGGTTCCATATAGTTTCAATATCAAGTATATGTTCCAAGTTTTAAGCAACAACTCGGATTATATAGTTATCAATGCAATCTTCAGCAATAATGGATGGTATTTTTGTAATACTTGTTTGAATGAGCTTAACATATAAATTCAATGGGTCTAGATGTTATTCAAGATCTTCAAGCCCTTTGTTTCCATGAACTCCCCCATTCCAAATGCCTCTTTGGAAAGTTGGAAAAATATTTGTACAATGACTGCATGATTGCTTCAAAATGATTCACCATAAGTAGAATAAAAAAAGGTTTGGATAGTTAGATTTGTTTAATGTGTCATGCAATGAACACCAATCATGAATGGAGCAAATTGAGATTAAAATTGAATAATAACACCTATGTGGCAACCTTAAAATACACCAACTTCATCAACACCAAAAGACATTAGTTTTTTGGAAATAAAATCAAAGTTTAAAATACCTCCATTGACAAAAATTGTTTGTGTAATCATTATAGTCAAGTTGATTGCATTAACCATCAACTAAATGTTTTAGAGATAATAACATAGAAACCTTTGTCTAATTATGAATGGTATATGCATGGATTGAAACCATGATTGGTTGTCAATTAAAATAACTTCATCACAAGACAAGGAAAACACATTAGCCTTATCTAATAACTTACATGATAATGGTATGGAAAGCTTCAACTATACCCCAACTTACATTATCACACCAGTGTTACTTAGGGTGGTGCTTAATTTTTATCAATTCAAGAAAAGATTTCATATCTTCAAAATTTATCATTCGTCTACCATGAAATAACAAGTACAAAATGACAATAAATTGGATAAATTCCTTTTGTTAGGAGCCAAACCTTGATTAATAACAAGTTGGAAAATGAAATCAGGAAGGATTTGGGTAAAAACAAAACCTAGTTTTTTTTACGTGTGCAAACTTTTTATTCTCCTAAAATATTTCAACTTTCACCCACAATATAGTAAAAGTGACTTTCTTCCTTGAATGTTCTAGCAAAAATTCAAATTTGGGTGTTAATAATTTTTCTTTACCTTCAACTTTGAATAAAATATGCACCTTACAAAACTCACCAAACCATCCCCCTTCTAATATATTCTACCCATGCAATCGAGCCACCCAAACATGTTGAAATTTATGGCTAGATTCATATTTTTGCTTCTTTTCATGGATTTTGACAATTCAAGGTCTTGTTCCAAATCTATTATAGTTACAACAATTACAATGTTGCTAAATGAAACAACATTCATAAGGATTAGAACTTGAATGGAGGTCATTCAATGCTTCAAAAGGAGGTAATTTAGGGACAAGGTTATGGGGCAAATGTAAGACACCTAAAACTGAACAATGTGTTGTACTTGAAGTTTGATGAAAGTTCTAGTGGGGCCATGATACAAAAAATCAACTTCAAAAACTTAAACAAAAAATATTTATACAAACTAAAGCAAAAGAAGCAACAAAAAACCTTGTAAAATTGAGGTCAACTTGAAAAAGAACTTGGAACAATGGAATTAAATATTGAATACCAATTGTTGCAACAAGCAACACAAGTAACACATAAACAAACACACACACACACATCAACTATTGTAGCCACATTAAAATATTGCAAACAAAACAAACACTAAAAAGAAAGTACAAATTGATGACTCATACAACATAACAATCTTGGACTGGAATTGATCAAACTAGAAACCAAAATATTAAAAAAACAAAGAGCTAGCAAAAAAAAGAGTAGTGGCTGACTCCATGCTTAGTCTTCAAAACAACTTATAAGTTCACAACCCAACAAGATCTTTGTAGCTACGTGACCTAAAGAAAAACTAATTGTTGTTCTATTCATAAGATTGCACAAGTTTATAAGGTTTGTCAATCCCAAACAATAATATTAACAAAGGTACCAATAATTGTGGATTCACAAGAATACATTTTAGAAGTTGAAGATATTAATTTTTTTTTTTTGCTTTTTTTTGTTCCCTAGGTCTTAACATATCATTACATGTAGATCTTTTGTGTACAACAATGTGCACCATGATTTCAAATGTACCTAGTAGCATGATGTAACAACAAAATGATGCAACATACAATAACAATAGTAGAAATTAATATGAATTAGAACAATTTGAAACAAAAAATTTCTAAATAAAAAATCTCACTAATCTTTATCACATAACCCAACTATGCAACAATAGACTTCATTGCTTATGAAACATACATGAGAGTGAGCAAAAGAAAAAATTAGTGAGAAAAAAAGTGAAAGTGTGAAAAATGCAAAAGAAAGAGGACAAGCATCATGATTTGATAATGAAGTTTCAACATCAAGGTTCTACCACCCAAATACCACTTGCATGCTACAATTTACAAACAAACAACCAATTAGGATAAACATACAAAAATTAAGCACTAAACTTATAGAATGAATCAATTCTACATTGCAAAACCACACAATGAAAAATAAAATATTCCCAAAGTTGTGTTGTGTAATGCACTTGAACATGTTGTAAGTTGCAACTCCCTTTGAACCTTGAACACAAGTGCTTGAAGAACCTTGAATGTGGGCTTGAACAATGCCTATGCAAATCAACAAATGTGCACTATTGATCAAAGTGACCAATTTACAAAATCACAAAAAGAAAAAACCCCATTGAAACATCTTGGTTCTTGAGTCTTATGTTGCATTGCACATAGCGCAATGTGTTTGAAGTTTTCAATAATCCACAAAGTGCACTTAATTATAGATTACAAGAGTTGTGAATGAAAAATGATGCACCTCAAACTTCAATCTTTGACATTGTGACTTACAAGCTACAATTCATTCACAAGTCTTGACTTAAGTGAACAATCAAACTCAACTTTTGCCACCCCAACCTTTGGCTATTGGTGGTTATCCTTGCATACATTTTACATCCTTCATAAACAATAACATGTAAAATTTGCACCTTTAGCAACTTCTAACCATAGGATGGAGAACTTCTCATGAATCAAATGATTGTTATCACTCCGAAATGGAATAACAAAATGGCCAATAACATTGTGCTTGAGAAGAACATTAAATCTTGATAGATGATATTGGCAAAATATATTTGCAACATATGCAAGCTAACTAACTGATTTCCAGGAGCGCACCTAATCTTGATCCAACTCATAGCCTTATTTAAATTAAAATAGGAAAAGCAATAGAAAAGGAAAGTCATTTCTAGGTACGATAAAATTCATACCCTAATGCATGAAATAACATAGAACAAATAAGCTAAGATTTAGCACTACTATATTACTTGATGAAGCCTACAGGTCAACAAGTAAGTTTATCGCAATAATAATTTCCGAAACAACATTCAACCAAAGACTTGGGGATGTTATTATAGGGAAATTCAAAATTGCAGCAGGCGGCAAGTTCGTTATTTTAGCTTTATTTTGTATTATAAAATATGCCTCTACATTCCTACCCAAATCATCAGATAACTATCAAAGAGTCTTTTACCCACTAACCTTATAACAAGAACTATCACCATGTCAACACCTGCATGAAAGTTATCCTTTTAGCAACATAGCCATTACATTCATTGCCCTTTGGCAAGGTGACACTTTGAATTGTTCCCTTTTAGCAACACTTGTCTATGTTCAAGTGATCATGCTATCGATGTCAATTTAAAAAAAATCTCAATGTGGTAGAAACCTC
>Ga0116231_10008825_pt1 | contig 17445 bp, 4 predicted proteins | sample S1TSphgellanicum_2_FD_89695 | JGI IMG/M metagenome (GOLD analysis project Ga0116231, IMG submission 89695) | Host-associated microbial communities from peat moss isolated from Minnesota, USA - S1T2_Fd - Sphagnum magellanicum MG | ecosystem: Host-associated > Plants > Peat moss > Unclassified...
GAAACCTTATTTATGTATGTAAAAACCTCAGCCTAGATTTGTAGTATATGTGGATGCACACTTCTAGAGTGGAACAACTTGAGGGGAAATTTTGAAAAATGAGACACTCATATGCAGTGTTTTTTTTGGGGCAAAATTTTGCTAAATTTTGACCTATGCAAAGGAAAATTTTCCATGGGAAAAATGGCCCAAATTCGCCAGGTTTCAAAATTTGTTTTTCCAAATTGCCAGATTTTTATGATAAGTTCCAGTAGGTAGCCAAGAATATGGAAGGATTCTGGTTTTTTTCTACTTTCATATATAAGTCTGTAGCCAAATCTGGCTAAATCAACTTATGGATGATCACCACTTCAGCTACATCACAAAATTGAAAATAAAAACGCTGCCCATACGGGTGGCATTTCGTCAGGTACCCTGGTAGGAACATTTTAAGGGGATGAAGCATTACGCCATATAATGTGCCCTGTGGAAACACTAGAAAAACAGCACCCTGCATGCACAGACGACAAATTGCACAGAATGTGAAGGGAGGTGTGAGCCTTCAGAATCAACGACTCGGATGGGACATGGGCTTCATCACATACATCCAATGGATGGATGGCTAGGGCACTGCAACAAGGCCATTTATGGGAAGACCTTGAAGGAAAAGCAAAGGGTCCAGGCTGATTCAGAGAGATATCCAGTAATCTGCAATCCTTACGGAATGTGTTTCTATTGTGCAATTCTTTTTGGAATGGATTCTAGGTCCTGGCTGTAAGGGGGAATAATAAAAAAAGGTTGGATCATGTACATGAGAGCCAGTGGAATGTTTTACTTGGATTTCATGTTTGGATTTCCACTATTGGGCCTACATTAATCTGAGTTCTAGTGGAAATCCAAATAATTTTCCACTAGCTCTCATGTACATCCAAGCTTTTTTTTTTCTTACAATCAGCATCTACAATCCATTCCAAAAAGAATTGTACAATAGCAGTTCTGGCACACAAACATATAATGAGCAGCATTTATGCACACAAAGTTGCACATTAGGTCACATTTTGCGGGCTTTGTATTAGGGGAAAAAAGGGTGTTGTTGTAACTAGTGTTGTTTCATGACCTCAAGTGCACTTGTGAGTGTCATTTCAAAGTGCAGGAGTCTTAGAGAAGGGCTGTCCACAAGGAAATGCTCTTCAGAGCTTCCTGATCTAGATATACATTCTCAAGGCTGTCTGAGAACTTGTCTTTGTAATTGCATATAAATGTCCATCTCTGAGAGTTTTCATGGTCACCCAACACAACAAAATACAGATTCAGCCGCTTGCAGTGATTCCAAAGGAAGTTTTCTGAGTTCAGTTTCTTATAGCGGTTTGCTTATACTAAATGGTCCTGTTTTTCTTGTAGGGGAAGAAGAATCAGGTCATCCTTTTTGGACAACCTGTAAGTACTCCCCAATTTCACCATTCAAGTGCTAGCATTAGTGTTGCATCTAGAGAAGATCCTTGTTCTCTCTGGCATTGTTTACTTACTTTACAGCCCGGGTGTTTCTAAAAGCTCATGTGCCAAGTTTTCTGAAGCATGCTGAGAGCTTGAAGAGGAAAGGAGCTCAAATATCATTTGTATGTCTGTCAATGATCCTTACACTATGACTGCTTGGGCAGAGCAGCTAGGAGCAAAAAGAGAGGTAATAGCTGCCCATTTCATTCCATAGATAGAGTGCCCAGATGGTCGGCAGGCCAATGTGATCTCCTTTTTTGTGAGCAACAATGTAGCACCCTTTGGATTTTTCTCCATGAGGCTCATCAATGACTATCTAGAAATTTAGACAAAAGAGCTGGAAACCCATGTACCAGCTCTTTGTTGGCCTTGCCTACCAAAGCAAGGATATTGTGTTTAGATTCATTATAGAGTGTAGTAGCTCAATGGATTTTGGCCCCTAGGTGATAGGTCTATTTTTATATGAGGATTTTGAAACATGGTATTTTGGCTTGTGTTGAAACTTGAGATTAGTTATAGAGTTATGATATCTTGAAGGATTTTGGTTTTTTTTTAAGGATTTTGGGAAGATTATATTTTTGCATGGTGAAATATTTGAGTTTCCATAATTCTTCTTTTCCCTTAAGATACCCTTTTTAATGTAAATGGCAAGGCTACAGTTTGACACACCCCTTGTTATCATTGGTAAGGAAAGGACTGGAATCGCCACAATGTGAAGAGTTCTACTGAGAACAGTGCTCTCTCATGGTCACACTAAGTTTGACATACATATGTAAATCTATTGCTGCAGATTAAATCTTATGGTGACTTTGATCCAAATTTCCAGAAGTTTGATTGACGTAGATCAGGGTCATTGAAATTACAATGGTTCTTCCCCAAGGAGTGTGGCTCTCAAGTGTGTCATCTTTTGCAACATCTTGAGATTCGAAAGCACATCAATGAACACGAGGTGTGGGTATTGGTGTGCATGTTTTATGTGTGACTATGAGATGGAATTCAATGAAGAGATGATTCAAACTCCATTGTGAGCAATGCAATCCTCCATTGCATAATCATAGGTTGACATGGTTGGGAAAAAACCATGTCGACCTTACCATGTGCCCAATGGGGTTAGGTCAATCCTCCATTGCATAATTGTAGGTTGACATGGTTGTGAAAAACCCATGTCGACCTTACCATGTGCCCAATTGGGGTTTGGTCATATGGAAAAAAAAGAAATATTAAATGCATGGTGCATTGGATGAAGTTTTTGAATGAAGTTTTCTCCTCAATTTTTTGCAGAATAAATTGAAATTCTTCACCAAGGCTCAAAGTGCAAACACACACTTGATTTGCTCTTCAATAGCTTTTATATCATTACATTTGAAGGTTTTGCCAACACTTTAAGTCTTGGGTTGTTTTGATTTTGATTTCATTTGTTTGGATTTCATTTAAGGTGAGTAAAATTTTTAAAACAAAAAGGGCATTATTCAAAAGCCATTCAATAGAGCATCTGGTTTAATGTGAATTCTTGATTGAGATCACAATTGAAATGTGAATCGGGTGTGAGAAAACCCATTATGCTTTGAACCCATTACCACCCAACCACGTTCCTAGGTGGAATCAGGCCCTAATTCTATAACTAATTCTATAACACAATATTTATTAGTTGTCATGTGATAAACATTAGCACCCAAAAACTATTGATACAAAGCAAAATCACATAAATAATAATATGCACAAAATTATTTGCATAATTGGGAGCATCAAAGCCCAATTCTTAGTCTGCATGAGAATGCCAATGTTAATAACACTGATTTTTTTCCATTGGGTTACAGATCTTGTTCCCCATGATGTTCTTAATTGTTTTCCCTTGTGTTGTCCAACTCCATTGTGTTCCTTAAATGTATCCCACATGCTTTGCCAAATGTGCCTTGTTGTTCTCATAGTTTCCATGTATCTGCCATCTTGTTCCTAATTGCTTGACACTCTAGCCCAAACTTGTTTCCCTTAGTAGTCCTCTTCTTTTGGCTAAACAGGTGGGCCAAATGGAAAAGGCTATATTAGTTTCATTTTGGCGTGTCCAAAGTTGGGCAACAAGGCATTGTACAAAACAGGAGTACTTTTGATTAGCGAAGGTGGTAGCATTGGAATTGTCTCTCACCTTATAATGTCCAATTTTGCATGTTTATGGGTGGGTTGGAGAAACAATTAGCACTCTATGTTGGATGTGATAAACAAGTACCCATTGTTTAGGTTGTGCATGCCCAATGTTACCCATAATTGTGAACTTAGCTTCTAGAACGTGGGCCACCCCTGATCAAACAATCTAAAACCCTAACCCTAAGGGATCAATACAAAGGGAAGATTTGGAAGGGATCGAGACAACCATAGTCTTCAAATTATGGCCGGAATAACATGACCAGCTCTGAAAGAGTGGTAAATACTAAATACTTGCAGGTATTCACATTTACACTTATTTTGTTTTGTGCCTGATCTTTAGGATGGTCACAAATCATCAGTCACTAGAATCTCTTTCTTTTATCATAAGATGTGGCATGTTATGCATTCTCTTTAACCTAAGTCTGAAATCCAATTTTCATTAAAAATTTAATTGTGGATTTCTCCTGAATGTCCAATGAAAAAATTTAATCAATATCTCATGCACCATAGATCTTAAAATTTTCAAAATCTTGTCCATGCAACCCTACTCAGCAAAGGTTTTCCAACAATACCAACAGTGGGCCCCAATGTCCCTATAATTTTTTTAATTGAATTATTCAATAACTCCTACACTATACATCTAAACATAACAAAACCACTTGGTGCACCCCCTACTCATTGAGGGCTTTCCAATCATATCAAGAGCATAATGAGGGCACCATGGTTTGGGAGATCTCAATGTAACAAAACAAATTCAACATGTTTTGTCATGTTGAGATCTCCAGCAAATCCACAACAAACTCAACATTACTTGAGAGGCTGAACTGGAAGTGTTGGTATAATGTACTCAAATTCATGACCCTCCAATACCCATACATATGAGTGTACTAATTTCCAAAGGTTCATCTCAATACCTTTTGGTAATCACTGTAGTTGCTGGAAATAGAACATGATCGGGAGGGTGTATAATCTTTAGGCAATTTATCAAGCCCAAAGAGGTCAATGATATTTTCATGGATCGACAACAACACATGGTGTTGGCAATTAGTCAATAATGTTGCCCAAAATATTTCTAATTATTATTTTCAATGACCCATTAGGTATATTTAAAGAGTTTTCATTTTTTGAGATCCACCCAACCAAGTGTGTGATTTCTTTTCAACCATTGAATTATGCATGGTTTGTGCACCATAGGTATGTCAGAGGTGAATTAGGGAGCTATCTTCTCCTTTGAAGTTTGAAAGGATGCATGACAGAAATGACTTCAGGCAATGATGAAGTGAGCCTTTGCCATTTTGTCTAGCAAACTAATAAGAATACAAAGCAAAGACTTGGTCATGACTTGTGGACCGGTGTTTTATACTAGTACTATAGGTATCAGGCAAAAGGCCTTGGACCTAATGCCAGTACCAGACTGGTATGAAAGTTTTTTTTTAAAAGTACCCAATACCAGTACCTGTCAGGGTATGAAAAAAAGGGGCCAAAAAAACCCATATTAGGACCAGTTGGGTATGTTCAAAAGTTGATACCAGTTGAACATTGGTTGTGACGGAAAATGTCTGAGTCTCATTGTAGAAAGGGAACATTCCTCATCTCACTGAAAACCCATATTAGGACCAGTTGGGTATGTTCAAAAGTTGATACCAGTTGAAAAGTTGGTTGTGACAGAAAATGTCTGATTCTCATTGTAGAAAGGGAACACTCCTCATTTCACCAATGAGGAATGGCAATACAACAGAGCCCGCAACAGCCTTTATACACGTAGGCACTGAAGTGGCGGGCTACAGACGACAACAACTGTCTTCACCAATAAGCCAATTACAATGTTGTGAACATAATAATATATGACACCAATATATGACACTCTTTCAAAAACAGAATCAACAGGGCATTCCGTACTTTGTTTTGCCATGGTTGTAGAACACAGTAGAAAATTGTATATATAATGTTTTATATGACTTTATAAAACATATATATACACACACGAGGTGAAGGGGAAGGTGAAGGACCTTGTGGTATGGAAAGTAGAAGAGAAAACAAAATATATATATCCAGTTCAATGTACTCCATCATGATACATTTTATGTACAGAAAGTTCAACTGACATATGTTTGATTGACATAGTCAAGTCTCTAATTTGAATAGTAATGTGGCCTGTACACAAAAATCTCGATGAAGTTCAGGCTCTACACAGAGTGAAACTGGGTTTGGACTTTGAACTTTTAATAACATATGCACATGATAGAGTTCTCTTCTAAAGGGCCAATTTTTATTATAAAATCGATCAATTGTTCACATATCATGGCATGTAATTGATCCTCACTTTACATTGTTCTAGAGTTCATGTTTATGGGCGTAGACATGTAAATAATCTGCACGTCGTTTTGGATTTCGTAGCTATCATCGAGGCCTACATATTGGGTGTGGGTGCATCTCCTCTTGTTAGAAGATCTCCAGCAGTGCTCAGTATGGAACCCTGCAAAAATAATTTTCACATCCAAGTTTAGTTATCTGCTTTTTTGCAACCCCGCCCATAAACTGAAACTGGGACAGCAAATAGGTTAGGAACTACTAATAGCGAACCACCGGGACCAATCATCATGACAGACCGATAACAAACACGGAGCAGTAGTCAGATCATATTTATTACACTCTTTTGTGTAGGTGCACAGTGTTCCTCAGCCTTTCACCAGCCACCACAAACGGGGTATGCAATTATGCTCCGCCAAACTGATTTTCCTGAGCCAAACTGGCATACTTTTAACTTTTCTTCATCCAATTTTACTGTGCAGGATCATCCATCTCTGTTCTGGAGATGCTCTTATGTCCAATTTTAGTTTTTCTTTTCTACACACAAAGACATTTGTTTGGCCACCCAATGTAGCTTTTACTTGCACGTCTTTGTTATCAGCAAACTCATACAGGTCTCATATGTTTTAAGTTAGAATGCTTATACCTTGTTAAAGAACATTTCCAATAGAGTCCATCACATAATGCATTAAACTGGTTTAGGATGATGACAAGAGGCTTGGAACTCTTGACAAAGGAGAAATTGTCATTCCTCTTACATTGAAAGGATTGAAGCATAGTTGTCAATTGTGATAATAAGTTTGTTGAGTTTTGCTCCCAAAAATGGTTTCTAGCAACTCCTTTCACCTCCTATCAATTAGAAAATGTTACAACATATTCTTGCACTTGCAATGCTAACCTTTCAACTTTAGAATCTTTTTTTAAATATTAATGGCAAAAAAATGTAGTTATTTATGAACTTTGGATCTCCTTTGAAAGGCATTCTAGTAGATCACTAGTTATGTCACCTCCTTCATTAGGCTTAATGGATGAAGAAATATGGAAATTTGGAAACTTATTATGGTGACCATAATGATTTTTTGGGAGCACTTTGGGCCATCAAAATTAATCTCTATAGTTTTGTGAACACTGGAATACTTGTGTAAGTATATAAAAATTGGATGTATACAATATTCTTTCCATATCATGCACACACACCCTAGCCTCATCACTTAGGACATGTGGTATTTTCATTATTATTACATTTCACATTCCTTTTACTCAAATAACATATCATGAATTCTCATTCCCAAGATGGGTTGTGAATTGCTTTTTTTTTTAATACACCAACTTCAAACACATTTTTCCTTTCCACATCATGCTACAAGTTTTGTCTGCTATCTTGAAATTTCGAAAGAATATGATTAATAGGGAAAAAATCTCATATTAAAATTTTCAAAATATGACTTAAATATGATTCAATTTAAACATCATTTGTTGCTTCAAATTTTGCTCAACATGCTTGACATATTTTAGGAGTAAGAATATGTTTTTGGAATCTTACAAATAGCTCCTGTTGACACCCACATTTTACCCTTTTGTTTGTTTGAGTCTCTCGTTCCTTGTGGTTGATCCTTGGGCTAGCTATGAACGCAATTTCTTAGCATGTCCGCCCTTTGATCATTACCTCAAATTAAGGTTGCAACATTCTCCCCCAAACAATGGAAGATTGATACACTTTTTAACATTATGAAATTCTTTTAAAAACAATTGATGTTTCATGTAATTTTGCAAAAGCCAACTCTTAGGTTGATTTTTTTTTCAATTTCATGACTTTCTTGAGTTTGGTTGCAATCACAATATATGATCCAAGAGGCCCTTCTTCCCCTAAATCAAAAGGAAATGAGAAAATTGAAGTTTAAACAACAATACAATGGACATTGTTGTGAAGGCGGGTGAACAATGGATAGAAGGTGAAACAAAGCCACCAAGTGGTTTTAAATGTTAAATACCATGGTACATGGGTGAGTTCAATACTCATTACATTATTTTAGAAACGTTGAATTTGTTCCCAAACAAATTTCAAAAAATAATAAAATAATAAAATATTTGGGAATATACCATTTGACAAACATGTGTTGAAGCGCCCAAGGTATTATGATATGTGCTTTGGAGCATGTAAAATGTCGTTGAAACTTATGATTTTGATTATGAAATCAGCAAAGTTAGTCCATCAAATAAAATTGCAACTTAAACTAGTGTGTACTTCTCTTCTTAAACCATACATTCATTAAGAAAACCATATGCTTTAATTAGACAAGTGAAGTAATCCTATCAAAGTTATTAATGATTACATTTGCTCACATTGAATGCTACTTTGTCAAAGAAGATTGTTGATATATTGTTGTGTGGAATGCAATGTGGAAGTCAAAAGAGATATTTATAAGTTTAACTTTTCCATGGCACCTTAAACATTCAACAATTACAACATGAAATCCATTATGGGTTGCAACATATATGTTACCATATTGACAACAATGGATATGGAGTGATTCAATTTATGATGTGTTTAAACATGACAAATCCCCCTCTTTAGATGATGTCATCATGTTTTGATCACAATAATGTCTTTCCTCATGACAATGATGTCCTTGCAATTCATTTATCAAGGCTACAAATGATCGAAAATTAGTTACAGTTCTAGAATGAATTTCTAATAATCTAAAAAATGAGATGTTAACTTCCAAAAGATTATGTTTTCTTGCAAATGATATATTCATTGATTTTATTAGCTATTCAATGTGGTAGAAAAAATTGTGCTTGGTGTGGGCAAGAGAATTCACTTGACCCTTTAAAACATAAAAGGGTGTTGAAACTCAACCCCATATCATCTTAAAACTTACCCTATAATTGTATCAAAACTTAAATTTATTGCCTACTATGAAAGCAAATGTGCACAAAATGAAACAACAAATAAAAGGATGAAATATGTTCAAATTTACACACATGACTTTCAAAATAACATAGGCATTTTAATAGATTTTCCAAATTCATGTATCATATGTCCATTCAAATGGCCCATTGACAAGGTAATGTTTGATGCAAACGTGGTCCCCAACTTCATTTCCATCCAAAAGTGCTAGCACTTTGAAATAATATGTGTTACATCACTTGCTTAATGTAATCCAACATCATAAGTCTTTTGGTTTGATTGGTTGGTTGGAAGTAGGGAACTATCCCTTGGCAATTTTCTTATACATACCATGCTATAATTGTATGTCATATCATATGGGAGATAAATTGACTCTTTTTTTTGTGTCACAAAAAGTAAAAATAGAACAAGACTTTGTTTCTACATCATACATGGAAGCTACTTCCAATCTATAATAAAATTGGCTAGGAAGATTGTTCAAATAACATCCACATAATGGAATTTTTTAATAGCCCATTTTGATTTTTTGGTGAATGTTTTGGGGAAATACTCAAAAAATGTGTTTTTACATGTAAAATGTGTGCTTTCAGCAAAAATTGGTCTCTCTTGACAAATAAAAACAGTTGAAAAAGAAATATTGGCACCAACCATAATATGATATATATTTCGAGCATCAATCAATTTCCAAATTCCAAGTCTCTTTATAATCATCAATTTCCATCATATAACAAAGTAAAAAAAAGGTAAAATAATATACATGATATTGAGATTAAAATGAGAAAAAACTATTTTAAAAAAAAAAAACAAAAGACTTTGTTTATATCCCCCCCCCAATGCCAAATGTCAAAGATGGTAAGCTAATTTTAATATCTATTTGTGCAAAAAGGTTGTTTGTTTGTTTGTCATGCTGAGATCTGTCAAATCATGGCACTTCTTGTTGCAATTTTAGTAATGTTAGAAAGCCCTCAATGAGTAGCAATATATTGAATTGGTTTTATGATGTTTCAACTCGCATGCAAAAATTATTGAATATTGAACAATTTTCTCATTAAAAAGTCATTTAAATCACAATAAAAAATTGTAGGGGAATTTGGGTGCATTTTTACTATTGTTGGAAAGCCCTTAGGGAATAGGATATTTTAAATCCTATACGTGGGAAATATTGATTTTTGACTAGTTTTTGTCATTGGAAGTTAAATTTACAAAAAATGATTTTGGAATGAAAAATTCATTGGCTAACCAATTCATACTTGGACCAACAACACATGCTACATTATTTGGTTTTAATTTAAGGTTAAAATTTGAAATTATGTCCTCATTACATTAATCATGTCCAACCAATTTATTGAATTTTGAAAAAGAAAAATAGAAAAAAATGTTCCACCCTTAGTGAATTGGTCGTGAAGTCATTAGTTACCTTTCTCCAAAAAAACAAACAAAAAAGCAGCACTCCTCTCCCTTTGAGAAAATACAAAAACTTTTCATTGCTATTATATATGGTCTCATTTGTTGTCAAGATTTCTTTTTCCAAATTGTGTTTGTTCTTGATTTCCTCCTGCACTAATACCTCACTCCATGGCGATTGAGAGTATCTATTTAGGCAACTTATGGTGCATTCACACTTGATGTTAGGTCAATGTTAAATGAAAATTTAGGTGACATCCTAGGTGGGTGATTAAATGGGTGATTAGCTTGATTTTAAATGAATGTTAACTTAACATAAAAATTTCATGGCAACTAAGTTTAAGTCCTAAATGGCTAGCATGGTGTTAAGGGACTCAACCCCAGAGTTCCTAACACCAAGTGTGGATGGATGCACCTTTATTAGTTTTACTTGGGTGCAATAGAGATGGAAATAAACCACATCATAAATTGTGTTGGGCTCCAAATTTGTTTGGGAATTCTTTGAAATCAAAGGTGTATTAAATCATAAATTCGTGTTGGGATCCTAAACCATATTATTAATCACACTAAAGGTTCCATGAATTTCTTTTAAAAACAACAAACAAAAATGAAAGGTTGCTTTCAAAAACCAAGAAGAGGTAGAATTTTCCTTTATACACAAATGGTTGTGATAAGGTTGAGAGGAGGAATCATGTGCATATATAAGGTTTCTCAATTTGAGAACCTTCCATGGACAATGGCATTCTCTATTGACTATTGAGCCAGGCATTTCAATGAGGATAAGGCACCCTCCAAATACAATAGAAATTTTTTGACCAGTTATGTATGTTGAGATGAATCCAGTCTATGTGAAATTGTGCACTATGGATATATATATATATATATATATATATATGTACTATTTGTGATACACAAAACATGTATATTATTGTGTGGATTTGTGAGGCTACAGTAGCCTACATGCAGAAGATGCTTCAAGGACTCTCATGGATTTGTCAAATGCAAACTTGGAGTTCTTCACCTATGATTTGCATGGGCAACAAAACAAGCACCAAGTAGAATAGAATAATATTGTGAAGGAAGGACATGCAAATGATCCCCAGCTCTCCAGTGTCAGTGTGCTTTTGTGGTGGGTGTAAAGCTTGTATGTAAATAGTTCGTTACTCAGAGATAGGATTTTACTTATGGGTTGGCCCCCCTTGGGGATGGGCCCATGGCGTCTGGTGCTCTACCATATTTGTTGTGGTCCAACTTTTTCCAAAAATTATGTACAATTTTTTTTATTATTAAGAAAATTCTTCTGAAAAAATACAATTATCCTTTGGTTTCACAAGGCCATTATTAACCATGAATATCAAATAAATGTTTCAAAGTCAGGACTATTTTGGACCACAACAACATTGTGATTTAAATTTTTGAATTTATGCTATTCCATGCAAAACTTGGTAAAAACTGAAATCCCAATAATAATTTTTAAATGAAAAAATGAAAAAAAGACAAGTGCTTGTCTTTATATCATATTTATTGTATCACTTGTACAAGGGTAGTACCTCAAAAACAGAAGAATCTCAGAAAAGTTCCTTACCTTATATTGTAGTAATGTGGCAATTTCAACATTTCAGGGTTGAGTTTTTATTTTATTTTGAACCTTTCATGTCAAAAATAAAATATTCCAATTTTTTAAAAAAATCTCTGCACAAAATTTTGTTCTTTGGATATATATATGAAAATTTCAACAATTCTGGAATTGATATAATTCGATCCTAGTGTTTCTTTCACTGATAAATTTTTAGCCAAATTTCAACCTATAGAAAGGATTTCTCATCCATAAAAAAAAACCCCCAAATTTGCCAGATTTTAAAGAATTTTTTATTTTCAATATTTCCAGATTTTTAATGATAAGTTCCAGTAGGTAGTCAAGAATATAGAAGGATTTTTTTCTGTTTTTTTTTTTTCTTGCCCCTACTTTCATACCTAGTATGTAGCCAGAATTGGCTAAACTATTTCTTGGGTGATCCTCACTTTGGCTACATACATCACAAATGAAATCCATAAAAGAAACCCCTGATGTGACCATGAGTCAGTCCTACCACCACTAGGGTTGTTGTTGGGTTAATAATGGTGGGACCCATGGAATGTGAGTTCTTGAGAAGTGAGGGGTAGACATTTATTATTTTGCCAGGAATTTATTAAAGAAGAAAGTCCAGTAGGTAGGTACTCCATTTGTACAGTAGTAAGTTTCTCTTGGGAAATGGACCTTAATCAGTTCCAGGGTTTAAACCCTAAACCCTAATACGAAGTCAGGTGGACTTACAATTTGTGCACATTTATTGAGGGCAGGTTGGGTACACAATTTTCATGAACACTTTTAAGGTTATGACATTCACCAACCTACCATGAATCCAATGCAATAACAACAATTATATATATATGTATGCATACTCGGTTTAAACTCCAACCCAAGGTCAGGTTAGTTAGGGTTTGGGTTCTGTGAAGTTGGGCACCTCATCATGAATCCAGACATGTCAATGGAGGTGGCAGCTTTGTGCCGTACTTCTTCACAGGGATTCACACAATCACAACCAAGAAATTCTTGGCGACCAGAAAATGATTACCAAGTTCTCATCAACAAAGGAAAAGAATGAATGATTCAGCTCATGTGCAAATGTACCATTGGGTGGTTCTAGTATCACAACAGTGTGATTGAGTTCAGCGAGCAGCAGTGTCTGGCACATAAAAAAGCTCAAGGCGAGCTTCCACGAAAGAAATGGGCGTTTGATTTGTTCTTTGGGTGTGGCAGAACTCAAAAGGCGTCTGTAGTCTGTGTATTTATATAATATGGTCAGCCCCTTTGCAAATCATCACATGCAGCAATCAAAATGACAAAGGTGGGAATGCTCTCTGCACTATGTTTGACTCCGTATACTTGTGTGTGTGTGTGTGTGTGTGTGTGTGTGTGATTGTCTAAACTCTAGACCAACCGTGTTAGTTGGTTGATTTGTTTGGACTTTTGAACGATTTTTTAAACGTGTCTGTATATATACAGACACAGTTAGGATTTCGGGTTACAATATTAGTGTACTAATATATAGATGGGGTTGAATAGGCTTGAGTGTAGTTGTGCAAATAAAATGTTATTTGCCAATGAAATTGCTAGATTTTGAGGTTAGATTATTCATTTATTTATTTCGTATACCCACCTTATAAACACTATCTCAGATGTGGTTTATTAATTTTCGTATACCCACCTTATAAACATAAAAAATTGGACAGTATAAAGTGCGAGACTACCTATTTAATAATATATTACTTGGTCTAATCATTATTATTCACCAATCAAAAGCAACCAATTTTTTGACTCGCCCTTTTGGAGCTCATTATATCACGTCACCCTTTATTCTCGTTGATTTTTGTTGGTCGAAACATCCAAACTCAATTTCATCCACTTTAAAGACTGAACTTCATCCAAAGTGTTGTTTTACAGGCCACTGTATTTGTATGGGTAGAGAGTGGAGACTTCTCTGGGCTTTTGTGACACTAACAAAGAAAAATAGAAACCGAATCCAGAGTTAGTTTGTGACTATCTACTTTGTTTTATTTTATTCTTCATTCAATTAGAGGAACTTTTGTATGGGGTTTGTGAGAGGACTCAAAATCTAAAAAGGCATAAAATGTGTGAAAGCCATGCATGATATTTGCATTATTTATTTATTTTATTTTATGAATCATAACTTTAATTCAGATTATATTAATTATAGACAATATAACAACTTGTATTACTTAAGATAAAAGTTAAAATTTGCAATTTTATCATAAATTGCAAGAGTAAATAAAATGAGATACCTAACAACTTACCTAGAATAAATCTTTGAAACAATCGAAATATCAAATCATTTGCCTCCTCTTACCCATGTTTTTCTTATTGGCAAAATATTGTCAAAAAGTGAAATAAAAAATTGAACCTTGCAAAATTAACTAAGTCGAATTTTAGGAATGATTTATCACACAACATGCTCTTCACCAAAAGGTGCTAGATGCTTCATGCTTCAATATTTCAAATATCACCAAAAGTGCACCATATTTGTGTTAATGATAACCGCCCATGTGATATTCAAAATATCTTTGAAAAGAAACCTTGCCCCTTACCTCTTTTTAGAGCTTTGAGTTATAGCCTTTTAAACTAGTTTCAAATTATTGAGTACTTTTTATATATGTGCTCGAAGACCACCCATTTCTCACCATAAGGTCAAAGCTAGTCACAAGATTAAGGTGTTTTTAGATGCAAGTCAATGCATCAAGCATTGTTTTGTGTGCAAATTTTCACACTATTGTGAAATTATTGAAATTGTTTTGTTGCAATTCAATGAAAAAATAATTGCTAAAATTATATATATCACCATATTTTGATACATGGTTAAAGTAAGTAGCCAAAAATATATAAGGATGTTTTTTGCCCTTTCATTTTTTGCATGTATTGGCTTATGGATGAGCACCACCTAGGCTACATCACAAAATTAGAAAAAACAACAAAAAAAGAATTTTGGAATACATGGTTTCCTTTTTAAAAAAATAGGTTTGCAAAACAAAACAAAAAAATCCTCACAAATTTTGTTTTCAACAAAAAAAAATTTGGGATGTTTTTTGGTTTTCTAGGGTAAATTGCACTAATTTCATGTGAGTGTAATATCTTCCTCTTTTTTTCTAGGAGGTATGTTCATAGATGTAAGGTGCCTTCCAAAGATACTAAAGCAATTCCATTAGTGCTTTGGGTGTAAGCCATAAATGTTTTTTTTTACTATATAAATAACATGTCACAAGAATCACTTCGTATATTCTTTGGTACATATCCATTTCCATTTTAAATTGCTAATAAAAAAATAAAAATATAGTGGATGTTGAATAGTAGTGAACATTTCATACTACATATTACAATTAGAGTTTTTTCTCCATGACAAATTTTGTCAAAATTTGACCAAAATTTTGGGAAAGTTATGTTTTTTCTATTGATCATAAAATTGACTAAATTTTCTAAAATTCTAAAAATAAATCACTATTTTTTTCATTAAAAAAATAAAATGGAAAAAAACCTTGATTACAATATTAGATTACAATGAGAAATTTGATGTAATTACTATTTTTACATTCTAGAATATAGTTGTTGTCTGTAAGAGCACACGGGCCGATATCCGACATGCCATTTTGACTCTAAAAATAAATTGCATCCATATTTTCCTCGGCAATTCCCTCTCAACTTTTGATGCCAACAACACGCCAAATTCCCAATTTTCAACCCACATGAAAATTCCTCTCAATGACTTAGAGACTGAGAGACCACCATAGGAAATGCCAAAAGAAAGGATTTTTTTTCAATAATTTTTTTAATAAAAATAATTATTATAATTACTATATAATTATAATTATAATTATAGGTGTGAGTCGTTACTCCCTACGGTAAGTTATTATCTCCCAAAAAAAGAATATATACGTGGCATCACCCTATTGGATGATGACCAAAATTGTTATTGGGTCGTGACTTCTAACTCCTAATAATAAACCTCCCTTTTTCCCAAGCTACCGACACAAGGCTATTGACTAGACTCAACCACGTGGCAAAATCATAGTCGATGGATGGCCTAATACAGTCGGCAAGTTTATTACGACGCTCTTCGGTAAGTAATTATTTATTTATTTATTTATTTATTTACTTCTTGAACGCCAATGAGAAGGGAACACGGACCCGAAGTTACCCGGGTTTGGGCGGGTACTAGAAATTGCAAGCGTAGCCCCAATCAGGTTATCACCCCGGTTCCTCAAGGGGTCCTAACACATAACCGTGGTCTTCAGGAATCAAATACCCGGTACATGTGGCCATTAATGAATTAATTTTGAGGATTCTATTTTAACAACTGATATATTCTCAAATACTTTTTCAGATTCTTTTTTTTTTCCCTTGAGAAAAAAAAAATTTCGGCAAAAACATATTTCAAAAAAAAAAGAATTTCAACATTTCTGAAAATAATATAATTAGTGTCAAACTGTTACACAGAGTTTTTTTTTTTTTGTGGCTAATTTTCGCACTGTGCGGGAAAAAAAGAATTTGGAAAATTTTCGTTCCTTAGAGTAAATTCGAAATAAATTGCTAAAAAAATGAAAAAATTTGCAAAACTTTGAAAATCACAAAATTGGCGGGGGGGAAGAAAAAAAAAGCCACCACTGGATTCATTTCGGGTTCATTTGTAATAACCGGAGGTTCTTCAAACCCCAACCCCGCCAAAGAACCGTCTCACGCTACCCCTCTGCACCTTACGAGAACCGGAGGGGGGGTCTTTGATTATAACGACCTCTTGGCACCGTGAGAGAACCGGAGGTTCTCTCGATTCGGTCAAGAACTGGCGGTGATCAATCCAAACTAAATACCCGGTCGACGTTGGATTATTTACGATACCCGGTTGGGTAAATTTCCAGTTAGGTAGGAAGTAAGTAAGTGGAGGCAGGCGGAAGTTACGAGGTTACGTGACATAGTGGTAAAAATTGGTAAGTCGCTGGAAAAAGAAAGAGAAAGAGAAGTAAACACGAGGAGTTACCGCTGGTAAGTTTCTTGGAAACTGGTACGCTACGGCGGCAGCAGCACGTAGTGGTGGTCTCTTTAGTCTCTTCTCTCGTATGCCGTCGCTGCTCTCGTCTCCTCTCTTGTGCGTCTCTCGCGCGCTCTGTCCTCTCTCTCTCTCTCTCTTTCTGTGCGCCTCGGATGTCGTGTTTTTTCCGAATTCGGAATCATCGCTGCTCTGCTGCGCTCCAACAATTGACGCACGCGCTAACGTAACTTAGTATTTGATTTTGGGTGGAGTGGGATTTTGTGTAACTTATTTGTTTCTCTGTCGCCTCCTGCCTCGGTGATTGAGCGGATCAAAGGACTGCAGATTCGAGTTCCAGTTCCCAAATACAGAGAGCCAGTAGCCAACCGGTAAGTAAAGTACCATCAGCTGAGTGATTGCTGCAGAAGAGTTCTCCAGCTAGTTTTCCCTTTTTTTTGTTTTGTTGTCGGGTTGGGTTTTTGAGTTCGTAAGAAGAAGTTGGTGTAGGAGGTTTTCCGTCAGTGAATTTCACAACTGAGAGTTTTGTTTTTTTTTTTTTTTTTTTTTTTGCATTTTTTTTTTTGTTCTATTTGTTGTTTTTTTTTCTTTTTGAATATTTTTAAGGGATTA
>Ga0116231_10008826_pt1 | contig 17443 bp, 6 predicted proteins | sample S1TSphgellanicum_2_FD_89695 | JGI IMG/M metagenome (GOLD analysis project Ga0116231, IMG submission 89695) | Host-associated microbial communities from peat moss isolated from Minnesota, USA - S1T2_Fd - Sphagnum magellanicum MG | ecosystem: Host-associated > Plants > Peat moss > Unclassified...
CCCCATTCCATCCTTTTCGTTTTTTCTTGTTTTCCTCCCCCCCCCCCTTTTGTTCCTCATTCAAAAAATAATTAAAAAAAAGGGGGGGGGGGGGACCAAAAAGGGAAAACCTGGCATGAGAATGTGGTCGTGGTCATTTCTCGAAGCACAAAAATAAAACAAAAATAAATGGGGGTGAAGAGGAGGGGGGTGCGAGTTGCGCACCACAAATTCCTCTTGTCATTGTTGTCTACAAACTATAAGCACTAAAAAAATTTTGCTTAAAAAATTGTGTGGAGATCGGGCATGAACTTTTGCATGCTCGCTCACTTGCACTTGCACTTGCAACAACTCACTTGTTTGGACTTGTAACAACTAACTTGCTCATTGGAGAGCACCACACGTAAGAGCACGAATGACACAACAACATGAGGTCGTTGGTGTCAAGCAACAATGGCAATAGCATAAATGAAAGAGGCATATTGCCCTTAAGTCATTGTATTTTTCCATCAATATCTACCTATCTTGGTGCCCATTTTCCTTACATTCACTTTTGAAAAAATAAATAAATTGAAGCTCAATTTCCTTTTTGTTTTAAGCCTAAGAATCTTACTATCGTTTCTTATGTGTTGTGGACAAAATGGGATGGGGATGTTGTCTTTGAGCATAGTAGTTGAAATACACAAAGAACTTGCCCATTTTTAATGGTGAAATTTAAAAATTTCTTGAAGTAATTGAAAATAGTCTATTACACATTTTATCTTTGGAACACGATTTGAATGATCAATTGCTAAAGATATAAACGTCTAGTAAAATTAGTTTGATATAGTTTCAATAAGCCTTAATTTCTAAACCCATTTAAGGAAAATGAGGGATGTATAAGTGGGTTTCCAATAGTTGCCATTGTTTAAGCTTTTGAATACCTTGCAAATGATTAGCCCCAAAGACCTTTTCACCCCCATTTATCCTTAACTATCAAATGGTTCATTGGGTTTACAAGATGAACAAAGATGTGGATCAAGTTTAGGAACCCCCCAATCTGAGTTGATTTTATCCTTTTCATCCAATTTACAATACAAAATTTATAATGAATTATGTGGTAATAAATTAGTCCTTGATTTTGAATTATTCCATGGTCGAGATGTTCTTGAAATTTGGCACATTGACAATCAAAATTAGGTTCAATGAATTATTTTTATGAAAGTATAAAATGGAAGTATTGCAATGAAAAACATATAACATGAAATGTATATCCACATTGATGGAGTTTTCAACTTAAAACGATCACTATATTTTCTTCAACAAAAATAAGAGATCATGATCATCTTGAGTAGTGTTGAAGAATTATGATATTACATTTATTATTGTCATGACTTTAGTATTGAGCTTGCAATCGAGGTTGTGGCAAGACAAAAGGAGATGGGCTAAGGCATAATGTACAATTAAGAAAGTACAACACATTTTCAATCAAGTGGAAGGACTTCCCAAAGCTTTCAAACTACTTTCCCACTTTAGGAGTTGGGACTAATGAGAAACCATTATTTGAAATGGGGTTTGAGGGATGAAAACATGTTCAAATTGAACGATTTTTGTATCATTGGAAAGATCTAAATGATAGTTATAAGATGGTGGCCTCACATGCCATATACTAGAACATAGTTGTTAAAAATGATGCAATGTTTTTTTTAAATTTTTTTTATAAAGTTCAAATTACATCTTAGTGTCATTATCCTTGAAAATCTATGAAATTTTTTAGAATATATTTGGAATAGCTTAAATGGACATGACTAAGAGTTACATCAAGTCATTTTGACATGACATGATATGATGTAATAATTATAAACCAAATGTGTTTCTAGATAGTTATAGCAATTAGAACATAATGCTGAAGACATGTAATGCTTAGATAACTCCTTACCACTCCAATTGAATATGTTTTTGAAACAAAAACCATGACCCATTTGAAAACTTGAAACTTTGGATAAAGATTTATAATAAAATGGCCTTGCATGTTTTTAGTTGGTTACATTTCCAAAAAGTTATCGGCCCTCATAGTCACAAAATCCCTCATGGTCACAAAATCTTTGATCCTTTAGGAAAGGGATTTTGAGGATTTGTCATTTTGATGTAGTTCCCATGGGAGGAGGTTATAGAATATATTATAAAGAGAAAAACATTTCCCATAAGAGTTTGAGCTCTGGTCAAATACATGCAAATTCATGAAACCAATTTTGGTTGAAAAGTTTATGGACCATCCTTTTTGTTTGCTTGTTTGAGAACCGTGGTTATTTAACAAAAATGGTTATTTAATTTTTTAAATTTTTTAAACATATGTTGTGAAAAAACCACCTTGACAACCACTAGTTATCTAGTGCCATTCATAGGAACCACCCATCATTGGAGCATAAGTGTTCAACATCAGCCTTGAAGTGTGAGTCTTGCCTAATGATGAGATGAGTTCCACTCATGGCTTTTTTGCCAAGTGAAATCTTCACCCAAAAGCAAAACTAAAAATTCCAAAAAGAAGTGATTTTGGTGGTTTTCAATTGCCAATAGTGAGGGAAACACAAGAAAAAATCACAAGATTTGTATATGTGGTTTTCATTGTGTAGCCAAAAACATATAGAAGGATGATTAAAGATTTGTACTTTATTTTTGGTTTATAGCCACATTTGGCTAAAGTTTCATAAACTTGATCACCACTTCAACTACAAACAAAATCCCTATTAATACACTACACATCCCTATGTTTTCTCTGCACAACATGTTATCATGTGTTCTTAGAAATGTTAAGCACCAAAATACTAGGGCACTGAGTAGTAGCCTTTTTTAATTAGTGAAATTTCACAGAATTAGGAATTCAAAAATTGAAAATTGATGTGATTTTTTAGGGTTTCAATTTTCAAAAGTCAAAAGAATAAAAAGTAAAAATTGCATATCTATATATATATATATATATATATATATCCAGTATGGAGCCAAAAATGTAGAAGGATGATTAAAGACTTGCACTTAATGTCTAACCTATAGCCAAATATGGCTAACTCTTTCTAGGGGACAATCATCACTTTGGCAGCATCAAGAGATTCCTAAAAAAATATTTGTTGGGTAGTCAATGTTTGGTGGCAAAATGCCAACTTAAATATTTTGGTTCAGAGTGTTGCATTTTCAGTGGAATCTCACTTGTTAGGAGCAAACTACAAGTTCTTCTATGTTGTTACTAGGTACCTTACCCCTAAGGTCAGTTTCATCCTTAAGTAACCCTCAAAATAGTGAAATGAATTTTTGTGAAATTATGAAGTTGACATGTTAAAAATCATCGTAGGTTACACTTTGAATAATTTCACTACTCATGTGACAATATCATAATAGATCATGGAAAATTCAATCATTTCAATTTTTTAAAATTAATTAATTTTTTGAAAAATAATAATAATTCGTTTTGTAAATGTGGAAACTGACCCTAAGCTATGGTATATTGTCACAATATTTCCAAACAAATTTGTTTTGAAGATTTTTTGAGTTTAGGGTTCTGTTCCTCCATATGATCTTTATATTGTTTCCAATTGGGTTCCTTATGTGTTCTTCAATTTTATCTTTCTTATATATATATATATATCCCTTGTGGTGTGTTCCATGAGTTGTTCTCCCCAATTCCTTTGTTTCTCCCTACATATCTTTCATTGATTTACCCCAATGCTTGGCCAAATGTTCCTTATGTGTTGCTCCAATTGGTTCCAATATGAACCCCCCATGTTTTTCATAATAGTTCCCCATTTTATCCCATATTCCTTCCCCAAAAAGCCTATTGTTTTTACCCTATATCGATGGCCAATGAGTAAGGCCATCTCAATTATGTCTTTATAATGGCCAAATGTTTCAAAATGTGTATTTTAATGAGTTCAATGTATGAGACCCATTAATGTATTTTTATATTTTTGAACTTTGAATTTTGAATGCACTTTCAAAAATGCATATTTGCATTACCGGAAGTGGAAATTCCATGAAAAGTGTGAAACCTTAAAAAAAGCTATATAGTCTATATATTCTCCTATTTTATCAAGGAAATAAATAAATACCTCCATTTCATTTGACCAAAATATTTTATGAACTTGGAAGTTCTAAGCTTTGAATTGTCTATCATTGTGAAGCTTTGCATGCCATGCACAAAAGTCGAAAAGGATGAATTTCAATAGATCTAATATACAATGAAATAAGCCTGTAAAATGGGATAATTTGGATGAAGTTTCAATCTTCAAATTCAAATGGTGTGAAATTGAGTTTGGAATTTGTAAAATTTGCACCTTACCCTTCAAAAAAGGTCAATAAAAAAATATGAATTCACATTGATTGATTTTTCATAAATGATTGCCCCATGTGGTAACATGTAATTCATCCTTGCTCTCTCTCTCTCTAGTGTCCAATATTTCATGTTTGTGGATGATGGATGAGAAAGTATAATTTCATTTACACATTGTTTTGAATGAACCTTTCAATCAAAGGTATCCAATTTTTCATGAAAGTACTAGGATAGAGCAACCTATCACCGAACATTGGCTAGTGATCGATCGGGCCAATAGTTTGAGCATATGCCTATGATCAACAAATTTTACACCTATAATTGTTTTTAAAAACCCCATTACCAAACACTTGGTGAAATGTTTTTTTTTGTTTTCTCCTTTTTTAACCACTTTCCATAGGATGGAGATTTTTGTGTTCGGTTATGAGAAAAAGTTAAATCGGTAGAGCACTCATTTGTGCCAACATGTTCTATGATGGGGAAAAAGCCAAGCACTATGGGCACTATAGCCTATACCCATTAAAAAATTTAACGTGTTTTGTGATGGGGAAAAACCATCCCCATTCAAAATATCAAGCTGAATGGTTCAAAAATTAAAAAATGCCACTTTGGGCTCAAGTCACTCCCACTTAGACTAACAATTGTTTGCTTAAAGGCTTAAGGTTGCACCAAAAGTTCCAAAAAGATACACAATGTACATTATAGATTGAAAACTAATGAAACAAGTTTAATGCAGTTTTAAAGGACTTGGGGTTTAAAATCCTCCAACATTTCGAATGCACTTACAAAAAACACTAAAACTTAATTCTAAAATAGCAATTTTGGAGCGCTCAAAACAAAACATCTTAATTACTCTCCTACAAAAGGATGCAAATACAATTTGAATTCTCACCAAAACCATGTAGCTTATGTAGAAGTTAGAAGCAAGGAGCGATGCATTTGAGTAAATCTTCGACTTTTTCAAAGTTTGCAACAACTTTCTAGAGAATGTATGAGCTTTCACAAAGTACTAAAGATTTCCTTCAAGATTTCTTAGAGCTATTAGTTTATGATGCAAAATGTTTGAAATCTCAAGTAGACGAGAGGGATGATCAAAATTCTACAAAGATTGAAGGACATGTGATTTTAAAAATTAGACTAAAAGTAAAAGCAAGTTTTTAGTCTCTAGTGGGTGAAAGGGAAGCTAATGTGAAATCTACACATAGTGTAAAACATGTGAAAGAAATAGGTGAAGGTAGCTCATCAAAGTTAGGCTAAAAAAATGTGAACAATCTCAAAATTTAGTAGAATCAAGTGAATAAACCAGAATTGTTTATGTAGATCAACTCTACAACTTGAAGTACAAGAAAAAAATTTACTATCGTTGGATTAAAAAATATGTAGTTCGAGTAGTAAGGAGAACAAATTCAACTAGTTCTTGCAAATTTCAAGGGGTTGGAGCTAATTGCAATTTGAAATACCTTCCAATAGCCTACACATCAATTGAAGACATTGTGTTAGAATGGGAAGACTTCCAACACTTCTATGACATTACTTCTTTTAGTAGTGTCTTAGAGGATCATGATCTTTTGAATTATCCAAAGCTAACACATTTTATACAATCTTAAAGTGCATATAAAATATTCAAATTCTTACCTCTTGTAGGTCCAGAAAAGACACCACTAACCAACATGTTGGAGGTTAAGGCAAGGAGGCAAGGGGCTACCATGATGATTAATATCCCTCATAGGCGATGGAGTGGCTTGGTGGACTAAGAGCTAGCATATAAAGAGAACGTGCCACCTACACATGCAACAATACCAAATAGCCCATCAACAAATGTAGGGTGAAAGCACACTACAAGGGGACCACTTTGGGCACTTTCACGACATGTATGTGAAATATATTTCTACAAAATGTGTTGCATTTAATTTGAGTTTCACTTTTGGTGTTTGGTCTTGATATTTTGATTTTCACAAAGTTAATGACATATATATATAATGATCCACCTCACATATCTTTTCATCTTCCATTTAAAAATGATAGTTTGACAAAATGTTAATTTATCACATTATTCACATGGCTCATAAACTTATCCAATCATATGGGATCACAATGTTTAATAGATATTACAAATTTCATAAAAATTAAAAATCATTTCTATCATTTTTTTTAGTATATTTGCATTTTTTAGTACATTGTGACATAGATTTTTTTGGCACAAATTTATACTTTAACATCATGTCATATTAGATTTTTAAATGTAATTTATTTGGAATTTGATTTATTTGGATTTTGACCTACCATAATATGCAAAAACATGGTGAAAATCCTTCATAATAATGACATGGTTGAAGTTCAAACATGGCACCCCTAAAAAACATTACAATGTAATAACATTTTTGCCCCCCATGTAATGTGCTTTCACCCTGCAAAAAACATCTTGCCTGCACCAAGAGCACAAATAAATAGGGCAAAAAAACTTAACAAAATTCCTTGTCTACACCCAAGGGGCACATGGACAATTGAAACTTTGAAAAAAGTAATGGACATAGTAAAAAAAGGGCATTTTCCAATGAAAAGGGCCAACTAGCATTGGCACATACCTCTAATTTGTCTTTCAGACCATTTGAATGGCAAGACAAGATCAAGGAAGGTTCGACCATAAGGTATATTAACAAATGAAAAGGATGCAACAATGGTGGCTTGGATATTTGGCATGTAGTAGTGTGGACTTTCAATTACCTTACAACAACTCAAAATGAAGGTGGCAAAGCTTACCCAAACTAAACCAACCCCTTTCACAAATGGAATTCCAAGGAATTCTTGGTGTTATTAGTTCAAACATTGACATCCTAGAACTAAACATTAAACTTGCAAAATGACTGGAGGTCTACATGGCATAAGTTTGACAAGTTAGTCATGCAACTCCTTCTACCAAAATTTAGAAACATTATATAATTAGCACAAGTATAGTCGAAATCACATTTGGAACTCAAATGAGACTAGAATCCAAGGTGGGAAACAATCAGTGTGAAAATTCTCACTAAAAAGAATTCACAACACTATTCCAAGTCAAAAAAATGGTTGACAATAAATTGTGTCATTAATGCAGCAAAGGACAACTTGCTAGGTTTTTATATTTTTAGAGGTGAATGGTTTAAAGATTATTACATCAAGGAATGTAAAACATCTAATATATATCTATTAATTCTAAATGGTCATGGTTCACATGTTACTTTTAAAATAATAGGACAAGTTCAAACATTTGGGTTAGACATGATTACATTGTCTTTTCATACATCCAATGCCTTGCAACCCCTAGATGTGAGCTATTTTAAACCTTTCAAAATTGCTTTTAGGAAAAAAAAAGATATTCCAATGGTAAAAAATAATCATTGTGAACCAGAAAAATGCACATTAACTAAGTGGGTGGAAAAGGTTTTGGAATAGGCACTTACCACAAAAAAACATTAAAAACATGTTTAAGGCTATAGGAATATGGCCACTCAATCCCAAGGTAATGGATGACAAGACCAAACCAAATGATGTATACACAACAAAACCTAACCCCAACATCTCAAATGACGACACTACTAATTACGATAATATAGTAGATGAAGATTAATGGGGGGAAGATGGAGCCGGGTGAAAACACACTATGGTGACCCCTTTTGGGGTGTCACATTGTACTATTTTCCAAGGATGTGCATGTTTGAATGTATCCCACTTCAAATTTTTGAAAGATGTTCACAATATTTTTGCATATTATGTTAGAATATAACCTAGGCAAGAGATTAGACAAGAAACTATTTCATTTCATTTTATAAAGTGGATAATTGGAATATATTTGTGGAAACGAATGTAATGTACCTATGCACCCAAAAACACAAATATATTCCAAAAACAATCTAAATGATTTTTAATTAGTTGAAGGTACATTGAACCTTGTCATTTCACATAATATAAACCATGTTGGGATACCATGTGATTAATTTGAAATTTTTCATCTCGAAAAATGAATGTTTTTAGCAAAGATGCAATAAATGTGTAGTAAATTGAAATTTTGACAAATAATTACATTTAAATAGAAGATGACAAGCATAGCTAGATAGACCATTTTATTTATTCCATAAAAATTGATTATTTTAATGACTAATGAAACCCCAAAGTTAATGTAATCAAAACAAAACTATGGCCCTATTATATTAATGTATACTATAAATATATTCAAGGATCCTTCAATATAAATATTGAAATTTATTATTATTTTAAAAATAATATCACATAACATTAGTTTTGTAAAAATAAGTATTGTAGGGCCCAAAAACCAAAATTGATACCCAAAATTAAATGTACCATGCTTTTGGAACAATTATACTATATGTACTATAATACTAGACCCAAAAGTGTCCCAAAGGGGGTCACTATAATGTGCTTTCACCCAACTGCTACATAACTACTAAGTATAACAACAATAAAAGATGTTGGAACAAAATTTGATGGGCATGAACACCCAAATGTAAAGTATTATGTGGATGTATATACAAATGTTAATGACAATCCTAAAACTAATCTATTAAAGGATGTGCATGGAATGTCCATTAATCTAATTAAACTTACTTGTGGAATGCAACAAGGTGGAAATTCTTCAACTACAATTCAAAATACCCCATCTCTTATCAATTTGCAGAATGCCCCAACTTTTATTAATTTGTTGTCCCTACCACGTTTGCATATAAAAAAAACAAAGGGAAAAAAATCATTGGTTGATTACAATTAATCAAATGTTGTGAAATCTATTGAGTATTGAAACATACTGCATCAAAAAACACCAAACCAAAAAAGTAGCAAAAGAAATCAGACAACAAAAATAGAAGGGGAAGGAGGACCGAGTTGCTGATTCCTTGAATGTAGTTGAAAGGGCAACTCAAAAGTTGGTAGAAAAGGGTGCAAGAACAAATTTCATGTTAGTTCGGTCCACAATTGGAGTAAAAAAGGCAAGGGATACGTTTCATTGGAATTTTGCAATGGGTTTAAGGGCGCATCCCCTATGGTACATGGGTGTGAACCTTGGGATTTCAACAACACATAGAGAAGGAAGGGTAACTATAATGGCACGAATGAAAGCAAAGGGGCATGTTGCAACAAAACTCCAACAATTTGCCTTAAGGTAGCCAATTTTGAAGGAAGGGAAGGAGGGTTAGGGGAGAGGCTACAGATTGAGACTAGAAGGGTTGAACATGAAAAAGATTAAAACTCAGGGGAGATTGGAGGAAGAACTAGGAGTCAGGAACCAAAAGAAGACAAACACGATCAAAATCATGAACAAAAAAAACTAGGAGTTAGGAACCAAGAAGAGGACAAGCATGATTAAGATTGCAAACCAAGAAAAACCAATAACCAAGAACTAGGACAAACAAGGAGGAACCAAGAACAAGAAGAGGACAAACACGATCAAAATCACGACCCAAGAGAACCAAAAGGAACCAAAAGCTAGGAACTAAAGGAGGACAAACACGATCAAAATCGTGAACTAAGAAAAACCATTAGGAACTAAAAACTAGGAGGTAAAGTATGACGAACATGATCAAGGTCACAAATTAGTCAAACGAAGAAGAACAAGGAGCCAAGAAAAGCTAGGATGAACCAAAAGTGAGGAACCAAGAATAGAAAAGGATGAACACAATCAAGATCACAACAATAAAGTCAGGCCCACATTTGATGATGATTACCAAAAGGAGGACTATCATGGAAGAAATATTCAGACCCACACTTGAGTATTTAAGTGACAAAGATTATGATGAAAGCCTCTTGAAATTTATAGTGGTGTGTGGCGTCGTGTAGAAATTTAAGGTTAAAAAACATAGGTTTTTGTATGACCATAGATTTTTTCATTTTCTTGTGAATGTTGATTCAGTAATAGATGTATGGTGAACCTTTTTGCATATTGTATCCAATAGATTTCATTCCCATCCCATTTTATTAAAGGTCTAAATTTGTCCATGTTTTAGTTGTTGACACCTTTTTCATAAGGTGAAACATGTGTTGGTTATTAAGGTGATAAATGTTTGTTCTAATTTTTTTTTCCAGGAAATGGAGCCCCTCTCATTTGGGGGAACATATCTTGGTCATTCCTTGACCAAAATACACAATCTAAACATTTATTAGTGCATTCATAGATGGGGCACAACTTTTCTTCAAACCCTAACCCCAAAAAATCAACATCTAACACACACTTATTCACTAAATCCTTATATGTTCATTCATTGGCCTGACTACCCTAGAGGAGAACAATTGAGCAAATGACTACAAACATAACCATCCAAGCCTTGTACTTGACCAACAAACATTACTAGAACCCCTTCTTTCATTGTAGTTTCATATAAAGGCTTTCCACAATTCAAACCCAAAATTCACAAAAACGGATTATGTACTTACAAGTCAAAAACATTTGACACCTACTATACTATATTTGCTATCATGCATGCCTCTCAATGTAGGTAGCCAAAGGAAAAATTTAAATGAAAACTTCAATTTCCAATGTGTACATGTTTTATGAACTTTAATTCCCAACCTCTAAAGAGTCATATTTGTTTGCAATTTGTTACCTATTGGTTGCAAGTCATTAGTTTTCTCTAATTTGTTAGTTGTGGTTGGAATTTAATTTACTGAGAATACAATTTTGATTTTGTGTTTGAAGGGTTTTTCTCATGTCGTGGTTTATAATTTTATCTTTTCTATTTTTGAAATTTTAAATCACATAAGGAAAAACAAGTGATTTTTGTTTTTTGTAATTTGATCTTGGATTCTTGCAATTTGCATTTGAGTTTTCTTGAAACACAAGAGATCAATCTAATGCTATAGTGTTACATTTAACTTAGTTTTTGTTTTAACACTAGAAAGATTGTTGTAGAAAATGTTGTGAAAAAAGGAATTTGCAGTTAAAAGAATTGTTATGGGACAATATTTTCGTTTGTTTCAAAAATGATTTTGGTGTTTTTTTGTGTTAATTTTGGTTCACCACTCTTTTGGGAGTTAAACTTGAACATGGCTTGTGTACCCTAGAGTGAAAAAGGAGAAAAAAAAAGGTGATTTAATTGTGTGGAATAGTTAACCAATTAGTTGGCTAATCACCATCACCCACATGTTCAAGCATCATGGCCATAACAACAATTTGCAAAATTGCCATCACCCTTTTTGTCAAAAGATCATGACTACAACAACAACCCATGTTAACAACAACAATGACAACATCAAGCCATTGCCATTGCTACCATCATTGGTCGAACTTGGAGTTCGGCTTGACTTTTAAAGTGCATTGCGCCTTCTTTATGTCTTTTGTGCACACAACACTAATGACAACAACAACATCAACAACACAAATTATAACAAGCTTAAGTGCCATTGACACCACATAGGTGTGTTACAATGATGGTGGTGGTGCCCATTGGCTTAAACCTCTGAGCTAAGCTTAGAAATTCCATAACCTCACATGATTTGGGAATTCAATTTGGGTTCCAAATTCAACATTTTTTAAAGGTGTTTTGTCTATGTGGAATTCAAATCATCCATAAATTGGGTGATGGTTGGTTTTCATTCATATCAATAATGAGGCAACTTAAAAAGCACACACAAGGTGTTTTATAACTAGACAATAAGTATCAATGGGTATTAAATTGATACCCAATACACACATAATTTAATCCTCAAGTATTAAGTATAAGGGACAAAAACAAATTTCAAATTGGAATTATTTTTGGAAATTTTTAACTTGCCCATATGAGGTTAGTTTTATGATTTATCTTTGGTGCCAAAGTCCTATAAAGGAAAGCAATGTGTGTGGGAAATTTAAATTAATTTGGAGAGAAAAGTTTCTAGATGTTCTTTAAAAAAATATAAGGTTTACGTGGAGTAATTAGGTAGATGACAAGTTGTAGGCCACAAAGCAGGGCCGTGCTTACCCAACTTAACAATGATGATCAATAATTCATGATGGCATATGTTAGTAGGTCCATTAGTCCAAAAGTGGGGTGTGGTTCACTATTTTGAATCATTAAGGAACCTTTAAAATGAAATAGGTTCGCCCCATTTTAATCATTTCACCTTGCCTAAAGTTTTGTCACTATAGGGTCATTGTGTAATCCTTATGTTTCATTCCTAATTGACAAAATTCATCACTATTTGAAAATGTTACTTTTGATGTTGTTGATTTAAATATCTTAAATTATTGTATTTTATGTTATACCATAAGTTGTTGTACCTTAGGATATTCTTTGTTAATATCAATTATTCCATCCTAGGCTATTATAATATATTATATCTTAAGTTATTTTTGATTATTTTAGGTTATTTTAAGCTATTTCATTTCAAATTATTTTAAACTATTATAGCTTGTAATCAACTATTATAGTTTATTTTGTCTCATGTTATTATAAACCATTCTTAATTATTTAAAGTTATTCCACCCCAAGCCTAAGCTATTATAATTTATCTTACTTTAAGTTTTTTTGGTTATTTATTTTAGGTTATACCATAAATTATTTTAAATTATTTTTGTTCATTTAAAATTATTCTACCCTAAGTTATATTTTAGCTTTAGGTGAAATAACCTAAAATAAACTAAGGTATAGTAGTGTATTGTCTGTGGCATAACAATTTATAATAGTCTAGGTTGGAATAATTTAAAATAATCAATAACCTAAAGTGGAATAAGTTAAAATAATCAATAATAGGTTATAAGAAAAAACTTAAAATAACTAAAAATAACCTAGTATAAAATAACCTACAATAATTTGGGATGGAATAATTTAAAATAATATAAGGTGAAATAAATTAAAATACCAAAAATAACCTAAGGTAGAATAACTTAAAATAGCTAAAGGTAGAATAACCTATAATAATTTAAGGTGGAATAATTTAAAATAACAAAAAAAACCTAAGGTAGAATAATTAAAAAAATTCTATTATGAAATAGCCTAAAATAACCTAAGGTGAAATAATTTAATACATCCAAAAAAAAGCTTAATGTGATTTAACCTAAAATAACCCTAAAAAACCTAAACTGTTTTTATTTAAAATAATTAATAAGAGTTTAAGGTGGTTTAATTTGAAATAACTTAGGGTGCAATAACCTAAAATAATGTAAAATGGATTAACTTATAACATCATAGGGTGGAATAACCCAAAATAACCAAAATTAACTTAAGGTGGAATAACTTATAATAGCTAAAAATAAATTAAAATGGAATAAGTTATAATAACCAAGAATAAAAACATGATAAAATAATTAAAAATAGCCAAAAATAACCTATCATATAATATATTAAAATAGCCAATGTATAATAATTTAAGAATAGCCTAAAATTAATGTAGGAACCTAGCCTATGGTAGCTTATACATAGACTTGGGTAGCTTGCATTAACTTAAAAATAAACTAGGTTAACATATTAGTATCCTAGGTTACATAAATATGTAAGGTAAGGTAGCAATAAACATAGGTAGGAAAGATACTTAAGGTACATATATAAATGGTTTAGGAAAAAAATGTGTATAATAATATGTAATGACAAATTAGTTCATTCATTTAAATAGTTATTTAGTGGTTAAAAACTTGTTTTTTAAGCATGGAAGTGTGAGGAGGTGAGGTTTCAAACTTTCACACTTGCACAAAAAATTGGTGGGTTTAGGTAACATGTGTTCTTATTTGAGGCTAGGTGGCCTAGGTAGCCTAACATAGGTTTTTAACTTAACCTAGGTGCTTAAGCTAAATTTCTAACTTAGGTTCATAGCTTAACCTAATTTTAGGTTCTTAACTTAGCTAAAATGCCTAGCTTAATTTTGAGTTCTCATGTGCCTAACGTAGGTTCCTCACCTAATTTAATTATCAATTAAGAGGCTAGCTAATTGATTTTGATTAATGAATTTACTTGTTTGTAACAATTGGTCTTCATTCACTTTTGTCATAATAGATTTGTCCAAGTTTATTCAAAATTTAGTGAAACAAAAAATGAATTTGAATGCATATTGATGTAGATTTTGTCAACCCATTGAGTTTGACAATGCAACATAACCAATACATTTTGGTTATGATTGAATATTTCTTGAAGTGGTTAAAATTGGTGGCATTGTCAAATTAAAATAGTGAGCAAATTGTTTATGCATTTTTTGATGGGGTGCTTAATAGGTTTGGTACTATAACCAAATTCTTCACTAATCAAAATACAAAATTATGTTAGGAATTCCAAAAGTTGTGTGAAAAAACATCAATCAATCATTGTATAATATAAGAAAACCATTTTGAAGTAAATGAATTAGGTGAATGGATGGTGTAGATGATGAAGCAAAATTTACAAAAGTATGGGTTTCAAAAGTGCCATACTAAAAATTATGATTAATAATTACCATAGTTAACTATGGGTTAAAGGTTCAATTGGCAAATTTTTTTTGCATCATTCTTCCCCCACTTTTTATTTTTGGTTGTGAATTCAAACTATCAGCCTTAGTTCAATGAGATGCGATGACAATATTTATTTTGGATGATCCAAATGTGTGTTTGAAACATGTGAACAACAAATAATTCTATTTTGACATTAGTACCAATGTTTATGGATAATCTGACAATTGTTTAACATCAAGATACATTGCAATATACCATTATTCAAAGAGGTGGTTATCAACCTCAAATATTATGTAGATTCAATCTAGGAGATTACGTATACTTATAGCAAATAACTTGATAGTGTGATAATGGTATGTGGTATTTTGCATATGTAGAGAAGGTGTTACCTTATGATGTGTTATTGTTAGAAGGCCAAGATGGTTAGACCTAAAAAATCATGTGTGTTATTACGTGTCATATCATTATAATGTGAATGGCCAAATTGATCCATTTTTTGTGGTTTTTCCTATTGGATTATGTTGTATGTTGTGTGGGTAGTCTATTAAGGCTCCCATCATGTTGATTTGCAATCAATGTTTCAAAGGTTGCCATATGAATGTCTTATGCCACCATTTGAAGAAATACCAATCAAAAAATGATTTTGCCTTTAATGCATTATGCAAAATTTAGGTACCTATTCCTATAGTTAGATAATAGGAATATATTAAGTTTTTCCTAATGATGATTCACATTTGGTTGAAGATTTGAGAGGATTACAACTAAAGGACTAATAATGAAGCTCACATTTGCACCTATTTTACTAATCTTTCCATCTTGAATCCAAAGTGTTCACTCTCAATTGATTTATTAAATAAATTTTCTATATTATTATTTGGTTGAGAGGGACCTTAACCCCATATATGAAGATGATTTGAAGGTAAGGTGCCATTTAGGATGATTTATGTTATTTGGTTTATGTGTGTGCACAATGATAGTTGTAAGTGTTGATATACTGGTGCATGACACATGCAACAATTTAGTCAAACATAAGGGATTGTTATTAGGTGATTATTTATTGGCCTCACATTACATTTCATCTATTGATCTCATCATGTTTGGAACCAAATTCATAAATTATTTTACCACATGATGTCCTATTTGATTGTGAAGTTGACTATTTGGTGTAAAAGGACTTTTACCTTAGAAGTGGAATAATTAATGTGTATGTTTTCATATGTGTGACTTAGTTGGGTGGCAATCTTGTAGCACTCAAAAAATTACCAAACCTATTTAGTAGGTGTACATTAATAAATTATTGCATTTTCACAGTCTCCAGCAACTCACACACTAAACTATGGGCATTAAAGGAACTCCACTGGTGCAACACTGTCCAGTATGTTTTGGATGGAAAAAAGTCAAAACATGTTGGTTTGCCTCAACAAACATGTTTGCGCCCAGCACTTTTGCACAGGACGGTGAGGTTGGCAAAAGGCACTGCAAAGCGTAACACCTGTTGTAGATTTTGGCCAGATGGTTTGATCGATCCATATGAGTTGCTATTAGTAGTCTCTCACCTTTTTGGAGTCCCAGTTTCAGTTTTATGGATGAAGTTGTGAAATTGGAAATAACTAATCTTCGATGTGAGAAATGCTGTTGCAGGGCCACATACGGAGCACTGAAAAGGGTTAAAGCTGCTCTCACCATGGTTGTTCAAGCTTTCAATTCACTGAAATAAACTTTCATGAATTTCATTACAAAATGAGTGAAATGTTCACACTTTCAATTACAAATTCACTATGATAAATTTTCATGAACTTCATTACAAAATGAGTGAAACATTTAGTGAATTGTGCCCATATTTCTTTATAGAGCCAAATCCATTTTACTTCATGTATCGTCGTGCATTATTTGAGCTCATGCCAAAAGGTTTTGCAGCAAGAAATAGTTTATTGGCTGACAAACCCCCGAAAAAAACAAAAACCCAATCCCTAACGTAAAAGGAACAAGCTCCACTGATTGTGGAGGAGTAGGTGGGCCAAGAAGTGGTGTTGACAAAGGGATCATGATATCCTCTTCATCACATTCTTCTTGGGACAAGGGAATGTAGCAACTGGAGCTAGTAGGCCCCCTCTTGGCAGATCACCTTGAGTTGTTGTTGTGATTCAAAACCTAAAATATGGGTTTGATTATTATTCATTGAAGGTGATGTCCTCACGGGCTTTGCTCCCCTTTAGAGGTTTCTCCGTTACATACATTTTGAGAACCCACAAAGTGTGCACCAGCAAAGCCAACAATTTTTTCAATCGGATGTTTTGAAGATACTTCCTGTCACAAACACATGGATTGATTGATTGTCGGGTTTCTTAGTTTCCAAATTGACTGGGATTATTATTCTTGCATGGGATGATGCAATACAAGGGGGATGCATTCTTCAATTCAATACTTATTGGCATGAGAGTGAGTGATCTAGAGAACATCTGAACCTTTGACCTTTTAACCACAACAATAATATTGAGATGCCAAGACCCTCTATATTGGGCAAATTGTTCTTTGATTTTTTGAGATCCATGGGTTATGGGTCAAAACTCAAAACCCATTCTTTGAGTTTTTGGAAATTGTCGATCAAATATATATATGCAAGTTTACCCCTTGGTTCTTTCCTTGAAAAACAAGGGGTGTGTCACGCTGTGGCCTTGCCATTTACATTGAAAAGTATCTTAAGGCAAAAGAAGAAGAATTATGGAAACTCAAATATTTCACCATGCAAAAATATAATCTTCAAAAAAATCCTCTAAAGGAAACCA
>Ga0116231_10008828_pt1 | contig 17439 bp, 13 predicted proteins | sample S1TSphgellanicum_2_FD_89695 | JGI IMG/M metagenome (GOLD analysis project Ga0116231, IMG submission 89695) | Host-associated microbial communities from peat moss isolated from Minnesota, USA - S1T2_Fd - Sphagnum magellanicum MG | ecosystem: Host-associated > Plants > Peat moss > Unclassified...
AAATAGAGGTAAATTTATGATGGATAAATCCTTTCCAATTTGGCTAAGGTCCCAAATTTGCTCAATTGTGCCTATCCTTATCCGGTCTGGATAAGGATAGGATAAGGTCCCATTAAAATAACTTGACAATAATAAAGCAAATTAACAACAAGGCTAGTTTTTTATGATGAAATATATTGTGAAAATTATTGAATCCTTATTGTTAATTTTCTTTATTGTTAACTGGATCCTTGGAAAATAGGTTAATGAGAATAAACTGGTTTTGTGGGATGTGGGGAAGGTAATTGCAACTATCTTCAGGTAAAGCCTGTCAAACAGGGTATTCCTGAAATATGCAGCCTTTGCCTGAGGCAGGAGCCAAGCAGGAGCCTCAACTTGGGGGGTGCCCTGTTCCAAGTGGCTTGACCTGGTGTCAAGCTCAACAGCCGAATTCAGCAAAAGTTTATGGTGACAATTGATTCGATTGCATTGCATGTTCTTGCATACATTCAAGGAAAGCACAAAATCATAATTTGTTGCTGTACTTGTGTAAGAATCCTTCGAACTGGAACATGTATTGTGCATGTACAAACACATACATTACATGATTAAATTGTGCATGAACACTATTGGACAATCCATATCCTTAAAGTGGTACCCACTCATGTGCCCTCTCCCTCATCCTCGATTGGGAATTTCACCCTCACTTTGGAGGTATTCCATAAGTTCCACAAATTGTATAGTCTGCAATCACTCCAAGTCCTACCCAATTACCTACCCATTTACTTAGGTTACCTAATATCACCTTGGGTATTTATATGCATAGGCTACTTACCTAGGAGAATAATGAAACCTTAAAACTTCTCACACCATTTGGATATCCCATGGGACCAAGCATATTTTGATAAATTTTCAAAACTAAATCTAATGGGCATCCAATGAAGGGAATTCCAACAAGGTCTCCAAAAAACCACTATATCCCCAAGACTCACCCCTCTCAACATCCTTCTCTAAATCATTATTTTCACATGAGCAACGTCTCTCTTTTAATCATTCAATGTCATTTTCTGGATCATTTATTTTGCGTTTTTCAAAGTCATTCTAGATCAACATTTGGGGTTGAACAAAGTCCTTTTTTGGAAAATTGTTTACACATGAGCAAAATCTGTCACTCTTGAAAGGTAGATTGGTTTATCATCGATCACATTCTTATGCTTGAACATTTATTTATATCTTCATCATATGTGCTTCATTTTGAGTGATTTAAAATGTTATGGGAGTGTTACCTCAAGCTTTAAAAATCATTTTTGAAGGGCAAAGGAAAAGGAGTAATGAAAAAATAATAAGAAAAAAAAAAAACTTTCCAACTTACAAAACACCTTTTTTTTAATTTTTAAAACCTCATAACTTTTTTTTAAAAAATCAATTTTAAATGATTTAAAGTGTTGTAGGAACGCCACCTAATGTTCTACAAATCATCTTTAAACTGTAATAGCAACAGAACAACATATAAAGAAATTTTTGGATGTTCAGCAATCAACCTTATCAATGTTTATTGGTTTGTTTTCAACAATTGTCAATGTGTCAGGTGCCTCAAAAAGAAAGTTCAAGTTTTATTTAGACACGAAAAACAATAGAACCCTCCCCTTGGATCTGATATGCCCAAAACACTTAAGTGTTTGATCACCAACCAGTCTACCTTATTGATTTTAATTATTCTATCACCTTGAACCCTTTTAGTTTTTCTTCATTTATTATATAAAAATTTATTCATGATATGAATGTCAAAGCTTTCACATGTGTTTTCAAGTGACAATGGTCATTGCTTCATGTTCGTAGGTGTTGTCACTACAAGCAAGTGGTGTTAGTGTGGGTCACCAAATATGAGGGTTACAATAATATTTGATTGGGGGAATCTATGTAACATTTTCGTTAACTTCCAATATAAAGGTTATATTATCAACAAAATACATTTTGGTCTTAGGTTTTTTAATCAAAATTTATCATAATTTTCTAGGTGTTGATTATTCGCATCACTATATCATTTATTTAATGGGTTGTTTATTTCACTATCTATATATATATATATATAAAAAGCATGGCATTAGTTCAAAAGTTCGAACAAGACTTTGTAACTTTTATATGCATGTCCAATGGAGAAAAAAATGAAAAATAAGAACATTTTCTAATTGAAAGCCAACTTAAGCTTTTGGGTGTTTGCAAATATATAGGTCACAACAAGCCACCTTCATTTGACACATCAACATAAAGAAATCAATTTTCAAACATTTGTTCATTTTGGCATATTGGCAAGTGGAAAATACAATTAGCTATTCAATAGTTTGCAATTAAAAACTTCCTAATAAATGAAAATAAACTTTTAAAAAATTAATCCTTAACAAACCTTTAGTATGACATTCAAAGCATTCTTGTAATGGAAAATGGTAATGAATTTTTTTCATTTTTTATATTCCTTCTAATCTTATGTGCTACATTTGGATAAGTTTAAAAACTTGAAATTTATATGTTTATGCCAACCACAATATTTTCACATATATAACAAAAAATATCATCAATATACAAACCCGGTCTAACATAAATATTTAGAATTTGCAAAAGGAAACCAAATATAAAATTAATGACCAAAAATTTGCAACTTTAAAATCTAGACATTTGAAAGCAATTTTCATACATTTGATGGGATATGTGGTGGTCACTTTGTAGACCTTGTAAAAGCTTCAATTCATGAAAACATTAAAAAATAACACAATGTGGACTTAATAAATAAAAAAAACTCAAACTTGCAACCTTAAAATTTGGACATTTAAAAACAATTTTCATATGTTTGATGGGATTACTTGGTGGCCACCTAATAAAACTTATAGAAATTATTTCAATTCATCAAGAAATTAAAATATAATACATTCTGGACTTCGTAAAAAAAAGGATTAAAACTTATAATTTTCAAATCTGGACATTTGAAAACAATTTTCATATGTTTGATATGATTACCTAGTGGCCACTTGGTAAAACTTGTAAAAGCTTCAATTTATCAAAACACAAAAAATAAGACCTAACAAAACTTGGACTTCATAAAAGAAGAGGACTGAAAGGGCTGGTGCGCACTAGGTCATAATTATATACGAAATAAAATAAAATTATGAAAGACTATAAGTTGGATTACTATCACATGACATAGATCCATATTCATATGAAATGTCAACATACTTTTAAAACATAAAAAAATTTCAATAATAACAATACTCTTCTTTTGAATTAACTAATAACCAAATTGTATTTTAAAAATGAATGAGTATAAATCAAAATAATAATCACACTCCTATAGTCTCATTAGTTACATTGAGGTTTTTCTTGACCTTGATTGCATCATTAACACTAATCATTATAATGCTATTGATTGTGACATTACTTCTAGCAAGAAATAAAAATAGAACAAATGAAGTGTCAACCCATTATTTAAGATCTGTCAAATTACAATTTCATTTGTTCACCCAATAATCCTAATACAATTCTCTAGCATTCCTTGCTCCTTTTTTCACTGGCACCCACCATTAAATATGAAGATGTCTATCTGGTCTGCAATCTGCACCTAGTTTAAGTGGTGACCTGAACAACTAGCTTGCTGTTGCAACTTAGCAGAGACTTGGCAGCTGTTGAAAAGTGGACAATTTAAACACCTACAACTGGTCTTGCTTGGTCCATGGTTTCTCCAAGACATATGGCAGAGCACAATTTATTCAAGCAGGCGAGGCACTGATTCAGCAGCTGTTGTGGCCTGATTCTGCGGGCCAAGTTGCTAGTCAGTGGGACGCCTGACAATCAGGGAGTTTTCCTGGCTTGAAACCATGCTAGAGAGTGGTCCAGCTCGGGCCAATGCCGGTTCCTACCAACTCCATGGGCGCAGGCATTGACATTCAGGGAGTTCTCCCAGCTGTAACTGTACTAAAGAGCAGGCCACCTAGCGCCGCTTCTGGCTCCTAGCAAGTCAATGGGTGCCTATGGGCACAATAGGAGTTGGAATTGGCCCTAGTGATCTCACTCTCTAGCGTTAAGGTAGGGAATCCAAATAAATGTAGGCATTTGTATAGAATTTGCCTAGGTGGTCAACTCAGCCACCACCCAGGCTAGATCAGTCTGAGTAGGCCAAATCAGCCACTCAAGCAGATTGGGCACAATTCCAGGGTCCAAAAGACAGCCTGAAAAGCCAAGCCTGACTTTAACGCACTATGAAACAAACCCAATATAGGAACACAATGAGATTGGTAGCAATATTTTTATTTTTAATTTGCAAAATTTCACCACTTGGTGACAAGAAAAATCTGGGCCTGCAACTTCTACAAAGGATGGTTACTCTTGCACAAATGGAGTTCCCTGGTCCAAGAGTAACCAGTTTCTCACCCCTTGCTTCCCATCTGAGCCATGTTCTCTACCTTCAACTCACATTACAAGTGGATCTGACTGCACCAAACCTGGAACTAGCATATGGCTGCTTGTCCCACTTAGGGGCCTTGGGTGAACCATCACCAACACTGCAACCATGGTAAAAACCCCAAAATCCATTTAAATTGCTTCTAATTATCCCAAATCATTATAATTATCCCATGCTTAGACTGAATCAGGGTCGCTGAGTCCGAATCTAGCATTTCTTGGTTTTTATATGGCCATTAAGAGGCTTCACTCAATAAGGTGAAGGCATTAGGCCTATTGTAGGTGCTGGTTCACCCTAGCCCCACATAGAGGAGAGCCTGGTAAAGTGCCTGAAAAGGACATGGTATACTTTCATTGTAATGTGTAAATATCAGCAATTTTGATCTTGAAAACCTGCGAGAATGCTACAAAGTTTACCAGGTGCAAGGTGTACCTATTCACAGATTCAGACTGCAAAACATGTATTGGAATTTTCTGTGGGATTATTTTGTGGGCAAGTTTCCCAAAAGAAGCCCCCAAACCCCCCATTCCCCCCCCCCCCCTCTTTTACAACATACTACATACCATGTATTCATTGAAAATTATCATGTACAAATTCGACACAAAAGAGGGGGCACACATGCAACAAATTCGACACAGAAGAACATGGATATCTCCATGCAAGGGGGCACACATGCAACAACTAGAAATGCTCTTCATCATGTAAGCTCAAAGAAGGACAAGTTACAACTTAATTCTACTAAACACTCTCCAAGTCCAAAATTCAAGGTAGAAATGACTTGTGTTTGAATTAGATGATTTAGCATGAAAACTATTCAGTAGACTTTTAATTGTTAAAATTCATAGAAACACATAGTAAGAGGGACAATACTTAATGTTCTAAAGTGTTTTGTTTTGTATTGATAAAATTAACATCATATATATCCTTGCAAGAGTCATATGTAAACTTCAAACCTAATGTTTATAAAACAAGAGGTCACAACTCTACATATTACAATTGTAGGCATAGTCGTCTATATTGTCTCCTACTAATGTATTGAACTACATATATATTATATAGTTTTGACACTCTCACTCATAGTTTTTCATCTACAATCTTCATTCATTTTGAACTAGTATCTCCACCAAGCTTAGGATTTGTAGCTCTTATTTTGTGCTTTTGAAGCACTCTTTTGTACCTTTTTTTTTCCTTTTTGAAATTTGAATACAATTTTAAAGCACGAAGTTTATTAAACATTGGTTAATCGTGCATAATTATAGTCATGTTGTTTTGGCAATTTGTTAGATGATCAAATATTACTAGTTTGTGTTGGTGTCTTTTTTTTAAAAAAATTTAACAACTTGGTCCGTTTCGTTTTTCATTTCAATCTTGGCTTGATGTTTTATTGAAATGATAGTGTAGATCCCTACATGTAGTGTGGATGAATATCACATATTTGACATGTTTTTTATATCTTGCTCTCACTCCAAGATTCAACCATTGATGGGGTTTTTGTTGGTTGTGACAATAAAACTATGGTCGGTGGAAAGAGACCAAATGAGGGGATCTTATAATGTAATGAATGCACTTATGAAAACCATTCACACATTAGGAAAAGTAATGTTGTTTTCCTTATAATCATGTCATGAAAGCTTGATGCCGAGGAGTTTGTTTTCACTTTTGGAATCAAACAAATTCCTAGGTTTTTTATCAATTGGATGTGTTTATCTCTTGATAAAAGTTTTATTGAAATGTTAATTGTCATATTTGATCTAGAAAGACACTTGAATTGAATTTGTTTGTCAAGTACCTATTTTGAGCAAAGTGGTATTGAGTTTCCACATGTTTGCTTTTTAAATGGTATTTGGGATTTTCACTTAAGGCTAAGTTCATTCAATAATTTCAAAGTCAAACTCCTTCAATCCATATTCTTTTCACATAGAAATGAATAGCCTTTGTGAAAAAACACCTTCAAAATTCAAGATATCAAAGGTTAAAAGTTTTTTAAAACCAAATATAAGATCAAATAAAATTCATTGCACATATAAATAATAACTTCTAAAAATTTGAGCCTTTTTAAAAAAAATGTATTAACAAAAAATCTTCATTGATTTTTAGATTGATTGGTGGACATTTATTAAGGGAAAAAAAAATTCCAACAAAAGAAAAAGCATTTGTCCATACAATTTTTTTGAGTTTTGAAATCATACAAAAGAACTCTTGAAACATCATAAATTTGAATCAAATTTTCACATTGAAATTTTGCAAGTAATGGGGTTTACTCCCAAAGAAAAATGATAATTCCAATTTTTTCTTTCTCTTGTGATTTTTCAAAAATGTAGGGGTATAATTTTTTAGTAGTGTCTATACACTTTGTGATTCTTATGACTGTGTTTTCATCTAAGTAGCTATTTAAAAACATTAACATTTAGTTGATGCATTTCTAGATTACATTGCATGGCTAGTGTGATTAGCACATTAATGGAATTCAATTTAACGATAGGAGAAAGTGTTTCTATGTAGTCAACTCCTTGCATTTATGATAATTCCCTCGTCACTTGCCTAGCTTTGTATTTGTCAATTGGTCCATCATCATTAGTTTTAATCTTCAAAACCCACATAGAGGTAATTGAGGTTCTATTGGGAGGGAGAAGGGTCATGTACTTCCAAATGTTATTCTTTTGTAAATAATCTAATTCAACATTGATGGCATCTTGCCATTCTTTAGCATTAGATTTCTATAAGGCTTCCTTTATTATGTGAAGAACCTTTAAAAATATATTTGCTAAATTAGCTTGGTAAACTTCTTTAAATGAAATTTCTTAATTTATGTTTTTTTCCTTCTATGGACTTTATTAACATTGTTTTAAGTTGAATTTTTTTTTTAAAGTTGAGAAGAACTAAGTGGACTTTGTTGTAAATGAAATTTTTCATGTGCTATCATATTTTGTGAAGTTACATTTTCTTTAAGCAAGTTTTTTCTATCATAGGAATTAATTGAAAATTGTGAGAAATTTCCACTGAGGATACTTTGAAAGAGCTGACCAAATGTTGTGGTATTCCCACACTTGTAGAATTAATTATTGGTTTGAATTTATAGAGACCACCCATTTGGAGGTAGTGCAAAATTTTGGATTTGTGTTGCTGGAATGTTTTAATTTGGAATTGAAATAGGTCTTTGTTGCCCTTATATTATTGAGGTTATTTTACAAAGTTAGCACAAAATAACAATTCCTTTTCTTCTTCTTCCTTTCCTTATAGGTGTTTGTTTTTTGACAATTGTCAAAGTTTTTGTAAAAGATGATATTTCTAGATATGACTATATTTATATCGTAAAACAATAAGCCTTAGATTCTTCATTATACCGAAGAAAATTCCTTCATGAAAATGTGAATTCAACTTTTTTTTCCCCTCCTTATGAAGAAAAATATGTCATTTATACCCAAAACTTTTAAATATGACAAATTTGGTTGTTTTCCATACCATAGTTCATAAGGAGTTTTATTTTTTGTCACAACTTTTTTTGGACTTTTTTTTTGCTGATAATTTTCTATTAAAGTTGCATCCCTCCAAAACACCTTAGTTACCTTAACATATGATGACATAAATAAAATAATATTGATTAGAGTTTTATTTTTTCCTTTTAATACACCATTTGTTGGGGTGTATAGGAAGTTGTAAACTTTTTTTTTATGCCTTCCTTTTGATAAAAGTTATTGAACTCATCAAATTTATACTCACCTCAATGGTCAAATTTGAGAGTCTTAGTTTTATGATTAGTTTGTTTCTCTAGAAAAACTTTTGTACATAGTGGAAAATTTTATCAAATGCTTCAAATTTATGTCTCATGAAATAAATTTAATAATATCTTGAAAAGTTGTTTGTAAATGTAATGAAATATGTGCATCTTCAATGTGTTCTTATTTGTAATGGAACAAAAATGTCAAAATGTACAAGTTCAAGAAGCTTTGTAATTCAATGAACTTTTTCAAGTTGGAAAATTTTATTTTACGTTGTTTCCCTTAAATGCGAGGTGCACATAAAATAATTTCTTTCTCATGAAATGTCTTAATGCCTATTGACATACATTGCAATTGATATAGTTTTATTTGTTTTATGTTGTTTAATCTTGTATGCCACAAATTGATTTCACTATAATATGTAATGATATGATTTGCTAGTACATTTGGATTAGCATATGTTGTACAACACCCACCTTATATAAAGCAAACATTAATTTTCACATTGCAATCACTACTCTTGATTAATTTGTTAATGGACATATGCATGATTTAATATGTATGTCTCCACCAACTTTGTCAAATTGTTTAATTGAAAAAAGTTCTTTCTTAGTCTAAGGATAAAAAGAGCATCAAGGATTTGTTTGTTTACTCCACTAAAGAGCGTTATAGTGACATCATCTTATCCTTGGATTCTACCTCTAGAATTATTGTCAAAGTCAACTAGTTGATGATTGTTACAAACTGTATAATTTTTCAAGGATCCCTTTCAAAACACATATGCTATGTAACCTCAATATCTATATACCAAGTATGATTTGATTTTTCCTTCTCTATCAATACAAATTCATAAATTCTATAAAATTTATAGTAATGTTAGATTGATTGTTATTATTATTCTAGCTTCGTTTCCTAATTTGGTGTCTTTCATCATATGTCTTAATTTTTAAAAATTGTCACAACCCTCAACTTGGGTTCACAACCAAGGTTGGGACATGAAAAAAGAAAAAGGCCAAGAAAGTGTTTTGAGACTCAAGGACACTCTTATGCAAAGAGTGAAAAAGTGAGAAAGATGTGAATCGGATGCATTCATAAGTGGGAATTACTTGGGACTTGGAGTTTTAAAGATTTGGGAAAAAAATATACATCAATGGCAAATCTTGTGCAAATTGGGAGTTTTGCAATGTAATTTGAAAGCTTTTGAAATGTAAATATTGTAAATGAATTTGCATTTTCCATTGGGAAATTTGAAGTGTAGGTTATAGGGTCAAAAGAAGGACCATGAGTTAAATTGACATTTTGACTCCTAATTATTAAAAAAAAGAAATAGGTGGAAATTACCTTTGATAGAAACACACAATATGGTGTTGGAAACATCTTTTTGACAGCTATAATTTTTTTGTTTCAACCTCCTCAATTGAAATTCATATGAAAAAGTTATGAACTCACAAAATTGTGGGATTCATAACTTGGGAATCCTTGGAATTTTGGCGATTTCAATGTGACCTCCATCACAATTACAATATAATATATATTCTAAGGAGGATATTTGCTTCCTTCCAAGTTTTGGCCATGTGAATGTAATGAGTCCAAAGCAAGTTTGTGACCCAAAGTTGACTTCATTTGCATTAACCACTTAGTTGTTTGGCTTGTGTAAGTGATTTGTCTATGAAATGTTCATGATATTTACATTGTCCTAGTCCCATTCAAAATCTCATGCACAATCTTCTTTTCCGAATGTGAGGAGCTAGGAAGCATACCCCCAAGTTTTCCTTCTTTTTCCTTTCTTTTCATTATTGTCACTTGTAAGGTTTATTCCCAATACCTTGGGACAAACTTAGGGGTGTGTCACTTATAATAAAAAAAAATTTAAAAAAAAGATTTATTCATGTCAAAGGTTTTTTAATTATTTTTCCTTTTGAATTGAAGAACTTTTTGGAATTCCTATTAAAATTGGCAAGCCTTTTGTTGTAATTAAAACCATTTTTTCCTATTTTGACAATTACATTACAAGTGCAGTGCCTTGATGTGTTATTTGAAGTTGGACTTAAAGGGTTTTCATCAAAGTTCTTGTATTATACTTGTCATTAGAAACTTTCATGTTATGTTTGGTTGTTTTCTTAAAAAACTTATGAACATTTTATAACTAGGAACTTGCGTGTTGTTCATTAAAACAAATATAATTTCATCATATGATACTATTGCATTTGTTGCTAAAAATTATTCCATATGGGCTCATGTGTTATGTAGCATTATCATTCCTTTTGATTTTTAATCTATGCAACTTATCCTTTATGTGCATTTTGGTCATTGAATAAATTGAGTAAATTGAGATTTAAATAGTCCAACTAATTTTGCCCATGCTAAAGCAAACGATTGGATTATGTTATTGTCAATGGAATTGTTGATGATTGTCAAAGCCAATGCATCTTCATCCTCCCCTATAATATTTTCTTCCTATTCATGTGACAAGTAAAGGAGGAATTCCAATAGTTATTTGTGTTATTGTAGGCGTAATTGGTTTGATTTCTATTCCATCAACTAATAACCATAACTTTTTTTTCTTGAAAATAAATGTAAGTTTATGTTTCCAAATACTAAAGTACAATTTTCCAAACTTTGATATGGGGTCAAAACACAATCAAAGGAGCCATAAAAGGTGTTAGATGTCAAATTTTGTCATAAAAAACTAAAGATTTATTCATTTTTCACCATTTGAAACCATGTTAATCATGGCACATTATTCCTTTTTAACACACATGAGTGTTAAGATACTCAATTTAAAAATCCATTTGATTCAATTTTAGGTTTTGATTTATTTAAGGATTTTCGAAAATGAAAATTTTGATCATTGAAAAAGAACATTTTTACAAAGGACTTTCAAAAGACTCATATAATAGAAGTAAGTGAATAGTAAAAAATATGAGATGATAATAACCTATTAGACACACTCAAAAACATTCACAATTTCAAAAATGTGAAGTTTTAAAACTTTGAAAATTCAAAATATATAAACTTGAAAATTTAGAATTTCAACTTGAATATTTTTTTATCACATATAAATGGGGTATAATGTACATGATGTATTGAATATATATATATATTACATTAAATTTAAATTTAAAATATTAACATTTTTTGGTATGCTTTCAAATTATCATCATTTTGAAACATAGACTCTACAAGTAATCTATACATTTTTACAAATTCATATTTATTATAAAATTATTCAATTTTTCATTTGACTCATTGGGGAAATTTTAATCATTTTTCATAATAAGTTACAAAAGAATTCATTTGTATGAAGAAGTTATTTTTGCGAGATAAGGACATGCAACCTTAATGTAAAGTAACACTTGTGGTTCTTTTAAGTGCATTTTGACCCAATGTGACTTATATCTATATTTATTTTCATTTTGAACTACATCAATGTTTGGTTTGATTAATCATTATAACAAACATTTGTTATGGGTTTCAAACAAAATCATCCTAATTATGCATGTCACCTTCCATGTGAATATGGTTGTTTGTTAAATTTTTAATTTACCACACATTTGTCACTCTTTTATTAAAAAATATATTTAGATAAAAATTTGCAAATTCTTCACTTTATTCACAAACATGATGCAAATTATGTGAAATTATATGGTTGAATAAAACCATATATATATATACTTTAATTTCAATAAAATCTTACAAATATTATTTTCAAACAACTATATTCTAATATTAAATGATATGAAACCAAAATGTCTAATTTCTTTAGAAATTAACTTCATAATGTAATGCGCTATGACTATATATATTAAAACCATATTGAAAATCTTTCTTAATAATGACATTGTTGAAATTTAAAAACGCACCACCCAAAAAAAGAAGTATATACTGACATACAAAAGCTGTCCCCTATAGTTAGTATGCCTTGACACGTCTATAACTATTAGAGGTCCCAACTTTACATATGAAACATTAGAACTATAGGCACTTGATTGTATGTATTATTTCCTGGTAGTGTATTAAACTACATATATATTATATAATATATGACACATACAAGTACAAGTTACATGTACATACACATTATGTATTGGTTGGACAGTGAGCAGATCATGTGGCTCCAACCAAGACATAATCTTGTAGTTTAGATTTGATGTCTGATCATGTCTCCTTTGATCCAATCCTTCATGATGTGGACTCTCCTTGAGGGGATGTGATGGGTAGTGCTGCACAGATTGACATCCATCAACTCAATCAGTCCCATCCTGTTAGAATAATAACTCTGCTTATGTGATTGAACTTGAGTTACTTGTGTCCTAGATTTTTGGGATTGCATATGTTTAGATCAGGATGTAGTTTATTCGCAGCTATTTCCACGTTGAATTTCACATACTCTCTGTTGTGATATCTCCCTTGATTTTGGATCTACTTTTTTTAGTCTTTATTGCGCACGGCTTGTTGTTGCGTATTTGTCCATTCACTATTTTAGATTTTCTCTGTGGGTAGCCAGCAAGCACACATGATCCCATACATTAGAAGTAGCGTGATGCAACTTGCAGACAGTGTCTGCTGCACTCCTGACTAGTTTGTTGCATGTTGATCAGTAGTAGGACAGTGTATGTGTATTATTTCTGTACAATCCATATTAACTAGTGTGGCAAGTGCCGTTGGCCCAAGTGTGAACTCGTCCACCTCCTCAACCGATTTTTCCTTCCAAAACCTGGTTTTTGAGAATTTATTTGAATTTTCAGCTTCAGAAATCACTTAAAAATCAATATCTCCCACATTCTGAATCCAAATCTTACCAAATAAATTCCATTAAATCCTGCTCGTCAAGATCGTTCCAACAGCACCAAAGGCACTTCCAATTCCTGCAAAATTTTCAGCTATGATTTAATTTAATTTTCAGCCAAGAAATCATTCAATATTCAAGAACTTTTGCACCGCAAGTTCAAACGCCATGAAACCAAGCCAATGCACCCTCCTCCTTGAGAGCTTTCCAAAGAGACCAAAAACGCTATCTGAAGCATCCCGGTTCAGTGGAACTCATAAGTACAAACAAAATAAACAAACTACCTTCCTTCATAGATAGATACTATATAGTTTGTGCACTTCATGTGCTGATCTTCTTCATTTTGTTAATATTACAAGTCAGCTAGTTGGGTTGATTTAATCTCAGACAATGGCAGACTTTGAAGGTTCACACATCCGTAACAGAAAGAACTTCTCCACTTATTTTTAGTCACGTTCCCTCACAGAATTTCCCTTTCTACCACAAACGAACGTTCTGTTCACCAACGATATCAATTTGATTTTCAAAGAACCTTTCATTTTGCTAAGTAAGGAACTTTTTTGAGTATCTGCCTGGTTTTGGTTTTTGGGCCTAGCCTCATGCTACCGCCCTCAGCTGGGCTCTCAAACTTAGAAAATCCTTACTTTATTCGTTCTATCTTAAGCATCAAGGGATGCCAGACAAGTGACTTCCTTGTCTTTCAAGACGCAGTCAAATTCTGAAATGGATGAGAGCAAAGAAATCCTATGACACTCATCTGCAGTTGCCTCATTCTTTCTTAACAACCTTTTGACAACTCGCACGTACCTTTCATGTTGCTGACAAATGTTTTGAAATTTTCGAAGTTTGGTTCGGTCATGAGAACTCCATCAAGTCTTAAGTAGGTAAAATAATCTACTCCGTTAGCAGCTGCAACCTGTTGAATCCGTTGGAACGCCTCTTTGTCATACCGAGGCAATGCATTCTCACAAGCTATAGGGACCTCACTATCTCTCACCACTTGCAGCACCTACACACCATAATTCGAATTTCCACGATATCAAACATTTGTCATCGGCAGTTGAATCTTCGAGAGATGTTATTCATTCCATTCTCCAGATTGGTTCGAGAAATAGAATCTGTTCTTTATGTGGTCGAATGTTCTTGGAGATTGGGTCAGCCAAATTGGGAGTCTCACATACACAGTTGCAATTTCATTTAATTCAATTCTTTGTTTTCTGGGCAACCCAATTCTTATGGTTTACAAGAGTAGTGGCAAGATACTAACTCTCCCTGTTTCTCCAATCAGTTCACAGAGTCCAATTTTAATGTCTGTTCTAACATATCATCTCAAGGTTGAGGATCATTCAACGGACGCATGTACCTGCTTGACAAGGAGTTCAGGTTCGCAAAATGCGTTGGCATTTTTCTGCTCATTATCCCTCATTTCTGCACATGTGAAAATGAAGGTGGCGCCCAGGTCTTTAAGGGTGCCAGCTATGGACTTGTACACAGAAAGACTGTCAGGAACGCCTGTGAAGAGCCCTGCTGTTGCCTCTGCTGGATGGCTTCCTATACCATACCACCAATGAATCCCTGGAACCTGCATTGAAAATTTTCAATTGCAACAGAGACACGACGAATCAAACCCGACCATTATCAATCTACACTTGTGAATGTGTGCAGTTGTGAGTCTTTGATTCCTGGATATGTTCTCAGGTTTTGAAGTACCCAGATTGACACCATCAAACACTCAGTTCCTCACTGTTTAACCATGAACATACTAGACAAGAATTTATGAGCAAGGTGTTCAAATACAACCCTCCTCAATGTACAAGGGAGTTTCAGAGTTGCAATTGGATTCCAAGATAACTAGTCACTTTGGCTGATGAGTTACATGTCACGGGGAGCCAATAGAATGAGATGAGAAATGCATCAACTTTTTCACCCCTATGTGTTTGTTTTATGCAAATATGTGATCTGCAAAGAGTGAACTTTTCTGCCACTGTAATTTGAGAAGTCACCCAGCAATAGTTAACCCAATTTCTCTATGGCATCTCACCTTGGCAGCAATTTTGATACCCTTAGGGTTGAAGATTTCAGAGGCGATTTTCAACACCCTTTCCCCATGATCAACCAGATTTTTTGAGTACCAGGTAAGAAATGTTTTTCCATAGGTTCCATCGTAGCATATGCCATTGGTCAAACCTGTCCCTGTTTGGAAAAACTGTGTTTGCTCTGGCGTTGAAGTATAATCTCCAGCAGTTTGAGGCCCCACGCAGCATGGTATTGTAAAGCCTTGCTCCTCAGCTTCATTCTTCCAACTCTCCATCATGTACTTATCATAACACTGCTCACAATCATGCCCCGTGGACACATCACTTGAGAAGTTCAATATTTTAGCCAGAGTGAACCAAGAACCCACCATGGCACCATTTAGGATGGTGCGTTGGCAGGAATTTTTTTTTCATTTATTCCTGTCCCACATCTAAAACCACAATGGTTAACAACATACCAACCAGTGTTCTGCAGTTCTTTACTTTTATGAAGAACATGAGGTTCCAGTTCTAAAACATAATTTAGGACAGTTTCAGTTCCAGTTTGGGTTCCACACATAAATGGAAACCAAAAATCTGGTGCCACACACAAATGGAACCACAAATCTGGTACCAGGTCTGGTTCTTTTCCCGCCCCCTCCTCCCCCTCAAAACAATTCTGGTTTTAGTTCTAGTTCCACTTCCGAGATCCAGATCCAGTTACTAGTCCAGGTCACTGCTGGAACGGAAAATTTGGTTTCAGTTTCACACCTAATGGAACTGGGAATTCGATTCTGGCTCCAGTTCTTCAAAAATAGGATGGATGGTGTGTGGGCAGGAAATTTTTTTTCATTTATTCCTGTCCCACATCTAAAACCACAATGGTTAACAACATACCAACCAGTGTTCTGTAGTTTTTTACTTTTATGAAGAACCTGAGGTTCCAGTCATAAAAATAATTTAGGACCGTTTCAGTTCCAGTTTCGGTTCCACATGTGGAAATGGAACCAAAAATCTGGTTCCAGGTCTGGTTCTTGGACCCCCAGGCCCCCCCCCTCCCCCCAAATTCGGGTTTCCGTTCTAGTTCCACTTCCGAGACCCGGGTCCTAGTCCAGGTCGCGGCTGGAACTGAAAATTTGGTTTCAGTTTCACACATAATGGAACTGGGAATTCGACTCTGGGTCCAGTTCTTCAAAAATATAAAATCTGGGTCTGATTCCGAAACTGTTTTCCAAAATCAGAGCCAATTCCAGTTCGATGTTTAGTTCCAGAGCCCAAACTGTTGATTCTAACCCTCCAAACCAGGTATTTGCCCAACACTGGTATCAACTGTCCACATGTACCCACTTACCCATGGTACTCACCCACTTCGATAGGTGTAAGTTAACTAGGTAGAGGAAGGGGACTCTTCACATCACATGTTCACAATCAGAGTGATGCAATCTGTGTACATTCACAGTTACTGAAATTTCAGTGCAAAATAGGTCAGATGCATTCTTAGTTGACCTGGAAAATGTACAAGTTGTTGGACACCCTTCTCGAGGATTCTGAAAACAAAATTTTTATGACATTGACCCAGATGCTGCGGACAACAGAGTGCCATGGGAGAACCAATTGTAGCCTTCCCATAAATCTAGTGCAAAACACAAGAAGTAGTGAAAGGATGGCAACTGCTGCAACACTTTTGTGGTGCAACTGTACACGCATTGACAAAAGGTGCCCACTATCAGACACTGCACAAATCCTCTTGAGCATAGGAGTCTTGTCCCATGTGGTTTCTTTGAAACAAAGCTTGATTACACGTAGCAGAAGATTTACATAGGATGATTCCACTTACCTGAAACCCACCAACACCTGGAGTTGGCTCAAAATTCCATGGCAATCGGTATGCGGGATACCTGAGCTCACCACAGGGACCAAGCCCAACCTCAATCATGGTGATGATTCCTTTTTCGTCTTGTTTGTCAAAATAATCAACCATATTTGTCTTGAATCCATTCATGAAGTTTTCGTACACCTGCCAAGCAATATCTCAGCAGCCTCATTCTTCAGACCATGTTATGTAGACTGGCTCAATCTAGAAGTTTAAGGAAGTTTTTGTACACCTGCCAAGCAACATCTCAACGTCCACATTCTTTAGACCATGTTATGTAGACTGTCTCAATCTAGAAGTTTAAGGAACCTTGATTGGCCCAGTGGCCTTGTTCACAAGCATGTGCTCCATTACGTATGCGGAAGTTCAACCCGAAACAAATTTCATTTCAATTGATTACCTGTAGTGGAGACAATTGGTTACCGGATTGATCATCTTTGAACACACGTTCGTTGTCTACGGCCCCTGACAAGTACTCAGTGCTGGGGTTTCCATGCGCATCTTTGTAGAAGAGGTCTTTGTCCTCTCCAATACTTTTCACCCAGCCGGGTAGAGGAATAGTCTCAACTCCATTTTCAACACACGCGTGGAATGACATCACCACCTGATTATCC
>Ga0116231_10008829_pt1 | contig 17437 bp, 11 predicted proteins | sample S1TSphgellanicum_2_FD_89695 | JGI IMG/M metagenome (GOLD analysis project Ga0116231, IMG submission 89695) | Host-associated microbial communities from peat moss isolated from Minnesota, USA - S1T2_Fd - Sphagnum magellanicum MG | ecosystem: Host-associated > Plants > Peat moss > Unclassified...
AAAAAAAAAAAAAAACCCCCCCCCCCCCCCCCCCCCCCCCAAAGGTGAGAAATGCAATTATTTATGTTTATAAATTACAGGATTGCAAAAGCCATTTCTAGGGTTGTGGGAAGTCCATACATGAAATTTTTAATAAGGAGGTCACTATGGTAGGTATTTTTGTGAAACCCTGCAATACACATTCCACAAATCCATAAAATCTGAATTCAAATACATAACTTGCTCAACTTAAGGGGGAGGGTGGTGAATGAAACCCCTTTCATGACAGATGTTAAATAAGCAAAATTTTACAAAATTATTAAATTATTTTTACATTATTGTTCTACCTAGTACCTCACCTTTAATTCTTTCTAATTCAAAATTGCATCATCATATGGAAACTTATCCAAGCTAACAAAAATTAACTAAACATGTGGAGATTAAAAAAATTAGATGTGTCGTCAAATGATTTTACAACCTATTTTTCATCAAGGATAAATTCTTGGATGTCCTTTCATTTTTCACAAAATTGAACACTTCGACTATAGCCATTTCAACAAGCTTGTTCAACTCACTTAGTTTGCATGACAATATATGTTGATCTTCATGCATAACTGGAAAACAAGGTTTTGATTAGAAATTTCAACTATTTATAACTCAATGTTGTAACTTGAAATAAATTTAACTTGATCTTTTAAGCAATACAACAAGAAGTTTCAAACATAGCTGAATGAATTAACAATGAACTATTAGCAATCTCATTACTCGAGCATTGACCATTCTCATATTTTTCATTGTCCCATGTTTTAAGAAGTTCATTATACTTAATCTTATACAAGGTGTGAGCTACTACACTTCAAATCTTAGCTATCACATTAACTTCATTGACATGGTGAAATCTTGGACAAGATCCATCATTAAAGCAAGTACGAACAACATATGTGTTACTAACAACTTTCAAACCAAGCAACTCTTGAAGATCATAATATCAAACCATTGGCACCTTAAAGGCAACAATTTGTTGGAATGGTTAACCTAAGAAGAGAAGGCATATCAAATGTTAAACTATTGATGCAAGAATAAGAATATGTGTATAAGAAAAGTAGTTCACCTTTCATAATTTTAACATCATGATCCATAAATGTAATTAAATAAACATATTTCAGCATAATGCAAACTTGATTAAAATGCGCACCATGTCTCAAAACAATAATAGTCATGGTAGACTAAAAATTAGTAAAAAGTTTTAAAGAAGTTGCAAGTTGTTATAAGAAATTTCATTATTCAATGAATCTATGTGCATTATCAGAACAATAAACATTTATTTTCAAAAGCACTAAACATGTTGATCCAACTATCTTGAATGTTCCTCAATAATTTCTAACCTTTAGAAGACAATGTTTTTACAAGCTTGATGAATTCAAGATTTTTCAAGTTGGGTTGTGCTTCCTTTATTAAATGAATTTAACAATTGTAGCATAATATGAAAGTAGGAAATGAAAAGCATTTTAGATAAAACCACCATTACCAAATTAGTTTCATGAGTCATGTGATGCATATTAATTAGGTGTGCAATTGTATTCTTTTTAATTTATATGGTCACACCTATGTGATGGCAGTAGAATACATAATAATCAAGATAGATCCACCATGAGGCAAATTACTAATGTTATGCGGGTAAATGGTTTAGAATTTACATTAAGTGTAAATGTAAAATCGTGTAATTTTATTTCATGATGTGTAAAACAATGTAAGTGTAAAAATAAATACACTTATATGGTTTTACATGGCTATGTAAAAAATGTGATTTTTATTTGGGGAGGGCGGATTTCATAATTTTTTGGTGATAGGTGAACCAAATGGCCATTGCAAAAAGAGATCATCAAAACATGCACACACAACTAATTAATATGGATTTGCAAGAAGTTATGGTCATTAAAGGTATAGAATATATATACTTACATGCCATAAAACATTTACACAAGATTGTGTAAGTGTAAATGATTTACACTTACATTGGATTTACATGCCATATATATGGTTATAGACACTTACACACACAACACTGCAAGCTACTCATCAATTAAACCTACAAAATTTATCACACTTTTTAAAATTATGTTATTACATTATGAACTATTGCACCTAGTTCAACACATTCAATGTCGCAACCCTACTTTGAGAGAGTGTGAAGATGAAATTCACATTCCCGAAATGAGGACTTGGGGGTCCTCCGGGACTCCCGAAATTTCAAAATTCGATTACAGGGGTCAAAACACCTCACATTGGGGTAATCTTTATATCATTGGAAAGATATTGAAGTTTAGATGTCGAAAATGGGCTTTCATGGGCCATTTGGACATCTATAGCACAAGTTATAGCAAAAAGAAAGGTCGGGAGTCAAACTGACAGTTTGACTCCCGACCACTAAAAGTCGGGAATCAACCCGACCCCGGTGCGTGCAGGCGGATTACAACACATCGTTGGAAAGCTCTTGAAAATAACTACAAGTTTGCTTTAGACCTCATCCTAATTGGAGGTCTGAGCAAAGAGTTATGATCTCGCAAAGTCCAGGGAGTCCAAACCAGGACAGTTTCGGGACTCCTCCTTGGGAATCTCGGGACAAAAAGTCATTCGAATGTGGGTGCCACGGAGAGGTGCAGAGAATACTATATGGGGGAAGGTGATGGCTTCCCCGGAGTCCAGGCCGTGGTGAGTCTTGTGAGTCCAGAGTTGCCCATGGCTTGTCTAACATTAAAAATGTTCTTGAATGTGAACTAACCAACTTGTTGGTTGGTTTGATGTAGGTTCAAATAAATAAGTAAAGCTTGTCACTCTTCCTAATCGCATCTCGGAGCTTCAGCACACCCTTCTACCCCTTTTAGTGTTGAGAGCTGGGAACATGCCTCGAGTCCCTCACAATTCCGTAGTTTGAGTAACGTAGGCCCATCTTGAGGCTAATTAGGGACTTGGGAGCGTGTCATTCAATGGTTAATAAATCAAACTATGATGCCAAATATTCATGAACCACACATCCACACTTATCAATTATTAGTTGTCAATGCTTGTCACCTCATTTACACTTAATGTGAAAAAGCAAAACTCTTGGATAACAAATTTGTTTTTCAAAATATCCTCACATGTATACATTGTGCCATCTCCCACCCACTATTATTTATCCAATGTTTCCTTGGGTTAAATTCTTCACATTGACATGACATACAAATTTCCTTATAAAAATGAAACCTAACCCTTTCTTATATAACAAATAACATTTATTCTTCAAGGAATTTTTTCAAAGTATGTGTTTTCAAGGGTAAAAAATTAGTTCAAAATATATTAATGTGTCATCACAATACAATATAATTTTTTAAAAACTCAATTATACAATATAAGTCCTCATAATCATCAATATATGGGATTCCATACATTTCGAAAATCAATGATTTAATTCCACATACAATAAAGGACGTTAGAAATAAAAAGATTGTGAACCACTACTTACCTATGTCCTTATCGATAAATTAATGAGCAAATGAAACATTTAAAAATTTCACAAAAATAATTGAGATAAAAATTCCATAATATAAAAACATTGTCCACCAAACCAAACTATATATTCAATTCTTAAAACTCATGTAATTCATTTTCAAAGTCACGGGAGTACAATTTTTTTGAAAGTCAACATAATCTTTAGCTCTTATTAGCATACTTGGGCCCTAAAAGTTTCATGAATTTTTATCATTAACACTCAAAAATGGTTTACCAAATGCCAAATGTTAGCAAATTGCATTTTTTTCAAAATTAAAAGTTACATGCACCCCAAATTGAACTAGGCTAGAGATTATTTCTTGACCTCCGCTTCTGTAGATCTTCTAATTCATGTTATGTATTAAGTTTTATTGTAATACCAAATAGCAAAATCATTAATGGCTCAACAATTTTTTTGCAATGACCAACATGCTTGTGAATTAGAATGTTTAGTTTTTGTGATACAAAGTTGTCTTTACCATCAATCTTAAAACAAATTTGGCATTTGACTTGGGACAATAAACCATTATTTTTTAGTGTATAATTGAGCTCAAGGAAATTTTATTTTCAAGATTCTTGAAATTTTCTAAACTTCTCATAAAGTCTACCAATTGTTTTAGTAGCAACTAAGTTCTTGGTTTACATAAAAATTATTAAATCTAAATACACGTGGGTGGACAACAAAAGGATTGGAAGAATGTGATTGTGAGATTTTATCTACCATGATCTAGATCCATAGTAGAAAAAATTTGAATCAAAAGTTCTCTAGTGGTTTTAATGGTTCCATTTTTCACATCTATATAATAAACAACATGTCAAAACTTTTGAAGTCATTGTACACACACAATAAGGACGAAACAAACTTGAAACAACATATCGACACTTTAACGCCACTACAATGCACACAATGAAAATAATTTACCACCTATAAGCAAATGGATAAAGAATATAATGGAAAGCTCAAAGAACTATTTTGATTTGGACAACTCCATGTTGAAATGTGTAGACTATAAAGAAATTGCTTTGTAATTGTAGGCTAGAAGGTTGAAACATATGCCACTGAGGCTCATCTTTTCCAAATTGTCATGGCCTACCCATAGTAGATTGTAGTAAGTCTTTCCCAAACCACCACATACACAAGGTTCAAGTACTAAACATTGCATTCATGAACACTGAAAAACCATTAGAATTCAATTTTTGATCTCCACTGCATGTGCATTACATACTACAATCTACACAACATCCCACATTGAAATTATTATGGAGGCCTAAAATGATTAAATTGAACCACCCAATTAACATTAAATCCTATTGCCAAGGCAATGAAAACAATGAGGAGTAACTTGGAACTTAGAAGGGAATTTACAACTTTGATGTTTACTTTAATCATATGACAAATGGACACATTGAACCATTGAACCATCAATGCATCATATATTCAATAGCCTTGATGTTGCGCTCCTAGCACACCTTTTTTTGGTAGTAGCTATTAGCAAACCTTATTTCCCCATATACATTAATAAAAACATCCCCACTTTTTTCCAATAGTCATTAAAAGGTGTAAACATGCTATTGGAACTCACACCTATTCATTTTATCCTATTCTTTATTTTGGAATATGATTGGATTTTTATTTTATTTTTTAAGTTTAAGTTTTTTATAATATTATTTTAAGGGTTTTATTTCAAATTTCCCAAAAATGTGTCATTTCAAATTTTTTAAATGTTTGAAAAAATCCTTTAAGTAGTGAAAAACATTAGTCACACCAAACAAGAAAACATTGATAAGGATTCTTGCAATTGACCAACATGCCAACTTCTTGTCCTTTTTTATCATCTTCTTAAGAACTTGCTTCTTGTAGCTCCAAAAAGTAGTTCAAATTTCCTCCCAAACAAGATGCAAAAGCAATTCCAATGTCAAGAAAAAACTCAATGTTTAATTTTGTGCTGAGTAGTGATCATGCACATATTGAACCATGCACATCATCCATTGGATTGTCTTCTAAAATGTTATCAATCACCAATCACATTTCTTTTAGCCATGATTCAACCTCTTGTCAATTTGGGAATGACCAAATCTTGGTAGATTACCAACAATCAACCTTAATATCATATAATGTGAACAATCTATTCTTTTGTAGTTAACAATCCCTTCCACACTCCCACTATGCAAGCACAACCACAATTCACTATGACAAATCATGATTTTTTTATTAAAAAATACCCATTTTGGAAAATTGTCAATTTGATCAAAGTGCTATTATGGACAAGTCAATTTTAACATGGTCAACTCCATGTTCAATCATTAAAAAAAAACCAATCAAGTTGTGGACAATTTGATTAGTCAATTTATCCAATTTTGTTAATTTTCTTAGTTGTTAATGGGAATGAAATTGTGGGTTTTTTAAGAATAAAATAAATTAAGGTTTCAATAATTATTCAAAAAGCATTTTGCACCACAATATTTTGGGAAAATATTATAATTCATGTACGTACATACATATGTACACAAGCCATACATAACTTAACTTTGTCACGTTTTTATGATATATGAATGTATATACATGCCATATTTACATGCATACTTATGTATGGAAATCATGAATAACCTAGTGTAAACTTGTAAGTGTATGAATCATACTTGTATAAGATATCACAAAAAGAAATTGAAATTTACCCTCCATAGTCACAAGCCAAATCCTTAACCAACTTTGAAGATCCCGGGTTAAACATTGAAAAATGTACAAAAAGGCCTGAACAAACAACCTTTATTGGTGGCAAGGGGCTGGTGACCGCTAACATGTGGAACATTTACATGGAGTATGCCAACATGTGCATAGTTTATAACATGTTTTATGCAAGTATGCACACTTCTTGTATGCAAGATCATTTGGTTTCTTGACCTTTGTAATATATGGAAGAATGAATTTTGTGATTGTGTTCCAGACACAATTTGCTGATGCTATCTGAAGCTCCAACAACCACCCATCAGTTGCTTTTATTTTGTTGAGCCTAAATTACACCTCTGCTAGGCTAGGAGTGATGATGGTATCCATAAGAAATTGTGAAGTTTAGGGTTTAGGGTTTATGTTAGATCCTTTGTTTCCAACATGAGGGGTTGTATATGCTATTACAGTTGTTGAAAGCATATCTAGAATCACTATTCAGGTGTGGTAACTGCATCAACAGGGAGTAAGAGACAATAGAAGGATTTGAAATAGGAAGGTACCCAATTAGTAGAATCAATCAATTTTGCATTGTGCAGAGGTAGGCTAAGTTCCAAGCTTTCTAAGTTCCAAATGTATCTATAAAATGGTAATGGTGGCAGAAATTTCACCAACCCCATGTTCAAGAAAATGGTGTTAATGTGCACAAGAAGTTGGAGGCCTATGGGAGCAGTTTGTTAATAGAAGTGTCAATGATGAAGTCATGCAGACTCCAATTGCATTCATGTTATACTGTGCTTCAGAGATGCTGCAAATGAACATGTTTGAGCTTAGTTTCTTTGCTAGACTTGATCATGTTTTTATGGTTTGCATGCATATTGTTAGACCAGGTTTGATAGTTGTTTCATGTTGCCTAGTGTAATAATGGGTTGGGTTTGCTTGCATAGGGTTTTGCATGCATACCATATATTGTTGTAGGGTTCATGTTGGGACTTCTCATTATGCAAAGAGTGATGAGTTCCTAAATATGAGACGAGGATTTACTCCTTTTTTTCTGAATCACTTTACTAAAGAAGATGCATGTACTCATGTTTTGGAGACTAACTTAATAACCATTTCCAAAGTTCACAAAACAAAAATTGTAGGGTTGGGTTATGATTTCTTGTTGTCAAATGAACTTGGCAACCTTGGCCAAATCTTAGAAGAGTGGAAAATTTTCACTTGTGCCATGTTAGGTCTTATGCTAGGAAGCTCTTTCCCAAACAGAGATATACCCATTGTCTGTGGGAGTTATCCCGTATTCTTAAGTGCTCCAAAAGATTTGCCACTAGATCAGTGAAGCAGTTCACTACTAATTCCTTAATGTTATTATCTATTATTATTCCAAACTAAAGTTTTGGGTTGGTATCAGAAATGTGTTAGAAGGGGAGAAATGCAGAGCAATTGAACTGCATCAAGAAGGTGGGTGTGATGGGTTATGGAAGTGCATGCAAGGAATGAGATGCCCTGACTTATTGGTGAGACAAATCTATCAATCTCAAATGTAAGTTGTGATGTTAGGTGTAGGGTAAAGCCTGCTGAGTATTGCCTCATGGGAGGAGCCCTTATTCCATTGTAAATGGGCTTTACTACTGAGTGTAAAGATTGCTTGATTTTTGTCCTTTAAATTTTCCTGTGATATCCAACAAGTATCAGCTGGGCACCTGTCAAGTATCAGGGGGAAAAAAAATGCTTGCAGATTTTTTTTTGCTCTGTAAGAGTATTTGCAAATGCACTACAAAAACAGAGCAAATCTTTATGTTATGCATAGTGCTCTCTTCAGCAATATTGTTGATGGATCAATTTGGCAGTGAACAATTCAACTTAAAATAAAGTTCACTTCTGCAGGAAATTCTATGTTTCTTTTCTCATGTAATATGATAATGTTCTTAGCATTGTATTTCATGGAAGAAATTAAGATATGCATGAAATTTGCAAAACCATGCAAAATATTCTGGATATTGAATGGTAGTCACCAACATATATATCAACCCGGGTTTGAACTTGAAGACAATAAAGTTATCCACATAGACAGTAGAACCCAGGAGCAAAACCCTGGGTTGCACTAAACTGAGGATGAGAATCAAAATGCTGGGTTGCACTAAACTGAGGACGAGAATCAAAATGCAGGATGGGATTATGCCAAATGAAAATAATAGAGGAAGAAATTCAAATTTCCTCCACAATCCAAGATGATTTGAAGTTCCTTCTATTTCCTATGTTTTTGCTTGTATCTACATGTTTACATTGTGGTCTACCTATATTATGAGATACCTAAAGGCGCCTTGCACAAAGCTTACCTAAGAAGTTAGTTAGGGATCCCCTAGTAATGAACATTTAGGATAAGGACTTGTCTAGAGGGCTATCTAGGATAGGGACTATCAAAAGCTTACCTAAGGGTTTTACATAAGGATTATCTCAAAGACTATCTAAGGATTACTCAAGGGTCTAGCTAAGTTATGGGATATCTAAGAGTCATTTAAGGGACTATCTAAGAATTATCTAGGGAGATAGTTGTAGGTCTACTTACATTATGCGATACCTAAAGGTTACATAAAACTTACTTATGGGACTAGCTAAGAATTTTATAAGTTAAAGCATACTTTTAAATTATTTCAAAGACTACATAGAGCTTACATAGAAGGCTACCTAAGATTGAGTCTTAGACCCTATGTGACCACTTACATAATTCTTAGGTATCCCCTAACTTAGATAGGTGCTCAAGTAACCTCTATGTAACACCCTATGTAAGCTTTCAATAGTACTTATTTTAAATAGCTCTTTAACCTAAGTAGGCCCCTAGGATGGCCTCTATGTAGTTTGTAGGTAGCCCTTTAAATTATCCTTAGGTATCCCTAACCTAGGGGTATCTTCACTTTTGTTGCTGAGAATGAGATGTAGGCATACCTATTTTTTAATGAAAATTAAGGATCATATTGTCAATGGGTCATGAAAAACCATGTGAAATGCTCAAATCTTTTAAGTCGATTTTGTCATTTTCATCCCTCTTGTTAGGAATGTTAAAAGGTTGTGATTATATTTCTATACAAGAAGCAATAATTTTCTATCTGTAAGGGAAGGCACTAACCTCTTTATGTATAACGGAAGGCATTGACCCATATACAAAAAGGCATGATCCTTGCATAATGGTCAAGGGCTCAAATCATCAAGACCCTATAAAACTTTATTTATGAAACACACCACATATTTAGAAAATGTACAAAGGTATTAAAAACAAGGGATAATTTAAAGGACGTCAAGTTAACACAAATTAAATGACAAAAACTCTCCATCTCAACAACCAACCACTTGTAATAGGTTAGTCATGGCAATGGGGGGTGTGTCTTGAAGGGGTGGAAGTTGGGAAATAGCTAGGCCTACTACCATTGCCTAACTTAAGATGGAAGATGCTTGCATCCTTTGCAATGCAATTGAAATTCGTTGACGAAAAAAAGTAACCAAGATAGAAAGGGGAAGGCCCTCTAGCCCTTTTAAGCTCCAAATAGCATTGGCATAATTGTGTAAGAACACATTTGCATGTTTATGTAAACACCCAAATATTTCAATTACTAGAAGGAGGAACTAATTAGTGGGGTGTTGGTCATAGTAACTCCTTTCTTTGGCTAAAGCCACATTGGAGGCAGAAAATCTTTGAATTGTGCAAGATTGGGGAAGTAGATCCACACATGTTGAATTAACTATATCAAGGTCAACTAAGGTGCGAATTTTATCTTTGGTGAGCACAATGTCAATTCATCGACGAAAGGAATTGAATGTGGCTAAGGGAAACACTTCTAATTATTTTGGCCCCACGTGGAAATTAACATCTCGCGCAATGCAACAAAAATGTCATTAATTACATCATGGGTCCTCGTGCATTCATTGCCATGGGCATAACGTAAGAGGTGGATACCCATAAGGTCAATGGGATGTGTGCACACACATCAGGGGATGCTTACAATTGAAGGATGTGCTAATCCAAGTCGTATCTAAAACAATATGGAAAAAATTAGGAAATATAATCAAAAGGTTGGGAAGATTGGTCAAGCTATAAACCAAACGCCCACCCAAGGGTCAAAACATGATAAAATTTGGGTACAATGGGCATCAAATATCTCATCGAAGAACATGCTAATGAGGGTATGATGGTGTAAGCACTCTAAAATGAAATTTTGAAAATGAACCATTTATTGTCCAATGAGTTGTTTAAAAGGAGGGAAACACGTTTGTGCTAAAGGTGGTAGAAGATCACATGTTGCCTTGAAGTGTTTTTGGAAAAATAAAAGATGTTATTGTTGACTTGCACTAAGGCTTCAAAAATGAAGGGACATTGATCAACCATGAATTTAGTAAGTATGATTGAGGCTATAAGGGCCCAACTCCTTAAATAAGTTGTTGGGGCAATGGTGGATGTCGATATGAGCTTGATGCCACCAAGAGTTATTGGGAGAAAGGCTTGTTTACCGATTAAAAGTCCTTTAGGGCTATCAAAGGACCCTGGACCCAAAAGGCATCCAAACACTTGAAGGAGGGAAGAGTCAAAGGAAACAAGGGAATTTATTAAAGTGAGAGAGGGAGGTGTGCAACGTAATAGATACGATGGTTATTGTGCATAACAATGAATTAATATTCCAAAGGCTATTTGGACATCGCCCAACCTAAGGATAAGGTTAACATGTCGAACATCTTCTAACAAGGTTTTTTTATGAAGCATGATTTGAATGATGAAGTGCCCAATGGAACCCCCAAGACTCTAATTCCTTCTAATGGTATGCTAAACCACGATGGGGTGTTGAAGTTGGGCGACATGACCAAAGGGACCATGTTACACATTTCTAAGGTTGGATAAAAAGACCTATCACACAAAGTTCAATCTAAAAGTGCTCATATGTAGAAGATATAATGGAAAGGGGGTTAATGATGTGAATGTCATCTATAATGCTTGGAAATAAATAGGAAGGAAAATGGTTGAATGTAGAATGTAATGCTTTAAGGTGAACTAAAACAAATAATGCCCCTCCCAAAGGATCACCTTGACAAGTTCCCATGGTAGATGGAATGACTATAACATCACCATCACAATTATGGTGACTGTAAAATAGGGGAGATTCAAATGCATAAAATGCACGAACAAAGGGGATAAGTTGTATGATGTCCCCACTTGTTGCACAAAGTTCTTGAAATATGACCCTTCTTAACACCGAATTGAAAACATTCGCCACGTCTAATTGGAGAACAACCTAATCAAAGTGAAGGTCTAAGGTGCACCAAATGCCATGGATTATTGTCTCACATCCACCCTTGATTGTTACCTTGAATTGGTGTGGGGAGAAATGTGTTACAAAGGCATCACAAAATTGAAAACATAAAATGTAGTTGATGACAAATGTGAACATTAAACACCATCTTCCAATAGATGGAATTCATCCATAATGATCATCCATAACTCCTAGCTAAATCTTAATTAAGTCCTAGTTAACTTTTAATTAAGTCTAGGTTAACTCTTAGTTAAGTCCAAGTTAATTTTTAATTAAATCCCAATTAAATCTTAATTAACTTTTAGTTAAATATGAATTAACGCCGAGTTAACTTTTAATTAATTCCTAATTAATTTTTAGTTAACTCATAGTTAAATTTTAGTTAACTTTCAATTAACTCTTAGTTAATTCTTAATTAAATTTAATTAACTTCTAATTGACTCTTAGTTAAATCTGAATTAACTTTTAGTTAAGTTTTAATTAACTCATACTTGACTCCCAACTAGAAAGGTTCCCAAGAAGCTTCCTTACTTGATACACACATAAAAACCTCCTTGGAAGCTTCCTTGATCTAGGTCCCCAAAAGGGCATAAATAGGCATAGGACCCTTCATTTCCTTCAACACGAGTCCTAGGCATGATCTTGCACCATATCCTTGTTATGTTCTTTTCATGTTCATGTTTGCATATGTTAACATAATAAAGATTTGTTTTCATGTTTGTTTTGCACATCTCGTGTTTTTGTTATTAGTTCTTGTGTTTTTTTTTTTGAATCACATAATCTTGTTTTGTTCCTTGTCTAAAAGTTGTACATAGACCTTTCCTTTAACCTTTGTTCTCATGGTTTTTTTGTGCTTTCGACAACGGCTTGTGAATCGATACAATGTTTCCCTTACAATAGTGGGACGAACTCCACCCAAAGGCTTGGTCATGGCTAAGAGGCAAGTCACCCTAAAGATATGTGCAATTTGACATGGAATGTGACCTTGTGTAATATGAAAGCAAAGTTGAAACAAATGTGGGAATCCACTCATAATTTTCTAAATGAAAGAAATTTTAGAAATGTTTGAAGACCATCCCCAAAAAACCACTTATAGATAGATTTGGCATGTGTTGGAATGTTAGTTTGAAAAAGTCAAATGAAAGTTCAAGGTTTTAGTCTGGTTTGTAATCTTCCAAAAAAAGTGGGAAGAAGTTGTGTAATTTAGGATTTAGAATGGTGAAAGTTGAAGTGGTGTCAGAAGATGTGGGTGTAAGAGAAAACAGTGCTAGAACACATGCCGTTCAAAAATATTCTCCTACACGTTCAAGGACTAAACTATGGAGAAGGCGTTTATGAATTGGAGGATCATGTTTAGTAGGAAACATTGAGCTCAAACTTGCTACTAAAGCTTGGGCTCATAAAAAAAATCTTCCTACAAGTTTTCCCTATCATTTGTTAAAAATGTTTAAGTTGAATCCTCATTTCCCTATGCCCAATGCCCCCCCCTCGATGGGGTGAGGTAAGACACCACTGGGATAGCAAGAAGAGCAAATGCCAAGCTACCACATCATAGGGATCTTGTGCCAACTTATCCAATGGAAAACGAAATGCAATTTGTACATCACGTCATAAGGATGTGGTAATATAATCGAGGATAATGAAAGTCAAGATTGAAGGACCCAAGGTCATCTAATGTCCAAACCCAAGCCAAAACTAATGTCGACGGGTTGGGAGTTGAAAGGGTATTGGGCTAAGAAAGTCATGTAGGTTTAAATTCGATGGATTGGATGCCTAAAAGGAATGTTAGTGATGAGTTAACCCTTGAAGGGTAAATTGACGCCCACAAGTGGGGTAAGAGGCTCTAAGTGCAAGTTGTAGGTGTGTTGGGAAGATGGGGGTAGGTTGGGGGGGTTGATCATGGGCAATTATAAAGGCTAACAAAGTGGAAGGGGGAGAAGGTTCAACATGTGTATTATTTAGAGGAACTGGGAAAGTGTTAGGTTGGGGCTCCACATTCACACAAAGGGCTAGGGGTTAATAGGGAGAGCTAATGGATGGTGTGTGGTTTGTTAAGATGGTACGGGGTTTGGTGGGTGGTGCGTGGTTTACATAGGACGGGGGGTGGTGAATGGGGTTGTGGTGGTGTGTGAAAGGAAAAATGGGTGATTTGAACTATGAGGTTTGATGAGACATGATAAACTAAGGGACATGGGGCGTTTTGTGTCCATGAAGAAAAATGTTTATTAAGAGTGCAATTGCAAATAGGTCCCACATTTTAAAGATTGCCTATTTCAACACAATAATTTTAAACTTATAGAGCCAACCACATAAAACTAAATAGATCAAAAGGAAAATAATGAACTGTCACAAACAAGCAAGTCATGTTTCAAAAGATAGCCAAAATTTAATTTTTCCATAACTTTTGACACCATCATACTACTTTACTAGGTTTAACACAACCTATACATTTTTAAAAACTATTGTGCAAGGATTAGGGGCCTAAAAACTTCTAATCTTTTATTCTTTGGATTACCCAACTAAAGTAACACCAAACTTCAATAACAAAAGAACATCTTGGACTTAATCTTTTGCTTTAAAAAAAAACACCCCAAAAAAAATATTATTAGTGAACGATTGGCCATCATGTATTCACATCTTCACACTAACAATGCACTTTTTTTTCTTTTTTTTCTTCCTTTGCTATTTCTCCAAGATTGTGACAAAAACCAAGAAACACGAAAATTGTGGCAAAGTCTCTCTCTTTGTAATATAAGCCCTATATTGTGCTTAATTTGTAGGTAATGACTAAATTCTTAATGATAAAAAACTTTCTAAGCTTGATGAAAACGTTTTAAAAACACACACACACACACAAAACACAAAACCCACCCTCCCTTACCTTTTTCACCTTTTTGTCTTGTTGCATGTTGATGTTAATGCTGCTATAGTCATCAATCTCCTCCTTTGCTCCAAAAAGTGGTTGTTCTCATATGCCCCATCATGCCATGAAAATCTAAAAAATATATTTACAACTAATCCTCATAATGGAAATACAACTGGACTGCCAACAAGGCCTCTTTTTTATTGACATGGAACTAGAATCCTGCTTTCCTTTTTCTTGAGGGCCCTTGACTATAATTTTTCCTTTTTGCCTTTTTTTGTCTGTTTTTCTCTTTCTCCTTTTTTTGCGTGGCATTAACAAATGAGCCCAAGGAAGTAATGGCAATAGTGGTAGCAAAGCTATTACTACCACTGCCATCATCACTTAAACTATAATAAAACCCTCACTACCATCTTTCCCAAATAATCTCTCTAAATTAACACTTGCATTTACACAAAATTTATTTGCACAACAACAATGGTCCAAATTAGATTGCAATCAAGGATGATGAAAGCTCTTGTTATATACTACACAAGCTTATATTTTATCACTATCAAATCGAGTCAATAATACAAGAGCAAATTTATGTACAACAATACATCAACAAACTATGTACTAGCAATAAAATGTAAGTTCTTGTAATACTAACGAAAGCGCCCATGCTACACACAAGCTTTGATTAATATGCCAAGTAATGCCCTACTATTAGGGCATTACCATGTACATAGTCCCAAGTTGTAGGAGGGAGAAGGTTTTAACACTTGAAGCAATGAAGATAAATAAATAAATAAATTCATCCCAAAGTGAATTATTGAGTGAATAAAAATGATAGCAATTGAACTTAAACCCATTCTTGAGCCATGAAATAAAGACCAAATTTATTAACATTTCATTTTGTCTAAAATATGAAACACAAATTTCATTACATAAATCAAAAGTTTCACAACATTGTTGGCTTAATAAAATCTCACATTGGACAATATTTCCTGATGGTTCCCCAAGATCCCACCAGCGTTCCCAAAAAAAGTTCCAGGCACTCACCCACAACCAAGATTAATTTTTCTTTCAATTTTGTGATATTGAAAAATTGGTGAAAAATTCCCCCAAAAAATAGCAAAATTAATTTCAAATTTATAGCGGAAGAAAAAAAATTCCCCAATTGGTAATGTATTTTGAATGAGACAATCGGTAGTGATAATTGATGTTAGATTTTTTACCAAAACTTGGAATCCATGTATAACAAGCACAACTATGTTTTAGATCATATCTGGAATTTTGATGAAACAGGCATCCAAGTAAGAAGATAACAAGAAATAGGGTTTTGGCAAGAGGAAGTTCTCAATAGGTGTATAACACCATTCCCAAGCCCAAGGAGTGGTTGACTATTAATTATGTTGTTAATGTAATTGGGACAACATTGCCAAGGTTTTACATTTTCAAAAGAAGGAGGATACAAAATGACTACATTCAACTTTGCAAACCAAGGACCTATATGGCTATGTAATCAAAAGCATGGATGACTGCATTTATTTTCAAAGATTTCCTCTCTTTCTTTAAGAAGTCAATATTAGGTGATATCTTTTTCATAAACATGCATTTGTTCATTTTCGATGGCCATGGATCCCATGTCACCCTTGAAGCAATTGAACAAGCACAAGCATTTGGGTTGGATATGGTTACATGACCTTCACATACATCCCATGCACTACAACCTTTGAACGTAGCTTGCTTCAAACTTTTCAAGATTGCTTTAAAAAAGGAAAGTGACACAACAATGATCAATAGGAATTACATAGATCCAGAAAATGTAGTTTTGGTAGGATGGGTGGACAAAGCACTAGACCAAGCACTCTCAAGAAAAAATATCATCTTAGGGTTCAAAAGTACAAGGATTTGGCCGCTAGACCCCAAAGCAATGGATGAAAGAATAAGGCCTATTCTCTTACTATATATAGTAGTGAATTAAAATAGAAAAAAAAAAGATGATGATTATCAATCAAATCAAGGGGAGGATAGGGAGATGAATTGGGCAAAACAAAATGTTGCACAAGAGCTAATCAATATAACTTCAACTACATAACCTACAATTCATGAATCTATGCCATAATGTGGTTCAAGATCAACCTAAATATTATGTGGACATGTTTATAATTTCTATAATCAATAACTTTGAATTTGTCTTTCTAACAAAAAAATTGGTTAAAAGCTTGGAACAGTCTTCAACAAGTGTGGGAAAAGAATGCAAAATCCCATAAACTCAAAAATCATTAACAAACAACAACTTGTTGTCATTACCACATCTCCCTACAAGAAGGACTAATGGAAGAGAACCATTAATTAATTATTCATAGAATCATGTTGTGATTTCAAAAGAGTACTAGACCATTATGTCGCGAAAGGCAATGGACAGGGAGGCAATAAAATTAATAAGAGAAATAAGAAGGAAGAAAAAGTAAGACAAGCATGCTAAAAAGGCAACAACAACAATGATTATGGTAGAATGGGTAGTTGAAAGGGAACTTACAAGACAATAACCAGCTAACTTCATTACAACTTGGTTGTTTACTATTATCAAAGAAGCAAGAGATAAATTTCACCGTAATTTCAAAAAGGGAATGCGAGCTCACCCTCTTGGATATAGAGGTGTGAACTTGGGTTGGATAATAGATCTTCAAAAATAGGCCCATCAACAAGCCAGGGCTTGAATACAAAAAAGGAAAGTAGTTGTAGCATCTTTGCAACAACTTGATGAAACAAACAATTAAGAGGAGTAAACTAGAGGGTAAGGCTTGGTGTTTAGTGAATAGGACAAGACAATAGAAAATGGGGGGATAAGCTTAAAACTAATGCAATAATAAACACAACCATGGTAAGAGGGTTCAATAAAAGTTATAGGAATAACAACTTAGTGGTTCGACCACCAATAGGAACTCCATAGTTCCAAGTTCAACAACATTAGGTGAAGACCGTCAACAACACAACATCAAAGGTGGGGGGGGGGGGGGGGGGGTGTTAGCTACACAAAAAAACACACCAGGGGGAGGAAAAAGCCCAAAAAGAAATAAAAAAAACAAAAAAAAACAAAAAGAAAAAACAAGGCCA
>Ga0116231_10008830_pt1 | contig 17434 bp, 12 predicted proteins | sample S1TSphgellanicum_2_FD_89695 | JGI IMG/M metagenome (GOLD analysis project Ga0116231, IMG submission 89695) | Host-associated microbial communities from peat moss isolated from Minnesota, USA - S1T2_Fd - Sphagnum magellanicum MG | ecosystem: Host-associated > Plants > Peat moss > Unclassified...
AAAATAAAAATTTCAACATGTTTCAACTATATAAAAATTAAAATAAATTATAATTAAACAAATAAAATTATTGTGATCAACTTGTATGGTTTAAAAAATCTTGCCCATGTCAATTTGCACCCAATTTGCAAACATTGGTGTATTACCAACAAATTAGATCACTTTTTTCTCTTCTTCCTTTATTTGTTGTTTTTTTGTTAATTTCATTTTTCCTTTTTGTAAAGCTTCTATGATAATAAATCATTCATCCTCCCATGGATTTAATTAATTAATGACATACATTGACAGAAAGTTGCAACCCATACAAGATATTCATGATCTCATACAACATATTCATGGGATTAGATCATGAATATGTTGTATGGGTTGCACACATGATGTAATATATTCATAATATTTTCAAGATTGTTTGAATACATTTGATTAATGTAATATCAAAATGACTTCACCACATGTTTGTAAAATAATTATTAAATTTTGAAAATTGTGCGTCAAAAATCAAATTTTCTTGAATATTCCAAAAGATTATGTATTTTCTTTCACAAATTTTGCTATTTGAGAATAGTAATTTTGAAATTTACAAAATTTTTACCAATAATAAAAGTAGTGTCAAAGATGCCAAGGTATTATGGTGATAAATAAACTATAAATATAGAAAAGACAATTTGATTTCAAGTTTTGGTTGTAATTTTGAACTTAAACACCTACATCAAATAAGGACATTTACAAAGGACTAGCTCATAACTCTCTTAATAAAAAATGATGGTTAAAATAATTGAGATGATGATAGCCTACTACCCACATTTAAATAGATCTCATAATTTTAAAGATTTGAAATTTAAAAAAATTCAAAGTATTTTTCAAAATTTTAAAATTCTAAGAATCCTTTATGATATGAAAATGAAGTGTAATGTACATGACATACAAACAAAGGTGTAACTTATAATAAAATAAATTAAAACCTAAATTACATACCATATTTTGATATGATTTAATATTATGATCATTTTTCAAAATGAAACAAAATTTGCACATTTATAAATTTCATATATATTCAACAATCATCAAAACATAACATGTAATGTATTAGTGCAAATTTAGGCATATTTAATAAAAAGTTGCTAAAAAAATCATTCAAAAATACCTTTCTAGGAAAAATTCAAAATGATTACAAAAGGACATGTGTGGTCTTTAATTAATAATTTTGTTGATTTCATTTTATTGTGATTTCACATAGTGGCCAAAGATTTTTTTTTTCTTGGTCATGACATTATCAAAATTATTATGTAAAGTTGTGAAAAATTATTGTACATGATTATGTAATTTTGGAAAAAAATTAATTTCTTTAAGAAAATTTAAAACAAATACATTAGTTATAGTGCTTTATGCACGGTTTTGAGTATTCTGTACTCATTAGATTCAATCCAAATTATTTTGTGTGTTTTCATAATATATTAGAAAGGGCACCATGTAAAAAAAATTTAAGGACTTGCAACATTCACACAATTTCCATTGCTAAAACATGAAAACCAAACATTGCTGATATTTACTATGGTATGTGTCATTGTGCTTGAACCCGATTCTTTTAATTCAATACATTAAAATTTATAAAATAACACATGAATATACAATCAAAAGTAATATATTGATGTGCAATTTGCAATTGCAATAATTAAAAAGAAACTAAAATTGTGTTGATGCAATGATGGTCATATTTAACATGAACATGGCATAATTAGAAAAAAAGTAACACATACACTAGGTGCCAAATGAACCATTGAACACACAACAAATAATTTTTAACATGCAAACATTTATTTGGCAAATAAATAAATGAGCAAATTAAAAAAAGAAATGGAGCAAATGAATAAGCATAATGATTGCATGTTAGTGGTTTAAAAACTATGGTGAGGAGGAGACAACAATGCTACCAAAGAATTAAATTACATGGGTTCAATGATTGTACATGTCATTAAAATGTTGTGTTGTTAGGGAAGATAATGGAATTTTGTTTTGAGGAGAAGATACCAAAACATATGAGGAATCAAAAGAATTACATGTAAGCAAGAGCAAAGAGTCATGAGATGTTGATTTGCTTAAATGTTTCAAAAACACTCTCCAAATAATATTCTTTCTTTAAGTTGGAATGTAATGAATATGTGAATAGCTAGCAACCACATGAAAATTGTGAAGCAAAATTGAAAATCTTGTAAACCAAATCAAGAAGGTTAAAAGCATACCAACAAAATTTCATGGAATTTAATTAAAGTGGTGTTGTGAATAAATTATGAGGAGGAAATGTTTGTCCACCTAAAGAAATATTTATGTTTGGAACTGAAAAGTTTGGAAAGGTTTCATCCAAATGGGATATCCAACTAACCTTAGTTAATATTAGTTAATACTAGTTAATAAGATGATAGGGTGCTTCCACGTTAACATGAACCAACCTTGTGGCCTACTTAAGTGCTCATCAAGGGAATATTTTTAAAATGTTTCATTTGTAAGTTGAAAACAAACATTAAAAAATCTTATGGCCTAAAAAGATTATTCATTATATTACAATGTAAATATATTTAAAAAAAACCTCCCCCAACATATGTCATGTTCTAGGAATCTCCCCAAAAATAAATGCTTGATGAGTTTCTGAGTAAATTATCCTCATTAAATTTATTCCAAATCAATTTTTTTTTTTCATAATATATTAATAACATTGTCATGTAAACACATTAAATTTTTACAATATTAATACAATGTTTGATTTTAAAACATGAAAAACCAAAAAAAGTTACAATTGTCATGGTATGTGTTACTATGACTACACGTGATCATAACATGCATCTTTTGAGAACCTAATTCATTAATTTATATACAAGGGGCCCCTAGGATGTTAGGATTACGATGAAATGTCACATTTTTTGTCCACCTAACAAAATATCTTAACTTTTATATGCATTGGGGAGTCACTACCTTTCATTGTATTTGGTACTATATGTGTGTGTGTGTGTGTGTGTGTGTGTTTTGTTATAGTTGAGATTAAGCATGTGAAAATTATAATAATATAGTTTATCAATGGTCATAAAGGAGACATGTATCATTTTAGTATTATATTGATCTTTTCAAATACAAAAAGACATGTCCATTTTTGAACAAATGAATGGAGGAGATGACACCACCACCATAAAGGTGTCAAAGGAAATGGTGTTCCACGCCTTCAAAGTGTTGCCACAATGCAACTAGAAAATTGAAAAACTACCAAATGTAATATCCCTTCATGTGATGATTCTATATGTGAATCATCATATGTAAAGATAAGTTAAACTTTATGGATATTGTAATACATAGTATACTCATATACTATTTTAAAAACACCAACTTTATTGTTTAGTCATTTGATTTAATCACTTAATGATATTTGGAGAACAAAGGTTTCAAGTCCTTACACAAAGCAACATATGATCCATATTAGCAACCACTATGGGTTAAGAAGCTAAAGTTCATGGAAGTGTGTCTTCTAGGTTCTCAACTAATTACTCCATGGAATCAGACATCAAGTAGCACATCAAAAGGCCTATGCATTAGTTTAGCCAATATGGTAATTGTTAAGTGTTATTGACTTCAACCATTATAAGCCGAATACCACCCAAGGTTATACTTAGCTTAAGGATCGTATTTTGTCAAGTTTGGAAACTACACAACAATCAATTGGAAAATAAATTTAAACCGCTTCATGCATGGTCAACAAAATAAAAAAACCTACAAGCAACCACTTCTTTGAATACCTAAAAATGGAATTTAATCAAAGTAATTTCACAAATTTGGATTCCACTAGGGTATATGATAATAGAGCAATTTTAATATTTATTCCGTGTGTGCAATTTTTTAAATTGATTTTTTGAATAATTTTATATATTCTTTAATATCTTTTCTTTTTAATGGCTATTAGAACTAGCACATCCTTAATTGATTTGGGCAATTTGGGAAACGTTTTCAACCCTAGATTTCCAATAGGTACAAAACTCCTCTTGATTTTTAAAATTCAATTATACATACATATAGTGTAGCAAATTTACTTTTTCTTCAAACTTATAATTTGGGCTGATCCAATGTTGGAAATAAAATGTTTGGTCCCATGGTTTTAAAAGTTTTTGAAAGAACCAGCAAAATACAGACGGTTAAGGGTAGGTTCTTTGATTTTGCTAAACCTTGGTTAAGGGTCAAAACTGGTTTATTGATTTTTTTAGAATTGCAAATTGAGTGTTAGACCCAATTTTCTTACATAGTTTTAAAGTCAGTTTAGGATTATTTTCATATTTCAATGTTGTATTATGTTTTAACAATCTAAAAGGGAAATGCAATCAGAGAAAATTTCTTTATTACATATATAGTCTAATGGAAGTGTTTGGTTCAATTTCTTAATTACAAAATAGCTTACAAATTAAACATGATGTTTTCAATTTCACCAATCTATTGGCATGTGCATGGGAGTCAATAGACCAATGAACATGATGATCAATCCTCAAAAGAGTGGTTTCACATATTTTTCTAATTGCAAAGTTTTATTGTGTATGAATGCTTAGCATTAGACACTTGAACTACTTAGGAGATGGACTTGACTTTCATTGGGCTACTCAAAGTTTTTAAAATGTGTTTATGTATATTTGTATACAAGGATGAATCGAACACTTTAAATTTTTTGTTCTAACATTTGATTTGTGCATTATCCTGTTGGATTTGCCCTTGAAAACTATCTTAGTATTTTCAAAATGTGGAAAGTTTTCTTAATCACTAAATTAAATAATTAAAAAATTAAATATCCAATTTTTTAATCCCAAAAGTAGTATATGATAAGGGTTACTTGGACCCTAACCTCATGGAAATTTTTTAATCCAATGTATTCTTGATGGGTAAACAAATTGAAATTTGGATATATCTTTACTCAAAGATATATTAAAAGCAACACATTTGGACAACATTAGTATCAACCAATTAGGTTATATATTTATCATATTATGTATCCATGGGTATATCATGATATCAAAAACTCACCCAACCAACATCCATCAAGACTCTAGACATATGATAGTTTAGGGGTTCATCCTCACATACCCATAACCTTTGTATGCACACTATGGTGCCAACAAAAGCACATGACTAAATTGTTATGTCTTCTTTAATTCCCCAAAACACTTATATATGTTAGTATTTTTTTTTTGCACAATTATTTATTTAGAGTTTTCCTCCTTCTTTCATGAACAAGAAACTCTCATCACCCCTTAGGACAAGTTCCAACTAGCAACATTTCAATTAGGAAATGTTTCATGAAGTTCCCAAAAATTAAACTCACACTCATAGTATCATCGTGAACATGGTGAAGATTCCTCAAAATGTCGGGGACTACATGAAAATTACATCATTAGTCTCTCCCAACAAGAGACTTCCTCTTTGGGTGGGAGAAAAGAGTGAGAACCTATGAGTTTTCCCCCCAACCATGTAGGGACTAATCTATGGGTTTCAAGCCCCCTTAAGCATTTTGCCCAAAGGTCCCACCCTCTAAAAGATATATATATGAAAGAGAGAGAGAGATTATACTCCCTTAGTAGAAAACACTACATTGAAATATGGGTTGATCATTCTTTCATTTTTTGATTATGCGGTGGACTTCCAACCACACTACATGAGCTCTGAACAAAACAACAATGATAATCGTGACTAGTAGGTGGGGAATATTTTTGGGTTTTAGGGTTTGGGTTAAAAACAATACCGTAATGTTGTAGTAGTGTCGGAGTAGCATTGAGAGTGTGTTGCTCCCAAATCCCAACTATTGTGGAGCACATGAAGAGTAATAAGAGGATTCTTTTGTTTCCATCTTGCTTTGACACAATTTTACACATTCTTTTATGTACATAATTTACAAATTTCACACTCATCTTTGGAAGTAAACCCACAAAAGACTTTATTTTCAAAGAAAGACAAGGTGGAATGGGGGAGAGGGGTTTGGGGAAAGCCAAGGGAAAAAAGAAAAAAGAAAAAGAAGATGAAAATGTGAACAAGAGAGACATAGTCTAAAGAGCTAATTAATCTCAATGATATAAAGCTTAAGTCAATCTTCAAACTACCTATAGCATAATATAGCATTTGAATTGGTCTTAAATTTAGGGTTTAAGGTTCAACCAATGCTAATAGAAGAACATTAGGTCATAAGGCTGATACAAACTGGGCCAGGGTGAACCAATACCTACATTGTTGGTACCTTCTTCACCTTCTTGAGTGAGTGAGGCCTTTTTAGTGATCATATTTAACCCAGGAAAATGTTAAATTTTGGACTCCGAGACTCTGATTTAAGTTTTGGAGGGGATATCTACCATACCATGGTTAGATGCAATCTCATCCGAGTTCTCACCATGGTACCAATGTAGGTGGTGGTTCCAAAGGCATGTTGGTTAAATGGTGGGGATATGGAGGCCCCCCAAGGACTCGTTTTAAAAAAATCTAACAAACAAACAATTTGCCATGTTTCTAGGAGGAAAGAAAAAATTGGCCAAATTTAGACAATAGGTCTTAGTAGTTTGTCGCTTGTCCATAGTTATTAGAATTCCTAATTTATTTATTTGCTACTTGTCTCTCTGACTTGTAGCCAAATTTGGTTAAGTCGTCTTTCACATGAGTGCCTTGTGTATTAGGAAGGCATGTTACGAAGCAAAAAACTTTGGGCTATGTGAAGGGCAAAGCATTTCCAAAAATTGTAAATTATTTTTGAAATGCCCGCTTTTATTATTTATTCACTTGTGATACCCACTGGGTATCAAGGGAATTTTTGAAAAGATTTGATGTGTCTTCACACGCGGCATAAGTCCCATAGCCTTAGAGGCTTTTTAACCTATGGCTCTGTTGAACAAACAATGTCATTTGGTCACAATTTTTTTTCTTCAAACCAAATGTCACATTACACAAGTTAACAAACAACAATTCAAGACTCCCATTGTAACAATCTCATTGGGAACATAAGGCTTTACTTTCACACCTAGGCGCAAGCCTATCCCACAGACCCCACATATAGTCGGTATAATTTTTACTATAATATACTATAAACCCAGTTCACCCTTACATTTAACAGATATTTCCTTCATGTTTTGTCATGTTCAACAAATTGGAAACAAATTGCACATAATCTCCCCCCAAAACACTTCAGTTTAGAATGGGATGAGAGAGACTTTGGCCCCCTTTTTGTGTCACCAGCTAGTTAGTACTTAGAGAGCATCTCCAGCAGTGCTCAGAATGTCATCCTGCACAGTAAAATTGGATGAAGAAAAGTCAAAACATGCCGGTTTGGCTCAGGAGAATAGTTTTGGCTCCTCATAATCTCACAGTTTGCGGTGGCTGGTACAAGGCCCACAGCCAACCTGTGCACCTGCACAAAAGAGTGTAATAAATATGATCTGGCTGCTGCTCGGTGCTTTTGATCGGCTCATCATGATGATTGGTCCAAGTGGTTTGCTATTAGTAATCCCCCACCTATTTGCTGTCCGAGTTTCAGTTTTATGGGTGGGGTTGCAAAAAAGTATATATAACTAAACTTGGATGTGAAACATATTTTATGCAAGGTCACATACTCAGCACCTCTGGAGATGCTCTTACACTCTAAACACTCTGTCATGTAAATTATAGCACCCAACTGGCATTAGAACTGGAGAATGAATTGGGACTTTTCACACACTTAGGTACATTAGTTTGCTTACTTTTAATATCTCCACTTACATTGAATGTAAGTAGGGAGAGGAAAGTGAGCTTTACACCCATCTTGGGGAGATCATAGAGCCTTAAGCCCAGAGAATATATGCAATGCTCCTAGGGCTTTACCCAGTAAATTTATACTACAAGCGGACTCTTACATGTGGGGAGGGCCCTATCTACAAGGTCCACCTCGTGTGTTGGGCATTTCACAAAATGAAATGCCTGAGGTTCTTATGCCTATTCCTTAAGAGTGGTAGGGATCTTGCACCTATAAGTAAGAATGGGACCTTATTCCTCTAAGATTACCTAATTGGAGGTGTAAGACTTCTCTCACTCACTCTTAAGGAATAGGTGTAAGAAGAGCGTGTCTCTTTTCTAGGAGGGAAAATCATGGAAATAAGATGGCCCTCCAACCACACTAGAATATTTTCTGCAAGTACTTAACAAAGAAAGGAAAAGGAGTTCAATTGTGAAGGCATTTTTGTGTAAGGATGGATGGATGGATGAATGAATGGATGGCCCCTCTCTCTACGGATGTAGTCTTTCCATCGGTGCCCTTATTGGGGTCCGTGACATAGTGTCCAAACCTTCACAAGCCAATTCATGCAAATTCCATTCCGATCATTTCATAACACATATGTGTACATGTTACATACCAACAAACAACTCTGCCGGGTGGATGTGTGGGTGGGCTGGGTCGGTCGGTTGGCATGGATGCAAAAAATGTTGTTGTTCACAACCCTTTCTTTTACATGTCATGGATCCCAGACAACATACAGGCCCCGAGGAGGATTATTACGACGACAGAAACAAAAAAAAAAATTAAAAAAAACTTATGAGGAATTTGCTGGTGGACGGACGGACAACTGGATGAATGTGGATGAAAGCATTATGGTAAGCTAGAATGAAATTACCAACCGGGGGAAACCTTCAATTACGTAGTCAAGTCAGCTTTTGCCAAAATAAGTTGTGAATGACGAACTAGGCGATAGGCGGCCAAAGTGCGTGCGGTCATGCCATAGTACGGTACAACAACATCGTAAAAGGCATCTCGGAGATGAGGAAGCAACAGCTAAGCGAATGTATATAAAAGCATCCGAGCGAGCGAGCCAGAGCTTTGCCCGAAGAAGAGGTAATAGACAGCCTGGCTCCAGCCTTGTCTTGAGTAAGACGGGGAAAGCCTTGGCTTGGCTCGGCTCCGCTTCCCGGGTCACAGTTGTATTGGTGGGGTTAGGCAAGGGAAGGGACCGAAGGGGGGTGGTCCTGGTCACGGTGCGTTGTTCTTGTTGTTGTTGTGCTGTGTTGGTGTGCTGTGTCCGTATCGTTTTCTTTCATCTTTTGTCGAAACTCTCAACATGCCTTTCAAGGGACCCTACCATTTTGCCTTGAAAAAAACACCCTTTCCCAAAGTATGGAAAAATTCTCTCCTCTCACCGCCCCCCCCTATGGCCCCCCCCAACCCTCCCTTTCCCCAAAAAATATCCGAGGACCAACTGTCTCCGGGTTTTGCTGCCTCGATGACCAGACTACTACTACTACTACTACCTATTCGTAAGAAGTACGGAGTCTGAATAGAGCCTACCCCAGTCAAAAATTTGGAACATTTCATTTTACGGCTCATTCTATAGACAACTAACTAATAACTCCGCAAAAGTTTCATTCATCTCTTGTATCTAGTGTGAGTCTTAGGGGTGTGGACTTGTCATCCAAAAGTAGTAGGTAATAGGATGAGAAGTAAGTAATAGGATGAGATCCAAGCCATGTTCCTTTCTCTCAATTGGGATATGACAACTTTAGGGTTTCTATTTTGTTTTGTATACGGAATCACTTCCGGCCTCAGTTCACAGGGTGTCATGAACTGTTTGCCAGGGCAATTTGAGTTGTCGATAACATCACAACCTGTCTTTGGGCCTGCTTTCACCCCAGGCTATCCCCTCTTTCAGTGAAAACCGCAAAGTAACTAAGCAATTAATGCACAAGGTTGGAGAGTAATTACAGTAGTTGTACAGGTTCCCAGGAGCACTGAAAATACATGTAGCAAAGACACTATAAAATTTGGAAAAGACAAGACAGGATAAAACTCAGTTTACCACCAAAATTGCTGGAAAAATAAACTAGTTTGGGTCCCAGTTATTTCGTTTTCTAAAATTTTCATTCCCAGTTACGTGTTTGATGCCGCAATATGCTGAAACTGATCATTCTTGTGTCTTAATTGCGTGACTTTAACTCTATTGCTTATGAAGGGTTGTTTGTAACCAGCTCACTAAAGCTCACAGTAGGCTATACCTCTCTAAGAGGAAACCTATTGGGTTTTCAGACGTTTAAACACATCTCGACATCAAATACCTTGTAAAAGAGACTTTTGTAAAAAACAATTCCAGGTTTTTTTTTAAGGCGAGTATCTTATTGTATAGATAGAATGTGCGAGTGTGTGGTGTTTGAGCTTGACTTCGTCCTCTTTTAATTAACGATACCCAACTGTGTGCCGTGCTTTTGGTGCTATAATTATTAATATTATACGAAGCTAAACCCAAACTTTGCCTTGCAAATTTCTCAAGATTCGTCATTCCGTCAAAAATTTCAAGATTCGTCATTCCATCCTGTCCAGTGCAGTCCGTATTTGAGATCCAAAAACATGTGGGGGAGCCTGATGTGGGGGGCCCTTGGATTCGGAAGTGCCAACTTCCAACCATACAAATTGGTGGGGGCTCCTTCCTTTCCAATAGGTAAATAATAATAAATAAATTGTCATACGGTGTGGGTCATGAGTTCAACCTAAGGTATTGAGTCCAACCCACCTTCCGTATCTCCTAGGTTATATATATATATATATATATATATATATATAACCAATGAGCTTCCTCGTAAACCCTAAAAAAATCCACCTCAAAAAATGGAACAACTAGGAGACAGTTGTCTGGACCATTGTAGCACAAAACAAGGTTCTAAAGTTCCACCTCCCCCGCTCCACCCCCCAAAAAAAATAACCGATTGCTAAAATCTGAAGAAGACGACAACAACGGGTTAAAAAGTTTCTCAAAACCAGCATAAGTAAATAAGCCGTCAAGAGTTTTATAAACTAATAGAGTTATCCCTAAAGTCATCCTATCTTTGGGCCCTAGTTTGACCCTGTAATCCACGTTTCATTCCCAATTCAATTGTAGCTGTAGTAACATGAGTGAAACTGGGTATGTATGTATATCTATGTGTTCACAAGATTTGCAAGATTTCATTCAAGGAAGAGTGAGTGAGTATGAATGGCAATGAAGAAGGCACATACATACATACACATGTAATGCAAATCCAAAACTGGACAATGAAACTCATGTGAGAACCAATAATTTAAATGAGACAACCAGTTTGGTGCCCTTCTTTTCCCCCCCCCTATTCCTATTTGCACTGTTTTCATCCCAACTTTTAATTTCATCCCCAGTTTTGCCAAAACTGCAGTCCAATGACCCCCCCACTTTAAGGGTTCCAGTTTGAGGTACTTTATGGATAACTTTCATACATCTCCAAAGTGTTGGTTTATTCCTTTCAAATTCTATTCCTAATATTGGGTTGGTTGCCACTATTTTTGGCCTGGACAAAAAATAGCCCTTCCTCACAACACTCTTACCCTATTCCCCCACAACCCCGTGTCAACCCCACAACCTATTAGGTGATAGGTTTTGCCAGAAATCTCCAGCTAGGTGATAGGTATTGCCAGAAATCTCCAGCTGTTAAAAGTTGGAGTTTGTTTTCAGTCTGGTCTTTGAGAATGCATGTGGCGCTCAACAGATTGTTCCTCTATTGCACATGCACTCTTCTTATTGTTGGTCATGTGTTTTTTTTCTCTCTCTCTCTCAAGAGCTTTTTGTGTAGGGTAACAGCTCCCTGGGGAGCATGGAGTTCATGAAATAATCATCTCCCTTGAGGTGTGAGAACAAGAAGAAGAAGAAGGAGAAGTACCAAGAAAAAAGTTTCAACTCAAATCAAATTTCCAACTCAAGACATGGGGAGGAGGACCTCATCATCTTTTGATTCTCTTTTCTCATCTCTATTATATACCTTGCCTACCCACTGATAATCAATCCATAGGTTTAGGTTTTAGGTTTAGGTTTAGCCAAAAATATTATATCTCGTACCTGCCACTGTTACTCGATAGGTTTAGGTTTTGCCAAAATGTTATATACCGTACCTTCCACTGATAAACAATAGGTTTAGGTTTTGCCAAAATATTATATGCCCTACCTATCACTGATAATTGATAGCTTTAGGTTTTGCCAAAATATTATATACCATACCTTCCACTGATAATCAATAGGTTTAGGTTTTTGCCAAAATATTAGATACCTTACCCTTCCACTGGTAATCAATAGGTTTAGGTTTTGCCCCAAAAAAAAATCAAAAACGGTCCAACTGCACCCAATTTTGAAATTTTAAGAATTTTGACAGTACACTATACTAAGTTGGGCTCCATACAAAGTTTGAATGTGAAATGCAGGTTTTTTTTTAATAAATGTTGTGATGTAGCCAAATTGGCAATCATCCACAAGAAGACTTTGCCAAATTTGGTTTACAGACTAGAGATGAAAGTATTAAAAAATCAAGAATACTTTTATATTTTGACTACCTCAAACATGTTGTAGATTTTTAATAAAAGAATTAGAAATCTGGCAAATTAGGGTCTTTCTTTTTTTTATAAAAAATCCTTTCTACATGTGCTGAAATCATATTTTTCAGGTCAAAAAATGATTAAAGAAATAAAAGCACAAGTACTACAATGGTAACCCAATGGCATCAACTCCTTTCAGCAAGTTCCGAGAACGTCTTGAGAATTATTCTCTCCTCCGTGAAAAGGAAGGTAAAAGTGGAAAAAGATAACTTGTCGAATCTAAGAGCATCCCCAATGGTGCTCAGTATGTAACCATGCAAAAATATTTTTCACGTCCAAGTTTACTTTTTTACTTTTTTTTGCAACCCCACCGATAAAACTGAAACCGGGACCAGCAAGTAGCTGGGGGAAGTACTAATAGCAAACCACCTGGACCAATCATTAGGATGGGCCAATCAGAAACAGGGAGCACCAGTCAATTCATGATTATTACACTCTTTTCTGGCAGACTGTTTGTTGGTAGGTTCTCGGGTTATGGGTTTGCACTTCGAACTTGGTTGTTCAAATTCCTTCACCTTGTTCCAATTTTTACATTTGTTTTTCAAATTGAAGAAGATACAGCTGGTTCAAGAACCAGGTCCAGTTCCATGTATTGTGGAGATTGTAGAGGTATGAAATTTTATAACTAATTAAAACAAATCATTTGCATATAAGTTCAACCTATGTGCGAACTTGTAAAAAAAAATAAAAATTGCAACTTGCTCACCTAAAGAACATGAAATTCTGTTCAAGACTTGTTTTTCATGATTCTCATCTTAATTCCATTTTTAATTAAACTAGTCCAATTCTAGTATGTTCCACCAAAAGGGGTGTTGGGTTGGGGTTCAAGGCACATGAACCTAATTTTGAACCCTATGTTAACACTACAAACCAAGAAATGTATCAACATCGATATATACCAATGTTGACCAATTCTTGAAATTTAGTTGATTTTGAATCTAATTCTTGGTTACTCTAACCGCAAGTTACTAAAATGAAGAAAATTGTCTTGGAATTTGAATTGTGAAAATTTTAGTTTGACAAAACATAGTTTGGAACTTAACTAGGGGTTTTCACCCCATGAGAAGTAGGGCTTTAATACTATTCCAATGGTTTCACTTCAAATTTTTGAAAGTTTGGGTTCTTGTACAATGCAATATGGTTAGGGTTTAGAGTTTCTTTGCAAGTTGCTTGTTCCTATAGCCGCGAATTCTTTAAGTTTTTCTATTCAAATGAAGCAAGGCCAAGGAGGATTGATTGAAAAAAAGTATTTCAAATTTTTTTTTTTGCTTTTATACAAAGGTAATTTTCTTGTTTAGTTTTTTCTTTTCTTTTGTTCCATGTGTATCAAAGATGGTTGAGGCTTGTTTTTTAGAACATTGAACTCATTGTTCTTGTCTAATTTGTTTTGCAAAGAAAAAAAAGGTGCATACATTGTTACAATTGGATTTTTACAACATTGTTCAATTTATTAGGGAAGAGGGAAAGATGTTGAAACCATTAATTTGTTTTTTTGTCTTTTTTCATAACTAGTAACAGATGACCTAAAAAGATCCATTGTTGCTTGCAAATGTCATTGGGCAAACTAAGGTGCAATTTTGTTTGCAAACACCTTTCCTTTGGATTTTTTTTTTTCATTTTAAAAATTTTCAATTCTTTGAAACAAATGTCAAATATTTGGAATTTTAGAAAGAAATTATTATTTTTTAGATTAATTTTTGTCCATTCCATTTGTCTTCTATGAAATTTATTTTTTCAAACAATCATGCAATTGATCTAAAAACTTTGATGGAGAGGCAATTTGTTTTGCAAATGTTAAAGGCATAATAAATATTAAAACATTTAAAAAAACTTTACCTTGTGAGGCAACAATATACGCATGGGCACATAAGGCAAATGGTGTAATTGAAGAGTTGTTAAAGTCTACTAGTAGGTTGCAACTAAGGGTTTGTGATGATTGCCAAAAATTGGCCTAATGATGATCATCTCAATTGTTTGGGAGGTGAAGAGTCTTTTATTTCTACTTTCCTGAGCTTTGAGGAAAATTTGATGGAGAATAATGAAATTTCAACTAAAAAGTGAAGTTGTTTTTGAGGAGGATGCATAGTTGCAATCACTTTTTGAAAATTGTTTGCTGATTTTTTTTTTTGGCAACAATAAATTCAAGTAATTAATAGTCTTTCTAATCTCTTTGGATTGTATAGTAATTTTGGAAAAACATGTATTTTGATTTCATCATTGTTCAACAAGTTTGTAATAAATGCTTACAATGTTGCTTATTTTAATTTTCTTAAACTTGAATTGTTATTTGTAATCCCATGACAATGATGATCTAACAAAACAAAGGCAAGCAACTAATGGATTCATATTAGTGGTTAGTTACAAAGTAAGAATGTCATGTAACTTGGCGCAACAATGGAGCAACAATTCACCAATATAATTCATCATTTGAAAAAATAAATTGAAACACTTTGATGAATGTATTGGTGCACAAAATTGATGAGCAAGTAAATTTAGTTTCTAAATCTTCAAAATTTTGGCGAGCATTAAGACCCATTAACCCTTGTTCACTTGTTTGTGTACCCACCTTGTCTTATGAAATAAAGAAAAAATGCAAGCTAGAACAATCACATTCCAACATGAAAGTTTATGTGTTAGGTTATGATGTGTAAAGTGAAATACTACAAAAAAAAACTACAAAATGAAACTTCAAAGCATAACTTTTCGACTTTTGAAAGGCTACTTCTTGTTGGATTAGTTGTTATAGTGCATTGTAACGCAACTTCCCATTTGAAATAATACAGACAACATCAATATGTTCACATTTAAGATGTTTCTTCATGGTGAAAGTCCTATAATCTATTTGATAAGAAATTAACCCCTTTTGATATTTTGTTTTTGCTTATAAAACATTAACACCCAAAAAAATATCATGGCATAAAATAAAATGAAAAACCTATTCATTTTCAAGTGTGATGGGTAGTTGACATTTGGTTCGTAAGAGGTTCAAGGTGTACAATGGGCCATGAGTTCCAAAAATGTTTGTTATCATAAGGCAACCAATTTAGCTATTGTTATTTCATGTTCATGAGCTATTGGTGTATTTATAGTTACAAGTCTACCACTTGACAAAAAAACAACAAAATTAAGGTTAGTTGGGAAGGTAGATCACCATTTTCAAATTACATTGGACCATGATCATCAAGTTTTTTGATGACTAAACATGCAATTGACATGGCAATATGAATTCCTTCAACTTAGACTTGAAAGACTGATTATTGCACATTTGAAACTTGAGCAAGAAATCACACAACTCAAACAAATTGAACAACAAATTCATATCCTAAAATTTGCAACAACTTTATTGATTTGAGAAATCACAATCCTAAAAAAGAAATAATAAATGTAGAAAATAACATTGGAAATTATATAACTTTTTTATTTCTAAAATCAAAATACTATATTTAGCAATGACAATAACTTGAATGCAAATTAAAAACCAAGTCAAATGGAAGCAACGATTGGTAACAAAATTAATTACCTTTTTAATGACCTTATGAAATTGGTAAATATTTCAAACTTACCTTTTAAAAAACTATATTAAACTAATATATATATTTGGGGTTCATTGTGATCAAGGGAAAGGTAAGAAGCTTGCAATGTGTAGATATAGAATATATCATATATGTGAAAAATTATTACATAATATATGTGCATTGTCATATTTTGTAATGCATGTGACTATAATGAATTTGTTTGAATTGAATATATATATATTGACATTTAATTATTCTTTATTACAAAATTACCTTAACAAGATTCTTATCATATGATCATTAAATATTTTCATGTTTTCTTACCATTCACCATTATAAGAATGCTTCAAATGTATTCTTAAAATGTTGATTGGTTTCATTTTAGTTCTTGATAGGATGTTTGAAATATTCTAATTGATTTTTTGTTTATCCATTTTGACCTACATGGTGAACAAAAGGCAAATGATGAAATATTTACCTTTACATATTGCAATTACACATGATGTTCAACACTTCTTTGTCGAATATTTATTTATTTAGAAAATGAAGTTAGGCTATTTCAAATAGAATTTCCCATAATCTCAAGGTATTATGAACAACTATGCAAATTACACCTTTTGTTGTGTATTTGTAGAAATAAACCAATGGTTGAAACAATAAAACAAAATTTCAACAATTTTGACAAATATCAATCAAATCTTCCCTTTTTTTCAACTAAACCTTTTGTAAATGATTTTGTGCCAAACATCATTCATAGGCAAGGTATAAACAAGGTAAATGGATCATCTCATCATTTACATTTATATTGACTCGTATCGATAATTTTGTAAAACCTATATACCATTGTCCTTACCTAGGTTAGGTTCACAATGAAAGGTTGAGTTGTTAGAGGAGGATTTTCACCTTCCTTTCAAATTTTTGAATTTGATTTTCCTTTTGGGATAGGCTAGTGAAAGTTGACAAATGAAAAATTGATACTAGTAGTTTGTTGAACTAGAAGGACATGAGATACTTGGTGTAGTAGTAACTTGGCAACTTCAACACAAATTATGTTATTTTCAGAAATTTCCCAAAAAATATTTTTTCCATCAAAGAACAAACTTTTTTGTGAAGGAAATTTCAAATTTTTTTTGATTTTTCTAAAAATTTTTTTTGGAATTTTTTTTTTTGGGTAGAATCTTCAAAATAAAACCATTATTCAATATTGAAATGTTGAACTTGCCATGAATACTATACAGTTCACATTTACAACCACTACTACCTGTCTCAAAATAATAATAATAATAATAATAATAATGATATTCAGTTCTTTCATGAAAATTGCCACTTCATTGACCTTTTAAAGAACACCGAAAGCCGATGAATATTTAATTTTGATTTTTCCTTAAAAAAAAAAACCCTGAATTGGGTGGGTGAATTCTTCACTTACAAAATTAAAAAAAAAAAAAAACCAAAAAAAAAATAAAAAAAAAAAAAAAAAAAAAAAAAAAAAACCCAACAAAAACCCCCCCAACCCCCCCACACACAACAC
>Ga0116231_10008831_pt1 | contig 17434 bp, 14 predicted proteins | sample S1TSphgellanicum_2_FD_89695 | JGI IMG/M metagenome (GOLD analysis project Ga0116231, IMG submission 89695) | Host-associated microbial communities from peat moss isolated from Minnesota, USA - S1T2_Fd - Sphagnum magellanicum MG | ecosystem: Host-associated > Plants > Peat moss > Unclassified...
CCCCCCCGGCCCGTGCTGGCCCCCCCTTGTCAGTTGGGTAATAACTATCACAAAAAACAAAACCCATTAAAAAAAAAAAAACAAAAGTCCGGGCAATGCCTAGAAACTGCCTGAACAAACAGACACCACTGTAACTTTAATATATAAGATTATTATTTAATGTATATAATAGTAATCTAGTGACAGTTATACATTATCATTCTTCAAAGATTTCAACACATATCATTCAATCTTATATATTAAAGCTACAGTGTCTGTCTATATGTCTGTCTGGGCAAGCTTGGAAAATTTTTCCAGTCACTGCCCGTTCCCTGTGGTGTGTTTTGTAGAGGGCGGGGGGCCCGGGTAAGTTGAGGAATTTCTTGATTTGGGAATTTCGATTTCTGTGACATTTATTACCCAACTGACAGCTGATGGACCACTGTTGCTGTCTTTTACTTATCTTTTACTTATTTCTTTTTCTCTGACGTCATTTCGCTTTCATTACCTCTCTGGCGTAATCCCATTGACTCCCGTTCCCTGTGGAATGTTTTGGGGGGTGGGGGAAGGGAGAACCCGGTGAAGCACAAGGCGCGAGGGACCAGCACGGGTGGCGGGGGTCAGCAGGGGAGGCCAGCATGGGGGGCCAAGGACCGGACGAGGTGGGGGCACGGACGAGGAAAGACCGGACGAGGGGAAGCTCGACGGGTGCATTATGCACCAGGTTCACACTAGTTTTATTTTATTTCCAACCAATCCTTTTGAGAATTATTTAATGTGAAACATCAATCCTCTAGCAAGAGAACTATGCATTAGATAATATGAGCATGCATGGAATGAATGCCATGTACTTTGGCATGATGAGGTTCTTCATAAAGGTAAAGAATTGCCCAACATTTACACTTACCAGTATGGTGTGGTTCTCTCCCATACCAGTATATTGACCCTCAACCAGGTGGTTCTCAAAATGTCAAAGAACTCATGGAAAAACCAACCCTGAAACTCCAGTTCTTCGCAGTTCTTTCAGGAGATCTAACAATTCTTTGAAAGCTTCTTAAAAAGCCCAGAAGCAGCAGTCATTTTACTGGGGATTTCTTTAAAACCCTGAACCAAGGGTTCTTTAATTTTTGAAAATTTTCAAAACCCAAACATGAAAGTTATGACAAAATCAAAGAACTGCTCAACACAGATCTGTGAGCTACCCACTTTGCAAAAAAAGAATGTTTTGTTGCTCCAAATTGATGAAACTCAGGTTGGAAACTCAATAACAGAAACACAGAAATTCTCTACTACTACTAAAGACATATAAGGAGAACCTTACAATTCAGCTAGCTAGATGAGCAGCTCCATAGGTGCCATCTTGTGCTATTACTACTTGAAACAACAGCACTTGATGGTAGTATTACAAACAGCAGCAGAAATTTGCAGTTCATATACAACAGAAGACTACATTGGGATAGTTCGTCAGCTGCTAACTGGTTCCTTTCTTTTGCTACATGTTGGTGGATGCCCTTTTAGACTGCACTTGACACTAGTCATGCATGCAGCTTTCATGATTATAGGTAATCTGCAATATTGAGATTCATTATCACATGAACCTTTGTAATGGAACCGCATCATTAAGAGGAGATGGGTTGGCTGTTGAAGGTGCGACTGGGCTCTGTAAGAGCAACCTCTTGGACTTGTTGCTCCTGCGTCGGTGGCCAGTAGTACTACAGGTTGGGTTTGTGCATCTGGAAAGGAGAGAGTACAGCATGGGTTTCACATCCTCCTTGAACTTGATCATTAGGAAGAACATCATTCTGTAGCCAAGGACCATACCAAAAACAACTGCCAAATCCACCCACTTACTGCGGCTTGTTTCAATTTCGTACAGATTCTGCACTATATAAAGGCCAGTGAGAGGAGGCCCAGTGGGTTTGCCGTTCACTATTGAGTTCTTGAATGTCAAACCAAGGAAGTCATTTTGATACATGCCCTGTGCACCAGTTCCCCATCCCAATCTTTTTCAGAGCTGTAGTGCTTGTTAAATCATTAAGGACTGAAGACATGAGTCCATCTATTCCTGAAATAGAACCCACTAAAGACCTGAAGTCATCAAGGCTGACATTATAGAATTGCAGTATTTGAACTTAGGGTTAATCAGTAACCTGAAGAGCATACGAGTGGAAGCTTATGTATGACATAGGGTAGCGCCACACAGGTTTTGGCAAATCTAGTCGCAATCGGAAGAATCCTGCAACCAGTAGAAATATGCCCTGTTCCACACACAAGAAAGAGTTAGGGGTCCTTCTACCCTTGTCCAATTCTGAGCAGTCTAGTTCATCATGCCCAGGTGAGAGTGTTTTAACATCTACAAAATAAGCAAACGGAATTGATGTTTAGATATGAGGAACGGCCAAATACCTGAATTCCAGCACCTGTAATAATGCCCATCAAAAAGTTGGGAACAATACTAGCAACAACCATCATCAGGCTCTCCACGCACGCCACACATGCAAACAGCATGAGAACAAAATAGGCAAAATGGTCCCACCCCGGATGCAGATCTACCATAAAGTAGCATATTAATGCGGATATCAATGATATCAGGAAAAGGAATGGCAGTGATGAAAATGTGTTGCCTATCACAAATGCTGCCACTCCATAGTGCCCATTTAGCCTCTCACGATAGAACACCTGCACAAGCCATGTAACATGTTCAAATGTGCCTTCAGCATGACTGGGTATTGACCTTCCAAACTTGAGATTCCAACAATATGGTAAAGCAAGCAACCCAGAGTAGGCAGTGTGTTGTAGCATGCTGCTCTAGGGGGGAATCTGCCATGCAAGCTCAAGCAGAGGATGAACAAGCTCTAGAGATTTCAGATCTGGCAACATATCAGTGAAGAAGAGAAAGAGTTGGAGACTCAAACCCTAACACAGAAAATATCAACAGTCAGTGCCCACATGTTTGATGACCTTCAACAGCAAATATGGTTGAGACAAAAATTACCTTCATATCCTCCACAAAGGAAGGAAAGCCACCAATGGACATAAATGTCAGAAATCCAGCAATGTAGGACATGCATCCTGCCCTCCCCTACAATCATAAGTGGAAATGTTAAGTGCCAAATCTTTATTGTCTGTTGCACATATGGTAATGTTCACAAAGTGGTACCATCCAAAGAGCCAAACACAAACACCCTGTAGGTTCACAAAGTAGTACTGTCCAAAGAGCAAAAGACTAACACCTTACTGAATCTCTCAAGAGCATGGACTTGGCAGCATACACACAGAGGCTGTGTTTTTTGCTTGGTTGTTCAACATAGTATAAACAACAACAAGGTCTCTAAGGTTTAGGTTTTGTATGTAAAAAGCACATATTCTGTTCAGTAGCAACAAGTAAATTTCTTCAATGGACTGACAAATGGGTTTCTTCCAATAATGATGAGCATTTTAGACCAGTAAAAAGATGTTGAAGAAATTTGAAATCTCACCATGATGGATGTGAAATTGGTGTTGACTTTGTAATAAATTGTGCCAATGCAAAGAGCTAGAAATATATATACCACAAGACGCAGCCAGTAGTATCCTATATCTCTTGACATATTCACAAATGATCTTTGTGTGAGGATGAAAGACTGGCGGAAGAAGCTTGCTTTGCTTGCACTGGACTCTAGAATTGTGCCTTCCTGGGGTGTGACATACAAAAAAGATGCACATGTTGGAAACATTGGGAAACTATAACATTATTTATTGCATACTAAACTACTGAAGCTCTTTTAATTCATGAACTTCAAAAAAGCATGACACATGTGAGACAGATAACAATAGTACAGACTTCACAAGCACAGTGTGGAATTATTGCAATGCTAGAGGAAATTTGCTTGCAGAAGTTTGAGCTCTGAGCACTTACAATCTGGTTAATTTCACGCACACGAGTGAGAGCCATCTCATGGAACTCTGAGTTTAAGTAGGACTCAGTTAGGATTTGCACCACTTGCTTTGTTGTCATTCGGTCGAGTGGATCTGTACTGCCTACTTCAAAGTCCTGCAACAGTAATAGAGATTTCCAAACTCTGAAATTTTCTGTCTGGGCTAAAGTAAATTACTTCTGCTCCTCCATGTGATTTAGTCATCAGTCTTGAGGAGATTTCATACAGTTCCAAGTGCCCACAATTCAATACTGCAGTAGACAAGAGACTGATCCCTAAAAAATCAGTGCACCTAGAATGAGGTCTGATGATGAGACTTCAGATCATGCCTTGAGGAACATTTTCCTGAGAATCCCAGTGTAAACATTTGGTACTAGCTAGGGGTGGTAGAGAGAGTGGGGAGAACACAGCCCCTTACATGTGATCGGTCTCTGATTTTGAAAGACCCCTTCAAAGTAGCCTTGACACGGTCGAAGTCAGCATTCACAGCCCGCAGAAAATGGTCTGCTGGGTTTCGCAGTGGTGGACATGGGAAACCAGAAGCTGAGAAATGCTGCAAACCAGCAGCTGATGACAAATCAATCAGGGTCCCAGGCTGTATTTCCTAGGGTTTTGGGTCCAGAGTGGATTTCCTCGAGTTTTGAAATTGTACAACATTCTCAAGGGAATCAGAAGTTCATGAATTGCAACAATGCTGCTAGACTGATACAATTCACATCAATGCAATGTTGCTCAATCTTGGACTTGTGCAGATAGAGAGAGACAAAGTGAGAGAGGGGGGGGGGGAAGAGAGAGAGATGGGTACCTCATTGGCTGCAGCAGCTTCACCGAAGAAGATGGTTTGGCCATGCGAGAGCAGAAAGAGGTCATCAAACAGATCAAAGACTTCACTGCAAGGCTGGTGAATGGAAGCAATGACAGTACGCCCATCTCTTGCCAGGTTCTTCAATGTTGTGATCACAAAGAAAGCTGAAGCACTGCATCCAACAAGAAGAAGCTGTGGCAGCAATTATGAGTGGTCTAGACTCTAGACTCTAATGCAAAAGGGTCTTAAAGAAGTTTGTGAAAAGAAGGTCAGCAAGCAGCTGAGATCAGATCAGCATCCAAGGACCCATCATGATGCAGCAGGCACAAGGTGATCAGTTCAGCAGAAAAGAACTGTGATCAGAAGCAGCAAAAGAAAGTCTGCAACAAAAGGAGTTCATAACTTCTGCAGACAACATGCCTGTCAAGACCACTTGTGGGTTCATCCAGAAACAACATGCGAGGGCGAGTCAGAATCTCCAGAGCAATACTCACACGCCTCCTTTCACCACCACTGAGACCTCGCAGATGCCAATTCCCAATGGCTGTATTGGCGCAGTCGTGCAGACCCATTTCGACGATCACGCTCTCGATGATCGCCTTCTTGTCCGCTTTGGGCATGCGGTCTGGCAGCCTCAGATTCGCTGAATAGTAGATAGTCTCTTGCACTGTTAGGGTTCCGATCAAGTCGTCTTGCTGTGTCACATAAGCAGCCATGCCGTAAGAGAGTTTTGTGTGGCGTCCATTCACAAGAACGTCTCCCGTCATCGTCGCATTCTTCGCCAGCCTCCCTGCGAGTTGATCATCTCAAAATGGGTCAATCCAAAAGAAGAAGAAGGAAAAACAAAAACAGACAGTATGCGAGATCAGAGAGGAGATCATGCTCTCCACAATTAGATTCTTGCCTGCAAGAGAGTCGAGTAAGGAGGTTTTCCCGGAGCCTGAAGGACCCATGATCGCGAGCATGCAACCAGGCTCTGCATACCCAGTAAGTCCATGCAGCAAAGTTCGCGACTCCCCTCTGCCGTTGGTGACAGACACAGACAAGTCCATCCACGTGAGGCGAGCGCATGCGTCGTCCCTGACTGCTGCATTACCGCTGCCTGCACTAGCTGTGTAGTTTGCCTTGTCTCTCCAAAGCTGTCGACTCAGCGGACTCAAACCCCCTGCGTGCACATAAGCTTTCCGGCTCTTCGTCGTCCTCAGCTGCGGCTGCTGCTGCTTAATCTCCTGTTGCGGTCCTGCAATGCCGTCTTCTTCTTCTTCCTGTCTTCCATTGGGATATTCTCCTCCACCTACTGTTGTTCCTTGTGTGTGTATCCCGCTCATCTCTTCTGTCACAAGAGCTGCTGCTCGAGGCATGCTCAAGCCAAGCTGCGCTTTTGAGATCCGTGGTCCTAGTGTACCCTACAGTTTGTACCGCTTCAAGCTTGCCTTCATGAGAAGAGCAGCTTCGACAGCACAGCGAGTACTCTCTTAACAGTATTCTAAACCTGCCCCCAACAAAAGAACCCAGAGCGCCGTGCAGCCGGCGGCGCTCCTCCAGTTACAATCGTGCTAAATTTAGAATTCTCTTTGCAGCAAGCTCCAGGTCCAGCTGCTGCATGAGGAACTAGTACGTACCGGATCAACAGCTAGCTATAGCAGTGACGATTTTGCTTTGCTTTCTCGAACCCCAACACCTCGAGAAACTCGTGAATATATAATATCCTTAGCCGCGCTGATCGATCATCAGTATAAAGCAAGTTCCGCACCTCGGTGCGCTGCTGAAGCAGGTAGTATACTAAACTCCAATATGAGCAACTGCAGCTGTGATGTGCAACAACAACAACAACAGCAACCGCGGAGCTGTACAGCTGCGTCGCTCATTCCATAATCCAGTGCTAGCTAGCGTAATGACTGCTTTATCGTACTCCCCACCGCCGCTGCGATCACACCCACATGATATTCCGATCGTACGCTACTGCAGAAGTGCTCATCCTATTGACAACGAGTTAGACAAAAACTCCCGGCTCACATTTTACTTGAAACTGCATTCTTTCTTTCTTTCTTTCTTTCTCCTCCGCCACGGATCACACTCAACCAGCTGCTGTAGCTTCATTAAAAATTAATAATAATTTAAAATAAAATAAAAAACAATCAAGAGAGAAAGAAAGAAAGAACGGAAGAAACCTGAACTAGAGTCTAGTGCTCCACGGCATGACCTAATAACTACCTGCGAATAAGTTTACACCTGCTGTACACTATTATTGTCGTGGCGTGAGCTCAGCTCATCATGATCACAGAGCTACTGTTACATGCCACCGCATGAAACCTCTGTATATATAAGTAGCTGTACTAGCTGCAGCTAGTCATTTAAGTCAAGTACTTACAGCAGCCTGGTGCTGCAGACGTCTCCCCAACCCCCCCCCCAAATGAGCTGGGACATCGACAGCTCTGCTGCAGGTAGAAAGCTGCTGCACCAGACAGACTACCCTGATGACCTTTGCAGCAGCACTAAACATGAAGATGATCTGAACTAATAAGTTTATAATAGACACACAGAAGAAGTCACGAGACCTGGAAGATGATGATGGATCGAATAGGTATCATGAGAGTGGCAGCAGCAGCAGCAGCAGTGGGCAGACGTCCATAGATCCCGGCGTGGAGTGAGGACTCAGAAGAGGAGGCTGGGACCTTAGGACCAAGAGTGTTTTGTTGCAAACTGCTGCTGCTGCTGATGATGCCTCTGTTGGTGCATGAGACAGGAGATGGAGATGGAGATCATTGCATTGCACGAGATAGGGTGCAGGGGTCATTATGAGAGTTGCAACACAAGAGGCACAAAAGCTGATTTGACTTGTACTGATTGATAAATTAACCTTACCCCAGTGTGTTTTCTGTTTTTTTTTTTTTGGGGGCCGAAATTTCGCCAGATTTCGACCTGAAAAATATGATTTCAACCTATACAAAGGATTTTTATCTGTGGAAAAAAAAATGGAACAAATACGCCAGATTTTGAAATTTTTTTTTCCAAATCGCCAGATTTTTATGATAAGTTCTAGTAAGTAGCCAAGAATGTAGAAGGATTCTGATTTTTTTCTACTTTCATATCTAGTCTGTAGCCAAATCTGGCTAAATTATCTTATGGATGATCCCCACTTCAGCTACATCACAAAATTAGAGAAAAAAACCCTGCCTTACCCCCATTCAGGGTGGGTTTCTTTTAAGGATTATTGTGATATAGACAAAGTTGGGATCATCCAGAAAATAATTTAGCCAAATTTGGGCTACATATAACTATGTAGATATGAAAGTAGAAAGGAGAAATGGAATTCTTTTGTATTCTTGGCTACCTACTGGAACTTATCATAAAAATCTGGCGATTTGAAAAAATAAATAAATCTTCAAATTCTGGTGAATTTGAGTCTTTTTTTTCCATGAAAAATCCTTTTTGTATAGGCAACCGAAATCACATTTTTCAGGTCAAAATTTGGCGAAAATTCACCAGCAAAAGCAACATTGAACCCCATCACCAGGGTGGTGGCCAGTAAACTGAGGCCTATAACCCCCCCCCAGTCTTAAGCATGGATTACAGTCAAGTACCAATAAGGGCCACTTTAGACGAGGGTCCAAGGTCCGGGGTCCAATGAAATAGAGCAATCCTATTGGTTGAGAGTCATAAATTGGACTCATGGCCTTTAGACAAGAAGACCAAGGAATTCACCCCCTAGGAGGCATTCTGCACTTAGTTTGCCTTCAAGTTTCGGCCTATTGGCCTTGCCCTAAAAGCTCACTAAAATGCAGAATGCACCCTAGGGGAGGGCCTTCTCTAGTACGAAAAATCAATTGATCCTACTCTTAAGAATTTTGTGTGTAACATTGCTCTATATGGGTATAAGATCCATCCCACTTTTAAGGATCTATTGAAAGAACTATATACGGACATACATACAATCCCTCCTACTTTTAAGGACTAGGTGTAGGAACTAAGAACGTTATATCATGGCCATAGAATCCCTCTTACTTCTAAGGCATTCAAAGGCATTGGCTGTCAAAATGATGGCTCTTGTTTGACAAGTTATAATGATTAGCCCAGGTGGTTGCAAACTTTAATAGTCAAGCTCATGTTATTACAATGCCTCATTTTCATGTTTATGGGTGGTGACGGTAGAAAACAATTAGCACAGTTTGTTGAATGTGATTAAATGTTACTAGAGGCACAAATATGGGGTACATGTGAAGGTGCTCGCTCTTAGAGGGTTCAATGAAAAAGGAAGATTTATATCAACATAAGTGCCAATTATTCACCTTGGCCAAAGGGCAAACACACTTGGGTGTTCTAACTGAGCATGCCTCAAGAGAGGCGTAAATAGGTGCAATGAATTAAATGTGGCACCCAAGGCTATTTTTTACATCTTATCACCCAAATGGGTAAAATGCTATTATTGCCATCATTCATTCATATTTGATAGAAGACTATTGTTACCATCATTCATGCGTAGAGAGAATGGTACTAAAATTGAAGAATTGGTGGGTTGGGAAAGTTTTTGAATGCCTAAAAATTCAAAAAGCATATGTATCCAGAAGGGCTTTATTAATACTCAAAACCATCATTTCAAAGTTTTGATGGTGGCTAGCTAGCCTTGATGATGCAATGTTGGAACCTCTAGGGCAAGTTGTTCCATATCTCTCATATTGTTAAGAGAGGAGGCATAGCTTTAATTTGTTCTTCTTCAATTTTAAGGTAGAAGCACTTTGAAAACTTTCAAAATAAACATTTTGAGTAAACTACAATAGATATTTCCATAGATTTTGTGGGCAAAGACAAAGTACAAAAAACAATGGTGAACTTTGCTCCTCTTAATAGTAATAGGTATTTCATCCAGTTTGTTGTTAAACCAATCATATGTATAACCCTCAAATCATAAGTGATATGCAACTAGTTCATTCAAGTAGGCCTCTTCATTCGCAGGAATGATCTCCAAACTATCTTAAATATGCTCTTCCATAATTTCCTATATGATTTGCCACCATTCTTTCCATTTTGGGTTTTCATCTACCAATGTTTAGTTATGCACCTTGAATAAGGCATTGTCCAAAAGCAATTCCTCAAATTCCCTCAATTGGTTATCCATGTAGGTGGTTTGAGAAACTTTACCAAGTGTTTGGTGAAGTGTCTCCAATTCACCTTTTAATTCTTGAATCTATATTCGAAGCTCATAGGTATAATTCTCCATGCCAATGTTGACCTCCATTAATTGATTTCGTTGTTGTAAACATTTATTTTCCAGTCATACAAGAGTTTTCTCCCATTGCACATTAATAAGTTCCACCTTGCCATAATCCCTTGTTAATTAGTCAAGGTCAGTTTGTAGAGCCTTCAGGTCATTATAGGTTTTAAAATGAGCCCAGTTCAACTCATTGTATTCCTATTGAAGAACTTTAACTTTCTTGATTGTTTTTTCAACTTCAACACCTTTGGCAACCAGGTGCTTATTCTTTGTTTACAATTTAAGGAGTTGGGTTTTCACAATAACCAATTCTTTGTCCTTGTTTTGCAACATTTGTTTATGGCTAACCAATTCCAAGCATTGGGCCTGTAACTGGTTGTTGGTATCCTTTAATAAGCTTTCAGCATAATTATATTTACGCCTCAAATCTACTAGGTTATTTATTGTTTGAGGCCAAATCTGGGGAACTAAAACTGCTTGTTCAAAGAAAAGTGTAACCTATTTTAGGCTTTCATGTTGAGCATAAGTGACTAATGTCTTAAGAAAAATGTAAACAAAAGTCATGTTGATATATTAGTTAAGTGCACTAGTTGACATTCATTAATAAATTATTCCATGGTGACAACCTTAGGAAAGGGCTCTCTAGATTGCTCTTCAATAACTTTCTCTTTTTTTTCTTTTGAACCGGTCATGGTTTTGGAGAGTCAACAAGTGAATCCTCTTCTAACAATGGAAACCAGTGTCATAAACAAACTTCTATAACTAGTTTAGAGTAATAGGTTGATGCCTTCTTGTTAGGCATTACTAACCTTGTTGTAATTTGTTTTTAGTGTTATGTCCATCAGGTTAGTTCAATTGACATTTGTGTCAACATGATGGAACACTAGTTGATCTTCTTCCCTTTGTTTGCCAAATTGAAAGTAATGGTAATGTGTTTACTAAAGTAAGCAAACCTTTCTCGTTGGAAAATGATTTTCAAAATTATTACAAACTTGTCGTGGTATTCCTCCTTCATTTGGATTACACTCCATTATATTTTGTTGACAATGCATTCAATCCGGCTATGTTCTTAAGAGCAACTTGGGCCTCTTTGACCAATGCATTTGTTGCATCAACTACTCCTTTAACACTTACACCAAATTATTGAGCAATCAATGCTTGGTTGATGGTGATCTTATCACCACAAACAACCACTCTAATGTGTCCATCCTTAGTGGACTCCCAAGTGTGCAAAAACATTTCCAACAAATCTATCTATGGCACTATTTAGTGAACAATGAACAAGCCACCCAAACCAGCTCGTTCTACCCATTATTACTCTTTAGATCCCATCTAGATCCATTACAACATTTTTTGGATTTCTTTTGCTTTAATAAGTGCTTACTTATGGGTCATTTTGGCAAGTGAACTACCCTCCTCCACTTGTTTTTTTCCCTTATGCCTCATCATGCACTTGGATCGTGCCTTGGTGGGTACAACATGTATGCCAAAAGAATCAAGTCCAATAGCAAAGAACCTTCATTCAACCAATTATGCCAAAAAATCTACTAGTTGCTCAATTTCAACAAGTTGTTTAGCTTCTGTTTCTACTTTTGAAAAAAAAAATTCAACCTTTTCTTTCTCTTCAACATCACTAATTATAATAACTATAGGTGAAGAAGGTGAAAAATGTCTTCGAAGGCCTCGCAATGTCTTTTCAAGTCCTTCTCTTCCAGTGGGAGCACATTGCAAAGCTTTAAAAATCTTTCGTTTTATGTTTCTTTCCTCTCCAAAGCTCTCATTACTCTTCCAAAATATAGGAGGCAACCATGATGCAAGTGATTCAATATAAATCACCATGGTTACTTTAAAAACTTCCTCTTTGATTTTCTACAGCTTTCTTTTTCTCTCTTTCTATTTTTTTATCTTTTTAATTTTGATTCTCTTTTGTTTGCTCTCTCTTTCAACTGATCCAAGGCATTTATTTCTTCATCTTGGTGTAGTAAGAAATATAAAAGTTTCCAAAATGAAAAGACACATCAAAAGGTACGTCGGTTCTTTGTACTGCAATCATAGAGTGAGAAGTGGTGGCACTTGGAAAACGATGTGACTTTTAAAGTATACTTTCCCTAAGAAACTAACACCTATAACTAAATTAACTGAAACATCATTAATTTGCACGAAATTAAGGCTAATTGGTACTTTCTCAACTAGTTGTTTTTTCAACAAGTCACTAGCATTTTCTTCAACCAATTCTTGGGTTTTTGCTCAATCAAATTATATGTTATCAAACCTTTAGTATGAAGTTAAACTAGTTCCTTAATGAACAAGTTACCATAATGGTTTGTCTCCACCAGTTCCTTAGTGAATTGGTTAGTAAAATGGGTTGTTTCAATTAGTTTTTCAATGAACAAGTTATCAGAATGGGTTGTCTTAATTAGTTCCTATAATAAAAATTCATTAAACTTAACTAAAATAGGTTGAAGTGTTTGATCTTCCACAAACTTATAAGGTTTTAACTTGTTAATGTTAACTAGTATTAAGTTAGAATCAAATTTGTCAATGGTCACTAATAGTACGATATTATTAAGTAAACAATATTGGATCCTATATGGTCCAAACCATCCTCTTTGAAATTTAGTGTTTTGTGTTTAAATAACCCCTAAAAACCATAGAACATACGATATTTTGTCTAAATATATCGATTTTGAAACCGTAACGACCAATTCCATTAATTAGAAGCTACAAGGTCTTATGCTACTAACTAATTCTTTCGGAGTTTCTTTAGGTCTGACAATTAACTAGTTAAAACTTTAATAGGTGTTGGATCATAATTTTGTTTTGGTTTGGATGGTTAACAAGTATTTCATAAGTAATAACGGGTGCAAACCATAAATAAGTTGAAAGGGAGTGTGACCAATTCCAACCTTAAAAGCAGTTCTATAAAAAAATATAATTGTGGACAGGTGTTCATCCTAGTCATTTTAGTTCCCATTCATTAGTTTTGTGAACAATGTATCAAAAACTTTGTTAGTAGACTCAATTTGTCCATTCCCTTGTGGATAATAGATAGTACAACTAGTATGTCCTAGGATAAACTGATCAATTAAATAATGAATAACATTCTTAATGAAATGTGTACCTTGATTGGTAGCAATGGTTAATTTGGACAACCAAATTGGGTGCCAATATGGTCATATAAAAACTTCATAGTAATAATAGTTGTGTTGGTGCGCAAAGCTCTTGCCTCCACCCACTCGGTGGCATAATTAGTGGCAACTAAAATGTACCAATTGTTAAAATAACGATTCACCGGTTTAATGGGTCCGATGAAATCCAATTCCCATTTCTAGAAAGGTTCTTCAGGTAGAGTAATGATCAACATCGTCATATTTTGTGTTAAATTGTTACCTATTCATTGGCACAAGTCACTTGTTCGACAAAATTGATGAACATCTATGTTCATGGTTGGCCACCAGTAACCAGCATCAAGAATCTTCCTCACAATAATGCTTAAGGAAAAATGTTTTCCTCCAACTCCATTGTGTAATTCTTGTAATATAGTTGGCATTTGTTCTAGTTGCAAGACACAACAAAACCTATTGTCTTGTCCAAATCTATACAATACTCCATTTTGTAACACAAATGGTTTAGCTCTCTAAACCAAATACTATATTTGTGAAGTAATAAATCTTTTTGGCATTATCCATTTTAACAAGTAGTCATAGACATTATGTAACCACTATGGCTATAATGTGAACAAGTGAGCAGTAGTGGTTTGATCAAGTACACCAATCGGTTCTACTTGGTTGGGCAATCTACTCAATGCATCTACCATTAAATGGGATCTACTAGGTTTATAAACAATTTTGAAGTCATATTCCAAAAATAATAATAACCACCTAGCTATTTTGCTAGAAATTTGTGGCTTATTAACTAGGTATACAAGGGCCATGTGGTCAACATAAAATACAAACCGCTTACCTAATAAATAATGTTTAAATTTGTGTAAGGCATAGACCATAGTTAGGGCTTTTCTCTTAGTGGTAGTATAATTTCTCTTAGCCAAGTTTAGTAATCTGGAGGCATACACAACTGATTGATCAAATTTACTGGTTGGGTTCTATGCAAGAATGGCTCTTATTGCTAGTTGAGATGCATCTATATGAACATGAAACTCAAGCTCCCAATTTGGACTAATCAACATAGGGGCTTGTACATATCAGTTGTTAATTTCTTCCCAAGCATTTTGGCATTCTATAGTCCATTCAAAAATTTCAAACTTCTTAAGTAGTTTGGTGATTAGTGACATATAATAAAGGCAATGTTTTTTATTAAACATTTGTTAAATTGTGCCCATTGAAAACTTGGATCTCCTAGGGGTAGTGGTGGTGGCATGTTTACTCATGTTTCAACTTTCTTGGGATCCATAACTTTTCCCTCTTTAGATACTATGAAACCTAGGATGGTTCATAAAATACCATAAATGCGCATTTTTTTAGGTTTAAGTTAATACCAAACTTTCTGCATTTAAGAAATTAAAAAAAAAACTTTTCAAGGTGAGTTAACAGATTGTTGAAAACTATAAAATCATCAAGAAATATTTTCATGAATACATCAATTTATTCATGAAATGTTTTAGTTACGACCTTCTAATAAGTTGGCGATCCATTTTTGACACCAAATGGTATCACAACCCACACAAAAGCCTCCCAATCTATCACAAACGTGAATTTATGTTGATCTTTTGGTGCAATTGAAATTTGATGATATCCTAAAATTCGTCCAAAAAGGTATAAACCTCATACTTAGTAACTATGTTAATAACGTCATCCTTAAAAGGGAACAAGTAAAGATTTTTCTTTGTTGTTGCGTTGAATTTCATGAAATCAATTACACATATTTTCAACTTCTCATTCTTCTTGAGAACAACCACTATTAATAATAACCAAGTTGCTTCTTCAACTGGTTTGATAAAACCAGTAGCAAGTAACTTGTCAGTAGTGGAAAACCCCCCCTTTTGCAACTACATATTCAACTATTGTTCAACTATAAACAAAGTCGAAAATAACGCAAATAGTTGCAATTTATTTTTTGCAACTACTAACCAATAATGTCGAAAGGTACAAGTTGAAAATGAAATTACAGTCAAAAGGGTATGCTACGTGTTGACACCATAGCAATAATCACTACATGCCACTACTTGCCAATTTAGTTGAAATTGTTCTACCATAATTGAAGGATGTTATCAACTACATTCGACTAATGGATGAACTTCATCTGTTAACTAAGCATGACATTAACCAAAAATATAATTACAATTTCAACTAAGTTGTAACTATGTAAATTGAACATTTGGCCAATGGTTTAGTGACACGTGGCACACTCACAATGTTGACATGTGGGACATTCATAAAATGTGGGGTCAACATATAATTAAATGACACATGGCATGCTTACAAATTTGGGGTCAACAAATAATTAAATGACATGTGGCACATCCACATCAATAGTTTAAGCCACATCGTGCCTAAACATAGGTTAGGTCTAAACTTAAACACCTAGGTTAAACCTAAACATAGGCCATTTAATTTAATCTTAAGTTAGATCTAGGCACCTATGTTAGGCATAGACTTAAACCACATGGCAATTAATAAATGAAATCCTACTTCATTTGGTTTAGCTTTTAAGGTTGAACCTTTTTTATTGGCTCATCCCAAATGGCTATTAGATTTTCAAGTTTATTGTGTTCTTGAACAATCAAAATGCACTGTTTTATATAGTTTGGATTCATGGAATGGAAACCAAACAATATGGGATAAAGATTTTAGTTGTGACCTAGGGTAAACACACCTATCACTGAACACTTAATGATATTGGATCATTATAACTCTTTTGTCCATGGTCTATTCCTTTTGAAACTTCAAACAATTTTGTAGTCCTCCACCTGACGTATCCAAATCTATAAAAAAATGTTACAATCCAATGGAATATGGACAAGATATGCCCTTTCAAAGTGAAGGAGGTTGTGCTTTGGATTTTTTCATAAATGTTCAATACAATTTTGAAGCTTAAGCTCTTCAACTATTGTTTTTAAAAAATTTCACTTTAAATAAGTTTTATAGATTTTGAGATAGTGCATTTCTAGCCTTTGAAATTGTTCAAAATGAATAAGAAATGAGCAAGATATAGTTGTTGGAAGTAAAGGAGGTCTAAAGACAAAATTTGAAACAAAATATCAGTCTTTTTCTTCCTATGTTCTTTATTTTGTTCCTTTGCTTTTGAAGTTCAAGGCACATTTGTACCTTTTTGTTTTGTGCTTCCAATGTCATAAAAAACATTCAATTTGGTGTTGAAATGGAAGAAAACATAAAAATGTTTGGTGATAGAGTACCATTTGTTGTTTACCTTAGTTGTAACCTAGTTACAACCTAATTGCAACTCAAATAGTTGTAATCTAATTGTACAAGCTAGTCTAAACTTAGTTAGACCTAGATCTAAACTATTAATCTACGTAGCCTAGGTCTAGCTACTACCTTAATTACTTATAATAATTATTCATGAATTATTTTAAACTATAGAATTGTATAATTAAACAATTAAACATATTATCATCATTTATTAAATAATATGGTGATTAGTTTTTTTTAATCAGCAATTAAATGTATTTATCTATTAAATAATTAATTATCATTGAGTATTTTTTTAATTCGATATTCATAATAAATTTTTATCAGCATTTCATTAAAAAAAATTTAACTCAAATATAAACATTCAATAATAAATTATAGATGATATTTTAATTATAGTAATTATTCTAATGGTTTGATAATTAATAATTGACTACAATTAAAACAACAACATTAATAATAATATTGTAGCTAGTAGTTTGGTTAGGTTAGTTATTAAACTATTTTTATTCATATTTTTATTTAACCTGTTGGAACTATTAAATGACCTAGTATAACAAATATTAAATTAAAAAATTATTTTACAAAATAATGGTGTTAAATAACAATAATTTATGAGTTTATATGATAATTTATTAAGTATTTTTACTAATTATTCTAAGCATTATTATAATTTAATCATAAATAAATAAATTTAATAAATGAAAAAAATAGCCAGAATAAAAATAAAAATATTAATTTAAAAATATTAATTATGTATCATTACATGATATGTTGTAAACTAAAATTGAATCTACATGGAAATAATAAATTACACATCTATTGCATGTTCCAATAAAATATTACCTAAATATCCTTACTTGATATGTTGTAAACTAAAATTGAATCTACATGGAAATAATAAATTACACATCTATTGAACATGTTTCAATAAAATATTACTTAAATATCCTTACTTGATAAGTTGTAAACTAAAATTGAATCTACATGGAAATAATAAATTACACATCTATTGAACATATTCCAAAAAATATTACTTAAATATTTTTACTTGATATGTTGTAAACTAAAATTGAATTTACATAGAAATTATAAATTATGCATGTATTGAACATACACATTATTAAGTTGA
>Ga0116231_10008833_pt1 | contig 17431 bp, 12 predicted proteins | sample S1TSphgellanicum_2_FD_89695 | JGI IMG/M metagenome (GOLD analysis project Ga0116231, IMG submission 89695) | Host-associated microbial communities from peat moss isolated from Minnesota, USA - S1T2_Fd - Sphagnum magellanicum MG | ecosystem: Host-associated > Plants > Peat moss > Unclassified...
GGACCTGTGTCCCAACCACCTCCCTTTGATGTTTTTTTCAAATTTTTTCTAAAATAAAATTTTTTTTTTTTTTAAAAAAAAAAACCCAATCTAAAATAAACTATGGTTGGGTTTTTTTTTTTTTTTTTTTTTGGGGCTCCTTTTCTTTCTTTCTTTGGCTTCTTCTATGATGGTGCCCAACAGCTCTTGTGAGAACTGGGGAAGAAATTTTTTTAAATAAAATAAAAATCCACCAGTGTGTGTGTGTGTGGGGGGGGGGGAGGGGGGGGGGCGGTTATTTAGAACAGATGCCAAAGCCCACCTGGGTATCATGTTGATTCTTATATCTGACAGTTGGGGTTCTTAACAAATTAAATGCCCGGCTCGGATATGTAACGGTGATTCTTAAAAAGATATTTAATGGTGGTTCTTAAAAAGATATTTAATGGTGGTTCTTAAAAAGATATTTAATGGTGGTTCTTAACAAATCAAATACCCGGATTGGATATGTAATGGTGGTTCTCAACAAATCAAATGCCCAGCTCGGATGTGTAATGGTGGTTCTATGCCCAGCTCGGATATGTAACCACAAGTTCGGAATGGGTTTGAAACCATCCAATACCTGCCTAGAAAAAACTGCCGGTTCTTTTGCTGGTTCTTTCATGAAACCCTGCACGGTTTGAGGTTTTGGAAATAACTGGAACTGATGGTTCTTTGATTTTTGATGTTTTCAAATACCCAGACCCAGTCAGTGGATCTTTGAACCTGAATGGTTCAAATACCCTGAACCGGCGGTTATTGGAAAAAAAAACCCCACCATCCCCCCCCAACCCAAAGAACTGTGCTACTACTGCAAAAGCCAAACCCTAAATTTTTCTCAATGGCATATGGGTGTGTTTTGGTTCCCTCTCTAATTCTAGCCCATATTGTTGCTTAGGTCTTGCACCTTTGTGCAAATTTTAAGAACTAGAAAGCCCAACCCAACCCAACCAAAAATCCCTTGATGATAAAAATGAAGTCCATCTATAGCTAGCTAATGTTTTGATATGTTGGACTTGTATATTTTTTGGGCAATCTAAGCCCAAAAGAGAGGAGAGAGAGAAAGAGATAATTTTGCACAAAAAAATTTGACATGAATGGGAATACCATGTGTACCAAAATAGAGTAATAATTTAACACAACAAATCTAGAATTGTATCATAATTTGAGCCCTAGTATATGCAATTCACCATGCCTAAGTTGTTGGACATTTTTACAAATGATTCATGGTTTCACTTAACAACAAATAAATGAATTAGGTTTGGCATTACATTTTCAATTTCACTAATTAACCTTTTCATTTTCTCTTGTTAGGAATTTTGATTAGTTGTAAATTTTCCTTAACCTATAAAGTGGTAATTACCCATTCTTTGTTCATACTTCCTTTTCCATGCAATATTAGTGAATAGCATTAATTAACTTGTTTGTATTTTTCTATATAAAAAATGCCTCTATGCTTTTTCATGGAGATGTGTGGCAAAAGAATACATACGTTTTGCAAACAATTTTTTCATTATGGTTTAAAACATTGTGCTTATTTTCAAACAAAGTTCCCTTATGCTTGGCATGGTGGGAATTTTTTTTAAATTCAAGAATAGGAAAAATGTTTTGGGAAAAAAATAAATTAAACATTAAAACATTAAAAACCTTTAATAAATGCCTTCCCAACCCCCAACTCAATTGTTATTGGGCCATTTTGACTCCTTTGCATGCTTTTATGATATGTATAGGCAAGTAGACCACTTGTAAGTTAGTTCTAATCCATATATCAACCTTATTATTATTTAGAAGTTGCTATTATTTGGTATGCAAGAATTTAATTAGCCTTTTTTTTTTCCCCCCAAATAGCTGAAAATCTATACTTCACCATCTTAGGCCTCTTCATGAATATATTTGGATAATTTTAGGTAATTTAAATTAGTTAAAAATTTGCAAATAACTTTTTTGGTCTCATTTTCAGCTTTTTTTTTTTTTTAAAAGGGTTGTCCTTTATTTCAAAGTTGTTTGTGGAGGGTGGGTTGGGGGAGAATTTTTGTCATTTGGAGAGCAATAACATTGAAAATCGCAAATTTGTGTGTTGAGGGCTCCAAAAAAATCCACACCTTTTTTAAGATATAATTTTAAACCAAAAAAATGTTTAATTAAGGAAATTATTGTTGAAATTTATCCTTCAAACCACATATTATGCATCAAATCTCCTTATATAACAAAAGAAAAAACAAATTGTTGCAAAGCTCTACTATTAGCTTTATAACTAAAGATGTAGAATTGGATTTATCCAATAATCTCACATGTTAAGTATAATCTCACATTTTAAAAAAACTATTTTAAAAGGTCGTTTTGGCTTAGACTTGCACCTTGTTAAATCAAACCATCTAATGGTTCATAGGTTAAGGAATATCCAAAATTATCACTTGCACATTCCATAGCACTAAATTCTACACCAAATCAAATTTCCAAATTATATTTCAGAATAGGCACATGATGGCTCCATAGGAATTTAAAGGTCAATTTACATTTTATTTATAAATGTGCAAATAATCTCTCATAATTTGTATTTAAATTGTCATCCACTTGCAACCCATGAATTTTATTTAATAAAAAACACACATTTGCCACCCTTTTCCCACACCCAATATGCATATTCCATCAAATCTCCCATATTGTTAAAAATGAGTGAAATTGAACAAATGATGACTTATTAAAAGAACAAAAAGAATATAAAACACTCAATGGACATTTAATGAAATAATATAAAACAAAGGAAAAAAAAAAAAAAAAAACAAACAAATTTTAAAAAAAAAAAAACCAAAAAAAAAAAAAAAAAATAAAAAAAAAAAAAAAAAAAAAAAAAAAAAAAAAAAAAAAAACACCATACATTTTTAAAATAATAATAACCAAGTGAGAATCTAAAACTTCATCACCCTTTTGGTGACCACAATCAAATTCCAAGATCCATTCCAACAACCCTAAATTCCCCCTAAACCCACCAAATCAAAACCCTAGATATTGAAAACCCTAAAAATGTGTCATGAAGTCTCATTATAGAAACTATGATTCAATTGAATGCAATTGAGGTCTTGGATGATTGCACTTCAATGCAATTGAAAGAGGTGTTGGACTAGATATAAAATAGATACAAAAATACCTAATGAGGTTTTTAAATTATTTTTATCATTTAAAATAAATAAATATTATTATCTTAACCCTCACTCAACCCAATGTGAGGCCCAGTCAACTACCTTTTCATTTTGCCACTGATTTTTTTAATAAAAAAATCCTAGAAAAAAATTTTAATTTGGAAAATCATTGTTTGATTTTCTATCACTAACTGATTTATTCTTTTTTTACTTTACCCAAAATTGATTTTTTTTTAATTTAATTTTTTTACCTTCCCAAAATTCAATTGAATCCACTAGTTGTGGTTCTCTCACTCTAGTTCATTCCAGTTAGCAATCTTGACTTTTACTTTTACCCACCAATTTTTTTTGCCTCACTCTTACTTTTACCCAGTTTTTCTTTTCTATTTTTACTTATTAAGTTTTTTTCCCCCCTTACTCTAATCATTCCAATCACCACTTTTAAATTTATTTCTTTTACTCATTTCAATTTTTATTTTATTTTTTCCCGTGACTCGATTCTGTCCAGGTCAGTTCCTTCATCACTTTTCTTTATTACTACTAGTTGGGATGCCCATGATTTTCACGGGCTGGGATGAATGTATGGATGAAAGACAATTCAAAACTCATAATGTGTCAATTATAGTTTATTATGCAAGAATTAAAACAAAGTCACTTTATGAAAAACGAAAACATGAATCCAAAGTTACACTCTTAAGGTGCATTCACACCTAATGTTAAGTCAGTGTTATGTGAAATCCTAGGTGGCATCTTAGGTGGCACCCAATGTTGAATGGGTGATTGTTTAATATTAAGTGAATGTTAACTTAACATAAAATCTTTATGGTAAATAGGTTTAGGTCTTAAATGACTAGTTTGGTGTTAAGTGACCTAATACTAGAGTCCTTAACACCAAGTGTGAACGCACCATTAGTTGATTGTAATTTGCCAAACATGAATTTCATGTTAGCATCCATTCTTGTTTTGTTTGTTGAGCCTCTTCCACTTGCACAAAAATGCATTTCAATCTTTGCAACAAAAGTAGCAATCAACCTTAATTACTCTATTGCATATGTTGAATGTGATGGTTTCTCTTGCCTTCTCTTGCTTGCTTGAAAGGACTTGTTTTATCTTTTGTACACTTTTCTATGGGCACTAGCCTACCTCGCCCATAAAAGACATCACTCCATTACATCACCATTCTTACAAGTTGTCTTTCGATCAACCATTCTACCAATTCAAATATCTCCTATCTACAAATGAATTGACAACCATACATGAAAATAAAGAACTAAGAGAAATTTGACATAGAAAACACTGAACATAGGCATTCTACCTTATTGTTACCTTTATCAAACAATAAGGTAAGGAATGTACATGGTGCAAAAACCTAACAACATGTTGAATATTGCAACAAAGTCGAGGCCCAAGATGCCCTTGCTAATTTTGTGTTCATCCTAACCATCATCATCTATGCTTTAAGCTCACCTTCCAAAAGCATTGCATCGACAAACATAGATGAAGATATTTTTATTTCTATCATTGCACTTTGAACATCAACAATCTATTCATAAGCTTTTGCCTTGCTTGTCAAGAAAACATGACAATCAACATAGCAATGATAGAAATCAAAAATAATTTGACTTACTTAAGGTTATTGAATCTCTTTTCAAAAAGGATCTCAAGAATGTGATCTTGAATTGTGAATTGAAAAATACCACAAATCTTTCCTACCTTTGTGAAAAATTCCTCACAACAAAATTCATATATTAAACAATGAAAATTATATAATATTACAAATGAAAATTTTCAACTTTTTTTTCCAAATCTAAATCCAAGGTTGATTGTAATGGTTGGATTTTTACAAAATATCATAGTTTGTTTTGAAGCTACAAGGTATTACAATACAAATTTCATTATTTTCAATTTTTTTTTCCTTTTTTTATTGTCTTCAAATTTTTTTTACAAGAGAGGGAATTCATATGCAAACCTAGACATAAGTGATTTATTTTTCTTGGAAATATCTATTAATATACTTGAATTAATAATCAAGTTTTGATTTTTGGAATTGAATTAATAGATAATTAATTTAATCAACATTTCTTTTTCATTTCTTTTCTTGAGTTGAACATTTAATTTGTGCTGAAGAGAAAGTGGATACAATTATTATTATTATTTTCATTAATTCATCACATAATTGGAATTTAATTGAAAGTGGCAGCATTTTTTTTTTCTATTTTTCTTGGATGAAATAACTTGAAAATGGTGATGATTAGTTCATAGAAATTTTGGATTGCCTTACAAAAATGATGTAGGACATAATTACAATCAAACTTTAATGCTTAATATTTCATGTGCACATTTTAACAACACAAAATTAAAAACCAACAAAAGGGGGGGAGTCTTATGTCATTGTTCTTTTCAACAACTTGAAATGTACAAATATTTTTTTAAATATATATTTCTAGAAGAGATCAAGTCAAATACTTTATTTAATATTGCACAAATGACAATTCAACAATCTTTAGAAAATAATACAAACATATTCTTTGATTGTCATGGGACAACCTCTAAAGAATTAGTCTTTTGAGGGCCATAGCTTGCTACCTTAAATGAAGACCAAGCCAAGTATAGTGGAATCTCACCACTATCAACCACTATGACTTTCCTCAAGTGGTTCATCCACCTTGTGTGCCTTTAGTTTCAACTTTGTATACAATGTTCAAGGCTGCTTATGACCTTGCCAAATACATGTTTGTTATCCAACCTTTCAAAGTAATCAAAAGTTTTGTCACAATACGATAAAAAATTAACTTAAACCCTCACATCAATGGGTTGGAATAAACCATACATTTTGTATGATTCTCGCATTGAAACAAACATAAAAATATTGATGCCCCACCAACATTTGCTTGACCAAAGTTTTAAGTAACTATCTCTTTAATGTCTTGTGGGGTTAATTAATAGTGTTTGCACAACCAACTAGATTTGGCATCCCTCATCAAAAAAAGAAATGAGACCAATTAGTTAAAAACCTAACAAAGAATTAGTCTTTGTTAGTTGTCTATGTTTAAGAATTTCTCAAGAGATTGCAAAGTTGAAAATGTTTAGTTATGATTCTTTCCTTCTTAGCCTTCCACATAACATTCACTACCACATGTTTCACATCTAACCTAACAATCTCCATGCATGAACAATATTCTAAAACCATCAAAGGTGAATTGGTATTGATTAGCAAAATGGGTTCTTATGAATATATTTACAATCAACTTCAAAAACACCTATTGTTAAGTCATTGCTAAAAAATGTAGGTTAATAATGTCATCTAGTTTGGATGGGAAGATGGACAATCGATTATAAGTAAAAAAAATGATGTTTCAAAAGCATGAAATTTTTTTTTGCTATGAATTGTCTTCCCCTCAAAGAACAATGCACTTGCTTTTGCTTGAAGCTTATATAAACTATAACAACTTTAGATATTACTTTGTCACGAATATAGAAACTAGGATTTGGTAGAGTTAATGTTTTTGTTGAAATTTCAATTCAATTGAATTTGGTTGAATTGAATCAAATTGAATGCAATTGAATTCAAACCTAGTTGCATTGAATCCAAACCTTGAATTTGGAAGAAAAGATTCCAAGCCACCACCCACTTGATTTGATATCGAAGTTGAATTTTGATTCTTATACTTGCATTAGAATTAACTCATACATATGTTCAAAAAAAACATTGGTCCTAGATAGTTGGGAATATTGAAATTGAAACAATCACTACATTCTACTACAAGGTTCCATAATGACTTTTTAAATAATAACTTTGAAAAAAATTTATCATGATTTTTTTTTTTCCCATATATGTCTCTTGCAAATAAAAATTTATTAAAATTCATTTATGAAAACACACATGTTAATTTGTAATTCACTCAGATTCTCTCTGCTGCTAGCCCACTATTTGCTTATTATTGTCAGACAAGGTTTCCACCCACTACTACTAGGCTAGTTTTGCCCTTTTTCTTTCATTAACTTTTTTTACCAACTAATTTTTGCCTATTAATAATAGTGGGTAAAAAGTAAATTCCATGCCTTTTGAAACACTAATTGAAATTTCCCATTGTTAAAAAAAATTTCACCTTCCTACTTACTTTTTCCCCTTACTTTTTCTTACTTTTTACTTCATTCTCTCCCCTCTAAACTGACTTACTAGACACCTCTTCAGTCAGTTTTTTGGTCACCTAAAAAATGGCACCTTGACCTTTCTTGAGTGGTGATATTCAATCTAGGAAATGTTTAGATTTGGACTTACAGACCTTGATTCAGTCAGTCTGAGAGAGAGAGAGAGAGAGAGAGAGAGAGCATCTCCAGCAGTGCTCAGTATGTGAGACTCCTCAAGCAGTACAAAAACATAATTTCTCACATCCAAGTTTTAGTTATTTTACTTCTTTTTTTTCTTTTTCCAACTCCACCCATACAACTAAAATTGGGACTGCAAAATAGATTGAGGGGGACACCTTGACCTTTCTTGAGTGGTGGTGATATTCAACCCATAGAGAAATGTTTAGATTTGGACTTACAGACCTTGATTCAGTCTCAGTCTCAGTCTCTGAGAGAGAGAGAGAGAGAGAGAGAGAGAGCATCTCCAGCAGTGCTCAGTATGTGAGACTCCTCCATCTGTACAAAAACATAATTTCTCACATCCAAGTTTTAGTTATTTTACTTTCTTCTTCTTTTTTCCAACTCCACCCATAAAACTAAAATTGGGACTGCAAATTAGATTGGGGAGCAGGCCAGGGCAGACGAGTAATAGCAACCCACCTGGACCAATCAAACTATCTAGCCAATCAAAAACAGAACCACCAGGGAGGGAAGGAACAATCAACAAATACAATTTTGACACTATATATATATATATATAATTTTTTTATAAAATTAATTAATTAATTATATTTTTTATTAGTGTTTTTAGACTCTTCCAGGGCTGCCTGCTTACTCCAGGGCCCTTGGAAGATGTGCAAATTTTTTTCCAGGGTCACACAAGACTTCCAGTGGATCCACTAGACTAGATATGTATGAGTGGTTTATTACACATTATCCAAGATTTTTAGTGCAGAGCCACCACATATTGATCCCCTTTTAGAAAGGCACCTTTCAAGTAAGATGGGATCTTTACCATGGTTAGAAGCAGGCTGAAAACTATTCAGGAAGTTTATTTTATTTTACCATGGTCTAGGTAGGTAGGTAGGCTACCAGTGTAGTGTAGCCTAGTGTGGGTGTTGGTTGAGGTGCACAGGTTGGTTGGTTGGTTGGTTGGTTGGTTAGTTAGTTAGTTAATAATGCAGTTTCCCCATTGGGATCTGTTTAGGGTTAAAGGATTTTTTGTTTTTGACTGAGATTTTTACTGTTGCTGGACTCTCTTTGCAGCTGCTGATGCTGCTACTGCAGTTGTTGCTGTTGTTGTTGTTGTTGGTGGTGGTGGTGGTGTCAGGCATGTCTACTGTTCCTGCACTTGTTTTGTGTCATTAATTGCAGTGTTGGTCTCAGCCTTTGGCAGAGCTTCTTCTCTCAGCTCCAGTTATTCTTCCACTTCTACTACTACTACTACTACTACTACTCTCTCTCCTGCTTCATTTTGCTTTCAGTTGCAAATTTGTGGGGTTTTTTTTTTCCCCCCCCTTTTTTTTCTTTTTTTTTTTGGGCTTATAAGTTTGGATCTCAGCCAAGCTCTCAAGCTTTTTGAGAGCTTCCTGGTTTTTTTTTTTCACCCTTTGGTGGGTTGTTGTTGTTGTTGTTGTTGTTGTTGTTTTGGGTTGTGATGATGTTGTTTGAGGGAGGTTTTCTTTCTCTTCTTCTTCTCTTGATGCTGTAGGTGGGGGACATCAGCAGCTGGCTCCTTTTTTTGTTTTGGGGCTGTCCTTTTTGGCTTTTTCTTCCACTTGTGCAGCAGCAGTGGATCACCATTCCAGTTGAAGTGAAGATGATGGCTTTGCTTGACTAGCTTTCCAAACCAGCTTTCACAAAAAACCCAAGGTAAGTAAAGCACATGAATGCAGAAGAAGAAGAAGAAGAAGAAGAAGAAGATGAAAACCCCACCCAATCTGGTGTTTTCTTCTTTCTCTCGGGTTTGATTTCTTGTGTTCTGTTTTTGTCTCTTTCTACTTTGACATAGAGAGATTTTGGGTGTGGGAACATAAGCTGTAGATGAATCTTATGATGGAGGTTCTATCTGAATGAGTTTGTTCTTCAATTTTGAGTAAGGAGAGTTGGGAGGCAAGCTCCATGATTGAATGTAGTATAGTACCCCTAATTTGTGGTGTTGTCAAATCTTTGAGTAAATGGGCATTGCAGAATAGACATGGGTATAAATAATTCCTGTGCTGCTTTGTTCAGAGTTCACATAGATTTGATACCTGGATTTGTGAAATGGATGTTGAGAGTACCCATCTATCCATCCCCTCCCAGGTTTTGCAGCAAGCACATGATGTAGCAGCAGCAGCTACACAACTCATCCAATAAATGCAGCTGATTTTGTTTTTCTGGGTACACACTAAATTTTTTTTGCCATGTTGTGTTGTGGGTTGAAGGGATTTTGCAAGCTTCTTGTGAAGAAGATGGAGCAGCTGCTTTCAAAGTCATGGAGCAACAGCAGCTGGTATTGATGGCACATTGTTATTCTGCTGCTTGGTGGAGGAGGAGGAGCTTGTTGGTGTTTGACTTCTTTCAACCAGATTCTTCGTTGAATAGCATAGCAAGTTTCTGCAAACTGGAAAGTGAAAGGGCACTAGTGCAGGGAAGATGAGACCAGTATGTGTGGGAGGGGCCAGGGTTGTGGACCACTGGCTACTGTTTCCAGGAAGCTCATGTGTGTGGTCGATGAAGCTTGGATCACTCTGGACGTATCATGTAGTCCATCCAGACTAACTTAGCAAAAGACAGTTGCAGCAAAACTCTCTTGGTCCATCATCAATTGAGCAACATGATATAATAATTCCTTCAAAGAATGTATGCGATTGCTGTTGCTGCCACACTGTTGGTCATTGTTGCCTGACAATTTGCGATGCCCACAATGCTGATGACTGGAAACCAGAAAGCGGGACTCAAAGGTGGTGGGTAGTGTTGGTGGTGACCAGTGGTGCTTCAGGAAGTGAAGAAGAGCGGTAGTAGAACAGGTTAATAAATAAATAAAACGTGCCTTGGCAGAGAGAGCCAATACAGGAAAGTGCAAAAGTTGGAGAAAGGCACCCAAACGAAAAACAAAGCCTGCACAATGAAGTTCATGAAATTGGGTTCAAAGCAGAACACATTTCAAACTCAAGGAAATATCACGTAAGTTCAATCAATTTTCCAGGAATTCAATTTCTGATGTTTGCACACACACAATAATAGTGTATGATATCAAATGTAGCATTTTCCATTTTGTGGGTATGGTTTTTGCTTCAATTTGACATGAACTGTAGAGCAGAATCCACAAATTCCACCCTCAATGAAGAGATTGCAGAGGTTGGAAATGATTGATTGATTGATTTCAAGGGCATGATTCTTGCTTCTCCCAATTTTGTCTTTGTTCTATCAATGTAATGTAAATTATCATGGTTCTTCTTTAAAACCCAAGTCGCTCGGGCCTGTGCAGATCTGTAGCATCAGAACTTTCCAGTGACATTACTTTCAATGTCAATGGTCATAAATTTGAACTTCACAAGGTGCAGTGCTCTCTCTCTGTGTATTTCCTGTTTCCAAAACACGAACTCTGTCTTACTACCCCCCAGCTTGCAAAGGCATTCTTTAGTTTTTCTTTGTTGGTTTTCTTGGGGAGCTTGCTGATGTTTTTATAGCTCGGTGTTGGGGATGGGGGGTGGGGTGTGAATTGCAGTTCCCATTTTTGTCCAAATGTGGTTGTGTGAGTAAATTGCTGGCAGAAGCTCACAACACAAACAGTGATGACGAAGAAGTCGTAATTCTGGATTTCCCAGGAGGTGCAGAGTCATTTGAGATGTGTGCCAAGTTCTGTTATGGCATTACATTTACATTGAGTGCACACAATGTCGTGGAGGTTCTCTGTGGTGCCAAGTACCTTGAGATGACAGAGGATATTGAGAAGGGGAATCTCATCTTCAAGCTGGAAGTTTTTTTGAACTCCTCCATCTTACGGGGCTGGAAGGATTCTATAATCTGTTTACAAAGCTGCAATGCCCACATGCCTAGGGCTGAAGATCTCAAGGTTAGTGTGATCCAATTTTTTCTCTATGGAGGAACTGAAAAATAACAACCACCCATTCATGTTATTTTCTTGTCTGCACAGTGAGTAGTAGTAGTAGGCCTGGGTGCAGATCTTATGTTCTTCCCTTGTGCGAGTGTGGATTTGGCGGTGCTCTCTTGGCATCAAATTCTGTCAAATCTGTGCATGTATCAGTCACACCCACATGAAGTTTATGACAGCAATACTGGGTTCTTATGGGGGGGCAGGTGGTTGGGCGGTGCATAGACTCAATATCCTCAAAGACAATGGTTGAACCATCAAAGGTGGATTGGTCCTTCACATACACACGGTCATCTTCAACAGCAATGAGCGAGCACTCATCTTCAAACATGAGCTCAAGCCATTGGATGTCACCTGTTCCACGGGACTGGTGGGTAGAAGACATTTGTGGTTTGGATGTTGAGTTGTATTGGAGGCTAATGGTAGCAGTGAAGGCAAAGGGAATGCCTCAAGAGCAAATTGGAGAGTCGCTGCGGGTTTACACATTACACTGGTTACCAGGTGTTTCAAAAGAACAACAGTTGTTGCTGGATGGTGGTGTGAGGATGGGGAATGGAGGAGGAGGAGGGTTCTCGACTGATCATGCTGAAACAGCAACAAAGCACCGCGAGCTGCTGGAGACTATTGTCAGTTTGTTGCCATCTGAGAAGGGCTCTTCTTCTTGCAGCTTTTTACTCAAACTTCTCAAGGCAGCCACGATTTTGAGTGCTTCACCAACTGCAAAGATGGAGTTGGTGAGGCGAATAGGACTGCAGTTAGAAGACGCTTCTCTTCGAGATTTGTTGATCCCATCTCTTTCATATTCCAGTGATTCCTTGTACGATGTTGACTTGGTTCAGCACATTGTGGAGCAATATTTAGCATCAGAGAAAAGTCCAACAACGAGTCCTTCCAACAATGGAGGAGCTTGGCGTTCACAGTCAATGGACAGACACAGAACACAATCGATCGAAAACTGCAACTTCAGTGAAAGAAGTAGCTTCACTGGTCATAGCTCACAGCTCAAAGTGGCCAAGTTAATAGACAGTTATCTAGCAGAAATAGCCCGTGACACCAATCTACCACTCTCAAAATTTGTGCAACTTGCTGAATCTGTTCCTGATTTTGCTCGTCCTGTCCACGACAAATTGTATCACGCCATTGACATGTACCTACAGGTACAATTTTTCTTCTGTACTCTTGTGCCACCCAATCATCATGCTTGTTTTGAACTTTCCCAAATTCCCTTCTCAAAAAAACACCAACCTGAGTTTTTCTTTCACACACCATGAATCATCATTGTCATTGTTCTTTGTCATTGTCATCATTGTCATCATAAAGAGGTCCAAAGTGAACTTCAATGATCCAATCAAAATGAGACTTTCTCTATGCTTCTCACTTAGGTGATTTCAGAATACAGTAGATCATAAGTGTGGGCTGTTTTCTCTTCTTTTTTTTCCTTTTCAAACTGCACAGCAAAAGTATAACTTAGCTTCAATGATTAAAAAAATGAAATTGGATCTGTTTTCTCAGATGGGTTCATCCCTGCTGAGTTTAAATGGTCAAAAATGAAAAATGGATCTGTTTTCTCAGTTGCATCCATCCCCACTGAAACATTTTGCTTTTGTTCAAAGAGGTGGTTTGAGCACTAAAATCATTCATTCCTTCTTTCTTTCTCGGGTCTGTCTGGAATGTTCAGGAACATCCAGGGCTATCAAAGAGTGAACGCAAAAGGATCTGTGGACTTATGGATTGTAAAAAGTTATCAATGGAAGCGTGCATGCATGCTGCAACAAATGATCGCCTCCCTTTACGCATTGTGGTTCAGGTAATAAAGACACCCTTCTTTATTACCCTTGCAATTTTGTGACCTTCACTTTTGTCGTTTGAGACTTATAACAGATCATTGGCATGCAATTTTGATTTAGCAAGCATGTTTTTCACAAGTTTGTTGCAACTTGAATGAGAGGATAATACGACTTTGACCCCTTTTTTTTCCAAAAGTATTTGTTATTGTCTCTTGAGTGCTAAGCCAACATCATGACTGAGTCTTCCCATTGCTTCTCATTACTTCTGAATGCAGATTTTGTATAATGGTTTGCCTGGATTTTGAGTTGATTAAGTATATGCTTGTAAAGCACTCAGAGAAATTTCCTAGTGTATTTGGAGGGCACCTTATATCCATGAATATCCCTCTTAGAAAATAGGAGGGATCTTACATCTACTCCTCAAGAATGGGTTGGAAATCACGCTTACTCATAGGTGTAAGATCCCCTCCCACTCTTAAGGAGTAGGTGTAAGAACCCACCCACTCCTATGCCTAGTGATCTACGGATGTTTGAGTTTATGAAATGTTCAAAAAGCAGGAACTGAGTCAGCTGATGGATCTTTAGGAATTTAAATATCTGCACAACTCTGGTTACGACTGCACACATTGTTGGGCTACCTTCATAATTGTTGTTGTTGAGATTTCTCTGCAAAGATTTCAAAGAGATTTTGATTTTCACAAGTGTGGAGTTTTCTTTTGTGTGTACAGATTTTGCAGTAGCAATAGAGCAAGTTGTGCAATGGGTTTTGTGTGGAATGCAATAAGCTCCCCCTGGCCTTTTAAAATGGTTCCATTGGAATAGATGCAACATGAATTCAGATGTGGGGGCTTTCTGGTTTGGTTTTTTTTTCTCCAGGTACTGTTTTTTGAGCAAGTGCGAACAGCAATGAGAGGAGGACTTTTACAAGACAATCTCCCAAGCAATATCCGGGCATTGCTGCCTCCAGATTCAAGTGGGGAGATAAGCTTACCAGAGCTAATGAAGGGTACGATGATAACATCATCGATGGCAGTTCCTGAAGAAGGATGGGATGCTGTTCATCAAGATTACGCATCGTTGAAAGGAGATCTGGCAACGATGAGATGTCATATTGCTGAAGCTGAGAATGAACGCAACATGATGCAACATGAATTGGCGAAGCAACAACAACAACAACAACAGAAAGCCAAAGCTAGCTTTCTTACCTCCTTCAAACCTAGGAAAATTTTCAACAAGATTTTCTCGAGCAAAGGCTTCTCCAGCTCTCAATCTTCAAATCTCTCCGAGAGTCCAGTGCAGACAACTGGAAAGGAATTGACTAGACAGCACAGGAATTCTGTTGGGTGATGATGATGGAAATATTTTTTCCATTTTTCAATTTCACGGGTGGTCAAATTTTGAGGCAAAATACTGAAAAAAAAAAATTGCTTACAACAACAACTATTATGGTTACATACATACATTAGTATATGGAATGTTAATGGAATGTTAATGGACTGTAGAAATTTGAATTCATGTATAATAATGAGAAATCGCATGTTAAAAGAAATATTAGTGTTTAAGAACCTGTTTAAGAACCATGTTTTATAAAAAAAAATCATGTTTTATCAGGGATGAAAGAACATAAATGATTCTATGGTGATGGAATCAGCAAATGGGTCTTGTGCATTTTGATATGTAGGATTTTCAGGAGGAACATCATTGCAAGGAGAACGAGGGAAGTCTTTTTCCCCCATAGAGGCGCCTCCCCTGCACCGCCAATTTTCATTTTGTCAATAAAGTGGTGGGTGTGTTTTTCACTGCGCCTTCATCTCAGTAGAAACTTGTTTACTTGTTTACTTGTTATTTGTGTTCATGCCCATGAAAGCCAAAGCCGATGATGATTATGCCTAGTCCATTTTGCTTGTACCACGCACATGTATTGTTGGGTCATATGGTCATTGGGTTTAGGGTTTAGGGTTTAAACCCTAAACCCTAAACCCTTAGCTGAGTGGTGGGTGGTGGCAAGCCAGGTCTAACTAATGGCCATTATCTGACATAATTGGCACTTGGGGAGAGATTCTGCCACAGCATTAGGAACTTTGTAGACTATTATTTACTAGAGCTCATGATGTTCAAATGTGCTCATTTCATGCATTAGAAACAGAACTTTGACCCTGAGAAGCTTAGGGTGAAGGGCGGATTCTGTAATTACATGCTTGTCATATGCATTTCAAAGAGTAATTGACCCTGAGAAGTGTAGGGTGAAGGTCATGGGCAATGCTATTATTACATTGCTTAGATTCTTTCCATATTACCTTGGGGCCTAATTTGTTGGAACTTGGAACCTATATTCAACAAGGTGTTTGTTATACACAATGGCCCTGCCATTTATTTAATATCAACAATGGATATTGTACGGTAAATTGTTCATAGCTAGGGGAAAAATATAAAACAAATCTATTTCAATGTACATAAATCAAAAAATTGTCAAGATTTTTTTTTTCATTTTTTAACGAGTTACAAAGAACCCAAAAGGGATCTTACATTAAATGATGACAAGTTTTAGGAACCTATCCAAACATTTAAAAAATTGCTACCAAACCAAAACCAATAGGGAAATGTCCCAACATGATTTTCAATTTTTTGGAAATCTAATGAAATCTTTAAAAGTGGTTGAATATTCCCTTTTCATATTTATTTTTCACGTTTGTTCAAATTTTCAAACCCAAAAACAAAAGACTCATTGTGACATGTATATTTTGAATCTTTTTCAATCACATTGTCAAGTTTTGAAAAAACATATGAATTTTTGCATTGTTGGGTGTGGTAACCATTTTTGGAGAAGGTAGTTTCATGTTTAATTTTGTGGGTTATGGATTGGTGACAAAATCATTTGGGGTTGGGTGCACATTTGAAAATGTGGTCAAAAAAAAATCAAAATCAAAAGATGAATGTGAATCCTTTTACAACCAAATTAACATGAATCATCTCACTTAATTTCTAGGGGCCAAAATCCCTTGAAGTTATTATACTCTATAGTGATTCTCAACACAATATCCTTGCCTTACAAAACAAGGCCAATAAATTACACACTTCCATTTGTCATGTGAAACCACATCACAAGAGTCTTAAACTCCATGCATTTGAACAGTACCTAGTAATGTTGGATGGTTTATACAAAAAGCTTGGATGCTAGTAATAAGCCAAAGCCAATAAGTATGCCCTTCTTCTCATACGGTGTTTTTTATATGGTGCAAATACAAAGCTTTCAACTGGGTCATCCAACATTTGAATCCCCTAACAATAACTAAATCAACGAGGTTGGAAAAAAATACTCAATAAACAACAACCCAACATCACCTTGTCTATAGCTGAAGTACACACAATAGATGACTTATCACACGAATTCTTCTCTCCATAGATATCACCAATGTAAACTTTTGCAATCATATTAGTGGTCACTTATGAGAGAGATGCTCATGATTCATAGAAGTTGCATTGAAACTACAAAACAATCATAGAGTTCTTTCTTGAAGAAAATGTCAAAACAACTATAGACAAGTAGCTAGTGCAACTCTTTCATAGCATCCAAAAATGACAAAATTGACATTGGAGAGAAGAAGGTCAATCCCAAATAGTTGCAAAATACATATTATCCATTTCAGAATCAGTTCATGCTTTGCCTTCACTAAAGGAAGAGAAATTACACAATACCACAATTTTACAAAGACACAAATTAAACAGGAAGAATATGATGGGTGTTTAAAAGCCAGGCTCATTGTATTTCTATAGAATTGGTTTGTTGGAAAGGAGAACCGATGTTGTTTTCTGGTAGAGTGAAGCCATTCCCTCTAGTCATAGAGGAGGTTGGATCTATACTACTAAAGATCTATCGAAGTCTGTAGTAGAACAATTACAGAAATGAGTGACCTGCAATTCATTAAGTAAAACAGTTTTTCAAAACGCTTTTTCATCTCACTTTTTCTGCTTTTGGGTAGTTTTTTGTTTATCACAAGTTGCAATTATTGGAAGCCTTTTGACCCTGTTTACTGAGTTCTACTCATAGAACTTGTATGTTGATGCCGAGACAATAATAGACGCAAGCCCACCAATTGTTGCTGCAAACATGAGTAGGACTCCTAATATGATGAAAACCTGCATGAAATTCACATACCAAAAAACTCAGATCACAGTTAATGTTTTGGACCACATGCTCATCACAAAACTGTGAAGACATTTTTACATGGATCCCAGTACACAACAGAAAACTCAAA
>Ga0116231_10008834_pt1 | contig 17430 bp, 9 predicted proteins | sample S1TSphgellanicum_2_FD_89695 | JGI IMG/M metagenome (GOLD analysis project Ga0116231, IMG submission 89695) | Host-associated microbial communities from peat moss isolated from Minnesota, USA - S1T2_Fd - Sphagnum magellanicum MG | ecosystem: Host-associated > Plants > Peat moss > Unclassified...
AAAATTTGAAATTTAAATAACAATTTTCAGATTCAAATATCAAGTTTCAAATTCTAATATTGTTTTTAAAAACTAAAATAGTAGTTTTCATAATTGAAATATCCATTTTCAAATTTGAATTAAAAATCCAAATATTAATTTTGAGATTCATTATATGAACAATATACATACGTATGCATATATATAAAATTTTAGTACATACATTAAAATACACCCATATGTCATTGTAAAATACCTTTAGGATGCAACTAATTTGGTGATTACTGCGACCAATGGGACATATCAACCTATTAATGGATGAAAATGAATGTAAAATCGATCCAACCAATAAGATGAAAATTTTAATAGTTGCATCATAGTTGTGAGAATGACCAAAATAGTTGAAATTTGGTTTTGTAATTGCAAATATTCCCAAATCCAGTCGCAAACAACTACAAGTCGCATGTAGTCGTAAATGGAGTGGTTACATTTTGGCTGATTTCTACTAGTGACAGCATTGTAGTCCAGTGACCTGCGGCCCACCATTCGCCGCTTTGGTGGACACCCTCAAACCCAAGCGGACATCGTTGTCTTTCACATACTCAGAAGCATGATTAGAACCCATGAAATGGAATAAAATGACGTAAAACAGCAAGCAATGGCGTTTATACGACGTAGAACAGCAAGGAATGACGCTTATAGGACCACCCTCAACACACGCTCCCCCAAACACGTAACTCATTAATTTAGGCGTGCCAACGATGGGTCATTTAAGTAATTTAGGCGGCGCCGCCTCCGATCGCCTAGATTGGACAGGCCTGATCATCACTAATCGTTTGATCACATTTGAGTTATGATTGTATGCAAGTGCATGATTTGCTTTGACATGCTAATTTTTAGGTGTTAAAAGATTGACTATGAGATTGACTATTCCAAAGTAAAACATGGAAGTACAAATGATTTTTAAATTTAACATTTTGAGATGAATTGGGTTATTATAGATGGGTACATGTTGTATTAAATTAAGATTTCAACAATGTTTTCGAACTTGCATACATGTTTGATGTGGCAATGAGGGGCATGATATTAAAAATTGGAAGCTTTGGATTTTCTTTGATATCCAAAAATTGATGATGACATTTTCTGCATAATGCATTCATCTCCTTATGATACAGTAGTCATTTTGTGAGGTTATGATTAATTATTTCATATTTATTATAAATTTGAAACCAAGTTTTGGTGGTGGAATCAAAATGTAATGATATATGTAATTGGTCTCACCAATTAATGCAAGGTCTACACTTTGTACTCTTGTAAACAATGTTGTTCAATGACAATTAAAAATATACGATAACATCTAGGGATGCTATGGATTTTGAACATATATGTATGCATAAAATGCTTGAACCTCTTTTTTTTGGAAATCAAAGGAAGATTTTGTTCATCCACTTGTTAAGGTATGTATTTTTGTTGTCATGGATAGATATAACTTTAAAGAACCTATTGGCAAAGCAAGAGCTTCAAGGCCGCCTAGATGCATGAAATGTGATTATTTTTATTGTTGCAACAAAACAATATTGAAACAACATGTTATTGATGTTTGAGATGTCAAAAAAAACAATTAGGAGTGGTGAAACTTATGGTGTTGATGACCAAGTAAATGAAAGTAGTGAGTTGTGACATGAGACGTAACTCAAGGGGAGATAAAACTTGAAAAGAAATAAATTTCCATTGGTGACCTTGTGGAAGAAGTTGATCAATATATTATTAACTAATGGAACTATTCACTTCCTAGTGCAACTTCATCATACTTTATAGAAAGATATTCAAGCCCAAATGATTGGTCTACCATTGTATATGAACTTTGGCAAGTCTTGATTGCTATTCAATACAAGATTCTTACAAGAGTTTTTGGGAAACACACTAGAAATGATGAGGCAATCACAATTCATAACATTGCAAATCATGTAAACATGAGTGTTGGTTAGTTGTTTTGATAAGTAGATAACATTAATTTAAAAATATATACTCACTTCATATGCTCATGTTTTTTGTATAGCATGTATCATGACATTAAAAAATAGTTTATTTCAAATAATTAACTTAAAATTTTGTTAGACCAAGGATGTCATAATGGCAATTGAGATGTGTCATGCTTTATTATATTTTCCTTACTTTTCACATGACTCATGTTGAACTTTTAGATGTAAACGCAAACTCAAATTCAATCATCAAATCTCTTTCTTGGGACCCAATACCCAAGATCTATGTGACACTTGCCATATTTGGCTTATGAAATGGCAATTATGCACTAGGAAGGTTGAAAATCCCCATCTTTCCGAATTACTACCCCCAAGCTTGGAAGATATATTTGAAAGACCAAATGTCATCACATAACCAAATGTTATTAAATGTGAATGTGTTGAGGCATTCAAACTTTAATAGAATTGCACTTTGTGTTATGATAAATGTCCTTTGTGTGGAACATGTTGGCAAAACATCCTTGTAATTGATTATTTGCCTATCGCTAATCAACTTACAAGTTCATGCAAAAGCTCTATTCATTGTATTGAATTTTTGGAATTATGGCATTAATGTGAAAGATGGCTTCATAAAACACCAAACTTTCAATCCACATGCATTTTTTGAATTTTAAGATAGAAGGAAAATGAAGGTTTACAAAACATTTTTGGATTCAAACTATCAATGCAAACTCCTTTTCATATGCATCAATAATAAGCACAAGTGCATATTTCGAGCTTTTCCAAACTTGTGTTTTGAAGTTTTATAAGATTTAGATATATCAACATACTACATAGTCAATTTTTAATGATGTTCAACATTTGTTATGTGCTCAAAATAAACTAAACAAATAGGAATCGGATCAATTCAAATTAAACTCTTTCAATTGATCGTGCATGTAATAGATGATTACCTTCATAAGGCTATTGCAAATGAAATGAAATAAAAGGAATATTAATAATGTTTCCTTCTCTATTTTTAAACCAAAAAAATCCTTAACATAATGTTATAATATTTTATCAATAGCGTCATGCAAAAGTTGAACAAACTAAACATTTATTGCTTTGGTTGTTACATTCACGTCTATGCAATCCACTATTGAGTGGTCTTTAGTTTTTGTGAAAATTGTTGATTTTGGTTATTAAAGTAAAATTTTAAAACTCAAATAATTTTCTAAGAGATTTTTTTTAAAACTTTAAGAAATTAATCAATTTTTAATAAACCAGAAAAAAGGAATTACAAATTATCAATTGATTTGGTTCTCACCTTAATTAGATTTGAAATTAGGCGTATGCACTATCTAATGGCTCATTTTAAGGTGATACAACACTCACAAGAGTCAGAAACAAGATTTTATAAATGATCCATATGGATATGGTTTTAAATTTTAAGATTTCATTACTGTAATTTTTTATTATTAAAGTTTCAATTTCTTATTAAACCTTTTAAAATTAAGTCAATTTTTGAATAAAAATGTTGCTATTAGTTGGTTTGGTAAAATCACTTTGTAAATCCTAAAAGAAAAGTAAAATAAAGTCTAAAAAAATAAAAGCTCATTTATATATTTCATTTATGTACCCATTAGGCACAAAACATTTGACAAACGAAAAAAAAAAAACATTTCAAAAGAAATTTTGAAAATAAGGTCCAATTTTGACCCTTCAAAAGTTCATAATTACTACCATTTGGTTAAGGTTTCACAAAACAAAAATTCACATTTAACTTTGTCATTTCATTCTTCAACCCATGCCTAATCACTATAGACAATTTGGAATAGAATTCAATATGAATTCTTAAATTTCATAACAATCTAATAAATTAATTAGTCTATATATTTGAATTCAAAAGTTTATTGTCCATAATGAATGCATTATGTTCAAAAATAATTGTGCAAATATCTTTGTAATCAAGTTGTTAGTTTAGAATAAATCATCATTTAATGTCTTTAAAATTACATTATTCACCATAAGCATTTAAAAACAAAACACTCTACAAAATTTGCTATTGTGATTCCAAAAGTGAGCCACCATACCTTGCATTCATTCAACTACGACCTCAAGAGACGGATGTAAGCATTTATTCTTAAACCACACCCTCTTGCATGTTAAAAGTTTAGTCATTGTTTTACATAATCATTTTCACATGTGGAGGTGTGACTTGATGGATAAGAATTCCTTTGACCTCAAGGTAGTAGTGGATTCAAAATTCCACTTCCTACCTCTACTAAATTAATTTTTTAAAACCTATAGCCAACCTAAGTATTATTAGGTTGGCTATGAAAACCCAATCAATCTTCAAAAAGTTGGTTTTCACATGCAATGGTACTCATTGTGAGAATTGGATTGAGAACCAATTGGTTACCTAAGAGGGTTGATGATAGTTGCCAAACATTTATGTGAACAAATGTGTAAGCTTTCATGAAATTGAAGTGTAAAGTTTCGTAAGATGGGCAACTTATTCACTTTTGCACATTAACAACTAGTCTTTCACTTTTCAAGCATTTCAATACATAAGATGGCAAGGGTGGACCAATGCGCATAATAATTCTATAGCTTTTACCCTTTTGTCAATAGTTTTGGAAAGAAGATGGGCTGCTAATACCTTTGACATCACTCCAAGTAATGGAAATGTAGTTAGGAAATTTATAACTTTCCAGTTTCTATGTACTATATTAGTTCATGATGTCACACAAATGCATGGTAATAATTCATGGGTGTGCTTTAGATGATAAAACATGCAATTCCAAGCCAATAGTGGTGTGAATATTCTTATACTATGTTGTACATATCAAGCAATTTGTTGAATTCCTAAGCAAAACCATTAAATTTGATTGTCACTGCAACTCCTTAAAATCTACATGACCTATTTTAGTCACCCCTTACATGGATATCGTTATAAAATAAAATAAAATTCATATGGAGGATGAAAGCATTTTCATGTGGATGAAAACCATAAACAAACTAAAAATGTCTTTAGTCTAGATTGTGGAAAGCCCTCACTAATGGATAAGAAATAACACCAGAGATAGAAAACCAGTGTAACATCATGCCTATTTGTGCTCTCATATACAAGAGTGTCCATAGAGCTTCAGAAATTAAAATGGGACTTTAGTGACAACTCCTTGAAGCCAATGCACAAAGACAAAATATCCAAGCATTGGTCACTAAATCAAGCTCCAAATAACAAACTATTTTGCTTTAAAAAATCAAAATCTTACATAAACTGGATTCCAAATCACTAGACTATATTGTTAAAGAGAGGGCGTGCCAAGCCATATGTTGTCGGGTTAAGTTCATCTTCATGTTAGTTGGTGACATTACATGCATCTTGCTGCAAGCTAAGAATTATATGATCTAGCACTACCTTGGGTGACCCAAGCACCTACACTTGTACCATGGAAACAACTAAAAACCCTCAAAATTGTCTGGTTCTTTGAATTTTTCTCTTTTTTTTTTTTTGAGAATCATGCTTATGTATCGAATTCGGTTCTTTGAATATTTTGAGGATTGACAAGTAAGTGAGTATATACTCAAGTTGATACCCGACGGGTATCTGGCCTCCATTCTAAGAATCAGCCAAACACTGGTAAGCACTCATTAGAGCATCTCCAGCAGTGCTCAGTATGTGACCCTGAAGGAAAAAAAATTCACATCCAAGTATAGTTATTTACTTTTTTGCAGCCCAACCCACAAAAAAAACTGAAGCTGGGAAAGCAAATAAGTGGGGGGACTACTCATAGCAATCCACCTGGACCAATCATTATGATGGACCAATCAGAAACACTAATCAGTAGTCAGATAGTACTTATTACACTCGTTTCAGCAGGTGCACCAGCACAAACTGTGCAATTATGCTCAGCCAAAACCACTGTCTAGAGACAAACCTGCATGTTTTGACTTTTCTTCATCCAATCTCACTGTGGAGTATCACATACTGAGCACCGCTGGAGATGTTCTAAGTACCATAGAAATGTAGGAAAGGAAGGCAAGTAAGTAGTGTGTAGGTAGGTTAATTGGGTAAGGTACTTGGTGGCTACTGGATATAGAGATGTATGTGAATGGTTAGTACATAGCTAGGGAACAAGAATTGAATGACAAAGTGCTTTCTATCCACACACCATCCATCTTGGATGGTGCCCTTGGGGGGGTGGGGGGTGACAGTATGTGTTAAAATTTGGCTTTTTTTGGTTTTTGGCCATTTGTAGGTGCCATTTGTGTACCATGAAGAAAAATCTCATACTATGGCTATCTTATGGGCTTCAAAATCATCATACAAGTCCTGATAGGAGCCCTCCCCCCCCCCAACAAGCCTTTTGACATTTCCACAATCTTGTGATTTTCCATCACTAAGTGTGCCAAACAATTCTTGAAAGTTCTGTGTTGTTTCTTTCATGGCAAAGTTTTTGGGGGGTGTTTTCACTACTAAGTAGGCCTTGAGATGGGCATTTAAAATTGTCCAAAAAATGAACCCAAATGCTTTATGCTTTATCTTTGTCTAGCATACTTATTCATCTTTGAATCAATTAAATGGGGTGCCTCCAAAATTCAATTTTTTTTCTTTCAATGAGTCATTTTGATTGGCCTATCACCCCAAAAAAAAGTGAAAGGAGACTTCCCAAAGTAAAAGTTTCTATTGGAAGATAGAGATCCCCCCTCCCCTAGCCTACCTATACAGCTGAAAAGAAGACAACTTTTGGGCAAAACATATGGGACATTTGTGTGCTGGTATTGGGAACATCTTGTGAAACAAATTGGGAATTTGAGGAACGTTTTGGGAACTTGATGAGAACACATTGGGAACATAAAAAACCAAAAAAAAATCCCCACGCCCCACTTCCCCGGCCCCTCCCAAGAGGAAAAAAAACTCTGAGCCTTTTGGGTCCATGCTCCATTGCCTAATAGTTGAGCAGATTTTCTATTCCTACATTTGTTTGTCACAATTTTCATCCTAATTTTCAACCGAGGCTATTGTAATTTGTCACGGACATACAATTGAGAAGGGGTGGGGGGAAGCATTATTGGATTTCACTTACTTGTAAGTAAACTACCAAGTAGTGTTCACGAGTCCAAGACACCTGACTCCGGTTTATGCCTCATATAATTATTTCAAGTTCACAATGTCAAATTGTACCACCCCAGACAAAGTAACAATTAATGTACATGAATGTTGGAATTTGGCAGTTTTGTGGATGAAAAGGTCCTTTTTGTGTGCTTTTGGTTAGGATTGAAGTCGCATATGAAATCCTTTTGTCACATACTTCCCATGTCCTTCTCGCTCTTTACTCTAAAGTTGAATGCGAAATCCTTTTGTCACATGCTTCCCATGTCAGTGTCTAAATACTTAACAATTTCTTGGAGGATTCCAAGCGGTTGCTACCCAATGCTCCAATTTTCCTTTGTGGGTTTTGTATGTTTGTCCATAGCTCCAACTTTTGGTTCAATTTTCCTTCTGTTTGTATGTTTTCTTCTCTGTGGTTACCTAGTTTGATATTACAAGTTTCGTCCATAAGATGTGTTGAAACTGTAGCAAAAACCCAATAATAATAATAATACTTTTCAACATTCCAGAACTTGGTCACCAACTTTCCAGGTCTGACCAGAATCATACAAGAAACACATGTTTTCTTTCTTTCTTTCTTTCTTTTGGACCCTAAGTGTAGGGTAAGGCCTTATGGATTAAGGGGCCCGTGCATGGCAGGAGCCAAAGCGGGTCTCATGTTTCCACTCAAGCATAAAGCTAGTGCCCATGTCTGCTAGTGGATGAAGAACCACAAAACCCCAATGAAGAACTGGGGAGATCTGCCACTACCAGATGAGAAAGCATGAAAAAATCCCTATTAATAATTCCAAATTTTTCCCTTACTGCTTGTACTGCCCGCCCGAATTAGTGTACTTTTCATGGCTCAGGGCTTTTGGATATGTGGAATCAGCCACCCGAAAAAAAGAAGAAAAAAGAGGGCATTCTTAGCCCCAGGGCAGCAAGTGTAGCAAGGAGAGGATGTTAAATCAGGCTATGGGTCCTTCTTAATTTTGTGTCTTGTTTATGCATGGCCAAAACCGTGCATAACAAGACCCAAATTTTTTTGTCTGGGCATCATCTTTTTTTTTCTCAAAAAGATGGATTTGGGCCAAGGGTAGGCAAGAAAAAAAAAAGAAGAAGCAGACGGTAGGTACTCTTTGTACTGTCTGCAATAAGGACCCATTTCTGATTTAACTTCCTCAGAAGCAAACAAGGCGGGCCCCTTCTTCGGTATGGTGATCCCTACCCGGGTATGGTGGGCATTCCACCTTGATAACATAACTCAATCGTGGTTCATCCACAACTGGGGTCATAACATGTTAGCACAAGGTTATCACCCTTGGCTATCTTTGGCCCTTGGCCCAATGATTCCGTAACCCTTCATGGATGATGAATATGTGCGTGGATGAAAAGAGGACATCTCAATTCTCACTGTGGACGATTGTGAACTAGGTAACTGGCAAGAGGCCATTAGTTATTTGAATTAACCTTTTTTCTACTGATGAAATTTCTCCAAAAAGATAATTTCAAATTTTTTAAATGAATTGATTTGGGAGGGTTTCCAATGTTGGAAGTGGGAAAAAATAGTAAAAAATATCAGATTCCTATAATTGGATTTTAGTTTGTGGCATAAATATAAAAAGACCAGGTAACTAGTGAGAGGCTATTGGTTATGGGAATTCAAGTTTTTTTTTTATTCATGGAATTTCACCAAAAATAAATTTTCAAAATTCAAAAATGAACCGAGGGTGTCTTTTTTTTCTTTTTTTTTTTCAATTTTGTGATGTTGCTCCAGTGGTGATCATCCATACAATGATTTAGCCAGATTTGGCAATAAGAAAACATGAAAGTTTTTTGAAAAATTCTAGCATCCTTCTATATTTTTGGCTACCTGCTGGAACTTAGAACAGAATCTGGCGATTTTTCAAAATTTAAGGTTTTTGTTTCGAAATTTGGCGACCAAAAAATTAAATCAGACTAAAATTTTGCCAATTTGAAAATAAAATAAAATCGCCATTTAGCGGAATTTCGCCAAAAAGAAAACATTGCTTGGTGAGCTTTTTTTAAAGGCACCGATTGGCTAAACCTTTGTACCAGTGGACAGACCTCTTTCCTGGAAGGTTCTTGGGGTGTCATCCAACGAAGGCGCAAGGAAACAGGGAACAACAGGCGACGTGGCGATATCCAGTTGGCTTATCTGGATGACGAAAGCGCCCAGAAAGAGTGATGCTGTCAGGTCCAAGAAACCCAACCCAAGCCTGATCGTAGCCGTCCACCTGAGGTCGAACCGAATCATGACCGTTGAACGTGACGTAATTTAAGAGCAGGTGGGAAGTAAGACAAAGAAAAAGGAACCTAAGGGGACCTTCTCTTTTCGGTATTCTCTTAGTTCGGATCTGAGCCGTCGGAAGTGACATCAGATTACAATCTGACCGTCGCCACTATTTGGCCGAATGAGAGTGGGCAACGAGGATGGCGCGGGGTTATAAATAGAGCAAAATGGAGCGAGAGAGACGAAATCTACGACGTCGAATGAAGACAAAATCACATCGTGGCCGTCGGTGACAAGAGCAGCGGTCGTCAACAGAAGCAGGCGCAGCGAAGAAGAACAAACCGCGAGTCGGAACATCACCGCTTTCGATTCCGTGCCCCTTTTTTTGGACGCTGCTGCTGTCGTTGCGGAAAGCTTGGACGCGGAGAGTTTGAACGTCGCACTGATTTAGAAGCGAGTTCAACTTTTAGGTGAGTGTGAAGTGCAAGCTCGGGAGTTTTTGTTATCCCTCTGATTGGTTTTTTTAATTTCCCCATTTCGGCGGTGATCTCGAACGAGCTTTGGCTTGTGGTTTTCAGGTATGCTTGCTTGCGTTTTCTGTACGTTTTCCAAGCTTGTTATCGGGTTGGAGATCTGGACTCCTCGTTTGTGTAGTACCATTGTCTCATCTCGGCCATTGTTGAACAATACTGGCTGGCGCTCATCCCTGGACTGCTCTTTTTAGCTTTTAGTGGAAGGGCTCTTTTCCCCTTTGGCTTTCTCCTCCGCCTTCTTCTCCTTCTTCTTGTTTCGGAGCTAGGATCCTGTTCTCTGCGTCATGTTTGAGTTCACAGGTTTGTGATCTGGCGTGTTGCTATATGCTTTGTGGTTTACTCTTTGATTCCGTCCTCATGTTCATGTCCAGGGTTCGTTCCAAGCATAGGTCGTGAATATTTTTTGAACTCTGTTTCCTTTTCTTCGTGTTGACCTACTAGTGTTGGTGTAATATGCTCTGATTTGTGTTTTCTTGTGCTTCTAGTATTTCTCTTCGGCTTTTTCTAAGGCTTGTGATTCTGGCGCACATATTCAGCTTCTCGTCTCTTGTTCGGACTTTGTTCCCTAGTCTTCAGTTTGACTTTTCTTTTGGTTTGCCGCCTCCGAGTTTATTGATCGATTTCCCTCCAGTGTAGGCTTTCGGATTCTCTCCTGTGTTTGTGTCTTGGTTGTTCCCCTTCATCGCGTGTGCTTCGGGAATTTGGTTTTTACTCCGTGCGCAGGTGGGCTTGAGGTTTGAGGAACAAGAGCTCTTCTCCTTCCTTCCGATCTCATCTAGTCTGTGGTTTTCGCATTTCCGATAGATATGTGGTTATGTTCTGTGCTGGCATCTCTTCAGAGGAAGTGGTTGAGATTCCTCTTCTCTGGTCTTTTGCTTATTCTGCTGCAGTGGCTTCCGTGGTTTCCAAAGCTGATGTTTGCCAGTTCTAGATTTCTGATGGACTATTATAGCATGGATCTGGAATGATCTCCTTTGTTCTACCACTGACGTCTTTTTGACCCATACAGGGACTGAAGATTGGTTGCTACCTGGAGAAGTTTGAAGGAGGGATACAGACCTGAAGCTGCTGCTGTATTGCACTTGGGAGTTGGAGCTGACGGTGTGTTGTAGTCAACAGGTTTTGAAGCTCAAGAAAGAACAGGATGGACAGTGATCCAGAGGAGATGCGGTTTCTAGGAGTGGTAGGGGTTCTCAAGGAGGCCTCCAAGATCCTTCAGTCTTACATGAGGTTGTTCCTATCGCTTGGATGCACTCTTGTCCTGCCATTGGGAATTGTTATATTTGGACACCATCTGATTTCAGCACCACTGCATCATAAGATCTTTATCAATGAGATGCGAGAAGAGTTAGAAGCAGGCACTCCTGCTGCTGCACAAACACAGAGAATCCTGGACATGGAGCTGGTTGGATTGGCACTCCTCACAATACTGTATTTTGTGTTTGCCATGGCTTTCTCTCTGCTATCCACAGCAGCCATTGTATACAGTGTTGCGAGCATTTACACAGGGAAAGGATTATCGTATAGCAAGGTTCTCAGTGTCGTACCCACAGTATGGAAGCGCTTGGTGGTCACCTTCCTATGGGCTCATTTGGTGATCTTTGTCTACCATTTTAGCTTCCTGTTTGTGTTAACTTTCCTGCATTTTCTACAACGCACAATAGGGTTACGAATGGAGTTCTTGGGTATCCCTGCGCTCATAGCTTTCTTTGGGATGTTGGTGTACCTCAATCTGGTGTGGCATCTTGCGAGTGTCATTACTGTTCTAGAGGAGAGCTATGGGTTGGAGGCAATGAAGAAAAGCGTCAGCCTGATTAAGGGAAAGAAGCTTGTAGGTTATGGTCTTTTCCTCATCTACATCTTTTGCATAGTTGTTGTTTTAATCTCATTCGCGAGAAACGTGGTGAGTCATAGGCACCATATACAGAACATGCCTATTAGGGCCTTCGTTGGGTTTACCCTTTTGTTGTTGTTTATGGCGATCACTTTGTTTGCCATCCTCATGCAAAGTGTGTTGTACTTTGTGTGTAAGTCAACTCACTATGAGACCATAGATAGGGGTGCTCTCTCTGAGTATTTGGATGGTTACTTGGGAGACTACATGCCTCTCAAGGGACGTGTATCCTTGGAAGCTTTAGAAGCTGAGCTAGAAGAGGTGTAAGAAAGCTGTTAGGTGTCCTGTAATGTCCGATGATAGTTTTTTCACCCTGCATGTTGCAGGACTTCTGATAATTAGATGTATCCGATGAACGAGAATGTAAGAAAGATTGTAGAAAGATATCCTACTGTAATATGGGTATCTGAGGTGTAGTAGTCACTCATTGCACACTTGATTCAGGTTTCTTTGCTGTGAATATATGATGTTATGAGATGAGTCCTGTGCAGGGTGAGTGAACTCTTGACCTAAATATGATATTTTCGAATCCAAAAACTGTGTTGTGAGTTGTGGTTGAAGATTGTACTATACCATATAGCCAAACATTAGAAGCTGTATTTGCTGTTGTGGTGATTAGACTTTGGACACTATTGTGTTGTTACTGTTGTCATCATTACTACAGGGATTCAGTCTAGCTGCTATTTTGTTGATTGTATATTTATGCAGTTGTGAAGTAGATTTGGTGATTTGATGACTTAGAATCATAATTGCAAAATGTCCTTTGATATTTTGATGCTGGTGAAGGTTGTTTTGTTTAAATTGAAGAATTCTCTGTTGGACTATTTAAGAAAATTTAGTATTAGTGTTTGTGTTTTCATTGTATGAGTTCTTTTTCAACTATTGTTGTTGTTGTTGTACTTGTAGACTCCATATGCTATAAATTCATATAGCATGTGATGTGTGTGTGTTTCAGTGAATATTGGTCATGCATAAATGATTTGTCAAGATAATGATCTATAGATGTGTGTATTTGATAAGCTTCACTAACATAACCAATCCCAAAATATGTTAACATAACTTGTCCCAATATATGTTTAACTTCTTAGAAAAAAAATTCTGATGAATGTCAAAACAATTTAATTTGGGTAGCTGTTACAAAATGTGTGAAAGTAAGTAGAAATGCAACTGCAAAATTGACCTGAATTCCCCAATTGTGAAACATGTTTTAACAAATATAAAACCCCACCCAAAAAACAAAAGATCCTTCAAATCTACACTAATACATTAATTACACAGATTTATTTGATCACTTGTGTCGGTTGAATCAGTAATTTCTATTATATAATTTTTAAAAAGCAGAAAATTTTCTTTTCACAAAAACATTTCCTATCATTTCGAAAATGAGAGTAATTGTTTCCAAAATTGAAAAATCTCTTTGATTGCCATTTTCAAATGTTAAGCAAGGTTTTCTTTTGTTTTCACTTTTGCGATGTAGCCACACTATAGCCACATTTGGCTACAGGATAGGAAGGACAGTAAAAAAAAAAAAAAATTATTATAATGCTGCTATTTGGCAACCTCCAGGACGAGGTGGTCTAAATCTGGCGAACCTGGTCAAGAAACCCTGCTCTTTTTTTGGGGTGATTTTTCTGAAAAAAAATCCCAAAAAAGAATTTGTAGGGCTCACAGCCCCTAAACAAAAAAAAATTCGCATTTTGGAAAAAAAAAATTGCACCCAAAAAAAAATGCTAATGTCAAGGTGTAAATGAATTTAATCAATTGCTCCCAACATTTAAAATAGCCTATCCTGAATAGGCCTCAACTGAGAGGTGTGATTGGGGAACAGCTGCATAATTCTGTAGTGTTCCCAAGAGTTCCCCCACAGAGTTTGCCAAGAGTTCCTTGCATTTACCACAAGATCAAGGGGCCACTTAGGGCAGATTCGGGGCCCAACTATCCCTTTGGGCAATGCCCTTAGGCTCACCCTAAGGGCCTTGCCCAGGGACCTGCTAGGACCAAGAATCCATCCTAAAGTGGTACCTTATCTAGTAATTTGAGCTTCACAGATTTCAACCAAAAATTATAGATTTGGACTCAGGGACCCTGATTTAGTCTACGGAAATTATATTTATAAATATTTAGAATATTTATAAGCAATTTAAATGGGTTTTGGGGTTTTTACCATGATTCCAATGTGGGGGTCAATTCGCCATGGCCTGGTAACCTAGCCTGCAAAAAATAGGTCTGGTTGGTAAATAAGTAGGTAAGCAAATAGGTGGCTGTTTAGGTGAGTAGATCCATGCAGATGGTTAGTACATAGGTAATGGCTAGTGGGTTGTTAGGAAAAGTAGCACCTAAACTAACCACAGTGGTTAGCTAGGGAACTGAAACTCACTCACTCACCATCCATCCATACCTCATGGTGGGGCTGCTGGTTCAGTCTGACCAGCCAAATTTTTTTGCAGTCTGAGTATGGTAAGGTGATGTTAGCTTGGGTTACTTCCAAACTTGGGTTTTCAGAAGTTGATGTTTCTTTTACCTGGATGGGGTCTGAATGAGCAAAGCCAGTGAGGAAGAAAAGACAAAGAAATCATGCAGAGACCATAACATAATGGGTGGTAAAGGAAGAAGAAGAAAAAAAAGAGTTTGAAGATTATTGGGCTTTGCTTTGATTGATTTTCCCAGGAGGACAAAAAAAAAAGATCTGATTATATCTCTACTGTCATGTTGCAGGGCAAAAAGGTTCACTGCCCAACTTCACTTATTGAAGCTCTCTCTGTTTGCCTGACAACACTGGTTGTGGTGGTCGTCTCATCAATCAAAGCAGGAATCCCATTAACAATGTCAGAAAAAAAGACAGAGTGAGTGCAGATGAAGAAACGAAGAAACCCACTAGACATTTGCAGCAGCCTGTCAATCAAAGGAAATTTCCTCAATTGCTGCTACAAGCACTCACACTTGCTGATGATACAGAGCTCTACATCCTTCCAGCCATGGATGAGTTGATGATGGTAAGAGACATTTGAAGATTGATGAGCATTTGCCTCAAAGGAAGGCAGCTGGATATAACACAGCATCTACAGTGATTAGGCGATTTGGGCATTGGGGTTTTTTTTTCTCTTTGGTGTGCAAAACTGAAGACTTTTTTGGCTGAGAGAAAGAGGCGGATTTTTCATGGAAACCCAATGACAAGCTTCAGTACATATCCATCATGCAGCATACTAAATTGCTACCTTGAAATATCCAGGAGCTGAAGCCAGCAGATTAGCTCAAAAACACTCTTTGTATTGTTCAAAAGGGCAAGTGTAGTTTCACTACTTGGTTCAGATCTTCCATGATCTCCATCATGGAGAAAGAGACAAAGAAGGTCAAAAATGACAACATCAATCTCCAGAACCATAACATGCAATACACAGATGGGTTTAGTGAGGATATGGTTATGATTGCATTACATCTACACCTGTTTGCTATCCTTTTTTCAAGCATCACGACACTCCAACTTTCACATTACGTTACCAGCACATAAACATCAATGTGCTACATTGTTGAGCAGAACTTGTAGGCCAGGGTTCTAGGGTTTAGGGCCACACTTGTGAGTGCAGAACACCCCTTTCTGGGCACACCCACCAAGATTGAACTTCAATTTTTGTGAGAGATCAACAGACCAAAATGGAGGTATTAATCAGTTTGTAAATCATTGTGCTAAACAACCGATCAGAGTGGCTGAGTGATTGCTACAACTGTCAACACCCATATCACAATATGGGTATCTACAGTTGCAACATGATCAATCCTTTTGCCCACATATTAGTCTCATGGTCCCTTCTCTACGTCATCAAGTTTCCCATTAAACTCTACCAAATTCTTGAGCTTTTGCTCACCTTTTAGCAATGGTGGAACCAAGAAGTAGATGTTGATCATGTGATCATTTGCATGTTTACAAGGAACTAAAGATGATTGCAATCAAACACCACTGCACTCTAGGTTGCATATTTTCCTTAAATCAGTTCATCCAAGTCTTAACAGATCTTCACATCAGTATCGTGAACAGATCTATTTCTAAGCTATTCAATAGTTTTTAGGTCTCAGGTTTCTAATGTTAAAAATTCTCATTCCTGTAGAGTATATTCGATTGTGAGTATGCCAATCGAAAGCTTCTGGCCACATGTAAAATTGTTCCTGAATTTCAATCACCATATATCAGTTGTGAACAATGGGTGCCAAGTACCTGTGCCATGAATTTACATTGACAATCTTTCTGTCTGAGATTGCAAACCAGAAGCAGTTAAGCAAGTGCTATTTACGAATCAGAATCCCCAATATTGTGCACTGATGAAATTTGGCTGAAATTTGAAAGGATTTTGGGGTTGTGAGCATGCAGGTTTACAATGGATGCAACTGTGGAGTTGAGTTAACACTCCATCTGTGATCCAAGAGTTTGCAGCTGTCTCTACACACACTCCAGAAACTCTGGATTTGGTCGTTGAGGATCTGGTTATAAACTAGAATGTTTGTATTAGTGCACCCTCCCTGTCATGTCAATTTTTTATACTGCTGATTGAAGATAGTGAAGGGCTTGAATGCACAACAAAAGTTATTTATGACACAATTTTTACAGTATCTCTCATACTACAAGTTGTCACACTGTTGACAAAGGCCATCTTCATAGCATAAGCACCATAAATAGGTTAGTATCAATTGCCAATGTTTGTGATTTTGAGTTGAAGGAGAAACTGTTAGATGGGTCAGTTTGGATCATGGCTATAATTTCTAATTGACGTTTTTCATGCAGAACTCTGCAAAGCATTTCAAAGAAACTGGCAGTTGAATCACTTGCTCAAGTCACCATTTTGCATGCACTCATAAACTGGTGATCCATTGCAATTCTCATTCTTCAAGTGCAATTAACCTGGCAGCAATTTTCTGTTGAACAAGGTGAAGCATGCAAGCAAATTTCTTGTGTGCAATCATCAAAGAGAACTTACAAACGTCTTCAGGAATTGGTGGTCAATGTCAGGATTATGTTGATAATCTTCTTTTTCATTGCATTCATTGACACAACAAGCATTCAGACATCAAGAATACTGGAACAATTTGCAGAACCTATAACATCAATATCCTGATTCTCTAATTGACATTCAATCTGAAGTCAGTCAGTCTTCGAGGTTATCAGCCCAAGTGCATCATGATCTGAAATATGCATCCACCAAAATTGGGTGACAGGAAGTATAATTCTCTAAACTGTTCTGATGAATCTGAGCTTGCAGACAAATGGTGGAACGTGATTCTGAATGCAGCAAGGGGACATTTTACGACATCCTTGCAAGGGTAGGGTAGGAAGAAAATGATTCATTCTCTTCTGGGTCAAAACTTGGTACTATTTGAACCACAAGTTGAGTATTGTCATGGTGTCCACTTTCTTCCACTAAGAAGATACTCAACTCAGCCCACCAGATTGCAGGCTCTGTCTCCCTACACTACTACTTTCTGCACAGCAACAATGAATGTCCATTTGCAACAAGACATGGAAACTGAGCATGTGAACATTGTTTTGCAATGTATGTATCCATTTTTTGAACAGCCAAATATGAAAGGAAATCATCATGCTTGAATTGAATGGTAAGCCTTCAAGTGCTATCATGTTCTTAACTGATTTTTCCTTCCAAAACCTGATTTTTTGGAATTTATTTTAATTTTCAGTGGCAGAAAGCACTTACAAATCAATATCT
>Ga0116231_10008837_pt1 | contig 17427 bp, 10 predicted proteins | sample S1TSphgellanicum_2_FD_89695 | JGI IMG/M metagenome (GOLD analysis project Ga0116231, IMG submission 89695) | Host-associated microbial communities from peat moss isolated from Minnesota, USA - S1T2_Fd - Sphagnum magellanicum MG | ecosystem: Host-associated > Plants > Peat moss > Unclassified...
TGCCCACCCCACCTCTGGGGAACACCACTTCCATTATATAAAAAGTTTGCAAAAAAAAAACATTCATAAACATTATCTAGTCTATTTTTTTTTGAAAAAAATTCATAAACATCATCTAGTCTAGTTTTTTTTTTTTTTTTGGCATCATAGTTAAAGTTATTCATTGCAATTGAGGACAACAATCAAAAGGCACATTGGGTTTCCACAAACTAAAATAATAGAGGAAGAAACTCAGTTTTTGTTTCAAGCCAAGGTGATTTGAGTTTCCTCTTGTTTCTTGTGTTTTGTTTGTGTCTAGTCTTTACCTAGAGGCTTGCATAGGTAATGGGATACTTAACGGCTTACACTTAGAGAATTACACAAAGCCTACTGAAAGGGTTAATAAACAATTTCTTATGTTACGAAATAATATAAGGATTATTAAGGGGGTTCGGTAGAATTGATTCATAGTGCAAGAGGGGCTTACATAGGACCTACATAAGGAGTTACTTAGGGAATATCTAAAAGACCATTTAGGGACTACTTAGAAATTACCTAAGGGCTTATTTAAGAGGTTAAATAGCATTGAATCGTAGCCTTTCGTGTGTATACCCTATGTAGTTTCTTAAGTAATCCTTAGATATCTCATGATTTAAGATAAGTCCTTATGTATGTTCTATGTAACAACCTGCCTTTTGATAGTCCTTGTCTTAATTAGCCCCTAAATAAATCTTAGGTAGTCCTTAAATGTGTCCTAGGTAGCTCCCTAGGTAACACTTAACATAGGTATTTCACTTAATAGCTCTATAGACAAACCACATTAAGTAGCCCATAGGTAGGTCCTAAACTAGTTAACCCCTCCTTTCGGTAGATTGTAGGGTGATGAGGAAAAAAACTAAGGTGATGAATTGAGAGTTTTCATCCTTAGTTTTGAGGAGTGACCCTCACTTTTGTGGACTTTATGGATGGCTCAAATGGGAGAATGAGTGGATAAAGTGAAGCCCAAAGTGAGTATTATTTTATGAATAATTTTATTGTCCTCATAATTCATGTATTTTAGCAATAAATTAAGATTCGCCCATTAGCATAATTTTGACAATTGACATTGGGGAAAGATAGGTCACAATGGGATTTTGATGAACCACGATGAATAGCAACTAACCCTTGTTATTCAAGCAAAAGGTGGTGTTGAGGGCACAAGAGTGAATGAATTTATGTATCTCTTTCCCATTATGCATAGGAGAAGGCCTCCAAATCAGCATTTTTTTTGGTTGCTGAATTTCAGCAATTATATATCTTTCTATCCATATATATATATACTGTGAAATATTCCCCCTTTTGAAAAGCAAAATCGCCAAAAATTCTAAAATTCTAAAAAATCACCGTGTTTCTCCACATTTTTCAAGCAAGTAGCCATGATATATAGAAGGATTTTAAATGAAATTTTATTTTCATAGCTGGTCAATAGCCAAACATGGCTAAATCTCCTTTGTGGATAATTGCCAATAACAAAATTGAAAATAAAAAACACTGCTCCAGTGTCCAAATGGGTCCATTAATGCACTCAACAACAACCCAAAAAATAAAATCTTGCTATATTTGGAGCCCGGGCACCTTATAATATTATCCATGAATGAAATGTCCCTCCTAGGAAACAGGAGAAAAATGTATAGCAATCCTCAAAAGGGGGAGGGAAATGATGCCTACTTATAGGTGTAAGATCCATCCTACTACCCTTAAGGAGTATGCATAAAGACTCTTCCCACTACTACTGCTCGTGTTTTACAACATATTTTTGTTTTATTGTTAGCAAACCTGCTACCAATTTATGCTACAAGAAAGGGGCTCTCAAAGTGCCAGATTCTGCCAAGCTCGGGTCCACAAAGCTCACAGCCACAAGGGCTCCTTTTTTTTCTAGTACCAAAAGCAAAAACATATTGTCGAATTCTTTAAGACCCATCATTGCAACAAAAGGTGTTCATGTATGTCAAGTGATTTCATTTGATTTCATTGGATTTTGAGTGAATCCATTGGTTGTAGTGAACGGGGACCAGTGAAAAAGCAGTGAATTCATTGGTCACTGAACAGGGACTAATGAATTGCACCCACATTTTGTAATAGTACAAGCATTTCTTACTAGGGTAATGTATATTTGGAGATTAATAAAGTTGGCCAAAATCACGTGTATCTTTGATTTTTGTCATTCAAACTGTCTTCTGACTTTCTAGTAAGTAGCAAAGGTTTTTGTCATTCGACTTGTCTCCAGAGTCTATAGTAAAAGTAGCAGTGTATCAACCCATCCTTTCATTGCATTGGAGTGAGTGTGCGAATTAAATGGGCAAAAAGGTTTATTCGCTCGCTAATGTTTGTGGCTGTCACACAGCTTTGTTCAATGCACCCTGCAAACTGCAAGATCTGTTGTCATTTGATCAGTATGCATGTCTAATTATAAATACACACACACAAAGGTGAAGACGGAGGTGAAGTCTCTCTTCAACAAGAGAAGCAACTGTTGCTTTTTAGCGCAAATCAAAATCAAATACTCTACCTACCATTGTTTTAAGGCCTTAGAACTTACTATATTACATTGGGTTCTGGAGTTTTAAACGATTTTAAATAGTTACAAGATGATCTGAAAGAGCTCATGGACAAGGTCATTCCGTGAGCTCACGATCTAACAAAGGAGCCAATAGATTGATGTAAATGGCAGTCTGCTTGTTAGTTGTTACAGACATTAAAGTACCATGGAATGTGCTTCACTTGTTGGAGTACATCATAGTTGTCGTGTTTTTTTTTTCGTTGTCGTTGTTTGTAGTACACCATGCAGCTCCCGCTGGGTCATTTGGTGCTCTTTGCTTGCTCCCTCCAAGTCTCTGACTCTACCAGTGTCTCATGGTCTCTGGGTTGTTGTGCAATCTGCCTTTCTTTAACCCCACTGTGGGCGGGGGGTTTAGGGTCTTTCAAGCACATGGTATAAACCCAAATATCGTCTTCACAATGGGATTATAGAATGGTAACATTGTGATGCAACATTGTTGCAATCCCTTCAACATTGTTACATGGTACTTAGAATTTTCCACATGAACAAGTTTTTTTTTTTGTTTTTTCCATTGTCGTAATTGTCAACTTTGAGTATGATTATGACCCTCATTACGATGATGATGATAGTTAATAATTGTGTATGACTTTCTGTAGAGTTCTGTTTCAAATTTGGGCCCAGAACTTTTTTTCCTTCAGAAAACATGTATGTATGCTTCTGAATGATAATGGATCCATTAATGGGCTGTGGGAATCTAATTTAGAAGAATTCAATAAGACAAAAGTTTTAAGTGCAAAAAAAATACTAGCAACTGGACAAAACAGCTCAATTTGCTGTTGTGTTACAGGGGTGAGAGAGATGTGTATTATGAACCCAAATAGTGGGTTTGATCAGATCTCTGAAAAGTCCCCCCTCCAAAAAAAAAACCAATTCATAATACCACTTTTTTTTAAGTTAGAAATTATACCACCCATAACAGGGGAAAAAAATAAACCCCCAAATAAATTAAAAAATCAGGTTTTAAGAAATAATAATAATCTTGTGATATCAAAAAATTGGTGAAATTTTCCAAAAGCTTGGCAAAATTAGTTGAATTTATTCCAAAAAATACACTGCTTTATATCTGACCAATAGCCATATCTAGCTAAACATGCAAAAGGATGATTGCCACTTTTTTTCTTACGGATGAAAAATCGACACTTTGGTTGCACCACAACATTCCTAAAGAAAAAAACACTGCTCAAAACCTGACTTTGGGTGGCTTCATAAATGCATCACAACCCAGGTGCACTTATAGACAAGAGATGCACCCGCAACAGGTGCACAATGCACATCATTTGGGCCTTACTTACCATTGGCATTGGGCACACATATGGGGGGCACATTTGGAAACAAAGGGTAACTTAGGTTGTACAAAGGTTTTGGTTGTATAGTTGGGCAATGGGGACTAAAAGCCAGGTTCAAACTTGGGTGTCTCTACAAGCATTGTAGGGTTTAGGGTTTTAGGATGCAAATTGTACACTTCAATGAACAGATCAATCTCACTTCATGTATTATTAAACCCACCATTAGTGCACACATAAGAGAGGAGAATACAAATCGGACATTATCAAAGTAGAACCATCGTACTCAACTAATCTTGAAGAGTCTCCCATTTGGTTCATCTTTTAGACCTTATGACAATCCCCATCCTGTGGGCAAAGCTTATGGGATAAAATGTTGTGGGGATCTTATGTAATGCATGCTTGCATGCATTATAGATGGCAAGAAGAAAGAAAATCAAGATTGTGTCACAGTCATCTTCTTCTGTCAAGATTTAGTCCAAAAAACTGCTGGCTGGCTGGACAATTTCAAGGACTTCAAGCTTAAACCCTACAGGCTAAAACCCTACAATGCTCCACCTTTTTGCTTCAGAGGATGGAACCCATGACTCATGACCAGATCTCTCACATGCCAAAGGGGGAAGGGGGAGGGGGGGTTGAGTGGGGTTCAGAATCTTATATCAATACCACATGTGTAGAAGATACGGACAAAAGCTTAATTTTACAAACCACGAAGAAGAAGAAGTTTACACAACATGTAATAATTGTACCAAGTAAAAACTAGATGACAAGTTGGAACCGTTTTTTTTTTAATTTTAATATTTTTTTAATATATATTTTTGACACAAATGGAAAATCCAGTTTTTTTTATTTTTATTTACAATAAGTTAACAACATTCAAAATTTGTACAATAATAATATAAGTAATCCATGTGAGTACTACTACTACTCACATGGATTATATTAGCTGAACACAGAGAGCTGATGTGAACTCTGTTCTGTTTTGCATGTAGCGAGCTGAAGATTTGGGGGCAGGTGGGCGGGCCAGCTACTTACTAGGTTACTCAACTTACATGCAATAACTTTGTATAGTCCAGGCTACTACATTACATGCTTTGCTTCTTCTCTGTTCAGTTTTCTGTACAGGGAAACAAATTTATTTCATGCAAGTCATAGTAGCTTTGCACTCTTTTCAGTCTTTCAAATTTTTCTTTTGTTGCTTTTGATGAAAAGCAAATAAATAAATAAATAAACAAAAATTCACAGGCTACGATCTTTTTGGACATTGATTAGCTCCCCACCAAAACCCAACAAGCCGCACCTTTCAGAACCCACCAATGAGAACTCGTGACAAATCGAGTGATAGATAGATAGATACATAGATAGATCGTATCATCACCAAACAAACAAACACGCCCGAGTGCTAACTTATTATAAGCTAGCAATTTATTTTGTGTGTGTTTTTTCTCTCTGGAGTACTTTACTTGTGTCCCTTCAGTAGCTCACTATCTCTCTCTCTCTCTCTCTCTCTCCAGAGAATATAAGATGTAGAAAGTTGTCAGTATCATACACACACTTGAGAATTTATTGAGAGCTCACTTTTGGTGGCTACTCTGTCCTTTGTAATATCTATCTCTCTGTTCTCTAGAGTCTAGACTCTGGATCCTTTTGTAAGTATGTACAAAACAAACAGCAAGAAACCCTTTCTTTTACTACCCCAGTACCTAATTGTACACAAAACCCAACAAATTATGAAAAATTAGAATTAAAATGACCCAATAATAATAATCATAATAATAATAATAATAATACCAGACCAAGTTCGGTATGTTAACAAATTGGTACTAGACTCAACACTGCACAAAACCCACTATATTCTTTTAGCTCATTTTGTAAGATTTGAAGCTCACCAAGATCATCCACCAAATGCATTACTTACTTACCTACCTTCATAGTAACCACCAGTGTCTGTCTGGTATACATGCAATGAACGACTTGCATTCCCTACCTGCATGAAGTATGGTAGTTACCTGTGTTGGGGTTCTCGACTTTTATGAATAACCTCTGGTTCCGGTTCCAAAATTCAGACCCAATTATGGGTAACCTGGATCAAAGCCTGTGATTAACTGCTGGTTAACTTTCAGTTAACCCTTGATTTTAGTCCTTTTTCTCAAAAAAAAAAAAGTTCTTAGTTCAAGTTCCAATTCTTAAAAATTGGGATCTCGGTTCTAGTGGTTTTTCTTCTAGCAAAAATTCTCTTGTTTTCAACCTGGCTAGAAGTGGCATGAATCTACAACAGGGATCCACGGGTGAAAAATGCACCTCTTTTGCAAGAGCTCCCAACATTTATGGTTTATAGTTGTTGCAACCAGGAAGTCGAAAGTCGCAAGCTTCCCCATCATGTCGAAGCTTCTTCCATAGACGTTGTTGAAAGTTTTGAACATTGTCCATTTTGTCAAAAGGTCATCATAGTTGTCAAGTGAATTGCCAACCCTTTCATGTAATGTTTAGTCAATTTCAAGCATCAAGGTTCATGATGAACCTTTTTTCACCTCTACTCCAATCATGATCATGTGTAATTTTGCAACGTCATCATACATTCATGAAAAGTTGTAAAAACATTGACCAATGCTTGAATGAATTGTTGCACATTAGCACAGTGCATTAAGCTTCAAGTTTTGGCATAGTTATTAAGTTGCAAGATGTTTTTATGTTGAAAGTTTATTGTGAAATGGCAAGGTTGCAAGCAGTGGGTGACATTTAGAGCATAATCATGCATTGTTGTAGGCAGTAAACACAATGTTGGATGCATTTGTGTTAAATTTCTCAACTCTCAACCTTATATACCTAGAACATGCATCTTTTTACAATATATATACATTATAGAACACAAAAAAGATGCATCGCACTTGTTTTTTCACCTACAAAATGTTTTTGTTTGCTTTGAAATCTTTGTTTTATAAGTTTCCAATTTGTTGTAATCATCTTCAGTTTTGAATTTTGTGCATTGTTGAGTTTTACTATGCTTGGAACTTGGAAGGGTCTAAATATCAAGCAACTTGTTGGGTTCAAGTGTCAAATAGTTTTTTTTTTGGTGAATGTTGGTCCTTTGATTCGTGAATTGCATCGACATCCAAAAATATGTAACTAGAACCTATATTCCTACCTAGTTTTATTATGCTTGGAAAGGTTTAGATATCAAGTAGCTTGTTGAGTTTTATTATGTTGGAAAAGGTTTAAGTATCAAGAAACTCGTTGAATTCAAGTGTCAAATAGTTTTTATTTTTTGGTAAGTGCTAGTCCTTTGATTCATGAATTACACCTACATCCAAAAATATGTACTCAAAACCTAGATTTTTGCTGAGTTTTATTATGTTTGGAAGGGTTTAGGTATTAAGTAACTTGCTAGGTTCAAGTGTCGAATAACATTTATTTTCTTATAAATGTTGGTCCTTTGATTCATGTATTGCCTTTTCTTGCACCTACATCCAAAAATATTGTCAAGTTGAATACATTATGCATAGTTTTTTTGTGTTTGGCAAGAAGTTTTGGCAAGAATGGCCATTCAAAATACTCAATGGCACCACATCTTGCTCCTCTTCTGAATTTCAAATTCAAAAGGTATTTCCAACAACAATTTTTTGTAGAAAAGACAATATTCACTACCTTGAAAATAGTTTTGCTGTAAAACATCATGTACATCATTGAACAAAAAATGTTTTCAATTCCTCTTGTCCCTAATCTTCCACCCTTTATCCACTAAACTTTTGATGATCTAGCTAAGGTGATGTCTAAAAATCCAACTCTTGAAATTGATGCATATGTTGCTACATTTATTTTATGTTGGACACGACAAACCTTGGAAGGCTTCAAGTGATGTAGCTTGAAAATTTCAAAAGGTTTGATTTGTAAAAATGCCTTGGGAAGAAATAGTCTTCAATAATGACTACATCCTTTCTATCGTTAAATGCATTTTGTGCACAAAAATCGGACGTAAAAAAAACCTATTTGTTCTAAAGTGGGATTATTTGGAAAAACGTGCCAAGAAGAAAAGAAATGAATATGGACAAAAGATTATGGATATGAAATGTGCACATGCAAAAATGAGGTTTAGTGTCGTAACCTTAGCCTTGGGCTCACGACCAAGGCAAAAGGCTTGTAGGGGTGTGGGCCAAGACTAAGTTTGGGAGTCGTTTTCTCATGCCCCCAGAAGCGCAAAAGAATGTGAGGGAAAGAACCCTCACACTCCCAAGTGAACTCCCATGTTGGGAGTTAGAGTCCCAGTGGATTCCCAAATGTTCAAAAAGTGACTGCAAGAGTCAAAACCCAATGGCTTGAGCAGTTCTTCATACCATTGGAAACCTATTGAAACGTAGATGTCTAAAATGAGCTTGCATGACCCATTTGGACATTTGAAACACAAGTTATGGCCAAAAAAAAAATCGAGAGTCAAATTGGCAGTTTGACTCCCGACCACTAAAAGTCAGGAATCACCCTAATTTCCTTGCGTGCAGGTGGCTTGCGAGATACCATTGAAAAGCTCTTGATGCGAACTACAACTTACTTTAGACCTCATCTCAATCGAAGGTCTGCACATAAAGTTATGGGGCCTCAAAGTCGTGAGAATCCCAACTTTGACAATTTCGGGACTCCCACTTGGGAGTCCCAGGACAAAAGGCCATTTGATGTGGGCCTCATGGAGAGGCACAGAGTATACTATAAGGGGGAAGGTGGTGGCTTCCCTCAAGTCCGGGCCGTGGTGAGTCTTGTGAGTCCAAGTTTGCGCATGGCTCGTCCTAACACCAAAAGTGCTACAATTATGCATTAACCACCTTGTGTTGGTTTTGTGCAGGTTCGTGTGAATAGTTGATGTTTGTCACTTTTCCTAGTCCCATCCCGGAGCTCCAGCACGCCCCTTTACCTTCAAAGTGTTACGAGCTAAGGAACGTGCCCCGACTCCTTGCTTTTTCGGTGTCTTCAATTTAGACTCACTTTTGAGTCCATTAAGGAGCTTGGGGGTGTGTCATTTAGTATGTTGTAATGAAACATATATATATTATTAACCAATTGCAATTTGTTGTTATGTTTGAAAATAAAAGAATCTATATAGTTTGCTTCCATATTTTTACTATTGAGTAAGGGCAAACCTTTAATTGATTATGATAGCTTCAAATCTCTCTTTGATTTTTTGAAATTGAAAAGGAATTTAAAAACAATGGAATGATTCAACGAGTTGGAAGATGGTTAATTATATCCACTAACAAGTTTTGAAGGTGAATAAAAAAGTTATGGGTTCTACTAATATGTTGCACCCACAATAGAAAAAATGACAAGTGTTGACAACCAAAGTTGGGTTTCAATACATGGATATGTGGTGAAGGATTGGTGTGAAATCCCCATTCTTTTGACTACAGAAAGGGTTGTTGATGGTTCTAACTTGTATAACCTTACAGATGTTTTGATCAACTCATTGGTGATCAATGGAGGACTTTTTCAAGATAATATTGCTAATAGACTTATATAATTTGGCGCAGATGGAATTAGTGTGTTTCAAGGAATTTCGAAATGAAGTTTCAATATAACTCCATATAAATTATGCTCCATTTATGATGGGAATGCACTGCATGGCTCACAAGTGCAATTTGGCAATGCAATTTCTTTCCAACTTGCCAACTATTCCATGATTAGAAAACCTCATGCAATCTTTATATGGGTATTTTTTTATGAGCTTGAAAAAACACGTTTAGTTTATTAAACTAGCTTAGATTATGGAAACAAAAGGAAACAAGATCATATAGAAGGTGAAATCACATTGGATCTCCATGTCCTATGAAATAAGTTATCTATGAACATTGGCCACTTTTGATGAAAATGGCTTTGGATTTCATCATTGTCCCCTTGGTTGCCTCAAATCTCGTGTGATGTGAAAATTCTTTGGTTTGTTTTATTCCAATGTTGGAAACTTTGAATTCCTTGGTTTGCACAACTTCACAATGTATTTATTTGTGACCTTGTGACAACAATGAAGTTTTGTCAAGTTGATCTCCACAAGTTATATGCGGGTCTTATTGTGGCTTTCAATGATTATGTTTTTCGAGGATTTCATGGGTTGGTGGAAACCAACCATGATGACATATGTATGAAGTGGATCACAAATTTAAACATTGGGATTGATCACTTGGGGTTTGAGTTCAATGGTCAGCATGTATGGGTGGAACATAAAAACACGGAGACTAGGTTTAGTGCATTTGTAACCCAGCTATGAAACTTATTTTGTTGTTGTTGTTGGGGTGAAGCAACAAGCTTTAATTGCTACTAGGCAATTGATTGTTAAGTTGGAGATTCAATTTCCTTCTCATGAGCTCATGGATGCATAAGGGGTTGTTTCACTAGTAGAAATCAGCCAAATTGCAACCACCATTTTTGCAACTACATACGACTAGTTGTCATTTGCAACTACCTTTGGGAGTATTTGCAACTATGGGATTAATTTGAACATTTTTGCAACTTTGATGCAACTTTGATCTATCCCCAATATTAGTTACAAGAAAATCTTAAATCCATGTTTGGGAGACACTTACACATGATCAATTTTTTTTATTATGCACCTAGGAAGGTTGGTTTTATAGAAATTTAGGTTGTTCCACTTTTGGATGCAACGACCTTGGATCCAAGCAAAGATCCACATTTGTATTTTCCATGAAGAACAAATTTTGAACTATCATGGAGCCTCCACATGATATCAACCCTTTGACCTGATTATGGAAAAGGTTAATTATCAACCAAGTTGTGATTCATCACATCCCAGAGTTTATTAAGTTGGTGGAGATTGCAATTGTCCAAATTATCAGATTAATGGAAGATGAATGTATTTTCAACACTCTAAGCTTTATGAAATCAAAGCTTAAAAATAAGTTCACCAATCACTTGGAATTGGTGATCCATATGTTTTCCCAACACTTCTACACCCTTGAGAATTTTCCATATGATGTTGCCATCCAAGAAGGTAAGGAAATGCATGTATAGTATGGTGATGACGCATAGTTATTAAATATCTGATTTTTGGAGTTTTCACAAATTCAAGCAAAATTCCTTTATTGTAATTACTTTTTAATTTTCTTTTGTTCTTCATTTCCAACATTTGTTTGAGTTGGTGATAACTAGGGGTTAGTTCAACATTATTATTTTATGTTGTCTTTTGTTTCCATAATCACGTTTGTTTGGTACAATGGTTTTGGCAAATTGACATTTGTATGCCAATTCATGGGTTTTTTTTAAACCACTAACTTCATTGAATTATGTAGGTAGGCCATGTGCTACATGGGGAAGGAAATTTTCCCAAGGTTTGATTCCCCCACATGGCATTGTCATGAATTTGGAAAATGTATGGAAATATATTTGCCACAAATGTTACAAGATTGAGAAATGCTAAAGAATTAAATACATATGTTTCCATAAAAGAAATTTCCAATGTCCATAAATTGCCACCTGAATTGTATACAAATGCATACATAAGGTGCAAGGTTTATGAAAATTCCAAAGATTATAAGAGAACTATATAATAGATATTTTAAAAAGTTGGATTATAACTTTGGATTATTTGAGATATCACCAAAGTTTTGAACATGGATTTTCATTAGTCACTATTTTTTAGATGTTGAAATTTTTGCACTCCCTATTAACTAAACACAAAAGTTGTTGCATTCATTAATTTATGTGGAGCCACTAAAATTACATTGTCACAAATTATTTTTAAAAATGTTGAAGTATGTTTGTATTAAAAAAATGTGAAAACCCAAGGAGTAAATTGCTTTTAATTTGGCCCACAAAGTTGCAAAAAAATTTATTCGTGCAAAATAAAAAAAAAACATTGTTCGGTTCTAGTTTGGTTTTAATTCTTGAAAAAATCAATAACTTAATTCTAGTTCGAAACTTGGTTCCAAACCTAATTCCAAAAATCAGATCCAACTCCAAATTCAATAAATTACTAATGAGAATCAGAATCAATGGTTTTGATTAATGTTGGCCAATTATTGAGTTTTGATTGGGTTACCAAGCCAATTATTAATAACCTCCCAATCGATTTTTTTAATTTCATAATCACTTGATGTTCTATTTTTGAAACCTAATAACCTACTTAGATGACTCGATTATCATCAAGGTAGGTTATCAATCTTTAAATACCAATACAAAAAATTAAAAATTGAAAAATTAATTTTAAAATTGGTGTTAAAAAACCCCTATATAACTAGTGTATAATTGGCAAATTAGTTAGAGGTTATTAACCAATTATTTGATAACCTTCCTTTATGCATAACCAATGGTTATTATCCAATCTTTTAATATTCTACTTGACACCCAAAAATTTATAATATTAATATAACTTGTGTGATCCCAAAAAAAATTCAAAAAAAAAACTTACCCAATTTGTTTTAAAAAAAAAAAAAAAACCAACCAACATTAGTTCTAACTTAACCTTTAAAATCAAGTATTTGCCCAACAATGATATTTAGTATTTACCTTTTACATAAGTATTGATGGGGAAGTAGGAAGGTTTACAATATGGCTTATCAACATGGAACTTTGAATTTAGTAATGGTTTTCATCCATAGTTGAAACAAGTTTCCAACGGATGGTGGTGCATTGTTGTGTGTGCCAGTTTGACACATAGAGCAAGAAATGAACAAAGCCATCAACACATTGTCCATTGGAAAGCTGCTATGATTCAATTGTGGATGAACCTAAATTGAGTCGACATTGGGTTTCATTATTTTAGAAATATAAATGGGCAAGTAGGACAATGATTAGTGGCTATTAAATAAATAGATGCATATTAAGAGTGGTAATTAGTACCAATGTTCGGTGGTTCTTTCCTTTTTATGAAAACTGTTGGTTTCAATTTTTGCCAACACTTGAAATAATCAACCTAATTTTGTAACATTTTAATCATTTTGTAGACAAGTTTGTTTTTATTTCCAAATTTTTTTTAGTGAATTTTTTAAAAAATGAATATAGATTTGAAATTTAAATTGTGAAAATAATTTATTTGGGTATATTAGATTTATAATAATTGATTTGAGTATCAATTTTTTTAATTAATCAAGCCGATTTTCAAATAGGGCAGTTCTCACAAATGTGATAATAGTCGAATTTCATATTCAATTTTCAAATTTTAAATTTCAAATTTATATTCATTTAAAAAACATTCAATTAAAAAAAATTGGCAATTAAAACAAACTTGTCTGCAAATTGATTAAAATGTTACACAATTTTTACTTTAGTAAATTATGTTTCCAAAATTTCATCGCTTTCAAATGTTCCTTCAAATTCTTTTAATTCCTCCTCTAATTTGCATTAACTTCAATTAGCTCCACCAAATTAGTAAAAGGTTTACAACCAATCCTAAGGTCATTGGGCCAATTTTTGTTCATAAAAATTAATTTATTTAAATTATCCAATTGTAAACAACATTTGTTTCAATTAGAATACATTCTCACTAAAGAAAAAAATCCTTTTAGTTTCAATTTGTGAACTAATAATGCTTAAGATTTGATAGGTAAGGAATCTAATTATAGGAAACATAAATTCATGCTTCTCCAACCATTGACAATGACATTTGATATCTTTCACATTCATTTGAAACCTCTTTAAAATCAAAAGTCTTTTATTGACAAGCTCTTTCATTAGTTCATTTATGTTTGTTGTCATTTTAAAAATGTCCAAACTATAATTTTCATCAACACCTTTGTTAATATATAATGACAAAGGTGTAAATGATGATAACACAATATGAAAAAAATTGGTGTTTCGCAATTGGCCTTGTAATTCAATTTTTGAATTGCACCAGACACTTGGCATTCATTATATTTATATGTCATGAGTGCTAATGGATAAGTTGCATGAGTTGTAAAGTTACAATTCACCATATATATAATGCAATTCATTGCAACTCAATTATAATTTTGTCAAAACAACTCATTTTCAATTACTTGCAACTCCATTATAATTGCACCCATGATGTCATGTTGACATCATTAATTGTCATCCATCTATTAAAATTTGACACATGGCACTATGAAGATTTTTGGATATAATTTTTTTCAAAATATTGATCTCCATCATCCAATATAATTATTCATGATGGTCCAAAATTATGACATGTGGCACAATTGAAAATTACCACATGACATATTAATTATATTTTGGAATATATATAGGTAATACATATATAATAGTTAGGTAGGTCATACATAACCATAGGTAGGTTGGTAGGTTTTTAAACCTACATACCTACCTATTTACTTAAGACCTACCTACTTACCTACCTACATAAGTAGGTAAAAAATAGGACCTATTTATTTATCTACCTAAGTAAGTAGGTAGAAAAACACAAGACTAAGTGAACTAAATAATAACCATAAGTCAAGCTTTTTTGAACTCATACTGAAATGGCACATGTATTTTAATGTGAAAACATAAAAGAACAAACTTTCTTTATATAATTTGTAACATGGGATTCGAAGATAAAACATATGGGTTAAATCTTTTTGTTGTTCTTTAATTACAATTGAAATGTAATTATAGGGTAAATTAAATTGGAACAAACCATATGGCACAAAAATTATATGATACCAAATTTGTAGTTGCAAACATGATTAATATAATTGCAAATGACAACTACTTGCATGCTAATTACATAATGACTAGTTGCAAATGAGAGGATTTTTACTAATGAAACTGGTAAGTGACTGAACATTTAAGTGTTCAAGGCATGTTGAATCCAAAAAGAAGGTTCCATTGTTTATGGTGTCCCAAGAAAACTTGTACCCCTCTTATTAGCGCATTTGGTGCACTAAAAATCATAAAACATGAAATAGAATTGAAAAGTTATAGCCCCCCAAAGTAAAGGGGATTAAGTTTTCAAAAAATAAACCACCAAATGTTACAAAGGCTAGTTCCCGAACACCCAAAAAGTTCCTTGTATGTTGTTTTATAGTTATTAAAATTCAAAGATGACTTGTAAAACTTCAAGTGATGTTTTTATAACACTTCAAATTGTTTGAAAATGAATAAGAAATAAGAAAGGTATGAGGTTTGAAAATAAGAGGGGTCCAAAGAGAAAAAAACACATTTAATTGGAAAGTTTATTTCTCTTTTTATTATTTTTTCATTACTCCTTTTCTTTTGCACTTTAAAGATTATTTATAGAGATTGAAATAGCACTCCCACAACATTTTAAATCACTCAAAATTAAACACATATGATGAAAATATAAATAATTAATGAATATGTATCCTTATTGAGTTATAAGTAATTGTATTATAATCATAACATAGTTGAATAGTAATACTTTAGTAGTGGCACATTGATGACCGTATTAATTCTATTAATGGGAATCATAATCGAAAATTAGTTACAAATGTATCCCATAATGAATGGTGGAAATGTGGACATGTGGCATGATTGCATCTATGTACATTATACACTAGTTGTAACATAGTTGTTTTAGACACATTTACAATAGTTTTAAAGTAGTTGCCACATGCAATTACAATGTAATTCATGAAAAGTCAAACATGGTTGATTACATATGTATGTATGATGTGTATAAATTATCATATACAAGACCCATTTTCAACTCACTTGCAATTATAATATAACTAACTGATTTTTTAATGTGGCAATTTATTTATCTAAAGAGATAGTTGCACAATAGTTGTATATGAATTGTTTTTTGAATTTTAATTGCAGGGTAATGTGGTTTTGATGGACACGATTTCTTATAACGACATTTTAACATGGGATACAAGGTTTTTCTATAATATTTTTCAATAATGACCCTTCCTTGTTCAAGGTTAGTAAATGAGGACACTAAACATAAGTATTTAAACCTAGAATCCAACATTAAAGACAAAATGTTATCAACCTTCATTTCTTCACATCTTTTCAATTTTAAAAAAAACCATCACAAATATCTTTTTTGATGTTAAAGGCCAAGAAACCTAACTCAAAAGCAAAAATCACAAGAAAATATCTTGTCCTTTCCCATTACCCAAATTCATGAGGCTTTAAATGAAATGGGACAAAATTGACTAATATCCAACTTGTATTGGTTTTGGTAAAAAAGGATTAGGTGATTAAGACATTTTTAATGAAATGATTTTTAGCCATTTTAGATAGTCACATGTTACACTAGATAATTTTTTATTTTTAAATTATGACATAGATATATGAGGTCCCAAGTTAATGTGATGTGCAATAGTACACCATGTCACCATAAAAAAAATTTGTTTCTTTTTTAGATCATGGAGTCACGGATTATATTTTTGTCCCAACATGTCGTGACAAAATTACACATTTTGAAAAAATTTCAAGTTTTTTTTCCTCCCAATTTTTTCAACAATGTTTTTTTTACACCATTCACCATTATGTACATGTTAGTATATTCACCACGATGTACATGTTAGTATATTCGCCACGATGTACATGTTTATAAACCACATTTGTACAAAATACATTAATGCACACATCTATCAAGGATTGAATTCAAAACCTCATCAGACCAAACCAAAGTTTTATCAACCAAACCACTTCAAGTTTTATTAACAAAGAAGAAAAGTTCAAATTTATTATGTTTGGCATGAAAACTTTTAGGAAATTCAAATTTCAACAAATGTTTTTTTTTGAAAATTTATTCAAATGCTATAAATGAAAACATGATCTTGAAGTTTATTCAATAATGTATTAAAAATAAATTTAAATTTAAAAAATTAAAAAAGGTTTAAAAAATAATTTGAAATTGCATGTCATGGATAAATCTACAAATTTCTTTTTGTTTAAATTGACCTAGAATCATTAAAAATTCAATGTCAATTCAAAAATGCATTTATTAAGTTTATTTTATTTTATTTTCATTACATAAAATATGTTCACTTTTTGTAGGATTGCAAGTTTTTATTTTCCCCTATATGATTAGGTACAAGTTATTTATTTATTTTTGTGATGCTGTTAAAATGGTAATCATCCATAAAAAGATTGTCACGTTTGATTATAAACAAGTTGCGTAGTTGGAAACTTGTTTAAAATTTTCAATATTATGGTTACTTATTATATTTTATTGTAAAAACTTGATGGAAAAAAAAAATCTTTTCAAAAAATCCTTTCTTGATGTTGTTGCCCCTTTAAATTGGTAGACATTGGTGAAAATTGGCCACAAGAAAAAACATTTATTCAATACTCAATATAACCATTTAATTATTGATACCATTTTTTTTTAACAACATAAATCATACATTAATACAAATGATTAATCACACAATTGTGAAAAAAATTGCAACATTTTATTTAAATTTTGAATGATGTAAGAATATATTTTACATTTTTTTCCTTTGTAAAAGTAAAGACAATTTAATTTGGTGAAATTTTGGGTTTAAATAGTTGGATTACCCCCCCCCCCCCATTATTTTTTTTTTTTTTACCCAACAAGGAACTTTTTCCCTACTAAAAATCTCCCTATTTTATAATGGGTGGAGAATAATAACCGGGGGAGGCAAGAATTTTTTCCCCCTTTCCTTCAATGGGGTTCCA
>Ga0116231_10008838_pt1 | contig 17427 bp, 16 predicted proteins | sample S1TSphgellanicum_2_FD_89695 | JGI IMG/M metagenome (GOLD analysis project Ga0116231, IMG submission 89695) | Host-associated microbial communities from peat moss isolated from Minnesota, USA - S1T2_Fd - Sphagnum magellanicum MG | ecosystem: Host-associated > Plants > Peat moss > Unclassified...
GGTTTGTTTACAAGATGTGTGACAAAAGGACAAGTGGGTTGCCCACCTTGTGGTGTAGCTATAGAATTTCAAAGTTCCAAGAAATTGAAAAAGATGGTCTATTGTCGGACATGCAGACACTTGCCATGAAGTCATCCATATAAATGGGCTAAAATGGCATTCAATGGGAAAACAAAAACTAGAGCTACACCTATTCAAGTGTCTATAATAACAATAATTGAAAGGGCAGAGGAACGAAAAATATGGTTAGCAAACCCTTGGAATAGAATAGGGGGAAGTTTGACCCTATGCACAAGCATGGAATAAAACAACTATGCATCATGTTTGAGCTTCCATATTGGACGGTAGGTGTAATGAACCCATAAGTTTTTGGTAACTTCATAATTTCAAAATTAATTAGTAGGAAATCTTATTGTATATAGGTTTTCAAAAAGTTTGAACTTTGCAACAATATTGCAACTCATTTAGATTCAAATCCAAGTGTATGTTGTAGGATAGGTAGAACAAAAAGATGTCTTTTGAAACAAGAAAAAAACAAGGTCATACTTGAATTCATTTCCAACAATTCTATATTATGACAGTTTTAAAAGTGCTTATAATCAATCATAAAAATGTTTTTTTTTTTTTTTTTGCATTGTTGGTTGAAGGAGGCAACATTAGTTAGTCATCTAAAATGTTTGTTTTAGTGAACTTGTAGGATTTGTTAATCCAAACCACATTAGATGTGATGCATTGCGAAAAAAACTTGTGTGAAAATATTTTGAAGACTATATTTGGCACAAAAGACACACCGGCAATTCGAGAAGATCTAAAAGAGTGTGGCATATGATCTCATCTTTGGCTCCAAGCTATTGCAACAAGTGGTTTCATTAAACCTACAACTTCTTTTGTGTTGATAGATGATGAGAATAACAAGTATCTACAAATAATTAAAAACTTCAAAACACCTACAAGCTATGTGTTTTCTTTGAAGAAGAAAGTACACATTGATGGGGAAATGAAAGGAATGAAATCACATGACTATCATGTGATGATGTAAGAGATTTTGCCATTGTGCATGCAACACCTTATGGCGAAAGGATGCAAGATGGCCATCATAGGCCTATGTCTTGTTTTTAAAAAAATTTGTGCTAAGATTGTGGACCCAACTACAATTGGAGAGTTGAAGAAAGAGGTGGCAATGACATTAGTATTATTTGAGTAAGAATTCCCACCCTTTTTGACATCATGACGCATTTGTTAGTTCATCTAGTGGAGGAATTGGAAATCTGCAATCCAATCCACACAAGATGGATGTACTAATTGAACATTACTTGAAAATATTGAAGGGATATGTTTGCAATAAAACAAGACATGAAGGAAGCATGGCAAAACGCTATGCATTTGAGGAAGCATTAGGGTTTTACACTAAGTATTTACAAGATTTTTCAGCCACTTGATGTAGGGTATGGGATGAAAAAGAAAACCATATAATGTTTGATGAAGTGTTTGAAGGAAATGGGCATCCACATGTGATGAATGCAAATTTCCAAGACATGGCACATTCTTTTGTGGTTCGAAATGTGGAACTAATGGATAGATGACATAGGTAATTGTGTTTTTTCATGCCCATAATGCAATCAAATTTATTTTTTTAGTGTGAGCCTATTAGAATTCTAAAGGGGTCATGGGCTAGTAAACTTTAAGACTTAATTGCAATCATATGGGCATGTTGCATTCACAAGTTTTTGGGAACTATCTAATGTATTTTCAAAGATTGGACCTATACCTACATTATACAAAATTCGACTTGACCATAGAGTAGATTTAAATTTGAACAAATATGGAAGTGTATGCAAGTTTGGGTTCAATTGTGGTAGCATGGCTTATTGTCAAATTTGATTCAATTACAAAATGTAAAGACCATTTGGTGTTGTGGCAAAACATATAAGACAAAAAGTGTTGTTAGGGTAAATATAGACATGTTTTTCATTATGAGCCTAGTAGGATTAGTGGTCATGGGCTAATAACATTGATGATATGATTGTGGCAATGTGGGCATGTTGCATTACAAGTTCATGACCTACGTTATTTAACATCCCAATAGATTGAGCCTAGCTACAAATTACAGTTTGACCTAACCATATTAGATATGACATTTGGTAATAAATTTGGCAATGTACTACGTAAGTAGACATACTTAGTTTTTACTTAGTTTTATTTCTTGGCCTTTTGTCATCGTGAAATTATAAAGTCTGAAAATTAATGTATTGTTGCAGGACATATAAGGGGTGGTTGCACACTAGATAGTTCATTTTTTGATGTCACATGGGTAGTTTTTATGGGGTACCTTTAAGTTTGGCATAATATGTGTTGAAATTTGATTGAAAATTTTAAAAGGGATTCATTTAATTAAACTATAACACTTGAAAAATCAAATTTTAAAAATGGAAGATAAAATGCCATCATTTCATTACAAGGTGGACTTTTCAAGAGATGTAAGATTTTTGTCACAGTCCATAAAAAGTGTTATGGACTTTTATTACATAGGCAACATGCTTTAATTGTTCTTTTTTTCCCCTAGTATGATTGTGAGGTTATTGTAATGCTAAAATAAAGGTTTCTAATCAAATTTAATATTTTAATTTATTAGGATTCTACAAGATTACCAATAGTTTAGAAAATCCATAATTTATTAAAATGAAAAAATTGATAAATGTTGGTTTGTAAAAAGTGACATTACTACCCAACATAACATCTTCCAATTACAAAATTTCACAAAACCCATATTTTTGCTTCTAATTTTTCCCCTAGCTAATCAAATGGAGCATATGTCATGATTTGAAAACTTGTAAGTTTAAGGATCAAATATTCTTCCTGCCTCCTACTTTTAAATGGACTAATTTGCATTCCCAAAACATCAAATATTTGCATTAAAAATTATGAAAAAGGAAAATTGTGGACACCACATGTGCCACTTTTGGTCCACCTTAGAATGCATTCACCTTAAGACAGAAGAATCAAGAGAGGAGTGATTTCTTATAGACTTTAGGTTGATCTCATGGGTCAAGGGTTATTGTAATAATCCTAGATCACTTCAAGGAATTAACCCTTTTCCCCACATGGGTAAGGGATGTTGTTGTTTCAACTATGAAGGAGGGGGAGACTATTAAAAAGGATGTGCTACACATTTCCATGCCACCAACATGTGAAGCAAGGTCAGATCAAGTAATGTTTGTGTTTGGCAACCACATTCATGTTTCAAATGCTGAAGAGCATTTGACAACATTTGATAGTGGTGTGGCAACCATTTTTAAATAGGAATGCAAATTAGGACCAAAAGATCGGAGACCTATTCTTGCAAAATTGGAGTATGTAGAGTGGGTTGAGGAAATCTTGGAGTTGAACTATGGTGTCTTGAAGACTATGGTTCTATTATGCAATTGGGTCAAAGCAAATTACAATGGGAGTAGCGCAACAATCAAAAGAGACAAATATGGCTTTACGCTTGTAAATTTCACATCCTTCATCTTGATTTTAGACCAGTCTTTTGCTCTCCTAATAAATATGGAACAAGTTTTCTTTTCAAAAGACCCAAAGGAAAGAAATTGGAAAGTAATTCTATGGAAGGATCCTCATGGGAGATGTATCATAGAAAAGGTTTAAACAGATCCGGTAAATCTTGATATGTTCAAACTTGAAAATGCAGATGAATATGTTTGTCTACAAGTTCCTATTTATATAGATGAGTCTATTCAACCAATAATTATTTTAGAGGGTTCTATAGTCAATGTTGTTGATGTGGTTGTGGATACCCTTGATGGAGAAGAAGATGATGGAATCAACAATTTCAAAGAGTTTGACTCAAACTCTAATAATGAAAATTAGTGCATTTGTTACAATAATTAGATGGACAATAGATTTTTTGGTTGAGTTTCAAGTTTAAAAAAATAGCAATACATGTGAATTGTATAAAGATGTTCAAAATTTCTTCAAACTTGTGGCTTTAATTTGGAATAAATTGTAATGTCATGTGAAATTTGTACAAAAGTAGTAGGTATAATAGTATGGCCAGTTTTCATTTTGCCCAATTTTTGCTTTAATGTGCAAGTTCTTAGTCCAATAATGAAAATTTTGTTGGAGTTTTTCATTTTCAATGATGCTTGAAGCTAAACAAGTCACATTGAAATGTACATAATTGTATAATTGTGTTGAAATTATTAGCATTATATTAAACTTGGATATGGTAATGTTATGTGAAAAACTTAGCTAAGAGCTCATCAAAAGAATAATAATTTGCTAATTTTCATGTTGTTTTCATGTTCATTGGAAAAATAAACAAACTAAAGGATGTACATTTGGCACATCAAGTACTTAAAGTAGCACTATCTATGACTTAAAAACCAACACTTGTGACAAGTTAAATGCCACATTGGAAATAGAGTAACTAAAATTAGTCACATTACTACTTATGTTGCCATAGTGGTAGCATAAAATGGTCCATGTGTAACTGGCATTGTCTGATATGACTAAAAAATGGTGCACATTTAATCATATCATACCTACCTAGTTTTTGGTGGGGGGCAAACCAGACACAAAGTTTCCCCTTTAGTCATTTTAAACAAGTAACTCAATCAAGTTAATCATTATAGTCACAATACTAGGGGTATAAAAGACATGGTTTTGTTGTAGTGTTTTGATATAAAGTTGTTGATTGCTAAAAAACTTAGTGATTAGATAAGGAGGAATATTTTTCCTTTTCTTTGTTGTTTTTCATTGAGGTTCATCTTCTTGAACATTCTAAACCCAAAACAAGTCCCATCTTTTGCATTCTTCCACATGTTCATGAAATACATGTTTTTTCCAAAGAAGATGTCCCATGGTTTGGTTATAGCTTAGAAAACTTTTATTTTTCCCATGTGAAACATTAATAACAAGTGGATTGTAAAGGTAGACAATACATTGCATGGGTACATTCACAGTAAAAGGAGCCAACAAAGTTGTTGACAATGCTTAAAACTACATTTACATTACTTTGAAAAATCACCATTAATTATATTTAATGAATTATTTATCCATAATTTGTAATTTTGTTTTGGTGTTCATGAAATTGGACTCCTATGAATTTGGAGGCATTTCACTATGTTATTAGAGTCCTTTGTCATACACAAAACACTTGTTGACAAGGTCCTTTTTAATGACTATAAATTTGAAGGTGTTTTTTGTTATTCAAACCTTCATCAAATGTTCTCAAATTTATTGTGGGTTCTACTATACTTCATAATAAGGGCCACATGTGTTTATATTTTTAAATGCACATGTATTGAATCCTTTTAACAAATGTTGTTGATTTTGATTATGAACATCTTTAATGGTCAAAAAAGTTCAAAATTTGTCATCATGGTTAAAAACAAAATTATACATTTGATTATAATCTAGGTCCTCATGAAAAAATAGAAATAAATTATTATAATATGAGTCATGTTTGGTTTCAATATTAATATCCAGTCCCAAAAATTACATTTAAAATGTAGTCCTTGGTAAGGACTTTGACCTTGGTGGTCGTGGTTCCTTTTATTGTGTTTTTACCCACATGATTTGGGGATTATAAGAATTAATTTTTGCACCATCATTAAGAACAAAAAACCCCCAATAACTTGCAATATGATGCCAAGGATACCACATGTTTTAGTTGGCCAAAAGTTGTGGATAAAGAAATGCCCAAGATGCATCTCCCTCACTATTTGACTTAATATTTGATGCTTCTTGTGAACCTTGAATTATATTTTTAGTAGGAGACAAAAATTCACCATACTCATCATTGTTAAGGTGAATGCCACTTGTAGATGCCATCAATAGCTACTATGTTTGTTTAACTACCATAGGTACACAATAGGAGCAAACAACTTGAAAAATTTGGATGGGCATGGGCAATACAAAGTTGTAACATCCTAACAATTGCAACATGAACACAACATGATGAAAACTCTTTAAGGAGTACCAAAATTTTGTCACAAGGTCACCTTTTTCATGTCCTTGTCCTTGAAGAATCAATTTACGGAAGGCAATCCAAAGTGACATGTGGCCCAAGTTATTTATAGGGGTACCCTTTCGCTTAGTTTTTAAACCCAAAAATAGTTCTTGGGTTCATGATCCATGTAGACATGTTGAGGTTATTCAATGCAAAATTAGGATCAATGGTTTAGTTAATGCACGTGGTTAGTAAGAAATTAATGAACGGGTTTTCCAAATTTGGTTTTTGTCATGTAATCATTTTGTTTCATTGATCCTTTGATTCTTCTTTAAAGGTCATGATGCTCAGTATTGTTGGGTTTCTCTCTTCATGTACACTAGCATCTAGTTGTGGTGCTTAGGAAACCTTGTGTGCGAGGAATGCCACCACATAACAGGGCCAATGATGAAGAAAAGACAAGATGACTCTGAAAGTGATGGAAGGTTTAGTAACAACATTGCAAAGCTCTTCGATCAGAGCGGAAAACTCTCGCAGAGCAAGAAGCCCATGCATTGGCAACTTTAGTTCAAATTGCTAATACTTCTACTTTTGAAGATGGTGCAAAGCATGTAGAACATCAAATGTCTTACTTTGGTAAAAAACTTATGGTTCATGTTATGCACGAGATGAGCCCTCAAGACATGTAATGGAGGAGAAAAGCTTGGTCAAAGCTCATGGAAGCTCCAAAGATTCAATCCTTGATGCTTGACGAATTGGCGTGTCTGATTCAAGTAATCGAAAGGATATGCATCATTGAAAACCTCTTTCATAGTTTGAGTAATAGGGTTAGGGCCTTGAAGAGAGATGGAGTGAGAGCACAATGGATGGTTTGTAGTATGGCAATTTTTAAAAACATCAAGAGTGGAAGGATAGTCGCAAAAAATTTGGGTGTTGATAGGCGATTTTTGTGCAAGGCAATGAAGAAGAGAGGTAAACTTTTGAGCTTCAACATGCCTTTGTGGGGCATTGAGGAGCAATTTCCAAGGTCAGATTCACTTGGTGTGAGTGTGAAAGAATTGGTGCAAGGTTGGTGAACTTTGGAGATGACCATTAGTCCGTTTGCATAAGGGAGTGAAAAAGTACATCACACACTTGTGACATTACTTCCAAGAGTCTCAGGTAGATTTTGTCTTTTTTTTTAAAGCTTGTTGTTGTTTCTTGTCATCACAAGCTATGCATGCATTTTGGTTAGGGTTTTTTTAGTTCTGAAAGTCACTCCAAAAGAACTTGAATTCATATAGGTCAAATTTTATGATTACTGTAAACTTTGTGTTTCAAACTTTTTGAATATATTAATTTTTGGACATTCTCGTGAGTTGTTAAAACTTTTGAAATCTCAAGTAACTATTTTTCAAAGTTCTTAAATGAAGCAATTGCAAGACTTGAGTTGCTTTATTTTACAAAAAAATTAACTTGAATGTGTTTTTTGCAAGTGATCCTTTATCACCAGATTTGATGCATCATTGAAACTAAGATGTAGATGTGGGATTCTAACCACTTTTCATTATATTTGCCATCACAACATCCTATTTTGCATTGTCTTTCAAAACACATAAACAACCATCCCCTACATTTATAACTTTATGGGAATGTCATGTTTTATTAAGGTGAGTTATCATTTGAAGTGTTTGAACCTATAAATTTTTCAATTTAGACACCATCTTTTCCTTTGGAAGTGATTAAAAGTTCTAGGATTATAGGGTTCTTTTACATCCCTTGTTGCAACTCCTTTTCCTACCATTATTGAACAGACAAGTGTGATTTTGTAATCCTTTTTTTGAGTCTAGCTAGGGTTTAGGGTCTTGGCAAGGTAACAAAATTATTCATAGTCATACTATGTTGTCATTTAAGGGTATTGTTGTCTTGGAAGAAGGCAGATCATGCCCATAGTCCTATATTACAAATTCCTTAAATTATAATGGTTTTGGTATATACTAGAGAAGGATCCTACATTTGTATTATATTTGCCCTCAAGGACTTGGGTCTTGGGTATAGGTAACTTCTGCTCCTACTTGGGAGAAATTGGTAATCTTGGATTGAATTTAAGAAATATGGATTTCTCCTTCTGTTTCTAATTTTGCTATTATTGTTTCCTCAGCAATTTTGCTGCTTGTTGAGGGTCAATACTTCCTCTCATTACAATATCCTCTTGTCTTCTTTACCTCTTCTATAAAGTTTCTTTCTCTTCATCATCATTAAACTTAGACATCAGAACTACTCTTTTGGTTGTCTTAGTCTCTGGCTACTTCTCCTTCTTAAGAGAGATGTGTGTAGAGTTCAAAGGCCTTTTGTTCTTAATGAACCTCTCCCTCAAACTATTTCTTCTTCTTTTGTTCTCTTAAGGTTGCTCTGCCTTCGTCTTCTTCTCATGTGATTCTGCTCCATGTAATGGAAACCATTTCTGAAACATAATTTTGAAAGGACTATGGCAGAATGGTATACATCCTTTTTGGGTTATCTTTTGGTTGTTCCCGCAATCATGTTTTTCTAACACTTCTCCCATCTGATTAATTCTTTAACTAGTTGAGAATACATGATTGTAGCCCAATTAACAAACACTCCATGATCTGTTCTAAAGATCATCTAGAGTAGACTTATTGCTAAAATATTACACCTTATCCTTTTGGTAAATAATTGGTAGAATGGTAGCAATTCTATCAGCATACTTTGACCTCATCTTTTTCAATACCCACCCTTCATTGGTATTGTAAGTGTCAAGTACTCTATTTGATATTTCTGCCAATGTTATTTTGGCATCAGACATTTTTGCTTGGTCTACCTTTGTCTCTCCTATATGGCAGATTCTAAAAACTTCTACCAACATGTGTTTATCTATTATTCTCTGCTCCTCCCCCAACATAACCTTGATTATATTATGCACAAGATCCAACTTCAAGTTGTTCATAAATTTAACCAAAATGTTGTGGTGAAGTGTCTTGCATTCAATATCAAACAGGCCTACCAATCTAGTTATAAATGCCCAAGCTCGTATTTCCTTTCTAGAGCTAGTCCAAAGCAAAATGTTTTTCAGATTGCCATTGTAACTATGCTTTGTTGGAGTAAAGACATACGTAATCTCATCATCTTAATGAGTATGCACTTTCTTCCCGCACAAATTTGTAGCCATTACTTGCCAACTTATTTTCTTTGTGTGCTTCTTATTGGGAATATGAATTCTTTTTTAAATGTGTTCCTAAGTATGTTCCTCTTGATGTAATGGCAATTATTGCTATTGTTGCAAATCGTCCTCCTGATGGTCTTTTTCAAAATTCAAAATAAAAATGGGACCGACTTGTTCATTAGGACCTGCCTATCTTCTAGGGTTTCTAAAATTATATCTCCTTAATGTTTCTTTATAATCCTTCTTGTTTTTTCTGATTGCTTCAAAAAAAATTTCAAATTTGGATTGAAAGATTTATGAAAAGAAGAAGAAGAATAAAATGGAGAAGAAAAAGGCGGACCTCTTTCTAAAAACCTAGATTGTAGAGGCAAAATGTTTGTAAATTTTTGTTGTTTTCTTAATCTCTCTTGCTCCTCTTTCAACTTCTGCAACTTCTCTTTAAATTGTTTTTGTAATTTTTTCACAAGACTTTCCTAAACACTCATTCTAGAGACAAAAAAAATTGAAACCTATTCGTAGAAAACAAAAACAAAAACTCGCTGTAGTGTTTGCTACCTTTTGAAACATTATCACCTTGTTTCATGAAGTGGCATTTCACTTTTCATTTTAAGGCCAATGTTTTAATGATTTGTATTTTTTTCAAATTGTTTGACACTTGTTGTCTCCTTAAATTCACATTGACATCAACATGGGCTATAGTAAATACTTTTTGACCAAATAATTCTATGGATGTGGTACTAGGTAATTCTGATGACACTCCTAAATATGATGACATGGTGTTGTCTACACTATAGATTCCTTCTAACCCATGCTGAGTCTCAAATCAACAAAATTTTGTTATGATGTCACCGACTTATCTACCCCATAATCCAGTAATTATAAATTTGCATAATCATGGTCTAGTATTTGTTTATAACCTATTGGTTAATCAAATTTACCAGGGTGTTTTTAAACTACTTACTAATCAATCCCAATAATCTTTGTTTTTCTTTAATCTTTTAAATTTTCATCAAATATTTCTTCCATGTAGTCTTCATCTATGGATGGTAAAGAGTTCTAATTCTCTGAACTTTAAATCCCTTTCATTATCTGATCCACATATGTATATGGTTTCAATTTATTAACATTGACCAATATTGGGTTTAGTTCAAAATTGTTAATAGAAGCAAGAAGAACAATATTATTAGGTAAACAATATTGTACCCTGAATGGACCAAGCCATTTTTTCTTGAATTTGCCCATATATGTTTTTTTCCTTTGGGAAACCATAAAACATAATTTCCAAATTGAAACTTTTTCTTAGTATTTTTTTGTTCACTCCACAGAAATCTATTCCATTGGTTGGCTCCCATGTTGGTTTGAGATTTCAATTTGTTCTCTTGTAACTTTTCCAATTTTGTAAGTTTGGTTGTTAGCACTTTGGTGAGTTCTGCATCTTTGTGGTCCCCATTAATAGCCAGCATAACATATTCTATTAGCATTAGAAGATGCAAACCATAGACTAACTAGTAAGGTGTATAATTTGTTGCCACCTTTAAGCAATCTTATATGAAAATAAAATTGTAGACAAATGTTCATTTTAGTTTGTTCTTTTCTCATTAACCAACTCAGTCAATAATCTACCAATGACTTTGTAAGTAGACTTTGCTTGTCCATTTCCTTGTGGATAATATGTAATAGAATTAACATGCTTCAATAAAAACTATTTTGTTAGATGTTTTATTGTGTCATTAATGAAATGTACCCCCTGATTTAAAACTATAGTCAATGGACATCCAAATCTAGTCAAAATATATTCATACAAGAAGCTGGTTATAATTATTGTAGTATTGGTTTTGAATGCCTTTGCTTCTACCCACTTGGTTGCATAATCAGTAACTACCAAAATATATATTTTTCCTATTAGTCTTTTTCTTGGTTTTATTGGACCTATAAAGTCTAGACCCCACTTCATAAAAGGTTCCTTTAGAAGTGTTGTTACCAACTTGGCCAGATTTTTTGTTTTTAGTCCTCCAATTTTTTGACAGTTGTCATAGCTTCTACAAAAATCATGAGTATCCTTGAATAAAGTTGGCCACCAATATCCTACATCTAGAATTTTCTTTGTAGTAATATGTGTAGCAAAATGTTTTCCAATCATTCCTTCATGTATTTCCTTTAAAATAATATGTGTTTCTGAAGTGGTTAAACATCTACACATTTTGTTGTTTTATCCCATTCTATACAAAATTCCCTTTTTTTATAGTAAAGGGATTTGCCTTTTTAACCAACTTTTGTTTCTAAGCTAGGTTTAGAATTTCTAGCATTTGACTATCTCTAAACAAGTTTTCACTTCCTACAACCATGTAGGTTCCATAGAAAATAATGATGCATCCATAGTTTGATATGGGACACCCAATGTTTTTTGAATTGTCTAGCAATCTAGATAAAACATCATCAACTACATGTGATCTACCAAGTTTGTAGACTATTATGAAGTCATATTCCAAGAATAACAACAACCATCTTGGTGTCGTTCCTGACACCTATGGTTTGTTGACCAAGTACACTAGAGCCATATGGTCCACATAAAACACAAATTTGTTTTCCAACAAAAAATGTCTAAACTTATGTAAAGCATAAACCATTGCTAAGGCCTCTCTTTTTGTAGTAGTATAATTCTATTTTGTTTATTGAGTAGTCTAAAGGCATATACTATGGGTTGATCATACTTACAAGTTGGGTTATGTGTTAACATTACACCTACTGCTGACAATGATGCATTTGTGTGAACATGAAACTCCAATTGCCAATTTGGAGATATCAGAATTGGTGTTTCCATGTACTTTTGCTTGATTTGATCCCAAGTTTCTTGACATTTTATGGTCCAAATAAAGGGTTCCATTCTCCTCATCAACTTGGTAATTGGTGCCATGATAAAGGCAAATTTTTTTATGAAACATGTATAAAACTAAGCCATACCATTAAAGACCTGAATCTACTTTGGGTTTGTAGGTATTAACATATTCACTATTGCTTGAACATTCTTAAGGTCTAGTATTTTTCCTTCCTTGGAAACTATGAACCCTAAAATCAGTCTTGAAAATACCATAAAGGCACATTTCTTTGGATTGAAATTAATTCTATATTCTTTGTGTTTTTAAAAACAAAGTTTGAGCTTCATTAAATGACTCTCCATGGCCATATCATTATAAACTATGAAGTCATCCAAAAATATCTTCATAAATTGGTTTAAGTACTTTTTGAAGGCTTTGTTAACCAACCTCTGGAAAGTTGGTGGCCCATTTTGACACCAAATGACCTCATCATCCAAACAAAAACTCTTCAATTTATTATAAAAGTTATTTTGTATCTATCCTCAGGGGCTATAGAAATCTAATTGTATCCTAAATATCCATCTAAAAATGAATAGGCTTCATACCCTACTATAGTGTTTAGTACCTCATCAAAAAATGGATAAGGATAAGGATTTTTTTGGTTGCCTTATTCAACTTTCTGAAATCCACACAAATTTTCAATTTTCCATTCTTCTAAGGCACTACCACTATGAGTGATAAACATGTAGCTTCCTCTACTGGTTGAATGAATCCAATTGTTAATAATTTGTTAATGTTTTATTTTATGGCTATAACATAATTAGGATTCAATTTGTACCTTACTTGATGTGCTAGTGGTATTGAAGTATCCAACTCAATTATGTGTTGAGCTAATTTTAGAGGTATGTTTTTCAGATCTTTGTAAGTCCAAGCAAACACATCCTTAAATTCCTTAAATAGCATATGAAGTTCTTGAGTCTTTTCCTTTGTCAATTGTGAATTAACCTTGATGTATTGTGGATTTGCCTATGTACCAAGATTCAATTTAACAAGCTATTGTTTTTCAATCAAAATCCAACCTACTATCTAAAGATTCTACACTTGTATTTTTGCTAGTGTCTCATCCACTTCAATATCATCTTCAATATGATGGTAATAGGTTTCTAGATAAATCTTGTCTTCTAATGAAACCTCTAATTTGACATAAAAGTTTTTTAATTTCACTGTTGAAGGCATGAATTTTGTAGGTGTTTGAAATCTAATGTTTGTTGTTATTTAAATCAAATTCCTCAATGCTTTTGATTTTTGACATTCCAACATTCAATAATGAAATCATTTCTCCTAAGAATGTAATTGTGCCAATTGAAAATAATTCTAGTTTTGTTTTAAAGATTAGATCCTCCTCTTCATCTGTTAACCCTTCCATCAAGTCATAACAAATAAGTACTTGGGGCCTTCTGGTTTCTACTCCCAATTTCTTATTAATTGATACTGTTATTACTATTCCATTTCCTTGAATAGTAATGACATTGTTACCCCAGTCATGTGTAACCTTTACATCTCTAAGCCAAGGTCTTCCTAACAACATAAATAGTTAGAATCTCACACTATTTTTCAAAACAATAAATGTGGTTATATATGGAATACCATGTATGTGAGTCTTCAAATTTTTGATGATTCCTAACTATCTGGTCATACTCTGATCTAAGGTGGTATGGAACTCGTCTTGATTTGGGCAAACCTAATTTTGTTCTGAGGTTTTCTATTACAATGTTCACACTTGTTCCTCCATCTATCAAAACAACTTCAACAATGTTCTTCCCAACTTGTACTTGGATAACTACCATCAAATTATCTACCTCTATAGCTGTTATGTTTAGTTCAGAATGTGTCTCAACCATTGTGGTTACATTAGGTTCTAATATTTGTTTAGTAGCTATATTTGGTTTTTTTGGCTTCAATTTCTAAGACATATACCTTTTAAGATTTGGTGTTATCTTTAGCAATTGACCTAACTTCAAAGTATAGGTAGTTTTCAGCAGTTTACTGATATCTTGGAATATTTGTTCCATAGACATAACTCTATTGACAGGATTAGTAGATAAACTTTGTGACATAATGGGTTTTGTGGACACCTTAGATTTTGGTAATCCTGCCCAACTTGTACTCCATTATGTTTTCTGTTTTGGAATCAAATTTTGTGATGGGTCTTTTGCTTGCATCTTTTGAATAGCCTTGACAAAAAATTATTATAGAATTTGTTCTTCTTTCCAGTTAGCATTAGACTTTTTGATTGGCTCTGTCTTTAAACATTTGTTCTTCAATAACTTTGGTCCTTATGATGGCCATATTCACATCCACCATATTGATTGAAGGATTTGAAACCTTGGGGGCAAAAGCACGTTAGGGTGTCACAATTTTGGTAGATTAGAGTCTTTTTTCAAAGTCCTTTTCTAGTGTAGTTGAAAATTGGTTTAAAATATGAATATTTTATGATATTGAGAATAATTTTTTTTCCATTTCCAATATCAAATCATGATGTTATAAGACATATAAAAAATATTTCAAAAGAAATTATTTTTAAATAATTATTTTTAAATGCTTAAAAGCTATTTAAAATAATTATAATTTTTGGAATTTAAAAAAGTCCATAACATAATAAATTAAAATCACATTCCATTCATTCAATGGATTTTAATTTCTTAAACATAATTCATCCAATGTCCCAAAGTTCCAAACACATAAGATTAACACATTGTAAAATAAAAATCCATACCCATGAGTTTTGCAGGTGTGACAAAAAATGTGGGCAAAATTCAAAAGTTCATTACTTATTAGCTATCCATGATTTTGATTTTATTTTTTCATTTTTGAAAGGTTGATTATGATAACTTTAGATAAGCGAGTTATTTTTTTAATTATTTCAATGGATCTTATTTTATTTATTTTCTTGTACCTAAGGAACACATGAAAAACTACCACTGTGATATCCATATAAGGTCACCATAGTCTGCAAACACCCTTGGGTTCTACCACAACTTGTTTATCTATTGGCTTCATTACTTTGTTATTAAACATATTTTACATATCATTATACTTAAGACAATCTACGATCTTATGTCGAGTATCACCACAAATATGATAGGAATACCTCACAGGCCTCTATACTTTAATCTGTTAAATAATAACTTCAAAAATTGTAGGAACATGGTTTTCCTTCTTTTTGATTCTATAGGTTTCAACATCATGATTTGTCTTATGATAATTTGTACAATACATTCCTATTTTCTCGAGAATTGTTTGAGGTTTCTAAGCTGATATTATTTTACTACTTTGTGGTACTAATATATTGCTTATGGCCTTTACTTCAAAAATTCCTTCCTCACAAACTAAAGTTATTTCCTTATGTTGTTGTAGAGTTTTTTTCTTCATACTTGTTGTTATTACACACATATATGGTTGTAATCCAGTCCTGAAAACAATAGTTAAGAAACTATCTATTATCTTGTGTTGAAGATTATTGGCCGATTTCAATAATCTCTATAGTAGACTTCCACTTTTTCATTCTTCTCATGCTTCATGTTTTTCAACTATAAGTAAACTTGTTAACCTAACCTTAGAAACCCAAGGAAAGAAATAAAATCATTTTTTGAAACAAATCATTTATGAAACCCTAAGAAGACATTGCGTGTTGCCTTAAGAGATGGTGGACGGTCTTTCTCAAATTGCAATTGAAAAATTAGACAAGAATAATTTCCAAATGTGGAAATTTAGGATTATGAATTTTTTGATGGGGAAAGGCTATTAGGAGTTCATAACTGGTGATGAAAAAGAACCTCTTCTCTTAGAAAACCCCACACAATAACAAATTCAAGCTAATAAAACCTGGCATGAAAAAGTTAATAAAATCTTGTATTGGCTTTTTGTGACTGAATCTGAATCCATGATTGTGCATATTCAAGATGCAAAATCACCCAAGCAAGCTTGGGACACATTGGTGAAGATGTATAACATAATACACAAGCCTATAAAATGCAGCTCAAGCAAACGTTACATAATCTATAAAAAAACAAGACGAACATTAATGATTATTTTATAAAGGTGTAAAACCTTGTAGATTTTTTTGCATTTATAGGAGCCCCTATAGATGATGAAGATCTAGTGGCCTTAACCTTGAATGAACTTTGAAAAAACTATAGCTAGTTTCGTACTTCAATTGTAGTTCAAGAAACATTTTTCGATTTGTAAGATTTAATAACCCTACTTATAAGTGAAGAGACGAAAATTGTTAGTACTTCATCCAATGGAGGATCATAAGAAAGTGCATTCTATTTAAATATTAACAGAGGTAGAGGTAAAGATGGTAAAACCTCATTTCGAGGTCGACACGAAAGTTCGCAAGGTGGACATCATCAACATGAACGTCAACCTCATGGAGATGGATGAGGAAATTTTAGAGCAAAAGGAAGTCGCGGAGGTCATGGTGGAAGTCATTGAGGTCAACAACCAAATAACAACTCAAACTGCTACTATTACGAGAAACTTGAGCACATGGCAAAAAACTATTATCAAAGGGAGCATGATGCATGAAATGGAAAACTACAACAAGGGAATTATCCATCAACTAATAATCAAAGTGATGAACAACTATTTATGATGCAACACATGGAAAATTCAATGATAGGAGGTATATCAAATAACAATGTCTGGTATGTGGATTCTGGAACTTCAAACCACATGATTAGTCATGGAGAATGGTTTAAAAACACAAGAGATTTGAAAACATCGAAGTTTGTGGAAACTGGTGATAACATTACACATCCCATCACACAAATTGACAAGGTGCCATAGTCCATGCAAGATGGGCAAACAAAATACTTGAAAGATGTATTTCATGTTCCAACCATAACAAAAAAATTTAGTCTCGGTAGGCTAAATGGTGGAACAAAGTTTATAGGTGACATTAAACCTTAATGGATGTTTTGTGGAAGACATGAATAACTAAAACAAATTGATTGCAAAAGGGAAAAGGAATGGATGAATGTTCACCTTGGATGTGAACATGCCTGAGGTGAATTCCATGTTATTCACACATGGAAAAGGAGCTAGAGACATTGGAATTTGGCACAAGCGGGTTGGCCGTGTTAATCTCCAATGTTTTAAGTTGATGGAGAAACAAAATCTTGTTGGAGGTCCTCCCAAATTTGGAATAGAAAAGGTGATTTCAAAAGTTTGTAAAACATGCCAATTGGGGAAACAAACTAAGCATCCATTCCTAGTTCAAACAACTCATGTAAGTTCCAAACCTCTAGAAATGATCCATTTAGATGTGTGGACCATGAAGAAAAAATTTATTGAAGGATGTAGGTATTACGTGAGTTTCATTGATGACCACACAAGGAAGGTGTGGGTTTATTTCATGAAACACAAAGGTGAAATGTTTCAACATTTTTTGAATTTCAAAGCAATGGTGGAAAAGGAGAAGGGTGTGAGCATCA
>Ga0116231_10008840_pt1 | contig 17420 bp, 14 predicted proteins | sample S1TSphgellanicum_2_FD_89695 | JGI IMG/M metagenome (GOLD analysis project Ga0116231, IMG submission 89695) | Host-associated microbial communities from peat moss isolated from Minnesota, USA - S1T2_Fd - Sphagnum magellanicum MG | ecosystem: Host-associated > Plants > Peat moss > Unclassified...
GTGTTTTTTTTTTTTTTTTTTTTTTTTTATTTTTTTCTTTGTTTTTTTTTTTTTTTATTTTTTTTTTTTTTTTTTCAGAATTGTTGAAAATTCTGAAAAATATGTATCTACCACACACAAAAAATCTGAATGAAGCTCTCAACCAAAATTGTTTCATTATTTAATAATATAATGTCAAATTGTAAAATATTTTAATTTTTACTGCTGAACATAATTGACCATATATATATATATATCTATCTGACACCTTGGTACAGAACTGGCCTAAGTACTAGGGTACCAAAAATGAAGAAAAAAAAAAAAAACAGAAAAAAACCTAATTTGGTTCTTAGAGCATCTCCACCCACACCAGCAAAGTAGCATGTAGAGTCTACTTTGAATGAAGTACAGCCTTCAAATAGCCTTCAAATGGGTTTGGAGTTTGGACCTGTACATTTGCACAGGATCCAATGATATGTTCAAGGCCCAATAAAAATGATTGCCTCTTATTGGCTGGCCATAATGATTGGCCTAGGGGATAACATTTAAATAATCTCTTACCTTATATACAATCCCATTTTGTATGTTTATGGGTGAGGCTAAGGAAACAATCAGAATTTTGGTGTGAGCATGCCCAGAGGTAGCAATAGAATGATCTCTAGAGTAGTGTATTTGTGATGAAGTATTATATATAGCCAAATAGTGTGAAACTCAGGTGGGCTAGTACATTTTCCCTGTTAAGAGCATCTCCAGCCATTTGTAAGTATGTGACCCTGCTCAAAATAATTTTTCACATCCAAGTTTTAGTTATATACTTTTTTTGGCAACCCCACCCATTAAACTGAATTGGGAGCAGCAAAAATAGGTTGGGGATTACTAATAGCAAACCACCTGGACCAATTATTATGATGGGCCGATCAGAAACACTGAGCTGGTGTGAGATCATCATATTTGTTACTCTCTTTTTTTGTAGGTGCACCACACAAGCTGTGCAATGATGCTCAGCCAATGCCCACTTTCCAGAGCTAAACTGGCATATTTTGACTTTTCTTCATCTGATTTTTACTGTGCAGGTTCACATACTAAGCACCACTGAAGATGCTCTGATAGTGCCCTCTGAGAGTGCTAGGAAAAGGAAATGACTGTTTTTGATTGGCCAACCCTAATGATGGGCCCAAGTGATGAGATTCAAATAATCTCCGGTTATGTACAGTTCATTTTGTCATGTTTGTGACTGAGGATGGGGGAGTAATTTACAGTACATGTTGCTTCATAATGATAGAGGCTCAAATTAATAATTTTAGAGGCTCAAGTAGGGTGTGTTTGGGCCAGGTCTAAGAGACTTATGACGCTCTATTGTTGGATGTGATCAAACTTCAGTAGAGGCCCAATAGGGGGTTTGGGTGAACTTGCACTTAGAGCATCCCCACCAGTTCCCAGTGTGTGACCCTGCACATTGAAATCAAATGAAGAAGAGTTAAAATATGCCGGTTCGGATCAGCAAAATGGTTTTGCTCTTGCATATAGGGTCAGTTTGCTGAGGCTGGTAACAGGCGCAGCACAGCTGTGCACCTGCTAGAGAAGAGTGTAATAAATATGATCTGTCTGGTGCTCCCTGTTTTTGATTGGCCAAACATAATGATTGGTGCAGATGGTTTTGCTATTACCTGCTAGTTCCCACCCATTTGCAGTCCAAGGTTTCAGTGTTGTGGGTGGGGTTGCCAAAAAAAAGGAGATAACTAAACTTGGATGTGAGAAATGATTTTGCAGGGTCACATACTAAGTGCTGGTGGGGATGCTCTTATGGGTGAATCCTAGCTTGGTATAAATGTGGCTATGTGTGGATGTAGTGACAATCCATGGCTCACATATTCCTGGTTCCATTTATTTATGTGTGGAACCAAAACTGAAACTGTTCTAAGTACTCAAACCTTGTGGCTCCCATCTTTGTTGCAACTTGCACCTTTGGCTTCTGTACTATTGACTGAGCAGGGTTTAGGGTTTAGGGAGGTTCCTTTTTACCTGCTATTGGAATGAAGTCATTATTTGCCCCAATGGAGCTCCTCTTCTCCATCTAAACAAAGATGGTTGGGGAAGCAAGCAACTAAAACTACCCATTTTCTGAAATCAGCTTCTTTCAAGTGTCCTTGACCAAACCATACATGGCAATAAGTTACCTCTGTTAAGAGGGGTCACAATGTTATAAGGAGTGTTGGGTGGGTATTTGATTGACCATATATATGGTAAGTACCTAGGCTGGTTAGGCACTGATTAAATTAATTTTTGGAATTGCCAAAAATGATGAAAAATGCCTACCTGTCATGCCTAAAATCTAAAGGAAATTCTTTAAGCACACTAACTTCATTATTTAGTATAATTGTAAATTTCTATTATTTTTGGCTCTGAACATAACTGGAAAATATATATTAATTATTAGGCACCTTGATGCCAAACCAGCCTAATTACTACATGGGAAGTTCGAAGTTAGAACCCCGTCCTTCAAAATTTTAAGAGCCATGGTTCTGAACCTTAAGAAACCGCCCTGGCAACTGCCGGGATTTGGTGCAAGTTTTAATACCCGCTCAACACTCGTTACAATTAATAACCCCAACAAACTCCAATAAAACGATCTCCTTGTGAACATGTTGCCTCATGTCATACCCGGAGGGTATGTTCTTCAATCCCAGTCCTCATACCGGATAGTAATATATACCCAGGTTGTAATCTATATACCAGTCCAACACCATGCATGGGTACATAGTAGGGTGGTTACCTACCTATTTAAGGTTACCCGTGATGGTTATTGGGTACATATTAGGATGGATACCCATGATGATTATTGCGGGCCTGAGTCCCGACTCCAAAAGGAGTTGTAATGACAAAATGTTTTGTTTCACTCTCCGACAAGTTGTTCTTTCCACTTGTGCTTGGTCGGCAAAATTCGGGGTAATCATCTTCTTCTTCTGACTTTGGAATCACGACAATCGCCAAACCCCAAAACCCATCATCCATATACCATTGACACGGTCTACCATCACAACTTTTTTTTTTGTATCCCAGTTATGTCACATTGAGTATATAATCTTTTAATTTTTTGATTTTTTTTGACATTTCATCTGAATAAATTATAGGGTTAATCGGCCGGTGATCGGACACTTGAGTGCTCAGGGCAGGCCAGATCCAAGGGGAGGTCTCTGTTGTTTTTCTAGTGTCCAAACAAAACTTGAACCCCTCCTATTGATGCATCTATTGCACTAAAATACATCAAAAATGGAATACAATTGAGAAAGTTATGACCCCCCAAAGTAAAGTGGGTTAAGAACTCAAAAAAAACAAATCATTGAACGCATAAAAGCCAATTCTCAAGCACCCTGAAAATTCTTTGTATTGTTTTCTGTTGCTATTAAAGTTGAAAGATGGTTTATAAAACTTTAAGTGGCACTCCTACAACATTTTAAATCGTTTAAAATGAATAAGAAATAAGAAAGTTATGAGGTTTGAAAGTAGGAGGGGTCAAAATGAAGAAAAATGAAAAAAACTGTGTTTTGCAATTCGAAAACAATGTATTTTCTTTCGTGCTATATTTTTTGGCTGGTCTTTTGGTTTTGCATTTCAAAGATGATTTGTAGAGCTTGAGAAGGTGCTCCTATAACATTTTAAATCACTCAAAATGGAGAAGAATTGAGAAAGATCTGCCAAAGTGTTTGGTCATAGGCAGGTGATCGATGATGGGCTGATTTACCCTAAGGGATTTTAGAGTAGTGACCAATTGGGAAAAACCTCTCAAAATACAAAGTCACCAAACACATACAATACAACCAAACTTCACTCCTCATAATGAATGCACACACCCTCATAATGGAACACCTTCTCATGAAATTGGACCAAAAGACACTCATGGGTATGTGTGCTCATGCATGATAGGTTATGATTTTCTGGTCAATTTTGGAACGTACCCAAAATGGTGATCAATGACCCAAAGATTCAGCAAGCTTTAGCCAAAATTTTGCAATATATAAGAAATATGAAATTAAAAAAAAATCCTTAAATAATTTTGGCTATCTACCTGAAGTAAGTGTAAAAATCTGGTAAGTTTTCTTTAAAAATTTCAAATTCTAGTGATTGAAAATCTAGAAACTCTCTTCATTTTCAATTTTAAGTTTTTTTTCTTTTCTTTTTGGGTCAAATCAGAAGGTGAACATCTTACATGCAAATGTTACTTTCCTTATTATTGCATGCACAGCATGCACAAGCACATGATCATCATTCCATGTACATGTTATTGTTACCTAACTAGGATGAACATCACATATATTTACTTATTCAACTTTAACTCAAGTAACTCATAGTTGCCCCTGGTCCGGGGTGTAGTGCCTTGTTGCCCGGGCATTATTACCCTATGCTTAATTGTCCTTTTGTCAAATGCTCAAAACAAAGCCTCCAGAATTCTGCAGTGGCATGTAAGCACTGGGGCATTTTTTAAGGAAAAATTGTTTTATAAAAAACTTTGTGATTTTCCCCAAAAATTAGCCAAAATAGTCAAATTTACACTGAAAAAAAAAAAAATTCTCCAAAAAATTTCAAACCAATGAAAAAAATTAAAAATTAAAAATAGAACTGGTATTATGCATTGACCCAAGATACAATTTCCTTTTACATTTTACTCTTTCAAATTTCAATCAAACTCTCTCCATTTTGTCCAGAACCTTTAGTGTGTTCACACTGAATTAATTTTGACTTCAGAGACATACAACAATAACCCATGGTTTTAAAGACCCTTTCAAATTTTAGTAGGGTTAGGTTTAGGGTTTAAGTAATTAGTAAGACATGAATGATCAAGTCAAAACTAATGTCTTGAGTCAAGAATTGTCTTTGATCTCTTGAAAGCCCACTTTTGCCATTTTTTGCAATTACTCTTCAATTTCATATTTTCAAGAATATTACCGTACATAGATGATCTAACACTAACTCCATATCACAAACAATGCTTACAATCTTAGTTAACCCACATCTTGAAGGATGTCACCACTCTAGATTCACCGGCACACCTAAGAGAAACCATAGAAATCCAACACACCACATGACAATCTCTCAATATTGTTACTCCTTTTTCAACCAACACTAATGTTAAAGACTTGACATAATGTTGCATCGGCACTTGCTTATTTTAGCAAATCACTAAAAGTATTCTCAACACTTTGCAATGAGCCTTTTTGAAATTTGTAAGGTTAAACTATAGGGTGTGAGCATTCTCAAAATTTGGGAATGTCCCCATCCTTGGCAAAATTTTGAGAATGTTCCCAACCTAGCAAGAGGTTTTGTGCTTCATTGAACATGAGGCAAAGGTCATCATGAACCTAAACATGTGTAGGTTATGAGGCATAGGAAGGGGAGGGTTTTTACACCTACTCATTAAGAGTGGGACGGATGTTAAACCTATTAAGTCCTTAAGAGTGGAAGGGATCTTACACCTATAAGTAGGCATAAGATCCCGTCCCACTCTTAAGGAGTAGGCATAATGTTCCTTAGGTTTTTTTTCTAGAAGGGATATTCATGGGTGTAAGGTGCCCTCCAAATACACTAAAAGATTTCTCATAGTGCTTCATACAACACAAAACAACACGGATGCAAAATGATCACCCATGCTTTCTAAAAAATTCACATTCAACTACTTGACATATTATTGGGGTATCCCAATCACGCTTCGTGGGGGCAAAAGAAAGGGGTCCCACTTACTACTCATCCCCTTCACCAAAGTCTCCTCTATATGGAGTGATCATGTTAGCTATAATAGTAATGAAACTATCACTAGGTAATTGTAAATCCATTGTTGTCATAAATCAACACTTTTGCACTCCCAAATCTGTAAGAAATACCCAAAGTCACTCACACACAAAATGATAAAGTTGAACTCCCAGGTCGATAAGAAATCAATTGGTCACAAGTAACAATGAAGGATCTGGCTTAGTCATTTCAAAATCCAAACTCACAATTGCACATATCCACATGTTAGCATCTTCTCAAAAGTCGCACCAAAACCCAATTACAACTTCACAAAAGTCCCAATCCGATTGCACTTCAAGTGCAAATTAAGTTATCTCCCCAGAAAAATAAATAAATCGATGAATGAATGAACCCACTATGCCCAATGTTGACTCATTCATATCCGTAAAGATTCACAACTAATAATCCCTTGTTCAGATTGGATTTGATATCTTTCATTACAATTTATTTCCTTTTGAAACTCTTCATAGTCTTCACCATGAACTCTTGCCAAAAAAAAAAACAAAACAAAGGACTCTAAACACACCAAATTGCATAACGAAAACACGCATTTTCTGAAGACAACTTTTCAGCAAACAACCCTTGAACAAGAGATTGAAATACCTTCAAGAATTTCCAAATGATAGTTTTCTAACCCTCTAGTGCTCTAACTACAAACCCCATCATGTATGAGCCCTATACAGCAGCAATCACACATGGTGTGTTTGTCTGGTATTGCCTTTCGAAGATACTACTAGCCTCGTCCTGGTGTTGGGTACCTTCTAAAAACTTTCATACTGGCAGTCTGTACAGTCCTTGCAACCAGTGTCGATACAAATGTTGATACCAGGCTCAGGCAACATACCAGACCAACACTGGCATAAACATTAACTACATACAAAGTCAACCTTTGCTCAGTTCTATACGTGTCCCTTGCCTAGTACCTTATTGTAAATTTGATATGGTTTCTCCACGCACAAACTACAGCAGATCTGATTTGTACACTGAATTCACCCCCACAAAAATGTAAGGTTGCCTCTTTCTGACAAAGACTCTTATGGCCTTCCCGACAATGTCCAATTCGTACATTGAATTTACCCCCCACAAAAATGTGACACTACCTCTTTTGGACAAAGACTCTTGTGACGTTCCCAACAATGTCGGGTTTGTCCCAACTAGAACTTCCCTACTTGATCGTCATGTGTAATATCTAGCACCTGTATTCCCATTCTAGATCCCACCTTGACATAAGTAAAGCTCATAGACAAACCCTGTATCACCAGTCCATGCAATAGAACACTTCAAACTGCTTACAAAAATTGAGCAATCTGGACTGACTTTAGATTGACTTGAAGATCTATCACCTGAAAAGTCAGGTGCCAGACCAAACAGTCATAACTAAGAAAGTCCAGATGTTATTCACTCCCAAAGCCTGGAAGAAAGGAAAAAGTGATTAGAAAGAATTTAGCAGCTAGATAGAACAATAGAGCTCTGTTGCATGCGTAATAGCACTGACCCTCCCCTGCAACAGACAAGTTCTCCAGCTTCTTCTGTTCTGAGGGGGATTTATGAAACCAGTTTCAATTCAATGGCTAAATTCCATGATGCCAATCATAAACAAGGGGTAGTGTATAATGTGATCACGGTTTGGGCACCACTGTGTACACAGAGTTTAAGGTCCTATGCTGCTTGTTGGTGGTCTGTAATACAACTTAACTCACAATTAAATACCACGCCTGATTTGCAAGGAAGTTGGAACCTGAATTTGTAGCCCTTAAATGTCCAAGAACCCATTGCGATGTAACTTTAGAGGGAAACACAAGATCTCCAGGCATCCTTGAGTGACAAGGCACAATGAAGCTTTGGGTGTGGATGCAAAGAAATCATCATGAAAATTGGTTGGGGGCCCAAGTCATGTATGTGAAAGAAAGCCAGAAAATCCAGCTGAATGCTATCCTGCAGGTTCATTATCTAGAAGTGCGTGCACTGATGCTGCCACTAACCTGCCAACCCAAATCCAATAGAAACCTCTTTCAGAACATAACTACTTCACCTTAGAAAATTGGAAACATGATGGAAGTTAGAATTATGGATAGCAAACAAATGCAAACTTCAGCAATAATGTGAGAGCAGATAACAAGGAACTCCTATGATAGGGTGAGGTCAGACCTGTAGATGGCAAGAAAGAAGAGGAGGATATAAAAGGCGAGCTTTATCAGTCGGTACATCTTTTCACGGTTTAGTGAAGTGAAAATCTCTGTAACATCCACCAAGTGCCGATGTTCCAAATACCTGACCCCCAAAAAACCAAAGAAAAACAATAACCACCACATGTTTTAGCATCCAAGATTAAAGAAGAAGGGAGATCTCCAAATTTCCAAAAATTAGCAGTTTAATTAATTTCATCATACAGAATGGCACAATGATATGCACAAATGTAGATGCAGGAAATGTTCCTTTTATACAAAATTTGGCAAGTACTACTGTTCCAGAAAGTGTGGTACTCTGTTAGAAAACAGAAGAGTGCTCTGCACTACCATAATGCCAATCACACCTAATGATGCAGCAACCTAAACAAGGTTGTTGATTTACATGCACACTGTCTAACCATGTGTCCTTTAAAAAAAACCCCAGAATAAACATATGTCAAAGTATATACTTGCCTGAATTTTCCAGATAGATTATTTCTGCAATTAAAGGCAAAATTGAAGAGACAAAAAAACCCCAATCCTGATCTACTTCACAACACATTAACTTGCTTTGGTTCATGCAGTAGTATATGAGACAACTTACAAGCGGCCATGATAGTATATGAGAGGGACATTGATCAGAAAGATGAGCCAGTAGCCAAATACAAGGTAGAGACATGATAATCCAACATGAAGAGCAATTTCTGGAACCACGAACTTGTTGATGCGGGATGCTGAATCAAAAGGGTTGATGTAGTCAAACTCCAAATCGGATAAACACATTAACTGCCAAACAACCACCAAACCTTCCCTCCGATTTAGATGCCTCAAAAAAAAGGCCCATCCACACACATACACACACACAACCTTCCAACACAGATAGATTGCAACACAAAATGGTTATTGGAAAAGGGTAACAGAAGTCTCAAACCTGACCTAATTAATTTACTGAGGAACCATGAAGAATACCATTGCTGAAGTCTGTTTTAGAATGCTAAACAGAAGCATGAAGCATCATGATGACAAAGAAAACATCTAAAAAGTAGTTTCATATACTGATGGGTCTGACATTTGGGTTTAGGGTAAACCCTAAACCCTTGAATTGGGTAAACCCCAAACCCTTGAATTGTAGTGCCAGATAAAAGCAGAGTGTTTGTCACATATGAGAAGAACTTAAGATGAGAAGAATGCCTTCATCTGCAGAGAGCTGACATCCCCTTATGCATCTCACATAGCTACTTACTCACTCTTTCCATATGGTCAAGTGAATTTACAGGATTCCTAATCAGAACCAAAACTATATTCATAATTGCACACACAACCAAGAGCAATGAGCAAGGAGCAAGGAGCAAGGAGCAAGGAGTCTTCTTGAGGATCAATGAACAAGAGTCTTGTTAATGATCGATTTGCAGAACACAAAACTCTTGCTGCTGACATTCAGGGAGAAAACATGGGATTCCCAATTCATGTTGAACATTGAACAAGAGACACAATCAAGGTCAGAGAGGTCTCAACTAAAACCAGGGTCCCAGACACAAAAAACAGAAAACAGGAGGAAAGGGTGGGTTCGATGGTTTGTTTGTTTGTTTGTTACCTGGTAGACCAAGATGCCCAAAAGAGCAGCCACTGCCAAGAAGGTAAGGATGCCCAATACGAGCTCCAAAGCCATGCTTTATTCGGTACGCTCCCCTTTTCCCTCTTGCGTTTATAGAAATCTATTCTTATTCTTCTTCTTCTTCCCCTGCCAACTGCTGCCCTCTTTCTTTCTCTTGCTGCCCCCGAACCCTAGAATGCCACTTTCTATGTCTTTGTTATTATTCTTGACGTCCATTTCTCCTCCAGGATGACCCACTCACATCGAGGGACAGAAATAGACATTTGGGTTGCAAGGATGATCAGTGGTTTTCTCTTAATTGCAAAGAAGACTGGCTGTCTCTGCTGCTGCTGCCTCACAGGCTGAAGAAGTCCTTCTGCAAATCCTGGGGGAAAAGAATGACCCAGTAATGACTCTCACTCTCTTTGGTGGCAAGAATCCTTGCACAAATTCTTCCAAGAAAGAAAAAGAAAATTGGCAAGAGTTTTCTCCGTGCTACTATGAATTCAGTTGTATAGCAAAATTCCTTTGGGTGTGGTTGAGAAGAATGGACAAACCCAATGACTGTCTTGATTACTTCTTTGGGTTGAGTGATCTAGAGGTGTTATGTTGTTACACTGAGAAATTTCACTTTTGTTTCAGCAGATTTTACAGTAGTTGAATAATCTTTTGCAAGCTTGGCAAAAATTGCTTTCTCTTCAAGGGATTTCTGTTGGGAAGAATTGGATTGAATGGAGAAAGTGTTTTGTTTCTTGTGAAAGAGGGGGAAAGAAGTCCATCAACCAGCTTTATTGAGAGGGCCTTCCAAAATGAACTCAAAATCACACAATCTAAAAGTCATGGAAAAGTAAGATGGCATCATCCAACTTTAACAAGGATGCTTCCAAAACTGTTGTAATACGTGATATGCGCTTCACATGCTCCTGCTGGGTGTTTGTTAGGTTCACATTTGGAACATGAGTATCAGTGCCCGCAGCTTTTGCTGTATCAATTTGTCGCAACAATCCTAACACCTGTCCATGTAAGTCAGAAAATGCTATTAGCTTCCCATTTGTACAGATCCTCTTTCTATCAAAGAAAAAAGACAAAATGTTTCAGATTTGAGAATAAGAGCCTGCAAGGAGGTTATCAAGATAAAGAAAGAAATGAGCATGAATTGACACCAAGCCTGCTTTTTCAGCATTACTTATTACACCCTTTTTTTCAAAAATTGCACAGAAGAAACATAGCAAATGATGGGAAGTGAGAACTGCACTATACTCTTTGTGTCATTTACCTCCTGCTCTTTTTCAAGCTCATGGGCAAGTCGTTGACTCAGATTGGATGCAGCATGGTACATGTCATCCAGCACCTGATGTAATACAGCTCGCATATTGACCCGCCACAAATGTATTGACTTGCTTGCCACATGCTCTGTGGTTTTGGCAATTTCCTGCATGGTTTGTTTTCATTCATTACCCAATGTCCATATCCCAAGATGAGTTCTCAAAACTAATTCTGTGGACCAGATATGACAAGCATCCTACAATTCTGCACCACAAACTTAACATAACTGCTCTTAGAGCATCTCCAGCAGTGCTCAGTATGTGACCCTAGAAAAATATTTCTCACATCATAGTTATAGTTACTTTTTTCCAACCCCACTCATAAACCGAAACTGGGATTGCAAATAGGTGGGAGACTATGAATAGCAAACACCTCAACCAATCCAAACCATCTAGCCAATCAGAAACAGGGAACAGTCAATAAATATGATTTGACTGTGTTTATTAGACAGTTCCAGGTCTCCCCCAGGGCTAGGAAAGCTGTGCATTTTTCCAGGGTCACAGCAGTCTTCAGATGGATTCACTAGATTTGACTGCTGTACCTCATCTGAGATTTCCAATGCAGGGTCACATGCTGAATGTTGGTGGAGATGCTCTTAGTCAAATGGAAGTGCAAAAGTAGTATCCACAAGGATGAAAAAGGGAGTCATTTCTATACTTGAAGACAAGAGCTCAATATCTACAGGCTCAAAAAGATTGGAGAGAAAAGGTTACTGGTGCAAGAATAAGAGCATTGGAAAGATACAAATCCTTTCAGAGCAAAGGTGTCAGCTTTGCCACATCAAGATAGTAACACACCTGGACTTGTACATAGTGATCTTTGAGAAGCTGATACAGCAACTCCCTCACATCCTTAGGCACCATTGCTCTCTCTCCTATCTGTAAGCATATCCTCCCAACTTGTAATGCAACCAACCCAGAATGAACCATCACCACAGAACTTTACAAAACTTCTTTGCTTCATTCACATGCTAGAAAATCAATACGTTAACCCATACCTGCTTCTGTTCTAATTGGCCCTTTAATGCCAGAAGCCTGAAGATGCGGCAACACTCCCGTCCATATCGCTGTAGTACAATGCCTTCAACCTGCAGTCAGAAAAAAACACAATGTTCCAGTGGGAAAAAGCATATAGACAAATGATCAACATTAGATGTCCCATGGTAATGATAATGAGTACAGCCAAAAATTGAACTGCAATCCAACAAAAAAAATTAAGATACACTTGATCAGTGTCATCTTACCTCATTTTGTCGGAGAAGCTCAATGATTTTGTGTAAGTCTGGGGAAAGTCTTGTGAAGGAGTAATTTAGTTTTTTGCAAAACTGCAGCTTCATTTGTCAATCTCATGTGCTTTACTCCTGAGTGCGTACACTGCTTTCAGACTAGAAACAGAGTGAAATCATGTATAGACATCTCCCTATCTGTTCTCTAGCCTTCTTATTTCTGAGATACCATTACCTGTGCAAGAGTCCTAAACCCTAAATATAGGATGTGGATACTGACAACGTACTGATTGCCTTCTGCAAGTCCTGCTCTCTCCCCAGATCTTGAGACATAACCAGCTGAATCTGAGGCCAGTTGTTGCAATCCTACTCGAAGACGCTCAACAGTCATCCCTTGACCCAATGGCAAATTCCGCACACTATTCATGATAGTGTCTGATGACACTGGAACTGCACTGTCAACAAATCACTTAAACCTCAAGCTAGCAAACATCGGTAAACCTGGACTAATTTGATTTAACCTCACCCCTGGTTTGACATGCAGTGGCATCCTCCAGATCTTCTCTTCGAAACCTAAGCATAGTTGTTTCCTTGTTCTTAACAAAGAACTAAGCACGTAAACCAGTTGTTGAGGAATGCCAATGTCCTAGAAACTTCAGAAACTTTGTGTGTATCCTGGAAATAAAGGTGGGCAAAGAAGCAGAGCAAACTTTAGACTGGCTAGCCCACTAATCTGGGCATGCCTGGGAGGATTTACAAGCCTTCACGTACTATACAAACAACTCCATGCAGGCATTGGTCGATATGGGCAAATAATATATGCTCGTTTCTTCTCCTTATCAAAGAGCCTTGGGGGATTTGCAGCTGTGTACCTGAACTGTGTTGCTTAGCAGAGGTTTCAAGCCTGCGTGTGGCATCAAGCATCCCTTCCAGGACTGTACCTGCCACAGAGTCTACCCTTGATCTCACGAAAGCCACACACACCTGCCATTCCCAATCCAAACTGATCAAGAGCCCCCAAGTTCAAAGATCTGTGTTGTTCACAGTGCTGATGTGATCAGTAGGAATACAAGTGCTTAGGGTTTAGGACATTCAGACATTCCCATAGTCTATTATTGGTGAAGAGAAGCAATCTGTGATGGACAGCAGGAAGGGTGGGTCAATTTGAGATTGAGCTTTGGTGCTTTGTTACCTGATGTCTCAACCTCCGTATAAACTCTTCATAGTTCACACGCCATAGGACCTCTTTTTCATCCACAGCAGCAGCAGTCTTTGTGTCCATTTGAAGAGCCTCTCGTTTCCTCTGCATGCATCAACAATAGAAGCTGTCACAGCTCAGCCCATTTCAACCAAAAATTCAATTTGACACAGGAGAGGACTGTACTTTATCTTGCAGACTGCCATTCAGCTTAAACCTTAGTCTTTGGATTCTGAGGAAGTTTGAAGCAGTATGACTGACCCCAAAGAAAAAGTCAGTACAGAATCCACTGGTAAGAAGGAAAACATGTGGCTCCTCCACCTTAAGCATAGAACAAGCTTCCCTAACCTTTTGACCGATAGGGGTGGTATCACCCATTTCCATGTCTGTTCCGCCCATGTTAATTAAGGAGACAGGGACTTGAAATCTCTCTGCATCTGTTGGAGCTGCTGCTGACATTACTCGTTGCTCCTCTCCAATTGCTCCATTGGCAGCTATTAAAGATGCTCCTCGACCACGCTGTTTAGAGATACACCACAGAAATGTTTTGGAAACTGGAGTCTTTTGTACAAGTAATCACAAAAGTTCTTCAAATTGCACTTCAAAGTGGACCCCAGAGTTTGCAGTAATTATAAGAAACATTGGATCAAAAAGCATGTATCCATGTACTAGGCAAATAATGGCAGGACAATAGCAAGCTACTGGTATCTTCTATACAGCTATTACAGAGTTCTGCTCCACAAAATTTTCTACTATCTTCTTATGTACAGCTCCTTGTAATTTCTTTGGTGTTGATCAGAATTTGTAAGAGAAAGCAAATCTTCTCTTGTTTTGTTTTTCACATCTCTATATTCAGAGGCTGCAGATCTATGTCAAAAAGAAAACACAACACCTATGCAAGACCAAGTTCCATTTGCTCCTATGCCACTCACTATCTAGTCATGGCATCTGCCCCAATGCGGTCTTCTTTAGAGGCCAAAAGTTCAAGCCAGGATGCTTACTGCAGAACCGCGTGGGGTCTTTTTGGGAGGCTCCACAGCAATCTTTGGACGCAAAGATGGTTCAGGTGCTGGGCAACGCTCAACATAGTGGTTAGACAGCAGCTTTCCAAAGCAATCCTTCACAGCAGTTGCCACCTCTCCCACCGCTGTTTATTCAAACACACAAAACAGAAAAATAGTCAAAAGGGGCATGACCCATTTGCTACTCCTCAATGTTGCCAAAAGGTACTCCACAACCATGTCCAGGAATTCAAAGAAATTGTTTAAAATCAATGGAACATTCAGACAAAATCAGTACACATGGTTACCTTTGCCTCCACGTGCAGCAGCCCGTTGAATAAGCTGCTCCAATGTCAGTCGTCCATGTTCAAGGAGCCCCTCAATGAGCGCCTCTGCCTGATCACCCAAATAACATTTCCACATGATGAAAATTCAATCTACAGGTCCCACTTTTTTCCTTGACCATATGCCACAAATACAAACAACAGAGACATGAGATAAATTGGGAATGATGACAGATGAATTTATGAGAATACCTGATCACCAACATCTTCCTTGACAAGTACCAAAAACTTTGGGAAGCGCAAACGGTGCAGAATGTTGTCAGTTAAAGCAATGTAGGAAGTTGATACCCTCTGAGGTGCAGACCCAACACCTGCAACCAACAATTCCTCTCACCACAGATAAGAGAGGATAAAGGTGGAAGAAGAACTTGAGGTTGAAGAACTTGAGGTTGAAGAACTCGAGGTTGAAGAACTTCCCACAAAAGAATATTTTCCCCTTACTATTTTGCCAAAAAATCCACCATGATAATCTCAGCAATCAATCACAATCTGGACTGCATAGAAAACAGGAGGAGCACACATAGAAAACAACAATGTACCCTCATGCTCCACTTTGAATGCTTGGGCGCAATTGTGCTGAATGAGAACAAGAAGGCAATTGCGAAGCTGGTTTATGTTCATTCCTGTGTAGCGTGCAATTTCTGGGAGTGACAATTGCCCTCGGTACACCAAACTCTCACATACTTTCTGCAATCATCATTCAAACCCAAAACCCCAAGAAAAAACCCATCACAAATTCAACAGCCCATTTCCTCCTCAAAACCTAGTGCCAGCAGATGTGAACTCTGTGTCTGTCTCTTTCGCCCATGGGTTTAGGGTTTAGGGTTTAGGGATCATGAGAGTGGATTGAATTTTTCCTGCATTCATTGAAACACAGAGAACCAGAGCAGCAATCCAAATGCCTGCAGCAAAAATTGGTGCCTGTAAGAATACTACAGAAATCTGATGGCTTCTTCGGACTTACTTTCCTGGTAAAGGTTTCCAAGGCTTTTCAGCTGTGGGATTCTTCTGCTCTTGTTAGAGCTACCAGACTACTTGAAAGCCTTGAAGAATGACTGGAAGTACTACGTGGGATTTTCCCCTCTCTCTCTCTCTCTCTCTCTCTCTCTCTCTCTCTCTAGATCATCAAATGCTCCAGACAAACAATGCAGGGCACAGCAATAAAAAATGGAAGAAAAATTAGACTTGAGAAGCAACAACCGAAGACCTAGTCTTCCAAGCTTTTTGGGGTTCTCTTTTCCCGTGGTGGACGAGGTTTCTATTCTAAACTGCTTGCATGTCTTCTCTGCCCCTCTGCCTCTGGCAAAGCTCGAGAGCCTGCTAGCCAGCGATTGAGAACAAACCCTAAATGCATGCAGAGAGCACAAAGAGAAGGACGATCACAATTGAAGAGGAAAGCAAAACCCAGAGAACACCCCATGGCAGAGAATCGAAACCTGAACAGATTCACCAAAGTGCGAGAAGATCAGCTCGCATGCCAGTTTCCTGCCAAACTGCGTTGCCATGCTTGTTGCTGCTGCCTCCTTCTCCTCCTTCTCCACCTCCAGTGGCTAGCTCGCTCTTCTCATCAATGTACCATTTCCCGAACTGTCTGTTTGTACAACACTATCTTCTTCTTCTCCTTGTTTCACATCTTGCTTCTTCTTCTTCTTCTCCTTGTTTCACATCTTGCTTCTTCTTCTTCTTCTTCTTCTTCTTCTTCAGCTGTGTTCTTCTTCTTAGGGTTTAGATTTTAGTCGTTAGGGGGCTGTCTTTCTCTCTCTCTCACTCTCTCTCTTTTCTGATTTGCCTGCTCAGAGATTTGCTGCCACTTCTTGTGCTTCTTCTTCAATTGCTTTCAATACAATCCTGCTCGTAATGTCCAAAGAAGAAGCATTGAGGTGGTAGTTCCAGCTTTTAAGTTTTATATTTCCCAGAGTTTGGAACCATGTACCAAATATCAGGGTTTCATGCACCCTTCTTCTTCTTTATCCATATTCAACTCAGATTCTCTAATCGTTCAAACACTGAAAATTAAATTTGGTAGCATTCCATCTCTTCAGTGTCTGATCCTTTTTCTTCTTCTTCTTCTTCTTCTTATTTGTGGGGGTTGCACTTGGTGAATTGCATTAAAAAAGTGGCGGGTTTCGGTTGTGGACAAAGTGGGGAGCAGGCACAGGGTTTAGGGTTTAACATTTCTGCTGCTGCTACCCACCCTATCGCCCTGATCCATTTTCGTCAGTACTTACCACAGCGGGGCGGGTATAAGAAATGGCATCGAAACCCCTTTCCGGGTATCAATCAGGGCATCAAAGCCGATAACCATGATCATCGGCAAATCAAATGCCCGACTCTTATGTATGGAATGATCACGGTTCTCAGTTTTTATTTTATTTTCAAATACCAAGAACCGACTGTTCTTTGAATCTGACGTTTTTCAACTGCTCAGATCCGACGACTATTTTTTTTATTCTGCATTTTTAAAATACCCGGAACCGGAGGGTATTATAAAGCCCACAATACACACCTTGTTTGTTACTCACCCCATAATTGTCTTTTCCTTTAAAATCAAAACCGTGCTCTTTACCACAACAACTTGAACCAAAACCTAAGTAAATTCATTATACCCTAAACCTTTGGGTCTAGCCTAGTGTTGTTCTTCCAAAAAATAAATAAATAAATAAATAAAATTAATTAAAAGTTCGAAACCACCCATAGATTGATCAAACTAATGAACCAAAAAAAAAAAAAAAAATCAAATCAAAAAAAAAAAAAAAAAAAATAAAAATGTAAAAAAAAAGAAAAAAAAAAGTGGTTAAATA